>LNFM01000342.1_pt1 | contig 118696 bp, 107 predicted proteins | sample 596031 | NCBI WGS metagenome assembly LNFM01 (sample SAMN04254537, study PRJNA301005) | activated carbon metagenome | isolation source: dual media filters at the Ann Arbor, Michigan drinking water treatment plant | place: USA: Ann Arbor | reverse complement strand
GCGAAAAAACCGCCCAGTAACGCGACGCCGAACACCGCGTAGATGATCGTCGGCTTGATCTGCACAAAGGTCGGATCGCCGAAAAAGATCGTCAGGCTGCCGAAGCCGACGATCAGCGCGGTCGAAAACCACAGCATCGGCGAGACTTTGCCCAGCCGCCATTTCGAGATGATCAGCGCTGCCACCGCCGCGACCATGAACGCGCCGGTGCCGGCGATGATCGCGGAAAGCTCGCCAACCGGGCCCGGCTCGGCCGGCGCGTTCCAGCGGTAAACGCCGAGGAACACCAGCAGCGGCCCGTAATCGACCGCGACGCTGATCCAGCTGGAGGCGGCTTTTTTGCCTTCGGTCTCGGTCATCATGCCACTCCTGCAATCACGCGGGCGACCAGATCGGGGTCGAACGGGCGCAGATCTTCGATTTTTTCGCCGACGCCTATCGCGTGGATCGGCAGGCCATATTGCTCGGCTGCGGCGACCAGCACCCCGCCGCGCGCAGTGCCATCCAGTTTGGTCATGATCAGGCCAGTGACGCCTGCCACCTCCTTGAACACGTCGATCTGCGCCAACGCGTTCTGCCCGTTGGTAGCGTCGAGCACCAGCACGACATCGTGCGGCGCTTCGGGGTTCAGGCGCCCAAGCACTCGGCGGATTTTCGCCAGTTCATCCATCAGCTCGGTCTTGTTCTGAAGGCGACCGGCGGTGTCGACGATCAGCGCGTCGATCCCGGTGTCGGTTGCCTGCTTCACCGCATCGAACACGATCGCCGCTGGGTCGCCGCCTTCAGGCCCGCGCACCAGATCGACCCCGATCCGTCCAGCCCACGTCGCCAATTGCCCGATGGCAGCCGCGCGGAAGGTGTCGCCTGCCGCCAACAGCACGCCGTAATCGTCCTCCATGAACAGGTGGGCGAGTTTGGCGATGGTGGTGGTTTTGCCTGAGCCATTCACGCCAATCACCAGGATCACCTGGGGGCGCGGGAAAGCGGTGATCTCAAGCGGTTTGGCGACCGGGCGCAGGATCGCTGCGATTTCTTCGGCCACCGCTTCGCGCAGTTCGCGGGTGGTGATTTCAAGGCCGAACCGCTTGTCAGACAACCGCGCGCGAATCCGCCCTGCCGCCGCCGGGCCAAGGTCGGACATGATCAGCGCGTCTTCAACCTCGTCCAACGTCGCGTTGTCGAGCTTCGCGCCGCCGCCGATCACCGGCAGGCTGGAGGCCAGCTTCTCAGACGTTTTGGCAAAGCCGCCCAGCAGGCGCTGGCTCCAGCTGGTCTCGCTCATTGCAACAGGCCTTCTTCGGTTCCGCGCACGGTTATGTCGATCACCACGCCTGCCGGGGTGGCAGGGGGCAGGGCGACGCGGGCGTAATTGGGAGCATAGCCGGTGCCGTCGCGCTCGGCGAGGACGGGGAGCGTTTCGCCCACAAGGTTGCCAAGCCACACCGCGCGGCGAGCGGCTGCGCGGGCGCGCAATTCGGCAGCGCGGGCCTTCACCACATCGCGCAGCACTTGCGGCATCCGTGCGGCGGGGGTGCCGGGGCGCGGCGAATAGGGGAAAATATGGGCGTGGACGATATCGAGTTCGTCGATGATGCTGAGGTTGTCGGCGTGGTGCGCGTCGCTCTCGGTCGGAAAGCCTGCGATCAGGTCGGCACCGATGGCGACATCGGGCCGCAGGGCCTTCAGCCGCGCGACCAGTTCCACGGCGTCCGCGCGGCTGTGGCGGCGCTTCATCCGTTTGAGGATCAGGTCAGCGCCATGCTGCAAGCTGAGGTGCAGATGCGGCATCACGCGTGGCTCGTGGACGATCAGATCGAACAGGGCAGCGTCAATCTCCACCCCATCGACCGATGACAGGCGCAGGCGGGGCAGGGCGGGGAAGGCATCGAGGATCGCAGCCACCAACACCCCCAGCCGGGACGCGTCGGGCAAATCATGTCCCCACGATGTCAGATCGACCCCGGTGAGGACGATCTCCTTCGCGCCCGCCTCCAGATGCGCTTCAACCTCACGCAGTACCTCGGCCATCGCGACGGAGCGGCTCACGCCTCGCCCCTGCGGGATCACGCAGAAGGTGCAGGCGTGGTCGCAGCCGTTCTGCACGCCGATGAAGGCGCGGGTGCGCGCTGACACGATGGGCGCAGAATTCGTGGGGACGTTCCACGCCCTCGCATCAAGTTTCGCGGCATTGGCGATCAACCCGTCAACCTCGTCCATCGCGGCGATGTCTGCGCGGTCGATTTCGGCAGCGCAGCCGGTCACCATCAGCCGCGCGGAGGGATTTTCGCGGCGCGCGCGGCGGATCGCTTTCCGGGTTTGGCTGAGTGCCTCTCCCGTCACGGCGCAGGAATTGACCACCACGAGGTTTGTTTCGCCCGCCAGCAGCGCGCGCATCCGTTCGCTTTCGGCGATGTTCATGCGGCAGCCGAGGGTGATGATGTGGGGGGCGTTCAAGTGTAATCGTCCCAGTCGAACGAGCCGCGAAAGCTCTCTGCCGCAGGGCCGCTCATCAGAATCGACCCGCCGGGCTGCCATGCGATAACGAGATCACCGCCGGGCAGGGTGACGCGCACCGGGCTTGCCACCAGCCCGCGCCGGATCGCTGCGACCGCCGTTGCACACGCACCGGTGCCGCAGGCGCGCGTTAGCCCCGCACCGCGCTCCCACACCCGCAGTTTCAGATGATCTGGCCCGGCAAGGCTCGCGACATTCACGTTGACGCGTTCCGGAAACAGCGGATCATGCTCGATCACCGGGCCAAGCGTTTCGATCGGCACCGCGTCGGCATCATCGACAAAAAACACCACGTGCGGATTGCCGACATTGACCGCCATCGGCGCTGATAAATCGTCCCACCCCACCGGCATCTGCGCGGTATCCATCGGGTAGGCGAGCGGGATCGCGTCCCAATCAAACCGGGGAGCGCCCATGTCTACCCGCGCTCCGCCACCCAGCGGCTCCAATGCAATCGGCCCGCCGCCTGTCTCAACAGTCGCGGGTTCGCCGTGGAGCAGCGCGACCGCGCGCGACGCATTGCCGCAGGCTTCAACCTCGCCGCCATCGCTGTTGAAAATCCGCATCCGGAAAGCGTGGGCGATGCTCGGTTCAAGCACGATCACCTGATCGCAGCCGATCCCGGTGCGCCGGTCGGCCAATGCCCGCGCCACTAGCGGCGTCATCGCGGGCAGCGACGTCTGACGTCCATCCAGCACGACAAAATCATTGCCGAGCCCGTGCATCTTGATGAAGGGAATATGCTTCGCCACGGCTGCGCATCTATGCACCGTGGGCGCGCGCGTCCAGCCCCGAGCAGTAGCGCCCGGCGCGCGCCTAGGCGCGATTGCTGTTCTGGTGCGCGGTCTGTTCCTGCTCAGCCGTTTCGGCTTGAGCTGCATCGGCCGTGGTCGCCGCAGTCATCAAGCCCGCTGCCCGCAGCCGCTTGCGCACCGCATCGGCATCTTCGGGGTGACCGTAAAGATAGCCCTGCGCCTTCAGACGGCCCATTGTTTTCAACGCTTTGAGGATTTCTTCATCCTCGACGCCTTCGGCGGTGAGCGGCAGGTCCAGACCGCGGCCAAGTGCGACAATCGCTTCGACGATGCTTGATTTGCGTCCCGGTTCGCGCAGTTCGGCGACAAAGCTGCGGTCGATCTTGATCCGGTCAAAGGGCAGGCTGCGCAACTGTTCAAGGCTGGAATAACCGGTGCCGAAATCATCAAGGCTGATCTGCACACCCTGATTGCGCAGGGACGTGATCATCGAACGCACCAGCCCGACATTGTCGTGCAGGCAGCTTTCGGTGATCTCAATCTCCAGCCGCTGGGGCGGGAAATTGGCTTCGACCAGTTTTTTCAGCAGGCGCTGGGCAAACCACGGATCGCGCAGCTGCACCGGCGAAATGTTGATCGACAGCGATAGGCTGTCATCCCATTCGCGCGCGTCGGCGAAAGCCTGTTCCATCAGCCGTTCGGACATTTCGGTGATGAGCCCGATTTCTTCGGCAATCGGCACGAAGATGTCAGGACTGATCAGCCCCAGCTTGGGCGAACGCCAGCGCGCCAGCATTTCGAACCCGACCAGCGCGCCCGACTGCACATCAATCTGCTGTTCGTAGAAGGGTACGAATTCGCCCACCGACAGGCCGCGGCGGATCCCGGTTTCCAGCTGATTGCGGAACTTGAGTTCGTGTTCCATGCCGGATTCGAACCAGAAATAGCGGTTCCGGCCCTGCTTTTTGGCGTGATACAGCGCCATGTCCGCGCGGTGCATCAGCGCGGCGGCATCCGACACTGCGCCGACCTGGGCGCCTGCTTCGTTATCGGTAGCAATGCCGATCGAAATGGTCAGCTCGACCGTGACCTCGGGCAGTTGGAACGGATGCGCCATGCGTTCGAACATGCGGATCACCAGATCATCGACCCGGTCAGATTGCCCTGCCGGATAGGGCATCACGAAGGCGAATTCATCGCCCCCCAGCCGCGCCAAGCGGGCTTCGTGCGGCATCAGCGCGCGCACTCTGTCACACAGCATCACCAGCACCGCGTCGCCCGTGGTGTGGCCGTGCATATCGTTGATCTGTTTGAAATTATCGAGATCAAACATGCAATAGGCGATGGCCTCGCCGCGTGCGCCAGAACGGGCGCGCAGGTCTTCGGTCACTTCGACCATGCTGCGGCGGTTGAGGCATTGAGTCAACGGATCGGTGGCGGCCAGCAGGTGCGCACGTTCTTCGGCGCGGCGGCGTTCGGCAATCTCGCGCATCAGTTCGCGGTAACGGCGCCAGCCAAAGATAATCAATGCAATGTTGAGCAGCAGCGCGTTGACCAGCAACACATCAGGCTTGCTGCCATTGGCGACGATAGCCGCTAGCGCTTTGGGCAGCACCGATCCCCCGGTGCCGACCAGCAAGATGATGGCTGCGACCGCAATTCCCAGCGCGATCACATCGCGTTCGGCGGTTTCCAGCGGGTTTTCAGTACCGTGATCCGTCAAGACCTCTGCCCCGTGCGTGTTATGCGAACAGGTGGTACCATCCGCGACGTCAGCAATTCATCGCAGATCACGCTAAAGATCGGGTTAATTCGGCGCGGCATCGCTTTGATAAAATTCGGGGGCTTGGCGCGAGGCGGCGGTGCGGGCTATCGGGATTGCCGAAACCTTCAGGAGCGCGCTGCACGATGGCCTATTGGCTGATGAAATCCGAACCGTTCAAATATGGCTGGGACGATCTGGTCGCCGAAGGTGAGGGCACATGGGACGGGGTGCGCAATTACCTCGCCCGCAACAACCTGATGGCCATGCAAGTCGGGGACGAGGCGTTCTTCTACCACTCGCGTGAAGGACTGGAGATTGTCGGCATCTGCACCATCAGTGTCGCCGGGATTAACGATCCGACCGATGAAACCGGCAAGTGGGCAGCGGTTAAGCTGAAGCCAAAAATGAAGCTGGCAAAGCCGGTCACACTCGCCGCGATCAAGGCCGAACCGCGGCTTGCCGAGATGCAGCTGGTGCGCCTTTCACGCCTATCGGTGTGCGCGGTGACGCCTGAGGAATGGCAGGTCATTTGCGAAATGGCGGAAGGATAGAGCAATCAGCTTATCGCGCGCACACCCCAACCCGCCCCGAAGTCAGCTTAAAATAAACGTCCGTTCATCTTTACCAACCCATATGCAGTCGCGGCGTGAAACTGGCGCCACATGAAATGGAGATTACAATGGGTAAGCTGACCGAAAATATCAAAGGCACGGCCAATGAAGTTGTCGGCAAGGCAAAGCAGCATTCGGGTGATTCCGAAACGCGCGCCGAAGGCCTCGCTCAGGAAATCAAGGGCAAGGCACAGAAAGTTAAGGGCGACGTTCAGGGCGCACTTGGCGACAAGATCTAAGCCAGCCTGTAGCAATTATTTAGTAAGGCCGCCCCAGTCTGGGGCGGCCTTGTCGTATTAGCTGGTTGCCTTTGCCTTTGCCCTTGCGCGCAGACCGCTGATCGTCGCGCCGCTGGCGGCGATGCGTTCGAGATCGGTTTTGACGTGGATCAGCCGCAGGCCGGCGCGGGATTGCGCTACGGCCAAGGCTGCGGTGAATTGCGCCGTGGTCTCAGCCGCCGCGCTCCACGCGCCATAGGCTGCGGCAAGGGCGGCGAAATCGGGGTTCACCAACGTGGTGGCAGACACGCGGCCGGGATATTCGCGTTCCTGATGCATCCGGATCGTGCCGTAAGCGCCGTTGTCGATCACCACCACGATCAGGTTCGCGCCGTATTGCATGGCAGTGGCGAGTTCCTGCCCGTTCATCATGAAATCGCCGTCGCCCGCGACCGCAACGACCGTGCGTTCGGGAAAGCGCAACGCGGCGGCGATGGCGGCGGGCACGCCGTAACCCATCGCGCCGCAGGTGGGGGCAAGCTGGCCCGGATAAGCAGCATAGCGCCAGTACCGATGCCACCATCCGGCAAAGTTGCCCGCGCCATTGGCGATGATGGTATCCGCAGGCAGCACCTCGCGCATCGCTGCAACACAGGCCGCCAGATCGAGCGCCGCGTCGGACGGCGCAGGTGTCGCCCATTCGATCCATTCGCGGTGGGCCTGCGCCCCGGCATCAAAGCTGAGGACGCTGTCATCCTCCCATAAGGCGGCGCATTCGGCGAATTCATCGACCCCGCAGCACAGCGCCAGATCAGTGCGGTACACCCGGCCCAACTCCTCAGGATCGGGGTGAATATGCACCAGCAATTGCCCCGGATGTTCCAGCGTGGGCAGGGTGTAGCCATCGGTGGTCGCTTCTCCCAGCCGCGCGCCGACGGCGATGATCAGATCGGCGTTGCGCACCCGCTCAACCAGCAACGGGTTGGGGCCATAACCGAGGTTTCCAGCATAGACCGGGCTATCGGGTGCAATCGCATCTTGCCGCCGGAACGCGGTCGCGACGGGTAGACCGATCCGTGCCGCAAATTGTTGGAAATATTCGCGCGCCTTGGTGTTCCAGCCTGCGCCGCCGATGATCGCGACCGGGCTTGCCGCGTCGGCGATCAGATCGAACAAGGCCTGCATCGCATCGGGACAGGCGGCTTGGGCTGTGCGGGTGACGAAGGGGCGGGGGGTTAAGTGTGCGGGGACGTGTTCGACCAGCATATCTTCAGGCAGGGCTAGCACCACCGGGCCGGGCCTGCCGTTGATCGCCACCGCATAGGCGCGGGCGATATATTCGGGGATGCGGGCGGGATCGTCGATGCGAGCGGCCCATTTGCAGATCGGCCCGAAGAACGCGGCGAAATCGACTTCCTGAAACCCTTCGCGGCCCTGCATTCCGCGCGCGACGTCGCCGACGAACAAGATCATCGGCTGCGAATCCTGATGCGCGACGTGGACGCCGATGCTGGCATTGGTCGCGCCCGGCCCGCGCGTTACGAAGGCAACGCCCGGACGGCCCGCGTCTGCCGCGCCCATCGCCCCGTCCGCACACGCCATGAACGCCGCGCCGCCTTCTTGCCGGCAGGTCACCACGTCGATCTCCGGCCAGTCGGGCAGCGCATCGAGCACCGCGAGGAAGCTTTCGCCCGGAACGGTGAAAATCCGCTCACACCCCTGCACGGCCAGGCAATCGACCAGCAAGGCAGCGGCGCTTTTGGTGGAAACTGAGCGTGTGGAATCAGGCACGTGATACTCTCCCGTCGTGTCAGGCTCGCCTCTACAACCGGGGCGAGGGCGGCGCAAACCCACGCGCTGTGTTAAGCCCTGCACACCCGATTGTCCCACGCTGCGACAGTTGCGGCGGAGGCGGTTCCAAGAGGTTAAGAAAGTGTTAAAGCTTCGACCATGACACGCGCCCACTTGACCAGCGATCTGATCGTCCGCCCCCGCGCAGACAAACAGCGTCGCCGGAGCCTCGTTCTCACTGATGAGAGCGCCCGTCACCCGTTCCGGGCGATCCTGCCGCCGGGCGTGAAGCGCGATCTGATCCCAATCCCGGCGGAGAGCCTGTGGCGGCTAACGGTGGCTGATGTGCGCGGGGTCGCGAGCACTTACGTGGCGAGCACGGCGGCGATTCTCGCCTTTATCCTTTAAAGCCAGAATCTAAGCGCCCGAGGCTAGGGATTTTCGGGCCCGCGCAGCGCCTCGGTTGCGTGCAGTTTGCGCGCCAGTTGCGCGGAGAATACGCACAGGATCAGGCTCAGCAGCAGTTGCTCTTGCAGCGGGATGCCGAGGAAACCGAGCGCGCTCGCCACCCCTGCGCCCAACACCATGAACACCGATGAGACGAAATTGTTCGCTGCGACCGAGCGTGATGCCTCGCTCTTGTCCACGCGAGTGGTGAGAAAGGCATAGAGCGGCACCACGAACATGCCGCCCGCGACTGCGATCAGCAGCAGATTGGCCGTCAACAGCAGGGCTAGTGGCTGCGCGAGAAATTCGCTGACCGTGAACAGTTCGCCCGCCGGTGTCAGGTTCCACAAGCGGCACAAAGCATAGAAGGCGACCAGCAGAACGCCGAGCACAATTACCGACGGCGCGGAATAGCGTGCCGAAATATCGCCCTTCAGCAGCGCGTTGATCGAAACCGATCCAATCGCGATCCCGGCAGAAAATGCCACCAGCAGCACCGCAGCGACCTGTTTGTCGGCGAGCAGCACGTTCTTGGCGAGCGGAATGAACTGCACCGAAAGGATCGCCGCAATCGCCCAGAAATAGCTGATCGCCAGCACTGAATAGCGCAATTCGAGATTGCCCATCGAAAAGGCGATCAGATCCTTCGAGGCACGGATCGGGTTCCAGTCGACTTTGGTTTCTTCGGTCTGAGCGGGCGCAGGCGGCACCCAGCGGCACACCATGTAGCCCACCAGTGCAATAGCGATCACAGCGATCACGCTGGCCATGATCGGCATTACTCCGCCAAGGATCATGCCGCACAGGATCGCGACGTAAGTGCCGGCCTCGACCAGCCCAGTCCCGGCGAGCACTTCATCCTTATGCAGATGCTGCGGCAGGATGGCGTATTTGATTGGGCCGAAGAAGGTCGAATGCACCCCCATCGCGAACAGGGCGAGGAACATCAGCGGGATGGCGAGGCTTTCGATCTGCATCCCGCGCGCGGCGAGCAGCAACCCGGCCGCGCCCACAGACATGATGATGATTTCGGCAAACTTGATCCAACGGATGATCTTGGTCTTGTCGCGCATGTCGGCAAGCTGGCCTGAGGTCGCCGAAAACAGCACGAAAGGCAGCACGAACAGCGCAGTGGCAACGCCGCTGACCAGCGTTTCCATCTCAGGCGAATCATACACCTGATAAACCACGAACAGCACCATCGCGTTCTTGTAGAGGTTGTCGTTCAGCGCGTTGAGCAGCTGGGTCAGGAACAGCGGCAAAAATCGCCGCTGCCGCATCAGGTTGGTCGAGGTTGTCATGCGGTGATTACGCTGATGCTTCCCTGTGAGTTAACCGGGCCATAGCGACGCTGCGCACTTTCACAAGAGCGCGCCGCCGGCCGAGCATTTGCCGGGGATGTTAGGCGCAAGGGGTTTTGCAGGCGTTAATGCCGCGCTACAGCAGGTGTCAGCTATGTCGAGCTTGCCCAACATCCTCACCCTGTCCCGCATCTTTGCGGTGCCGCTGCTGGCGTTTTTCCTGTGGTGGCCCGAATGGCAGCTGGGCTATCTGATCGGGTTCGTGCTGTATTGCATCATCGCGATCACCGATTTTCTCGATGGCTATCTCGCCCGCGCGCATGGGACGGTGTCGAAACTGGGTGTGTTCCTTGATCCCATCGCCGACAAGATCATGATCGCAGCGGTTATTCTGGTGCTGACCGCACAAGGGTTTCTGCGCGGGCCGTATGTTGGCGATATCCATGTGATCGCAGGCTTGGTCATTCTGATGCGCGAAATTGCAGTCAGCGGCCTGCGCGAATTTCTGGGCGGGATTCAGGTGTCGGTGCCGGTGTCGAATCTCGCCAAGTGGAAGACGACGTTTCAGCTCGTATCGCTGGGTGCGCTGATTTTGGGCGGTGCCGTGCACGGGCCGCCGTGTCAGGCGGTGGGCCATGCGTGTTCGACCATCGAGCAGAGCTGGGTGCATCTGGTCGGGCTGGTCGCGCTATGGGCGGCGGCGGTGCTGACTTGCATCACCGGTTGGGATTATCTGCGGGTCGGCCTCAAGCATATGGATTGATCGGGTCAGCCGGCTTGCGCAGTTTGGCGATTACTCTGGTTGTTCAACACGGACGGCGTGCGGGTTCCGGCCTTGGCCTGATACAGCGCGCGGTCGGCGAAATCGAACAGGTCGTCGGCGGTGGTGCCATCGATGGGCCATTGCGCCACGCCGATGCTGGCGCTGACGTTGACCGGCACCCCTTCGATCACGTGCGGGCGCACCAGCGCGATCAGGATCCGATCGGCAATGGGCGCGTCGGCGAGCGGGGAATCGGGCGGTATCAGCACTGCAAATTCATCACCGCCCTGGCGAACCGCCAGACCATCGTCGCCAAGGCATTCGCGCAACCGGTCAGCCACTGAACACAGCAGCTTGTCGCCGAATGCGTGGCCGAACTGGTCATTGACCGGTTTGAACCCGTCAAGATCAAGCAGTGCCAGTTTGAACGGCGCGTCTTTCCCTGGCTTCACCAGTTCTGCAATCGTTGCATCCAATGCGCGGCGGTTGGCTAGCCCGGTCAGCGGATCGGAGTTGGCGAGATCGCGGGTTTGTTTTTGCAATTGCAGCAGGCTGGCCAGCATCGCGTGGCCCTGCATGATGAACCGGACGAGGATCGCGGTGGCAAGGATCAGGCTGGTTGCCGCTGCCATTTCTGCCGGGACGCCGGATGACAGCATCAGCACAGAAATCGGCACCACCCCGATCACCAGATTAAGGATCGCTGCGAACCGGATCGATGACAGGCAGTATGCGGTGGCGAGCGATCCCATCGTCAGGATCATCGCAAAACTCGCGTGGTTTTCCGGCGGAGAGCTGAGCCAGTTGAACACCGCCCAGCTGCTGCACATCAACGCAACCCAGCCAGACACGCGGCTGGTTTTCTTCACCATCAGGCGCGCGCGCCGCAGGCTCATCCGGCGTTGACGGCTTTGGTAATTCTCGATCAGGCCCAGCACGCACAGCAGTGCAAGCACAGCGGGCATGCCATACTTCACGCCCCAATGGACATCAGCCGCACCCGCCCATGCCGCAGTCGGCGTGGTGGCGAGCAGCATCAGATACATCATCGGCGTCTGCGTCTCGACCCGCTGCGCGCGCAGCATGGTGAAATCATCCCGGATTGCGTCCGGGATGGGCGGCATGAGACGACGGCGAATGCTTGAAATGACCCCAATCATGGGGCCGTGGTTAAGCCGAAGGTGTGAAATGGTTATTAACGAAGCCGTTCTTAACGCGTGATAATTTGTGCCTCAGACGACCACGGATTCACCCCCTGGCTGACGGAAATTTAACCACTGCGCGCCTACGCCTGCGGCCACTACGGATCGAGGAGCGCACCTATGAGCATGCTGTCACCCATTGCCCCAAAAGCTGCGACTCAGGCAGGTTCACCGACCGCCCCTGTGCCACCCGCCGCGCCCACTTTGCCGCAGCAGGATAACCCCGCAGGCAAGGCCGCACGCGCGGCGCAGCTGGCTGAAAGCCGCGCGATATATGTGTGGGATACTGCTGTCGCCACGCTGCCCGGCGTGCCGCTTGCCGCATCGGTTCCGGCCGACAATCTGCCAACGCTGGCATGGTGGGGCCTGCTGATCGGCGTGAGCCTCAAGATCGTGCGCAACGCGCTCGCAGTAAAGCTGGGCGGGGTGGATCGCGGCGAGATCGACACGCCGCGCGCCAAGTTTGAAGCAGCTTTGGCGGAATGCGACGCGATCGAAGCATCGGCCGCCGCGCTGGTCACGCCCTACCGCGCCAAGCATGAAAGCATCCTCGGCCATTTGGTCGCCGATCTTGAAGCGGCGGTGGCGCAGGCCGAACGCGAAACCAAGATTGCGAGCCTGCAAGCCCACAAGGCGAGGCTTGAGGAATTGATGAAGGTTGAAGACGCGCAAGGTCTGGGCGGCGCAACACCCGCCAGCCTCGATGCTTATCGCGCGCTGTTCGACACCTTACCGCTGCCGGGGATTGCCTGGACGTTTCAGGACGATGCCGAGTTTGCCGCGCTGCGGGTGGCCGGGCCGAACGCGATGCTGATCGAAGCGGTCGGCGATGCGCTCCCTGCCAATTTCACTCTGACGGCAGAACAATATGCGGCGGTCGTCAACGACGACACGCTGGACGCGGCGCTGGCCGAAGGGCGGCTGTTCAAGCTCGATTATGAAGTGCTCGGCGCGCTTGATCCGGGTACGTGGGGCGGGCTGGCGAAATATGTGTGGCAGCCGATTGCGCTGTTCGCAGTGCCACCGGGCGGGGCGAGCCTTACGCCGGTGGCAATCCAATGCGGGCAGGACCCCGAAGAATGGCCGATTTTCACACCGTCCGTCGTCGCTGCTGATCAATGGGGCTGGGAAATGGCCAAGCTGGTCGTGTCGGTCGCCGATGGCAATTATCACGAGCTCGTCGCGCATTTGGGGCGCACCCATCTGGTGATCGAAGGCGTGGCGATGGCGACCCACCGCCACTTGGCGACCGTCCACCCGATCTGGGCGCTGCTGGTGCCGCATTTCGAAGGCACACTGTTCATCAACGAAGCCGCCGCCACCTCGCTGATCGCGCCCGATGGACCGATTGACCATATTTTTGCGGGCACGATCACCTCAACGCAGGGGCTGGCGGTCGCCGCGCGGCTCGATTTCGATTTCACCGCCAAGATGCTGCCGCATGATCTGGCCGCGCGCGGGGCCGGGCCGGGGTCTTCATTGGCAGACTTCCCCTACCGTGATGATGGCCTGCTGGTGTGGGAGGCGATCCATGCGTGGGCGGCGCAATATGTCGCGCTCTATTATGCCCGCGATGCCGATGTAACCGGCGATAGCGAGCTGATGGCGTGGGCGACCTGTGTGGCTGGCGAGGCGGCAATCAAGGGCTTTGGCCCGATCACCACCCGCGATGCGCTGATCGATGCCTGCACCATGATCATCTTCACCGCGAGCGCGCAGCACGCCGCGGTCAACTTCCCGCAAAAGGACATCATGGCGTTTGCGCCTGCGATCACCGGGGCCGGTTGGCAGCCTGCACCGCCTGCGCAGTCAGGGCAGAACAAGCCCGGCTGGCTGGCGATGATGCCGCCGATGGCGCTGGCGCTGGAACAGCTCAACGTGCTCGAACTGCTGGGGTCGCTGCATTACCGCCCGCTGGGTGATTATCGCAGCACCGATTTCCCCTATGCGCCGTGGTTCAGCGACCCGCGTGTGACCGCGCCCGAAGGCCCATTGCCTGCGTTTCAGGCGCATCTGGCGAATGTCGAGACGGAGATTGCGGCCCGGAACGCAGAACGGATGCGTCCCTATCCCTACCTCCAGCCGAGCCTGATCCCGACCAGCATCAATATCTGAGAGCAAGAGGAGATGCTTGGTAAACAGCTTTGATTGGCTGTGAATTTCGCTAAATGACATTGGCCGACGTAAAATGCTGGAGGAGCGATGACGCAAATCGGTGCCATTTTCGTCGGGGCGTTAACCTTGTTAACATTGGGTGGATTCGGATTTTTCATCCACAAAAAGGGCGATCAGGCGGGACACTTTATGTTCCTTTACGTCTTGTTCCTGATCATCGTGGCCATCCTTATCACTCTGGTTTATTTGATGTTCGTCTTAATTAGACTGCTCCCATAGGGACGCACGCAGGCGCTAACCCGCCCGCAGCTCCTCGGCGAGCAGCTGGAAATCCGCTTCGCGCGGAGAGTTCTTGCGCCATGCCAGCACGATCTCACGCTTGGCGGTCGGACTATCGACCGGGCGCGCGACGACGTCGGTGCCGTTGAGGATACCCGCCGTCAGCGCCATTTCGGGCAGCATGGTCAGGCCAAGGTCATTGTTCACCAACTGCACCAATGTGTGGAGGCTCGTGCCGATCATCGCCGCGCTGGCGCGCAATTCGCTGCGGTTGCACGCGGCGAGTGCATGGTCGCGCAGGCAGTGGCCATCTTCGAGCAGCATCAACCGACCCTGATCGATCATGTCGGGCGTGATGCTCGCCGGGGGATCGCGCGGGTCATCTTTGGGGAAGGCGATGAACAGTCGGTCGTCGGCGATATGCGCAATCGCGGCGTCGCCTGTGTCGAATGGCAGCGCGAGCAGCACGCAATCGACCCGCCCGTGGCTCAAGGATTCGAGCGCATCATGGCTCGTTTCTTCGCGCAGCAGCAGTTTCAATTCAGGCCGGTCGCGGCGCAGGCGTGGCAGCACGCGTGGCAGCATGAACGGGGCGATAGTGGGGATCACGCTCATGCGCAGTTCGCCGACCAAGGGCTTGCCCGAAGCTTGCACCAGTTCGACCAGTTCCTCGGCCTCACGCAGCAAGCGGTTGGCCTTGGCCACCACCTGTTCGCCGAGCGCAGTGAAGCGCACTACACGGCGCGAACGTTCAACCAACGTCACGCCGAGCAGCGACTCCAGCTCGCGGATGCCCGCCGACAGCGTTGATTGCGACACGAAGCTGGCTTCGGCGGCCTTGCCGAAATGGCCATGTTCATACAGCGCGACGAGGTATTGCAGCTGCTTGATGGTCGGGAGGTAAGTACTCACAGGCGCGCGCTCACTCTGCCGCCAACGTATCGGGTTCGTCCAGCGCGTCCGGCCCGTCCAGTTCAGCAGGCTCGATCACCACAACATCATCGATGTGCGTCATCTTGAGCTTGCCGCGTTCGACCGCAAAAGCCAGCTTGCCCTCAACCAGATCAAGCGCGTCCTTGCCGAACACCTCGAACCGCCAGCCCTTCAGCACCGGCACGTCGCGCACCCCTGCGGCCAGCGCCTCCATTTCGTCAGCGCGGGTCAGCAGGCGCGGGGCAACGTCGATTTCGCGGGCGCGGATCTTCAGCAGCAGTTTGAGCAGATCGGCCACCAACGCGCCTTCCTTGCCCAATGGCGCGCCGTGCTTGATCTTCTCAGGCATTTCTTCCTTGGACAGCGGCTCAGCCTCGGCGAGGATTTTCATCAGCCGCTTGCCGATGTCATTGTCTTTCCACGCGGCCGAAAGCCCGCGCACCTTGGCCAGATCGCCTTGCGTCTTGGGCGGGTGCGAGGCGATATCGGCCAGCGTTTCATCGCGCATGATCCGCCCGCGCGGGATATTCTTGTGCTGCGCTTCGGCTTCGCGCCATCCGGCCAACGCCTTCATCCGGCCCAGCACCAGTGGGTTACGCCCCGGTTGGCGGATACGTTTCCACGCCACGGCCGGATCGGTGAGGTAGTTCGATGGATCGGCGAGCTTTTCCATCTCGGCATCAAGCCAACCGCCACGCCCGGTTTTGATCAGTTTTTTCAGAATGCGCGGGAAGATGGTGGCGAGGTGGGTGACATCGCCAATCGCATATTCGATCTGCCGCTCGCTCAGCGGGCGGCGGCTCCAATCGGTAAACCGCGCGCCCTTGTCGATGGTCAGGCCCATCCACGTTTCAACCATGTTGGCATAGCCGATCTGTTCGGACTGACTGATTGCCATCATCGCGATTTGCGTGTCGAAAATCGGGTGCGGCGTGGCTTGCGTCAGGTTGACGATGATTTCCACGTCCTGCCCGCCCGCGTGGAAGACCTTGAGCACGTCTTCATTGTCGCACATCAGATCGAGCAGGGGTTTAAGGTCAATCCCCGGCGCCATCGGATCAATCGCAGCGGCTTCTTCGGTGTTGGCGATCTGCATCAGGCACAGTTCAGGCCAATAGGTGTTTTCGCGCATGAATTCGGTGTCGACCGCGACGAATTCAGACTTGGCGAGACGTTCGCACAGTTCGGTGAGGGCTTCGGTGGTGGAAATCAGCGGGTGAATTTTCATGTCATCTTTGCTCATTGGGGCGGAGTGCCGCCCTCGGGATTGAACCCATGTCACCCCGCACCGCTTGACAAAGTGCGAGGCTTGCCCTGTTAGCGCGCCGGTAATGGCCCGGATGCGGTGCACCCGTTCCGGCTGCCCGGCGCACTAGCGTCATAGCCTCGGACAGGACAAGAGTTTAGATGCACCCGTATCGCACGCATACTTGCGCACAGCTTTCTTCGGCCCTGGTGGGCGAAACCGTCCGCCTGTCGGGCTGGGTTCACCGTAAGCGCGATTTCGGCGGGCTGTTGTTCGTCGATCTACGCGATCATTACGGCATCACGCAGATTGTGGCCGACGCGGATTCGCCCGCGCTGGCGGTGCTGGATCGGTTGCGGGTGGAATCGGTCATCACCATTGAAGGTGAAGTGAAGGCGCGCTCGGCTGAGACGGTCAATCCGCGCCTCTCCACTGGCGAAGTCGAAGTCTATGCCCGCAGCATCACGGTGCAAAGCGCATCGGAAGAACTGCCGCTGCCCGTCGCGGACGAACAGCCTTACCCCGAGGACGTGCGGTTGAAGTACCGCTTCCTCGATCTGCGGCGCGAAACGCTGCACAAGAACATCATGACCCGCGTTGCCGTGGTGGCCGATATCCGCGCGCGGATGACGGCGGTGGGCTTCAACGAATTCTCGACCCCGATCCTGACGGCTTCGTCACCCGAAGGCGCGCGCGATTTCCTCGTGCCGAGCCGCATTCACGCGGGCAAGTTCTACGCGCTTCCTCAAGCGCCCCAGCAGTACAAGCAGCTGCTGATGGTCGCCGGCTTTGACCGCTATTTCCAGATCGCCCCGTGTTTCCGCGATGAAGACCCGCGCGCTGACCGGCTGCCGGGCGAGTTTTACCAGCTCGATCTGGAAATGAGCTTCGTCACGCAGGAAGAAATCTGGGAAACGATGGAGCCGGTGATCGCTGGCACATTCGAAGCCTTTGCCGATGGCAAGAAGGTGACGCCTGCAGGCCAATTCCCGCGCATTGCCCATGACGAAGCGATGCTGAAATATGGCAGCGACAAGCCCGATCTGCGCAACCCGCTGATCATCAGCGATGTGTCGGCGCATTTCACGCAGAGCGGGTTCGGCCTGTTCGAGAAGATCGTCGGCGGCGGCGGGGTTGTCCGGGTGATCCCGGCGCCCGGCACGCATGAAAAGAGCCGGAAGTTCTTTGACGACATGAATGAATGGGCGCGCAAGGAAGGTTTTGCCGGACTCGGCTATGTCACCAGAAAAGCCGGCGAATTCGGCGGGCCGATTGCCAAGAACCACGGCGCTGACCGGATGGCGGAACTTTACGCCGAACTCGGCCTTGGCGAGAACGACGGGCTTTTCTTTGCAGCGGGCAAGGAAGCCGACGCGGCCAAGCTGGCAGGCGCGGCGCGCATCCGCGTGGGCGAAGAACTCGGCCTGATTGACGAAAACGCCTTCGCGCTCGCGTGGATTGTCGATTTCCCGTTCTACGAATGGAACGAGGACGAGAAGAAGGTCGATTTCAGCCACAACCCTTTCTCGATGCCGCAGGGCGGGATTGATGCGCTGAACGGCCAAGACCCGCTGACGTTGAAGGCGTTCCAGTACGATCTGGTCTGCAACGGCTATGAAATCGCCTCAGGTTCGATCCGCAACCATATGCCCGAAACAATGGTCAAGGCGTTCGAAATCGTCGGGCTTTCCAAGGCCGATGTCGAGGAACGCTTTGGCGGGATGTACCGCGCGTTCCAATACGGCGCGCCTCCGCATGGCGGGATGGCCGCCGGGGTTGACCGGATCGTGATGCTGCTGTGCGGGGTGAAGAACCTGCGCGAAATCTCGCTGTTCCCGATGAACCAGCGTGCCGAAGACCTGTTAATGGGCGCGCCGACCCCGGCTGAGCCACGGAGCCTTCGTGAACTGCACCTGCGCGTGGTCGAACCGCCCAAGAAGGACGGCCCTGCCGCCTAACGTTTTCACCGGGCTTGACGTTACGGCTTGATAAGCATCCCGTCATGCCCACTTGCGCTTGCCCGCGCCGTTCATTAGGGCAAGCGCGATATTTCTTAACCCCAGTTCAAGAGGGAACAACATGAGCGATACTGCCGATCGGGTGGCCAAGATTGTCGTCGAACATCTCGGTGTAGAAGCGGACAAGGTCACGCAGGATGCCAGCTTCATCGATGATCTGGGCGCAGACAGCCTCGACATCGTTGAATTGGTGATGGCGTTCGAAGAGGAATTCGGCGTCGAAATCCCTGACGATGCGGCCGAAAAGATCACCACCGTTGGTGATGCGACCAAGTACATCGAAGAACACAAGGGCTAAGGCCGGCTGCGGCCCTGATGCGATCGTTGGCGCGCCTGCCTCAATTATGGGGACAGGTTCGCCGGATTGATGACAGCAGGTTTGCCGCATTGCGGATCAAGGCTTAGACAGGCTCAGCCCCGCATACGGGTTGGGCCTGTTGGCTTTTCAGAGGCCCGCATGAGATGGGCCCTTTTTTCGGAGAACGCGAATGCGCCGTGTGGTTGTTACCGGGCTTGGCCTCGTCACCCCGCTTGGAGCCGATGTCGAAACGACTTGGGCCAACCTGATTGCTGGCAAAAGCGGGGCAGGGCAAATCACCCGCTTCGATGCCTCGAACCAGAAATGCACCATCGCCTGCGAAGTGAAGCCCAAGGGGCATCCGTGGGGCTTTGACCCCGATTTGCGGGTTGATCACAAGGTGCAGCGGCAGGTCGATCCGTTCATCATCTACGGCATCGACGCGGCGGGCCAAGCGTTGGAAGACGCAGGCCTGACCGACATGACGCAGGCCGAGAAGGAACGCACCGGCTGTTCGATCGGTTCTGGCATCGGCGGCTTGCCGGGGATCGAGATCGAAAGCGTCAACCTGCACGAACGCGGCCCTTCGCGCGTCTCGCCGCACTTTGTCCACGGTCGCTTAATCAACCTTATTACCGGGCAGGTGCAGATCAAATACGGCTTCATGGGCCCCAACCATGCGGTGGTGACCGCCTGTTCCACCGGCGCACATTCGATTGGCGATGCGGCGCGGATGATCATGGCGGATGATGCTGACGTAATGCTCGCAGGTGGTGCGGAAGGCACCATCAACCCGCTCGGCATCGCAGGATTTGCGCAAGCGCGCGCGCTCAACATGAGCATGAACGACCGCCCGACCGAAGCCAGCCGCCCCTATGACAAGGGCCGCGATGGCTTTGTGATGGGCGAAGGCGCAGGCGTGATCGTGCTCGAAGAATACGAGCGGGCCAGGGCGCGCGGCGCCAAGATTTACGCCGAAGTCACCGGATACGGCCTGTCGGGCGATGCCTACCACGTCACCGCTCCGCATCCGGAAGGCCGCGGCGCGGAACTGGCGATGCGGATGGCGTTGAAGAAGGCGGGCCTTGGCCCCGGCGATATCGATTACATCAACGCCCACGGCACTTCGACCATGGCCGACACGATCGAACTGGCTGCGATCAAGCGCGTGCTCGGCGACAATCTGGGTGGTGCATCGATGTCCTCGACCAAATCCGCCATCGGCCACCTGCTCGGCGGCGCGGGCGCGGTTGAGGCGATTTTCTGCATCCTGGCGATGCGCGATCAGATCGTCCCGCCGACCCTGAACCTGCACGATCCCGATGATGGCACCGAAGGCATCGACCTTGTGCCGTTGGTGGCGCGCAAGCGCGAAGTGCGTGCGGTGCTGAACAACAGCTTCGGGTTCGGTGGCACCAACGCTTCGATCATCATGCAAAAGGTCGACTGATCCGATGACACGCGGGCGGCTTGTGGTGGCAGGCCTGGTGGCCGCGCTCGCAGCACTAGTGCTGGCGTGGACATTCATGGGCAGCGCGACCGTGGCGAAGGATACAACCTTCACCATCCCCGCGGGTGCGTCGGTCGCTTCGGTGGCGGACGAGCTTGAGGAGCAGGGCCTGATTTCGTCAGCGTCCGGCTTCGTATTGCAAGCCCGCATCTTCGGTTCGGACAAGCCGATTCAGGCAGGCGAATTTCAGCTGACCGCCGGGATGAGCCAGCGTCAGATCCTCGAAGCATTCCAATCGGGCGACGTGATCCGGCGGTTTGTGACCATCCCGGAAGGCATGCCTTCAATCCTCGTCTGGGAACGGCTGATGGCCGAAGATCTGCTGACGGGCGAAGTCGCGGTGCCGCCCGAAGGATCGATCCTGCCCAACACCTACGCGTTCGAACGCGGCCAATCGCGCGCGAGCCTTGTGCAACAGATGCAGGCAGCGATGGACAAGGCGCTGGCTGAAGAATGGGCCAAGCGTCGCCCCGGCATCGCAGTGGACACCATGCGCGACGCGCTGGTCCTCGCTGCCATTGTGGAAAAGGAAACCGGCAAGGCCGAGGAACGCCGCATGGTTGCCGGGCTCTATTCCAATCGCGTGCGCACGGGGATGTTGCTTCAGGCCGATCCGACGATCATCTACCCGATCACCAAGGGCAAGCCGCTCGGCCGCCGCATCCGCCAGTCGGAGATTGCCGCGGTCAACGGCTACAACACCTATACCCGCGTCGGCCTGCCCGAAGGCCCGATTACCAATCCGGGGCGCGACAGCATCGCCGCCGTGCTCAATCCCGAGAACACATCGGCACTGTTCATGGTCGCCGACGGCACCGGCGGGCACTGGTTTGCCGACACGTTGGAACAGCACAACGCCAATGTCGGTAAATGGTACGCAATCCGCCGCGAGCGGGGCGAGATGTAGGCGCTTTCCCGTCATCCCGGACTTGATCCGGGATCGCTTGCCTTCCACACCAAGCCCGATGGCTAATCCCTTCATCCTCACTGCCGCGCTGCCAACCGATCTTGGCGCATGGGCCGAAGGGCTGCGGCGCGCGCATTATCCGGTGGAGCGCAACCACCTCCACGCGCACGTCACGCTATTCCATTCTTTTGCGCCGAGCCTGCTGGAGGAGCTGCGCGATTTTCTGCCCAAGGTGGCGGCAGAGTTTGCCGCGCCGGAAGGGACGGTCACTGGCGCAATGGATTTGGGTACCGGCACCGCTATCGCACTGGAAGCCCAGCAATTGCTCGCTTTACGCGCGCTGGTTGCCGAACATTTCCACGGCAGCCTGACATCGCAAGATCTCCACGAACCGCGCCCGCACATCACCATCCAGAACAAGGTAACCAAGCAAGAGGCGAGGGCGCTTCAGGCCAGCCTTGGCCCGGTGCTGGCCCCGTGGATCGCTAAGGGTTGCTTCACCTTACCGGCACTGGAATTGTGGCACTATCGCGGTGGGCCGTGGGAGAGGGTCAAGACATGTAGCTTTCGCGGGCGGGAACGGCTCTAAGAATGCTTGACCACGCGGCAGGCGCGCCTTAAGTGCGCCGCTCGCACGGGCCTCGGGCTTCTTGCGAATCCGGCTTGCAATCAGCCGGAGGCCCATGGGGCGGAGTAGCTCAGTCGGTTAGAGCAGCGGAATCATAATCCGCGTGTCGGGGGTTCGAGTCCCTCCTCCGCTACCATCTTCGTTGCAATCCTGGTCATGTCCCGATCGCAGCACGCTCCAGCGCAAAGTCCGGCATTGTGCCGCGGGGAAGCGGAACATTGCTGTCGCCGCTCTCGTTAGCTTCATGATGCTGCGCCTCGCAGTCGAGCCGCTCGCCGCAAAGTGCGTCTGCGAGCGCTTCATCCAGGCAACGAGAAAGGGCCATTAAATGGCGACCATACAAACCAGTAATCCAGCGACCGGCGAAGAGATCGCGACTTATTCCATGGAGAATGAGGCCGAGGTCTTCGCGAAGGTTGAGGCTGCGCACACGGCATTCCTCAGCTGGCGACTAAAATCCCACGAAGAGCGCGCTCCCTATCTGCGCAAGATCGCGGCAGTGCTGCGCGAAAATGCCGACGAGTTCTCCGAGCTGATGACCCGCGAAATGGGAAAGCTGCTGCGCGACGGAAAGACCGAGATCGAGCTGTGCGCGCGCATCTTTGAATACACGGCCGATCATGGCCCGGCAGAGCTCGCTGACGAAGAGCGCCAACACAGTGGCGGCAAGAAGCGCGGGATCATCACCTTTGCGCCGATCGGGGTAATCTACTCCGTGCAGCCATGGAATTTCCCGGCCTATCAGCCGGTCCGCGTGCTCGCGGCCAATCTGATGGCGGGCAATGCTGTCATTCTCAAACATGCGTCGATCTGCACCGGCAGTGGTCTGCGCTTACGCGATCTGTGCCTTGAAGCTGGCCTTCCTGCGGGATTGTTCGAAGTCATTGTCACTGGCCACGACCTCTCCGACAAGGTGATCGGGCATGATCTGGTCCGCGCGGTGACCATGACTGGTAGCGATGGCGCCGGCAGCCATATCGGCTCGCTTGCCGCAAAGCACCTCAAGAAGACCGTGCTGGAGCTTGGATCGAACGATGCATACCTGGTGCTAGAGGACGCCGATATCCCTCTGGCGGTGAAGACCTGCGTTGCGGGCCGCATCTTTAACAACGGCGAGACCTGCGTTTCGGCCAAGCGATTTGTTGTGACCGACGCGGTCTACGACGAGTTCGTGCCGGCCTTCGTGCAGGCGATGAAAGCGGTGACCATGGGCGATCCGATGAAGGAGGATACCCAGCTTGGGCCCCTTTCCGGCCGCGAACAGTTCGATACGATCGTCGATCAGGTTGAGCAGAGCCTGGCCAGCGGCGCGACATTGCTGTGCGGCGGCGATCCCGAATATGCGACGGGCTGTTATTATCCGGCAACCGTGCTTGCCGACTGCAAGCCTGGAATGCCCGCCCATGATGACGAGTTGTTCGGCCCCGTCGCTGCCATCATCCGCGCGAAGGATGATGAAGACGCGATGCGGATCGCGAATGCCAGCCGCTATGGTCTGGGCGGCGGCATCTTCAGCAAGGACGAAGCCAAGGCTGTGCGCATGGCCCGCGACCATTTCGACACCGGGATGGTGCGCATCAATTCCTTCGGCGCGGCCGATCCCAACATGCCTTTCGGCGGCGTCAAGAACTCGGGCTACGGCCGCGAGCACGGGGGCTTCGGGATGAAGGAATTCGTCAATGCTAAAGCGATCTTCCTGCCCTCGTAAGGCACGGACGATCGCTTCGCCCACAAAAGACATCGGAGAAAAGATATGCAAATTCTCGTAGCCGGATCGACCGGCAACACCGGCACGCGGCTTGTGCGCGAACTTCAGGCGCGCGGGCACGACCCCATCGCGCTAGTGCGCTCCAGCTCGGACACCTCGGGCCTGCCTGACACGGTGAAGCAACGCGAGGGCGACCTAACCGATCTTAGCGCGGGTGTGACCGAAGGCTGCGAAGTTGTGGTGTTTGCTGCCGGTGCCGGCGGCGGCTCAACCGAGGAAATGACCGACAAGGTGGATCGCGACGGTGCAAAGCGGCTCATCGATCTGTCAGTCGCGGGCAATGTCCGCCGCTTCGTTATGCTCAGCAGCATCGGCGCGGACGAAACTGACCCGCAGGGTGATCTGGCTCACTACCTCAAGGCCAAACATGCTGCGGACGAGCATCTCCAATTGAGCGGCCTCGAATATGCCATCTTGCGCCCCGTGGCGCTGACGGATGATGACGGCAGCGGCGATATCCGTCTGGGAGACGATGTCGATCCCGAAGGCGTGGCGGCGCGGGGCGATGTGGCAAGGCTGCTTGCCGATGCGGCCGAAGCGCCCGATTGGGTCGGAAAAATCCTGAGAATGGAAAGCATCCCACGCCGATAGCTGTTCCGCGTGTCGGGGGTTCGAGTCCCTCCTCCGGTACCAACAATCACTTCGAATATAGTCAAAATTTATCAAATCGAGGCGGTGCATGGCGGAAATGCCTTGTTGCATCTTGTTGCGCGGCTTTCCGGTCAATTCCCGCTAGTCCGTGCAACATATGCGCGACATGGTTTCCGGAAGGCGGGGCGGGCGCCGGGGCCTACCGCGCTCTCCATCCCTGCCAAGGCGGAGGATCCGTCTCGCGCAGGTCAAGGCTCGGCACAGTGGCAACGCGGGGATGATTTACAATCGCTTTGGATTGGCGCAATCTCGCTTGGTTCTGGATCGCCTTTGGGGGCCAGGGCCAAGATTGGTGGAGCAGCCGGTTTTCGGACTGCACAGCCTGAATAGTGCAGGCGAAGTCATCAACTCAACTGGGTCGCGAGCTTAGGATGTGATGCCGGGTCAAACCCTTGAGGCGGCTCATCTCCTCGTGTGGACTCAAGGGGAGGGAGACATTCCATGGAACAGACTCAAACCACAGATTCGCCGACGCCGACGAAAAAGGATCGCAAGATCCAGATCAATTGCAAACCCACGTTGATATGGCTGAACACTGATCCCAACCATCTCAACATCCAAGCGACGATGGAATTCACTCAGGACGACGGCGTGGGCGTCACTGATCCGCCCATGGGAGGCGTCATTAGCGCGCTTGGCAAAATCGACATTTCGAAGATGCCGAAAGACGATAAATATACAGACAACATCGACATCACGATCAAGCTGGACGACAGCAATATGAAGAATGCCGATGGCACCAAGCTGACCGGCAAGGCGCGCTGGGCATATGACGGTGAAGGAAGTTATCCCTTGCCCGGCGGCGGCGGCGTGCCGGTGGGTTTTGGCTGGTTCTGCGCCCCTAATCCCGCGGCGCCATCGGGATATGATCCCGTTCCACCAATCGCGATTCCGGGCATGACGTTTACGCGCAAAAGCGACAATGTTCTGGAAATCGACGACAATACGATCTTGGGCACGCCCGAATATGGCTACTGCATCGCCTTCGCGCTCGATGGTTACGGCGGCTACTATATTTCCTATGATCCGCTCATCACCAGCAAGGGCACGCGCCAAGCCTAGCTCCGATTTCCGGCCCGGCAGGCAAGGCCTCAAACGCCCTGCCTGCCGAGCTTATCTCGAACGATGATCAGGGCAATAGCGCGCGCCGGTCGCTCACGGCATCGCGTAGCTCGATCGACCAGATTTCATTGTTCGGATCTGAAGCTATCAGTTGCTTGAGCAGGCGATCTGCTCGCGCGACATGTTCTTCCGCCTGCACGAACCTACGCGCAGAGATGTGCGATTTCGCAAGCCCGAGCAACGCACGCACTTGGGTTTCCTGCCATTCGGTGTTGCGCGGCTCGAGTTCGCGCAATTTCTGCGTCACCGTCAGCGATTCCTGATAGGCAGCAATTCCGGCCTCCAATTTTCCCGCGCGGACTTCAAGGTCGCCGACAAATTGCAACGCAACCGCCAAACGATACTTGGCCTGAGCGTTCGTCCGGTCCCGCTTCAAGACATCTTCGAAAAGCGTAACTTCACGTTGATGGAGCGACAGGGCCTCTTCATGCTTGCCAAGCTCACTCTTGGTTTGGCCAAGCCAGTTTAGTGTCTCGCCAACCTCGATCTGGCGCCCGGCATCATATCCCTCAGCTTGGGCGACGGCTTCGATCCGCTTTAGCCCTCGTGCGAAAAATGGTTCCGCTTCGGCGTGCCTTTCCTGCTCGTTCAGCATCACCCCCAGATTGCTCTCCGCATAAGAGCTTTCCATCTGCCATTCGGGCTTGCCGGGATTGAGTGAAATCAGCTGGTCGGCCAGGCGCTTGTACTCACGATACTGCGCTTCGGCATCCTTTTGCTCGCCGCGCGTATAGGCAATATATCCGACCCAGAACACGCTCTGCGCGTGATCGAAAATGCGCTGCTGGTTGCTTGGATCGCGCGCTAGCAGTTCGCTCGTCGTATTCGCGGCTTGTTTGAATGCTGTCAGCGCGACCTCGCTGTCGCCCCGGATGTTACTCACTTCGCCGACGAGGTGCAGCGCCCTGCTGCGCCTGCCGAGTGAATCCCCATCTAGGCTAGAGAGCTTTTGGCGCGCATAATATGCCAACGCGCGCTGACCCACCACATCGAGCGCGTCGAGCCGCCCGACCGGCTCGAGTTTCTCCCGCAAATCTGTCAGCATGAATTCGACCAGACCGTCTGCCTCTGCGCGCTGCCGATCCGCTTCGTTGCGGGCCTGCACGGCGACCAGCGTCAGCCCGCTCATAACCAGCGCCAATGTCAGCGAAGCCGCAACCACAATCCGCATGCGAATGGCCCGCCGCCGCGCATCACGGTTGACCAGCTCATCAAGGCCAACCCCCAGCAACGCGGCCGCAATCTTGAGCCGTGCGCCGCGCTTGCCGTCGCCGCTTTCGCGCGCATCAGCGGCGAGCGGAGCATCCTCGAACGCGTCAGTGACTTCCATCTGGTCAGTGACACGGTGGGTCAGCGCCTTGGGGAAGCACTCTTCGTGCTCGCGGCCCGGAATGGCCGATGCCCCCGGTTCACCATCGACGATCAGGGCGAGGATATTGGCGGGATCGCGGTGGGTCTTGAACCAGGCAATCTCCCGGTTCACCCATTGGGATTGGGCCGACCGGGGTGAGCAAATCACGACCAGAAATTCCGATCCGTTCAGCGCCTCATCCACGGCATTGCCGATGCTGGAGCCTGCGGCTTCTTCCTCGCGGTCCTTGAAAAGGGGCTTCAGCCGCGCCGCAACCGGGCCACGGCGACCCTCGGTGCCGATCAGACTGCGCGGGGTCCGATAGGTCTCGACAGCATTATGGAGCCATTTGCCCCAGCGGGCATCGCTCCAGCTATAGCTGATGAAAGCCTTGTACCGATAGGCCATGCTTCCCCCCCCCCGCCATTAAAACGGCCCACCGGTCAGCGATCCCAGAGGCAAACTATCATGAGATCGGCGGGCAGCACAGGGGGAATGGGCAAGTATGACGGTAATGTTTCAATGTCACTTTTGGCAATTCATTATCGACCGGCAGCTGCGAAGCGCAGCTTGACCGCCAAGGAAGCCGGGTCTGAAAGGCCGACTTTTCGCAATCGGAGATATTTCCTGCCATTCAGCAAACGACCCCGATGCGGTCGCCGCGCCACCACCTCGGCAGGTAGACCAGTACTCGCTATCTCTCGGTGTCTGCTTTGTGATACTTTTAAGGGGTATTGAGAGGGGAGAATCACTATGCGCATTACTGTGTCGGCTCTCACCACGCTTGGCAGATTGGGCTGCGTTGCCACGCTTTTGTCCGCAACCGCCTTGTCCCAGACTTCAGCGCCCGGACCGGTGCGCTATGCGATGGATGCCGCCACCATGAGCGGCATGGGAGCAATGGCAGGCGGCGGCGGCTTTGGGGCGATGATGGACATGATGCGCGGCGGCCCACCCGAGGCGGTGCGGCTGCTATCCCTTCACCACGGCGCGAGTACCACCGCGCCCAAGCCGCAAGCTGATCATTTCATGCCCAAGGCCGCAGGTCTCGGGGCATCGGTGCGGCTGCTCCCCCCTACGCGCGGAGAGGCCGGAGGGGAGCCGGGTTTTGAACGACCGAGCGGGCGGCTGCTGCTCTATTGGGGTTGCGGTGCGCAGGCCCCCAAGGGTCAGCCAGTTGTGATCGACTTTGCCAAGCTTGCCGCGGGCGAAATGCCGCCAGGCCTGTTGATGAGCGGGGTGGACCTCGGCGAAGACTGGAATTTCAGCAACTCGGGTAGCAGAACCTACACCACCTGGCCGCAGGGAAGGGACAACAAGACCGTGCCCACCAACGGCTCGCTGATCGGAGGGCATCGGATCACCGCCAGCTACGCCAAGGAGATCAACTTCACTCTGGGCGAGGACTTCATGCCGCCGCTTGAGGCCCGCACAAGCACTGCGGCTGGGGGTGCAAGCCAGCTCGCCTGGAGCGGGATCGACAAGGCGACGGGCTATTATGCGTGGGCGATGGGCGCCAAGGATACAGGGGGCGGTGGCACACCGACCGAGTTGGTGTGGTGGGCTTCCTCGAAGCAGCAGGCTTTTGGCGGTCCGCTATGGGACTGGATCTCGCCAGCCGGCGTGCGCAAGCTGATCGCAGCCGGAACGGTAATGCCGCCCGAGCAGCGCGACTGCACCATTCCCGCCGAGGTGATCAAGGCCACCGGTGAGGGGATGATTGTTAATCTCCAAGCCTATGGCCCGCAGGCCGATTTCGCCTACCCGCCGCGTCCGGCGGATGCTCGCAAGCCGTGGAACCCGGAATGGGTAGCGCGGGTGCGGTTCCGCTCTTCCACCATGCTGATTCCTGGAATGGAGGGCATGGCCGCAGGCATCGGCCGGGAGGATACAGCCGCCAGCGGGGCGGGGGAACAGACAAAGCCGCGAAAGCCCAAATGCAAGGGATTGAAGGGCCTGGCCCAGCGCGCTGCGGGCCTTTGCGAATAGACCCGCATAAAGCCAATTGGCCGGATCGCGATGTCACCTTCCCACCCAGTTGTGGTCACTTTTCGATCCACTTATAACGCCTCATGAGCCGTGCAGGGCAACGACATGATCCCATTTCCTCCCTTCGTGTGAGTCACGCCTAGGGATCCTTACGAAAATAGCTTCTTGGGGGGAGGCAAGGACGCTGACTCGCCGATCGACGTGGCAGGGCCTGCTGTTCCTGCCAGCGCAATGCCGGTGGCGGACAATGCTGCGGTGCCAATGGCTTGCCTGCGTGTAATGATGGTCATGCTGTCCTCCCTAGCTTCCGAAAACCAGAACCAGGCCGCCAAGCGCCGCAGCACCAAGCACGCGCAGCACCGACCATTTGAAGCCGAACACCAACACGCAGGCCAGCACCGCCAGAACGCCCGCACGCCAGTCGAAGCTGGCCGGATCAGGCCAATACAGCCGCAATGGGCCGAATTGGCGCTGGCCTACCTCGGCGTACAACACGTGCAGCGCAAACCAAGCGGTGAGGTTGGCGATCACACCCACCACCGCTGCCGTCACAGCGGCCAGCCCGCCTTTCAGCCGCACGGCGTTGCCCAACCGGTCGATCCACGGCGCAAAGGCGAAAATCCACAGGAAGCACGGTGCAAACGTCACCCACGTCGTCAGCCCAGCGCCCAGCAATCCCGCAAAGAAAGGCGTGAACGGCTCGGGCGCGCGGAACGCAGCGAGGTAGCCGACGAATTGCGTCACGAGGATCAATGGCCCCGGCGTAGTCTCGGCAAGGCCCAGTCCATCGGCCATTTCGCCCGGCCGTAGCCAACCGAAACCCTGCACCGCTTCCTGCGCCATATAGGCCAGCACGGCATAAGCCCCGCCAAAGGTTACGATGGCAAGCTGGGAGAAGAATGCGCCGATCTCCCACAGCACGTGATCCTGCCCCAGCGTGGCCGCGATTAGCAGCATCGGTGCGGCCCACACCGCAACCCACAGTGCAATTGACAGGATCGTGCTGCGCCACGGGCGGGCGGGCAGAACTTCGCCCGTCTTGCCCGGTTTGATCGCCAAAAGGTCAGGCCGTTTAGCCGCCACCACCATGCCGATCACGCCTGAACCCAGCACGATCAGCGGGAAGGGCAGATCGAACAGGAACAGCCCGATAAACGCCGCCGCTGCCAGCGCGCGCTTCAATCCTGTGTCCAGCGCACGGCCCGCAATCCGCAGCAGCGCCTGCACCACAATCGCCAGCACCGCCGCTTTCACGCCGAGAAACAGCGCCTCGACCCATGCAAGATTGGCCGCGATGGCATAGAGCACCGACAGCGTCAGAATGATAAGTGCGCCGGGGATGACGAACAGCAACCCTGCAGCCAGCCCGCCGCGCCAACCGTGCAACCGCCAACCGATCCATGTGGCGAGCTGCTGCGCTTCGGGGCCGGGCAGCAGGTGGCAGAAGTTGAGCGCGTGGAGGAAATCCTCCTCGCCGATCCACTGGCGTTCTTCCACAAGTTCGCGGTGCATCAGTGCAATCTGGCCCGCTGGCCCGCCAAAACTTAGCAGGCCGATGCGGGTGAAGGCGCGCAGCAGGTCGGCAAACGAAACAGAAGGGGTGAATGCCGCTGAAGCCAAGGCAACCTCGTACGGTTTATCCCGCCAAAAATGGCAAGGTGACGAGGCAACGCTTGGGCTTTTCTCGGCCTGAACGGGAGGTTGCTTCGCCCCGATGCTATCAAATCTACTTTGCGGGGTCGGTCACAACAAGGGCGAATACGACCAGGCAGCTTTCGCCCATTTATCTACGCAAGTTGCCAGTACTCGGCTTTGCCACTCCGCTACCAACCTGCCGGCCTTCGCGGCAATCTATCGCTACGCCAGCACTTCCAGCGCCTCACCGGCGGCGAGCCATGATTGTTCGGCTTCGGCCAAGGCATCGGCGGCTTTGGCGCGGTCGGACAACAGGAATTGCAGCTTTGTGCCGTCGTGCGCAGGCTTGCTGCTCAACGCGAGGATCTGCGCGTCAAGCCGTTCAACCTCTGCGGTCAGGCGGGCCAGCAGCTTCTCGGCCTTTTCCAACTGCGATTGGGCATAGCGCGCTTCGGCGGCGGTGTTGGGGCTGCGCTGTTTGGCCTTCGCAGCATCGCCCTTGCCCGCGTCTCTTTTAAACGCATCGCCCTTTGGCTTCCGGCCGAGGATGAAGTCGATGTAGTCGTCCATGCTGCCGGCATATTCGCGCGCGGTGCCGCCATCGACCAGCACCAGCCGGTCGGCGGTCAGTTCGACCATGTGACGATCGTGGCTGATCAGGATCACCGCGCCGGTGTAATTGTTGAGCGCTTGAATCAGCGCCTCACGCGCGTCGACATCCAAGTGGTTGGTCGGCTCGTCGAGGATCAGCAGGTGCGGCGCATCGCGGGTGATGAGCGCGAGCGCCAGCCGCGCGCGTTCACCGCCCGAAAGCTTGTCGACGCGCTGGTTCGCGCGCGGGCCGGAAAAGCCGAAGCGGCCCAGCTGCGCGCGCACCGCGCCCTGCGACAGCCCGTCCATCGCGCGGGTCATTAAATCAATCGGCGTGTCCTCGCCCGCCAGCTCCTCGACCTGATACTGGGTGAAGTACCCCACCTTGAGCTTGCCCGGCGCATTTACTGCGCCCTCAGCCGGCGCGAGTTGCGAGGCGAGCAGCCGCGCCAGCGTGGTCTTGCCATTGCCGTTGCGGCCCAGCAGCGCGATGCGGTCATCAGCCTCGATCCGGAAATTCAGCCGCTTGAGGATTGGCGGCGCTTCGCCATAACCAACTGCTGCTTGTTCCAGCGTGATCATCGGCGATTTCATTTCCGCCGGATCGGGGAAATCGAAGCTCAACGTCGGGTCTTCCATCAGCGCGGCGATTGGCTGCATCTTGGCGAGCATCTTGGCGCGCGATTGCGCCTGTTTCGCGGTGGAGGCGCGCGCTGAGTTCCGGGCAACGTAATCCTGCAACCGCGCCCGCTGTGCATCCTGCGAAGCCTTGGCCGAGGCGAGCTGCGCGGCGCGTTCGGCGCGCTGCTTTTCAAACGCATCATACCCGCCGGGGTACAGCGTCAGCTGCCCGCCTTGCAGGTGCAGGATGTGATCGACGACCTTGTTGAGCAGATCGCGTTCGTGGCTGATCACCACCAGCGTGGCGGGATAGGATTTGAGGAAGTTCTCCAGCCACAGCGTCGCTTCCAAATCCAAGTGGTTGGAAGGTTCGTCGAGCAGCAGAATGTCGGGTTCAGAAAACAGCAGCGCGCCCAAGGCGATCCGCATTTTCCACCCGCCGGAGAAACTATCGACCGGACGTTGCTGCATTTCCTCGTCAAAGCCCAACCCGTTGAGAATCTTGGCCGCGCGCGCCGGGGCGGAATAGGCGTCAATCGCCAGCAAGCGCTCGTGCACATCGCCCATGCGGTCCATGTCGGTGCAGGTTTCCAGTTCTGCCAGCAGCTCCGCACGCTCGGTCGCGGCGGCTAACACGACTTCTTCGGGCGTCATCGAACCGCTCGGCGCTTCCTGCGCGATATAGCCAATGCGGGCGCGCGATGGTTTGCTGATTTCGCCGTCGTCAGGCTCAATCTCGCCAATCAACGCCTTCATCAGGGTCGATTTGCCTGCGCCATTGCGGCCGATCAGCCCGACGCGCGCGCCCACCGGCACGGTTGCGCTGGCGCGTTCAAGAATGGCCCGGCCGCCAAGCCGCACTGTGACACCGTCGATGGTAAGCATGGGCGGCCCCCTACCAGTCTATTGCAGTGCACCCAAAGGAATTCCCCGTCGCAGCAGGCAAAAAACGCGCGCCCCCATCAATCCTGCGGGTGACTTGGCCCGTATTGTGTGGTGACAGGGGGCAAACAAGCCACCACGCAGGGATCACACGCCAATGAATTTCGAGCTCGACCACGAACACGTGATGCTCAAAGACCTCGTCGCCAAGTTCGTGCGCGACCAACTGCTGCCACGTGAAGCCGCCATAATGGCGCGCGAGAATGTCGGGCAGGGCACCTACCTGACGCCCGACGAAACCGCTGAGGTGGATGCTGTCAGCCGCGAACTAGGCCTGTGGGGATTGGATGCGCCCGAGGAAGTGGGCGGTATGAACCTGCCGATGGTGGCGATGGTCGGGGTCAGTGAGGAATTGGGCAAAACGGTCGTGCCCTATTACCTGCCGCCCGATTCCCCCAACCTGCGGATGCTGATGGTCGCGGCTGACGAACGCCAGCGCGCTGCCTATCTTGAACCCTATGTGCGCGGGGAAACCATCTCAGCCATCGGCATTTCCGAGCCCGGCGCCGGGGCCGATCCGCAGCGCATGACCACCACCGCGGTGCAGGACGGTGATGATTGGATCATCAGCGGCCGCAAGATCTGGATCACCAAGGGGGCCGAAGCGCACTTCACCATCCTGATGGCGGTGACCGACAAGAACCCCAATGGCCGCAACGGCATGTCGGCGTTTCTGGTCGACCGCGAAACCCCCGGCTTCAACGTGCTGCGCAAAATCCCGATGATCGATGGCACCGCGACCTATGAAATCGCGCTCGACGATTGCCGGGTGCCGGGGTGGAAACTGCTCGGCACTCGCGGGCAGGGGTTCGCGCCGATGCAGGTGCGGCTGGGCACGCGGCGGATTGAGATGGCTTCGTGGTCAATCGGCATGGCGCAGCGCGCGCTGGATATGATGATCGAATACGCCCCGCAGCGCACCACTTTTGGCAAGCCGCTATCGGCGCGCCAGACGGTGCAGAACTGGATTTCGGACGCCGCGACCAAAATCCATGCGATGCGGCTGATGACCTATGATTGCGCGTGGAAGATCGACGAAGGTCGCGACACCCGTAGCGAAATTTCGATGATCAAGAGCTTCTGCATCGAGGAGGCCTACACAATCGTCGATCACGCGATGCAGATGTTTGGCGGGATGGGGATGACGCGCGAATTGCCGCTGTATCTGATGTCGAACAAGCTGCGCACCATGCGGATCTATGACGGGCCGAGCGAGATCCACAATTGGGTCGTCGCGCGGCAACTGCTCGGCACTTACGAGTAACAGAGCGACGAATGAAAAAGGGGCGCGAAGGTCACTGCCTTCGCGCCCCATTCTGTTGTCGCTCAAGCGGCGCTTAGTACGATGCGCGCGCACCGAGGAAGAAGAACGTCCCCACCGGGCTGACCGGGAAGGCCTGTTCGGTGATGAACGGGCGCTTGTTGAAGATGTTGTTCACCCCGCCATACAGGGTGAACTTGTCGCTCGCTTCGTAGTTGAACGACGCATCGTGGATGAAGGTGTCGCTGGCGAGACCGTTCTCGGGCGAGAAGGTATCATTGCCAGTGGTGCCAACGTTCTCGATTTCCACCGAGCGCAAGGCCTGGCGATCAAGCCAGGTGGTCGACCAGGTTAGTGAAAGACCCTTCCAGTCCCACGTCGCCGAACCGCGCGCTGCCCATTCGGGCCGCTGGAGTTCGCCCAGTTCGGGATCGACGAAGGTCAGGTCGAGCGGATCGGGGAAGTTGTTGAGCTTTTCAACCCAGGTGCCGCTGCCGTTCAGCGTGAAGTTGTGTTCACCCAGATCAAAGCGGTACTGCACCGATGCTTCGACCCCAGAGGTTTCCGACCGTGCGAAGTTGAGCAGGATCTGCTGCAACCCCGTAAAGCCCCCCGTGTTGGCATTGCGTGTGATCAGGGGGCAGAACGGGTTATCAATGGACGCAGCATCCACGCAGTTGTCGACGATGTCCTGATCGTCGATCGCATTGATCGCGTCGTCGATCTGGATGTTGTAGTAATCGACGCTGAGGGCAAGGCCCGGCAGGAATGTCGGTGTGATCTGCGTGCCGACTGTCCAGGTGGTGGCGGTTTCTTCCTGCAGTTCGGGGTTGCCGCTGACCGTGCCCGAGAAGCGCGCGGTGAGCGGATCGACATAGCTGTATGTGCCAGTGCCGAATGTGGGATCAAACCCGATGCCTTGGAAAAAGGCGGTGCAGTTGGCCTGCCGCCGCGCCGGATCATCCGCTTCCACCAAGTTGCCGACGTCACACGGGTCAAAAGGACGGAAGAACGCGCCCTGCGCCGGGCTGAACAGTTCCGAGATGTTCGGCGCGCGCACCGCCACGGCGTAGGTGCCGCGGAACAGGATGTCCCTGGTCGGCGCATAAAGCCCGCCTACGTTCCAGGTGAAGGCGCTGCCCACGGTGGTGTAGTTCGAATACCGCGCCGCGCCGCTCAGTTCGAGCGTTTCGGCAAACGGCACGCCGCTCAGGATCGGCAGGCGAACCTCGCCGAACAGATCGTAGACGGTGAATTCCCCGCCAGAATTGGCAAGCTGGGTTGCCGGGTCGAACACCAGCGAATTCTGCACGAGTCCGGTGATGTCGCCGATCTGGTCGCCAGCGTTGGCGAAATCGGTCGTGACTGGGATGATGCCAAGCGCCAGTGGATCAAAGGTCGAGCGGCTCACTTCCTCACGGAATTCAAAGCCCGCAGCAAAGCCGATTGGGCCGCCCGGCAGTTCGAGGAACGCTCCGGTATCGCCGGTGAAGATCACGTCGAACACCAACTGTTCAAGCTCGGACACGCTTGTCGTGGTGGTGGTGATGAAGTTGATTGCGTCCTGGCTGATCGATCCTACCCCGCCAAGGATGTTGGCCGGGCGGCACTGGCCGTCGCCGGGGTTGAAAGTGTAGAATCCGGGATCGCCTGCCGGAATGCCGAATGGCGTAGTGGCAGGCGGGGTCGAGTCGATGTCCGAACGGCAGATCGCATTGCCATTCGGCCCGGTCACCACGTCGATCGCCGCGAAGAAACGGTCGGTGATCACGCGATTATTATCGAAGCTGGTCTGCTGGAACGTGCCGTAATTTCCGCTGATCTCATACGAGAAATGCGGGGTGATATCGCCTCTGATCCCGGCGACGAAGCGGTAGGTCTCAAATTCGTTGCGGTCGCGGTTGGGGCCAAGGTCAGCCGGGTCACGGGTGATGTAGAGCCCGCGCTGCACCCCGTCGCCGAAGAACAATTCGCTGACAAAGGGTTCAAGCTGCGGAGTGATGAAAGGGTTGTCTTCGCGGATCGTCAATAGATCGTAGAAGGTGTTGGGCTGTCCTTGGAACTCGGCAGTGTTCGAGACATACTTGCCTTCGAAGAACAGCTCCGCCTCCGACGAAATCTCGTAGGAGAGGTTGACGTTGATCGAATAACGCTCGGTCTCGGGGATGAGCGAGTTTTCGTTGAAGCTGTTGGGAATGCCCGGGCCGCCAAAAGCGTTGAACAGGCCGGTGATGGCGCCATCCTGATAAACGCCGACCGACCCATCGGGATTGATCACCGCACAGCCGCCAGCAAGACCGAAGGCGCCATTGTTGAAGGTCGAGTTGAAGCCGACCGAGCTTTCAAGGCAATCGGGAACGCCATTGTTGTTGATGTCCGGCCCGTCGCTGAGGCCGATATCGCCCGGCGCGATCACCCCGCCAGCTGATGAGAGCGAGAAGGTGGGATTGCGCGCGATAAAGCGGCGCGGGGCGTTGGTGGCGCGGTCGATCAGCGCTTGTTCTGCTGCGGTGAAGGTCGGGGGGGCACCAAATTCGGCCTCATATTGATCAATGAAGTCGGCAAGCGCATTGCCGGTGGGAATGAGGAACCCGGTCGGGAAGCCGCCTACGCCAACCGCGAAGAAATCGCGGAAGTTGGGGGTACTGGTGCTGATATCGCCGGACTGGAACCGCAGCGCGGGGTTGTTCTGGTCATCCGCGATGCCGTTGTCGCGTGAGAAGCCGCGGTCGCCGAATTGCAATTCGTCATTGCGGGCATACTCGCCCGAGATCGTGATATTGCCCCTGCCATCAGCGAAATTCGCCCCCCATGTCAGGTCGCCGTTGATCCGCCATGCGTCGCCTTCGGACGAGATGCCGGTCTGGATGTTGGCTTGCAGGCCTTCGTAGTCCTCCTTCAGCACGAAGTTAACCACGCCGGTCACTGCGTCCGCGCCGTAAACCGACGAGGCGCCGCCTGTGATCGTCTCGACCCGCTCGATCAATGCCGACGGGATCGAGTTGATATCGACCGCCTGTTCCCCCGCGACGCCCGAAACGTGGCGGCGGCCATTGACGAGCACCAGTGTGCGGTTCGAACCCAATCCGCGCAGGTTGAGGATCGACTGGCCAACCGCCTGCGAAAACACCCCGTCGATCGAGCCTTCGGTCGATGTCGAGGTCGACAGCGCCGGAATGTCGCGCAAGGTATCGACCACATCAGCCGTGCCCGAACGCCGCAATTCCTCCGCCGTCACCGAAATGATCGGAGCAGGCGCGCCGATATTGGGATCGCGCGCGATGCGTGAGCCGGTGACGACGATGGCATCTTCAGGCGCGTCAGCCGCGGCATCAGCGTCAGCCACGCTGTCCTGTGCGCTGAGTGCGGCAGGGGCGAGCGCCGACACCAGCAAAGCGGCTGCAAGCGCGGGCAACGATGACGATGAAAGGGAGTGGTTGTGAAAGCGCATGTCGAATCCTCGCGTAGACGGTGTGTCCGAAGGCAGGACATGCAGCCGCTGTGAAGCGGCGCATCGCCGTGCCGTGGTCGTCAAGCGCTCCGTGTTCCAGGGGCTGAGTGCCCACCGGTGCCGGGTGCCTGATCGGTTCCGTCCTGCGCGAGATCGCCAGCCGGGCTTTTCGCCCTGTGCCATGCGGCCCCGTAAGATAAGCCACCAACCTTTCGGTTGGTTCCAACTCTGACAGTATTACGCATTGAGCAGTTCGTGGCACAAGCCATCGTCGGTTGATTTCTGGCTGAGGCTTGGCTTTGTTCGCAAAGTGTCACCTCCGCGCAACAATTGTTGCCGCCTTCGCGCATTTGCGGGTTCGCACGCTGGCAATGGCTCTGCTAGCACCCCGGCATGAACGAATGGATTAGTGCAGCGCGCGCCAGCCTTGGCGCAGCGCGGGAATATGCGGATGTTGTGCGCGCTGCGGTGGCGCAGCAGGTTGCCCCTGATGGCGCGCCTGATCCGGCGCTGATCGACCGTGCGCAGCATATTGTGCACGGCTTTGCGTGGATCGCTTCGAGCGTTGCTGCGCTGGAGGCGACGCTCGATTGGGCAGCGCGGGCCGAGGCAGGGGGGGCGTTTGGCGAGTGCGAGGCGCTGACCCTGCGGATCGGGTTCGGCGAATACCTTGCTCAGATCGCCAGCGGATTACCAATGAGCGCGAGCGAAGTGGTGCGCCCTTCTGCCTTTGGCACCGAGGATGCGGCGCGCACACTCGCCGCGCATCCGGCGGTCACGCGGTTGTTGGCGGACGGCAACACGCCCAAAACCCGCGCGGCGCTGGCGGCGCTGCTGGCCGATGGCGTGCGCCCGGATGAGGGGCTGGGCGACGATACGCTCGACCTGATCCGCCAGCAATTCCGCGCCTTCACAGCCGCGCAGATCACGCCGTTTGCCCACCAATGGCACCTTGATGATGCGCTGATCCCGGACACGGTGATTGCCGAAATGGCGGCGCTTGGCGTGTTCGGCGTGTGCATTCCCGAAGAACACGGCGGGCTGGGGCTGGGCAAGCTGGCGATGGCGCTGGTGTCCGAAGAGCTTTCGCGCGGGTGGATTTGTGCAGGATCGCTGGGCACGCGTTCGGAAATCGCGGGCGAGCTGATTACGCATAATGGCACGCCCGAACAAAAGGCGCGGTTTCTGCCGCGCATTGCCGATGGGTCGTGCCTGCCCACCGCTGTCTTCACCGAACCCGATACCGGCAGCGATCTTGCCGCCGTGCGCACGCGGGGGGATCGGCAGGCGGATGGCAGCTGGCGCGTGATGGGGGCGAAAACGTGGATCACCCACGCCGCACGCGCTGACCTGATGACGATGCTAGTGCGCACTGACCCTGCAAAGCCGGGCTATGCGGGCCTTTCGATGCTGCTGGCCGAGAAGACGCGCGGCACCGATGCCGCGCCGTTCCCCGATGCCGGGATCGAGGGCAGCGAGATCGAAGTGCTCGGATACCGGGGCATGAAGGAATACGCGCTGGGGCTGGACGGATTCGCAGTGGCAGCGGACGGTTTGCTCGGCGGCGAAGAAGGGCAGGGCTTCAAGCAGCTGATGCGCACCTTTGAAGGCGCGCGGATCCAGACCGCCGCGCGCGCGGTGGGCGTGGCGTGGAATGCCTTCGACCTCGCGCTCGATTATGCGTTGGGACGCAAGCAGTTCGGGCAGGCGCTTACCCAGTTTCCGCGCGTGGCCGACAAGCTGGCGCTGATGGCAGTGGAAACGGTGATGGCGCGCGAGCTGACGTATTTTGCCGCGCGCGCCAAAGATCGCCATGCCCGCTGCGATATCGAGGCGGGGATGGCAAAACTGCTCGCCGCGCGCACCGCGTGGAGTGCGGCGGATAATGCGGTGCAGATCCACGGCGGCAATGGCTATGCGCTCGAATACCCGATCAGCCGGGTGTTGTGCGACGCGCGGATCCTCAACATCTTTGAAGGCGCGGCCGAAATTCAGGCGCAGGTGATCGGGCGCGGGTTGCTGAATACGCAGCGCGCTGCGGCGGCCGCTTAGATAAACCGGCGCAGCGGCGCGCGGACTGTTGGTTGCGGCAGAACCGCGTTTGCCAGATCGACATGGCGCGGGCGGTCACCCCGGCGATTGAGAATGCGCGCAACCCGCGTCACCAGCCACGCCGGCTCAAACGGCTTTGAGATGAAATCCTGCGCCCCGGCATAGATTGCCTGCGCCTCATCATCCGCGCCGCGCATCGCGGTGAACATTATCACCGGCAGGTCGTAAAGCTCAGGCGAACAGCGCAACCGCCGCAGCAGGGTCAGGCCGCTCTCGCCCGGCATCGCCTGATCCAACAGCAGCACATCGGGCCGCTTGCGCCGCGCACACTCCCACGCGGCTTCGGCGCACGTCACCCAGCCGCAGGCATGGCCAGCATCGATCAGCACTTCGCTGGCCAATTCGGCGATAAGTTCATCATCATCGGCAATCAGAATTCGGGCCATCGGGGTTCGCGTCGTAAAGCTGTTGGGAAATGGGGTATTAACCATGCGCGGTTGGGGCCAGCTTGGCTTTACCCCTCGTAGAGTTCCCTAGACCCCTGCCAGACCCTGTCTTGCCCCCGTCTTGCCCCCCTGCCAATGTCGCCCACGATGATTCGAGAAACCCCCAGCCAAGCCCCCAACACGCCCCGGACTGGGTCGTTCTATGTCACTCAAGGCATTCATAACCTTAGGGATTATGGCGGATATCGCGTGGCAGGCGGCGGACAGGTGCGCTCCGGCGTGCTGTTTCGGTCGGGCCAGCATATGGAAGCCTCGGACAACGATCTGGCACTGCTCGACAGCCTCGATATCCGCACCGTAATCGACCTGCGCGGGGTGAGCGAGCGCGATGGCTTTCCGTGCAGACGCCATCCCAGCTTTGCTGCACAAGTCATTGCCTATGATGGCGAAACGAGCAATTCTCCGCCACACGAAGGGGGCGGCGGACAGGTGGTGATGACCCCTGAAAGGGCGCGCGAACGGATGCTGGCGGTCTATACGCGGATGCCGGTCAACCCCGCGATGATCGACATGTTCACGCGGTATTTCAATGCGTTGGACGAAAACGATGGCGGGAGCCTGGTCCACTGCTTCGCCGGTAAAGACCGCACCGGCATTGCGGCCGCGCTGTTGCTCCATACGTTGGGCGTGCATCACGATGATATTGTTGATGAATTCTTGCTGACAAACGCTGCGCCAACCCGCGAAATCCTCGAACGCCAATCGCTCCCCCGGATGGAGGCGCATTATGGCGCTATCGAGCCCGAAGCGTTGCACAATCTGATGGGTGTTTTGCCTGAATATATCGACACTTACTTTGCAGAGATAACGCGTGATCACGGTTCGATGGACGCCTATCTCGCGGCAAGATTAGGTGTGGATGAGGCAAGAAAAGAGCGTCTGCGCGACCGCTTCGTGGCGTGACAATCGCCGCATCGCATCCCATATCGCGGGCCTGACATTCAATAGAGGCACACCATCATGGCCACTCATCATACCAAAATGCTGATCATCGGCTCCGGCCCGGCGGGCTATTCCGCTGCCATTTACGCTGCACGCGCGATGCTGCAACCCATTGTTGTGCAAGGACTTCAGCCCGGCGGACAGCTCACCATCACCACTGATGTCGAGAATTACCCCGGCTTTCGCGACGTAGTGCAAGGCCCGTGGCTGATGGAACAGATGCAGGCGCAGGCCGAACATGTCGGCACGCGGATGATGTGGGACACGATCGTCTCGGTCGACCTCGAAAACGGCCCTCCATTCCGCGCGATTGGCGACAGCGGGGATGAATATATCGGCGAGAGCCTGGTAATTTGCACCGGCGCGCAGGCCAAGTGGCTTGGCGCCCCGGGTGAGATGGAGCTGGGCGGCAAGGGTGTCAGCGCCTGCGCGACGTGTGACGGGTTCTTCTACCGCGGCAAGAAAGTCGCGGTAATTGGCGGCGGCAACACTGCCGTTGAGGAGGCGCTATATCTCACCAACCATTCCGACGACGTGACCCTGATTCACCGCCGCGACAGCCTGCGCGCGGAGAAAATCCTGCAAGAACGGCTGTTTGCAAATCCCAAGATTACCGTGTTGTGGAACAAGGCGGTCGACAGCTTCAATGCGGGCGCGACCGGGATGCTCGATCACCTCGCACTGACCGACACGGTGACCGGCGAGGCGTCGACCATCGCTGTTGACGGCGCTTTTGTCGCCATCGGTCACGCGCCTGCGACCGAACTGTTCAAGGGCAAGCTACCGATGGACGACAACGGCTATCTGCTGACTGAACCCGGCACGCCCAAGACCGTGATCCCCGGCGTGTTCGCCGCGGGGGACGTGACTGATCATGTCTACCGTCAGGCCGTCACCGCGGCGGGCATGGGCTGCATGGCAGCACTGGATGGTGAGCGTTACCTTGCCGCGCACGCCCATGCTGTAAAAGAGGTTGAGGCGGCGGAGTAATCCGCCGCCCGGCGCTCTGCCTTAGAACACCGCAATCGCTGCGTGCAGGATCAACGCCATCAGCACCAGCGATGACAGCGCAAACAGCGCAAACCGCACCATCACGCGGTTGACCGTCGATTGCACAATGGAGTGCGCGATCCGCAGCCCGACATAGGCCCAGGCGAGGGTGGTGTTGAACCCGTCACCCTGTCCGATGATCGCCAGCACGATCGCTACGGCGTAAAACAGCGTTGGGGCTTCGTGCAGGTGGTTGTAGTTATCGGCTTTCCAGCTGACCGTATCGGGCAGCTTGGCCCGCAGGCTTGCCCCGTCACTCCCGACCAAGTTCTTGGCATCGATCCCGGCTTTGTTCATCGCCGGAATGCGGGTGGCGTACATCCAAAGCCACATCACCATCGTCCACGCCAACAGCGCGACGACGGGTTGTAGAATATCCATTCCGATCATGTTTCTATCCTTAAACCGGGAGCGCCGAAGGGTCGGCCAGCAGCGTTGCCATCACCGCACGAACGGCCAGCACAACCAGCGCGGCAGTGCTGGCGAGGAATAGCGCGAACCGCACGGGCACCGTGTTCACAAGGTTCTGCCACAGCGAATGCACAATCCGCAGGGCAACATAGACCCACGCCAAAGTCACATCGAGCGCGGCAGGCCCCATTATCGCAATGATCAACGCGGCAGCATAAAACACCGTCGGCTGTTCGTGGAGGTGGGCGTAATTGTGTGCCGGCCAATTGGCCTTATCGGGAATCACGCCCTCCAGATCATTGCCGCGCATGCCCGGCTTGGTAGGCAGCGCAGACTTGTCAGCCATCTTGGCGACCGCGCCGAACCGCGCAGGAATGATCCACAACAGAATTATCAGCGACCACAGCACCAGCACGGCGGCGGGCGCGAGCATTTGCGCTTGCATCGATTGATCCCCTCTCGATTGCCTATACCGCTTAACTGCGAGAGCGGGGAATGATTGTCAATTGCAACCTATTTCGCGCGCAGCACATGCAGCTGAAAATAACCCAAGGGCCCGCGCGTGCTCGTCAGCGTCAGCCCGCGCTCGGCGGCAATGCGGGCGGCGGCAACGGGCATCGCGGCGCGCGGTTCGACGTGGAACTTTGCCAGCCATGCCCGCAAGCCAGCCGCTATGGGGCGGGGCAGGCCGGTAAGGTCGGCGAAATCGACGATGTGGAGCGCACCGCCATCCGCCAGCAAGCTCGCCGCGTGATCCAACGCGCTTTCCCAACCGGGGATCATCGACAGCGAATAGGACAGCACGATCCGGTCAAACTTCGGCTCACCCAGCAGTGCAGCGGCGTCAAACGAGCAGGCATCGCCTTCTCCCAAGCGCGCCTGATCCCCCAGCGCAGCCCGCGCGCTCTTGAGCATTTCGGCCGAGATATCGAGCCCGAACAGGCGCACGCCGGGCCATGCCTTGGCGATCTTGGCCATGTTGCGGCCCGTACCGCAGGCGACCTCAAGCACCAGCATTCCCGGTTGAGCGGCGAGGCCCGCAATCAGCGTATCACGCCCGAACAGGTAATATTTACGGGTGAAATCATAGATGTGCCGCTGACCGCGATAGACCTCGTCCATCAAGGCGGCGTGGCCCGCGGGCTTGCTAGCCGATGCCATCAGGCCAGCTCGTACACATGCACGCCGCCATAGATCGACGAGCGATCGCGGCGGGTGAGGTCGGCCGATTGTTCCTCAAGGTAACGCCACTTGCCAAGGATGCTGTCATCCAGCCGCCCGGTCAGCAGGCTCGGCTCGGCCGCGGTGCGGAACAAGACGCGCGCACCGGGGCGGCTCGAGCGGGTGATCCGCGTCCACAGGTCATCGAGCTGCGCGTTGTTCATCCAGTCTTGGGCGTCGAGCAGCACGAAACGGTCCATGCTCGCCTCGTCGCGCGCGCCGATCCAATCGACCATATTGGCGCGGATCACATCAAGCCGCTCCACGCGCTCGCGCATCGCTTCCCAATTGGCGCGTTGCAGATAGGGCGGCAACGGCGCGCCCTCGGCCCGGCTGTACCCGCGCCCAAATGCCTGCCACGCGAAGTAATTGTCTTTCACTTCGAAATCGCAGGCGAGCTTTTCCAGCCGCCGCCGCAGCACTTCGGCCATGCGTTCATCGCCGGCGAGGTGTTCGAACTGCGCCGGCGGAATGCCGAGGCCAAACAGCGAAGCGGGCTGATCGGTCAGCCAGCGGATGAACTTCTTCTCGAACACCGGCGCAAGCTCGCGCTCAAACACCTCGCGCTGTTCCTCCAGCGTCTGCGCTTCGAGCACCCGGCCAAGGTCAATCTTGTAAAGCTTGGCAAAGACGTGGGCGAGGCCGATGAAATTGCCCAGCAATCCCTTTTTGTAGATGCCTTTGGTGAAGTACGAGATGCGCTTGCGCCCAGTCAGATCGCGCTTTTCCCAATAGGCCCGGCTGACCGGGTCGAGGTGCGGGGCGATCATGGTCTTGTAGACCGCGCTGTTTTCCTTGTGGTCGGCGTGCGCGAAAAAGCGGTGGAAGCGTTCGTAATTGGGCAGGTGCTTGATCGCCGCGATCTTGAGCTGTCCCAATGCGACGTGCGCCTTGTTCAGATCAACCGCGGTTACGCTTGCGGGGTTGGCGGTCAGGTATGACAGGGCGTTGCAGCTACCGCTGGCAATGCACATCACGCGGCTATCGGGCTGGATATCGAGCCCTTCCATGTCGACCACCGGGTCTTCCCAGATCTGAGCATAGACCAAGCCTTTGAAGGCGAGCGCGAACGCCTTGTCGAGCAGCTTGTCGCCGATCCCTGCGTCCTTGCGGATCACTGCATCTTCGATAATCCGCTTTGCCTGTACACCCATGTCTGTTCTGTCCTGTGTCACGTCAGGCGCGTGTCATATTTGGGAAGCGTGTCGGCAATGTGACGGTTTCCACAGGCTAGTCTGCGCCAGCGATGGTGCCACCATATGCGGCCGGATCGGCATTGCCGCCGGTGAGCATGATCACTGTATCGGCGTCCACCGGCACCTTGCCCGCCAGCGCTGCTGCGAGCGCCGCCGCGCCGCCGGGTTCGACCACGAGCCGCAGGTTCGCAAAGGCAAAGCGTTGCGCGGTGCGCACTTCGGCATCGGTCACCGCAACACCCGGCTCTGCGCGCCCGGATAGCAGGCTGAGATTAAGCGGTTTGGTGACGTTGGGTTGCAGTGCGTCGCAGATGGTCTTGGGGGCGTCGGCGGCAGCGTGGACAAGTTCGCCCGCTGCCAGCGACTGCCCGACCATGTCCCAGCCAACCGGTTCAACCGGATGGATCTTGGCCGTTGGCGCGCCGAGCGCCAATCCCGCCGCCAGCCCGCCGCCGCCGCAGCACGCGATGATGCGGCTGGGTGCGCGGCCCAGTTGCGCGGCGGCCTCGATCGCGGCGCTGCCTTGCCCTTCGATCACCCACGGATCCCCGAAAGCGTGGACGAGTGTGCCGCCCCGCTCGGCGATAAGATTGGCCGCCACGGCATCGCGGTCTTCGCCGGGGCGTTGATACAGCACCACTTCGGCTCCCAGCGCCTTGGTATTGGCCAGCTTCACCTCAGGCGCATCATGCGGCATCACTATGGTGGCTTGGATGCCAAGCCGCCGCGCTGCCCATGCTACGCCTTGGGCATGGTTGCCCGATGACACCGCGACCACGCCGCCCGTGCGTTCGTCCGCCGTCATGCTGACCAATCGCCACCACGCGCCCCTGATCTTGAAGGCGCCGATGGGTTGCAGCACCTCGGCCTTCACCCAAGCTTGCACGCCGCCAATCTCGACCGGCAACAGCGGGGTGGGGGGGAGGATCGCGGCGACCGCTTCGGCGGCGGCGAACACGCCTTCGCGGGTCGGCATTCTGACATCGTCTCGGATCATTTGTCCCCATCCATGCATTCGACTAAGCGCAGCGCAAGATTCGCATTACGAAAGGTTCCTATCATGTCGGCAGCAAAATCCAGCACGGTCCTTGTCATTGGTGCTGGCGGGGTGAGTTCCGTCTGCGTCCACAAGATGGCGTTCAATCCAGACATCTTCCCCGAGATTCACCTCGCGAGTCGCACCAAATCGAAATGCGACGCCATCGCTGCAAGCGTCAAGGAACGCTGCGGCCGCGATATCGCAACCTATGAAATTGATGCCGAGGAAGTCCCGGCGATGGTCAACCTGATCCGCAAGACGGGTGCAGGCCTCGTCGTCAACCTCGCGCTGCCGTATCAGGATCTGCCGATCATGGACGCCTGCCTTGAAGCGGGCGTCGATTACCTCGACACCGCCAACTACGAGCCAAAGGATCAGGCGAAGTTCGAGTATCACTGGCAGTGGGCGTATCAGGATCGTTACAAGGACGCAGGGCTGATGGCGCTGCTGGGTTCGGGCTTCGATCCGGGCGTGACCAGCGTGTTCACCATGTGGCTCAAGAAGCACAAGCTGAAGACCATTCGTCAGCTCGACATTCTCGATTGCAACGGCGGCGATCACGGCCAGCATTTTGCGACCAACTTCAACCCGGAAATCAACATCCGCGAAGTGACCGCGCCCGCGCGCCATTGGGAGAACGGCGAATGGGTCGAAACGCCCGCGATGCAGGTCCGCACCGAGTTCGATTTCGAAGCGGTGGGCAAGAAGAACGCCTATCTGATGTATCACGAGGAGCTGGAAAGCCTCGCCAAGTTCGTCCCCGAACTGGAGCGTGCCCGGTTCTGGATGACCTTTGGCGATCAATACATCACCCACCTCACCGTGCTGCAGAATGTCGGCATGACCAGCATTGAGCCTGTGAAATATCAGGGCCGCGAAATCATCCCGCTGCAATTCCTCGCCGCCGTGCTGCCCAAGCCGGAATCACTGGGTGAGACGACCAAGGGCAACACCAATATCGGCGTGATCGCGACGGGTGAGGCATTAGACGGCAGCGGCGAGAAGACGTTCTACATCAAGAATATCTGCTCGCATGAGGCAGCTTACGAGGAAACTGGCAATCAGGCGGTCAGCTACACCACTGGCGTGCCTGCCATGATCGGCGCAGCGATGATGGTGCGCGGCGACTGGAAGGGTGAGGGCGTGTTCAACATCGAACAGCTCGATCCCGATCCGTTCATGGATATGCTCAACGCCCACGGCCTGCCGTGGACGGTCGAGGAAATGGCCGGGCCGGTTGGATTCTGATGCAAACCAAAGCCGGTGATCCGGGCGCGTTCGCCCATTTCGACTTGTCCCGCGTCGACAGCCCCGCTTTCGTCGTGGACGCAGCCAAGCTGCGCGCCAATTGCCGCGTGCTCGCCGAGGTGCGCGATGCGGCGGCGGCGGACGGCGGGGACATCAAGGTATTTGCCGCTCTGAAAGCGTTCTCGATGTGGTCAGCCGCGCCGATCATTGGCGAGTACCTCGATGGTGTGTCCACCTCCGGCCTGTGGGAAGCGCGGCTCGCCAGCGAGTTCTACGACGGCGAAATCGCGACCTATTCCGCTGCGTTCAAGCCCGAAGACTTGGAAGAGGTCTGCCGCCTTTCCGACCATGTCATCTTCAACTCGCCGTTCCAGCATGAACGCGCCCGCCTGATCCTCGACCACGCAGCGGCGAATGGGGCGAATGTCAGCGTCGGCCTGCGCATCAACCCGCAGGTCGCCACCGGCGAGGTCGCCAAGTATGACCCCAGCGCGCCCGGATCGCGGCTCGGTTTCCCGCTCGATCAGCTGACCGAAGAGCACATGGAAGGCGTAGAAGGCATCCACTTCCACAACCTGTGCGAACAGGATTTTGAACCGCTGAAAGCCACATGGGACCGTGTGTTCGACGTGATCGAGCCGTTCTTCGGTCAGCTCAAATGGATCAACATGGGCGGCGGTCACCACATCACGCGGGCTGATTACCAGCGCGAAGAACTGGTCGAATTCCTGAAGGACGCGGCCGAGGATACCGGCTGCCAGATCATCCTCGAACCGGGCGAGGCAGTCGCACTCGACGCGGGTATTCTGGTCGGCACGTTGCTCGACACGATGTTCAATGAAGTGCCGGTCGGCATCACCGATATCAGCGCGACCTGCCACATGCCCGATGTGCTCGAAGCGCCATACCGTCCGGCAATGCTAGGCGAAATCAGCGATGACACCATGATCCCGATCCGTCTGGGCGGCCCGTCCTGCCTCGCAGGCGACGTGATCGGCGATTACCGCTTGCCCGTCCCCGCCGAACCCGGCGCGCGTTTCGCGTTCCTTGATCAGGCGCATTATTCGATGGTCAAGACCAACACCTTCAACGGTGTGCAATTGCCCAGCATCTGGATGTGGGACAGCGAAACCGACGCGCTCGACTGCATCAAACGGTTCGATTACGAAGATTTCCGGGATCGCTTGAGCTAGCTAGCGCTTCATGCGCGCAGGGGGATATGATGAAGCACGTCTTTGCCGCGGCGGCAATTCTGATCGCCGTGGGCGCCGCCCCCGCCGCTGCGCAGGATTACGCGCCTGAACGAATCAAAAAGTCGGTCACGCAGGCTGATTTATTCGCGATCGTCGGATCGCTCGGCCATCAGGTGCTTGAACAGGGCGAGGATGACCAAGTGTTCGTTGTCGCGCAGACTGAGGACGCGACCAATTACTTTCTGCTCGGCACCGCCTGTGACGTCAACGACGTGCCCGGATGCCAGGGGATCATGATGCAATTGCGGTTTGACCTGCCGCCCACCACCACCTTTGAAACGCTGGCGAAGGCCAATCTAGAACAGGCCGCGCTCAACAGTTGGGCCGATTTTGAAGGCAAGACATTGGGGTTCACCCGCTATCAGGTGCTCGATAACGGGGTGACGATGGCCAATATCCGCGAGAATGTGAATGTGCTGCTGGCCTTGGTGGCAGAAGCTTACCCGGTCGCAGCGGGCGAGCAGTAGGCTCAGCTTGCCAGCGACGATCCTGGTTCGCCCGCGCGTCCACGCTCATTCTGGTTGATTGCTAGCGCGAGGCCTGCCAGCGCAGCGAAATGTTCGGCAGCTTCTTGGGCGCGGGCGTGATCGGTGCTGGCATCCATCGAACCGCTTTCGAACATATTGCCGCCTTCAGCTGCAATGATCACTTGCCCGCCTGCGAACAGCGCGCGCAGTTCCTTCGCGCCAAACGCACTTTCCAGCTGCAACAGGTGTTCGACATAGCTGGGGTGCACCAGCACGCGGGCTTCGATCCTGTCATCGCTGAACAGCCCGAACACCTCGGCAAATGCGGGGTGCACCTGATCCACGCGGTCCAGCCGGTGCCCGCCAAAGCTGACATGATCGCTGACCCCTCCAAGCCCCAGCCATTTGCGGTGCGCGCCCGCGCGTTGCAGCAGCGTGGTGGAACGGAACCGGCGGCCAAACCCCATCTGGATGATCACCCCGCGAAACACCGTCACCCAGCGCTGGTTCTTTCCCGAACCGCGACGTTCTTCAAGGTGCGCTTCATATAGGTTGAAGCTGTGCCCTTCGAGCGTGCCGTACCAGCGGTCTTCAAATTCAGATCGGTCAAAATCAGGGACAAGGCCGTAGGTTTGCGCCGCTTCAAATTCGGCACCGGGTTCGACATCATGTTCGTAAGCAACACCGAAACTCTGCGCGATGGCCGAATTGATGCCGATCTTGATCGCCTTTTGCGCGTCGGCAATCGGCTGATAACCCCACAATCCTGCCGCCAGCACGCCGCCCACCACCAGCATTGCCTTGAACATTGGCGGAATACCGGGGCCAAACCACAGGAACGCGATTGCAGGCAAAAGAATCACCACGCCCCACACCCAGCGCGAGGTCGCCTTCTCCTTGGCAGCCGAGCGCATTTGAGCCTGCCCGGCAAGCCATTCGCCCAGCTGTCCCTGCATAAGGGCATCAATGTTCGTGCGCATTGCCTCTCCCGCGCGATTCTTTAACATGTTTGCACCATAATTGTAGGTGTTAGGTAAAGGGGGGGTAACAATGGATCTGCTGTTCTGGATCGTGCTGGCGGTCGTCGCTCTGGTGGTCTTGCTGGTCATCGGCATCTACAACAACCTTGTCGGTCTGCGGCAGAGCGTACGCCAAGGCGTCGCGGATATTGATGCGCAGCTTCGCCAGCGGCACGACCTGATCCCCAATCTGGTCGAAGCGGTGAAAGGTTATGCCGGACACGAAGCATCCACGCTCGAGGCCGTGATCGCCGCGCGCAACGCCGCGGCCAAGGGAGAGCCTTCATCAGACAGTGAAGCGCAACTGCGCGTCGCGCTCGATAATCTGCTGGCCTTGGGGGAAGCCTATCCCGACCTGAAAGCGAGCGCCAATTTCCAGTCGCTCCAGAACGAGCTTGGCGATGTCGAGGATAAGCTGGCTGCGGCTCGCCGCGCATTGAATGCCGCTGCGGCCCGGTTCAACAGCGCGCGCGAATCCTTCCCTGCGGTGCTGTTTGCCAGCGCGCTTGGATTTGCCGAGGCAGACTTTCACCGGCTCGACGACAGCGAACAGGGCAGCGTCGATCAGGTGCCGCGCGTTTCATTTTAAAAGGTTAGAGTTGGGCGAAAATAACTGAATTTCAGTCACATTCCGGTCGTGTTGGGGTGAGTGTCTTCAAAAGGTAACATTTCACCCCGCTGCGACCCATTTTTCGTTTGCATTTCCCCCCCCAAGCCCTATTTGCCCCCTTCCGCTGCCCCAAGGGGACTTCCAAACCGCAAGGCAGCTTGTCGTTTTATGGTTTTATAAAAACCGTTTTGGGGGTCCCTTGAGTTGCACATTTTCCCTGACGCACTGGCTGTAGTTCGCGCCCTTTCGCCGGACGAACCCGTTATCCTCAACCGCCCGCACGCAGCGCGGCGCGCCGCTCGTTTCTTCGTCGAGAAGTTTCCGGGCAAGGTGCTCTATGCTGTCAAAGCGAACCCTGCCGCTGACCTGATCGAGGTGCTGTGGGACGCCGGCGTGACACATTATGACGTCGCATCGATTGCCGAAGTGCGGCTGGTGCGCGGGATTCTTCCCACTGCAGTGCTGTGCTTCATGCACCCGGTGAAGACCCCGGCGGCGATCACCGAAGCCTATTTCCAGCACGGCGTGCGCACCTTCAGCCTCGATTCGGTCGAGGAACTGGAAAAGATCATCGATGCCTGCCGCGATCCTGCCACCGGTGACGCACCGCGCGACCTGCGGTTGTGCGTCCGGCTGCGCGTGTCGAGCGAGTATTCCGAGCTTAGCCTTGCGTCGAAATTTGGCTGCGACCTGATCGAAGCGCCCGCGCTGCTTCAGGAAGCCCGCCAGCATTGCGACTGGTTGGGCGTGTGCTTCCACGTTGGCAGCCAGGCGATGAGCCCGTTTGCCTTCGTTCAGGCGCTTGACCGCACCCGCGCCGCGATTGCCGAAGCTTCGGTGGTGATCGATATGATCGATGTGGGCGGGGGCTTCCCGAGCGCGTATCCCGGTCTCGAACCGCCGCCGATGGAAGATTACTTCGCCATTATTGCGCGTCACTTCGAAGCCTTGCCGATCGCCTACAACGCCGAACTGTGGTGCGAACCCGGCCGGGCTTTGAGCGCGGAATACAGCTCGATGATCGTGCAAGTGAACAAGCGTCGCGGCGAAGAACTGTACATCAACGACGGCGCTTACGGTGCGCTTTACGATGCAGCGCACGTCGCGTGGCGCTTCCCTGTGCGCGCGCTCGAAGACGACCTGATCGAGGACGTCGCCGACTTCGCCTTTTACGGGCCGACCTGCGACGATGCCGATTACATGAAGGGCCCGTTCGCGTTGCCTGCTGACATTCAGGCGGGGGACTACATCGAAATCGGCATGATCGGTGCCTACGGTGCGGCGATGAAGACTGGTTTCAACGGCTATGGCGCAGCGCAAGTTGTGACTGTGGCAGACGAACCGATGATGAGCCTGTTCAACGGCACCCGCGTGCGCGAAGCCAGCGATAATGTGGTGAGCTTGCGCTAATTTGCGTCCCCGCCTTCGGGCGGGGCGCCTTTGCCAAAAATCCCTTTATCGGTCGATACTTCGATCAGATCCTCCAGAAACAGACTGGAGAGCGCGTGGCGGGATGAAACCCCTGCCTTGGCGTAGATCGCGGTGAGCTGCGCTCTCACGGTTCCCTCGGCGACTTGGCGCAGGTCAGCGATCTCGGGGGTCTCGCACCCTTTGAGCGCGAATAGCGCGACTTCCGTTTCGGCATCGGTCAGGCGCCATTCGATAAAGCGGCTGGCCATGATTTCCGCAACCGCGCCGCGGGCAATCTGCAGCGCCTGTTCGTTGCGGTGCGCGGTTTCGAACATGCGCCGGGTTTGCCATGCCCCCAACGCAACCCCGGCCAGCAAGGCCAAGGCGATCAGCACCTCGGCAAGGATATGCAGCCCCCATTCGCCCGCCGTAATGTCAACCGCCGCGTCGGCAATGAAGAACACTGCCGCAATCGCCTGCACCACAACAATCGCGACGACCACCGGGATCCGGCGGTCGCCGCGTTGGGTGGTCGTAATAGCCCCGTTGGTCACTTTCCTCCTGGCAGCATTGCGGTGATCGTGCGCTTTCCGCTTCGTGCGGTTTCAAAAGCGACGCCAGCTATATGCAATGCGATCAGCACATAGAGAAGATTGACGGCGATTTCGTGCACTTCTTCGAACAGTTCCTCGGCTTGGCTTTCTTCGCGTTCGCTGCCTTCTGAGCCTTCACCATATTCGCCTGATATGAATTCGGACGCGCTGATCGATGCATCGACAGCGGGCGGCGCACCCGCCATGCCGATGCCGCTAGCAATGATCACCGCAAGGCAAGCCCACAGAGCATAGGCCATCAATGCGCCAAGCGGATTGTGCGATTTGTGAACCTCGTGGCGACCCGCACGGATGTCGGCAATATGGCCGAGCGCGCGGGAAGGGCTCGGCTTGAACGAACTGAACCGCGCAGAGTAAGTGCCGATAAATCCCCACAATATGCGCAACGCCAGCAGTGCCGCCAGAGTGTATCCGGCGTAGATATGGGCAATCGATCCTTCGCCGACGATCAGCGCGTTGACCACCACCACCGCAGCAACGCCCCAATGGGTTATCTTGACCAGCGGATCCCAGCGGCGGGTTGGTGTGTGCACGGTCATCACGATTTTCCTTTGCGGTTCATTGCAAAGGATACGTGGGCAAGGCTTGCCTCCGGTTCCATTGGAGCGGCGCTTAATGACGGCCCATAAGCAGGTGCTTATGGGCGTGAGCCGTCAATCGGCCTGATGTGCGCCCAGTACGGCAATCACATCATCGGTCGTATGGCCAACCAGATCCTTGTCGATTTCCGAAATTAGGCGCTCGTCGGTTGCGCGGCCATAGTGCTTGCGTAACGTGCCAAGCGTCCTCGGCGCAGCGATAACGACGATCCCGTTGTCCGGATGCGCGGCCGCGGTTTTTTCGAGAACGTCCGCAGCATGGCGGGCAAAGTCATCCTCGGATTTCTGGTGCCAGTCGGTCTCGCCATAACTGCTGCGACTTTCTCCCGTGCTGGCATGCGTCCGTCCGGGAGCATCGCTGCCCTGTTCGTGCGATGCGGGATTATTTTGCTGTTTATGCGAGAGGGTTTCGAGGACCACGAATTTCTCGTCCCCTTCGTTTCGGAAAACGAGGAATTGCGCTCCATCAGCGACCATCACCAGCGTGCCGTGTTCGATCTTCATAAGCCTTCCCTCCAGACTGCCTGACCGACTCCATGCCACCATCAGCGGCGGTCGGAACATCAGCTTTTTAGCAGGAAAGCACCGCGCAGTAATTGTTCACGATCAATGGAGGGATGGCAGTCGGGCGCCTTAAGCAAAGCCGCCATTTGCAGGCACACCCGCAACCGCTCAATCAAACCCCACGAATCGCGCGGCCTCGTCAACGCTCTTGCGTAGGCTGATGACCGCGTTGGCGGGGAAATCCGGATCGGGCCATCCGAGCGCGACGGCCTTCATGATCACCTGATCATCGGGAATCCCCGCGTGTTCGCGCACGACTGGCGATTGCATGATCCCTTGCGAGTTGATGACGCAGCCAAGCCCGCGCGACCATGCGGCGTTGACCAATGCAGTTGTTACGGCGCCGCAATCGAAAGCGGTGTCATCGCTGCCCGAAAGCTCTCGGTCGTAGGTGACGATCACGCACACCGGCGCGTCGAACTGGCGGAATCCGCGCAGCACCCAATCCTGCCGCGCGGGCTTGTCGTCGCGCTCGATCCCCATTGCGCCGAACAATTGCTTGGCAACTTCAACCTGCCGATCACGGTGGACGCCTGCGAAAGGCTCACCCCGCCGGAATTCGCGGCTGTCGGGCTCGCCTGCCAGAATCCGTTCGGTATTGCCGCGCCGGATGCGGTCGAGCGGTTCGCCGGTGATCACATGGAAATGCCATGGCTGCGTGTTCATCGAAGTGGGCGAACGCATCGCCAACGTCAGCACCTCTTCGATCAGCGCGCGCGGCACCGGCTTGTCCAGATACCCGCGAATAGAACGCCGACCGAGCACCACCTCGGCAAAAGTCTGGTCAGGCGTGCCGCCCATTGTGCTCTCCCTTGCAACTGGCCTCGTCGGCTAGCGCAAGGGGAGAGGAATGCAAGGGGTCAGCGGCGTGCGGTGAGAGAGCCGCCCAGCGCCAGATCATTATTCCCGTCGATGATCCTGAAGCTGAAGGCGAGGCCCGCCTCGCGCCCTTGTGGCCCAAAAAACCAGCCTGAGAAGCCGCCGCCGACCGAACCGTCCGGTTGGCGGTTCAAGGGCGCCGCGAAGCTCTGCTGGGTCCCGTCGATGCCCGATTGCCCGGCATAGGTGCCGAGCGGGGTCGTAGTGGTGGCGAGCGCGCCGCCCGCGAGGAATTCGCGGCCGATGATCGTCAGAGTGACATTGATCGCGCCAGTGGTGGGATTGGCGGTGAGCTGTGCGGTGCTTTCGCTGATATCGAATTGTCGCCGCGCGAGCGTTGTCCGGTCGGTGATGAAGGCCGTCGCGTTATAGGCGAACTGCGTGTAGGAAACCGATGTCGACGGACGATCGGTGAGCAGCGTCGGCACCCCGATGACACAGAAAGCGTTGATGAGAACGCTGCCCGGACGGACCAAAACACGGGTGGCCCGAACATATTCCGCGTTGATGGCACCCAATGTTGGCTGGGTGATCGCAAAGCGGTTGCCGAAATTATTGGCGTCCACCTGCCGGTATGCGACCGTGTTGGGCTGGGCCGTCGTGATGACGTCCGCCGGCCCGAAGGTATTGGTGTAATCCACACCATCGGGCGAGCGGCTTGCGATCCGCCAACTGTTGGTGCCCGACAGGAAATCGTGATCGATCGCCAACGGGAAGGTGCTCGACCGGATGAAACCGACATCGGTGAGGGCGGCGATCTGGCCGCCCTGTTCCGTCGTCCCGGCGCAGGCGCTTGAAAACTGCTGATCGCCCGTCAGCGCTGAAAACAGCGGATAGGATGGCGTCGGCGTCGGCGTCGGGGTCGGCGTGGGTGTCGGGGTTGGTGTCCCTCCGCCTCCGGTCGGCGGCGGCTTGCCGTTATCCTCGCCCCCGCACGCTGAAAGAAGAGCGCATCCGATCACGAATGCGAGACTACGACCCAATCTAATCATTGTTCCTCCGAGCAATTCGACCCCGGCAAGAGCTTTGCCGGGGCTGCGACCCTTCGGCATCTATGGCAATCGAACGCTGGGGGGGCTATTGTACAAAAGCGACATCGACGGGCAGTTTGCGATGAACTGACAGCATTTCATCGCATCGGTTCATTGGCCGTGATGAAGCGCCCAGCACGCCGGGCGAATTCAGACCGCTTGCAGGCGATCACGTGATGCTTACGCCGCCTCAGCGAGCCGCATTTCCAGCCGGTCCCAGATTTCCACCAGCGCCGCCGTCAGCTCGTCCATCATCGGCTCGGTATGGTGCGGGCCGGGGGTGAAGCGAAGGCGCTCGGTGCCGCGCGGCACGGTCGGGAAATTGATCGGCTGCACATACACACCGTATTCGGCCAGCAGAATATCGCTGATCTTCTTGGCGCGCACCGGATCGCCGACCATCAGCGGTACGATGTGGGTGACGCTATCCATCACCGGCAGCCCGGCCTCGGCAAACTTCAGCTTCAATTGCGCTGCCGCGCGGTGCTGCGCGTTGCGTTCCACTGACGATTCCTTGAGGTGCCGCACCGAAGCCAGCACGCCTGCGACCAGCACCGGCGACAGTGACGTGGTGAAGATGAACCCCGGCGCATAGGAGCGGATGCAATCCACCACCTTGTTGCTTGCCGCGATATAGCCGCCCATCACGCCGAATGCTTTGCCGAGCGTGCCTTCGATGATGTCGATCCGGTGCGCGGCATTATCGCGTTCCGAAATGCCGCCGCCGCGTGCGCCGTACATGCCGACCGCATGGACTTCGTCGATGTAGGTGAGCGCGTTGTATTTCTCGGCAAGGTCACAGATCGCGTGGATCGGGGCGACATCGCCGTCCATCGAATAGACGCTTTCAAACGCGATCAGCTTGGGCGTGTCGGGGTCTTCTGCGGCCAGCAATTCTTCCAGGTGGGCGACATCATTATGGCGGAACACGCGCTTGGGGCAGCCCGAATTACGGATGCCGGCGATCATGCTGGCGTGGTTCAACGCGTCGGAGAAGATCACACAGCCCGGCAGCAAGCGCGCCAGCGTGGAAAGCGTCGCATCGTTCGAGACATAGCCCGACGTGAACAGCAGCGCTGTTTCCTTGCCGTGCAGATCGGCGAGTTCGCGTTCCAGTTCGACGTGGAAGTGGGTGTTGCCGCCGATATTGCGGGTGCCGCCTGAACCCGCGCCAACATCGTGCAGCGCAGCTTCCATAGCGCCGATAACCTTTTCATGCTGGCCCATGCACAGGTAGTCGTTCGAGCACCACACCGTGATCGGCTTGGGCCCGTTATGCCCATGGAAACAGCGCGCATTGGGATAGGCGCCCTTGTTGCGCATGATGTCGATGAAGACGCGGTAACGGCCTTCTTCATGCAGCCGGTCAATCGCCTGGTCGAAAATTTGATCGTAGTTCACACGCGGCTCTTTGTGCTGAGGGCGGGGCCGATGGTGCGGCCTGCCCATTCCTGTTCCGAACGTCTGCGCTCATAACCCACAAGTGGGGTAAATGTTTCGCGGGTATTTAAGGTTGCAGTGATCGATTTACCACCGCGATGTTTGCGAGCGTTTCGCAAGCCTTCGCAGCAGGTCAGAACGCTTCAGGCGGGCCAAATCCGCGCGCGGCGAGGGCGGCTTCCAGCCCTGCGGCGCCTGCCAATGGGCCGGTGACGATGAAACGGTTGGGGCCGGTTGCGGCGAAGCTTTGGCCTTCGAGCAGGTGCGCGATCCGCCGCGCGATGCCGGCCGCGCCGTCGACTTGGCGGACGTTGTCGCCGAACGCAGCGGTGAGTTCATCCGACAGAAGCGGGAAGTGGGTGCAGGCTAGCACCAACGTGTCGATATCTGCCGCCCCGGGCATGGCGGTAAGCCGCGCATGGACATCGGCGATAATGGCGGGATCAACCGGGTGCCCGCGCAGCTTCGCTTCGGCTGCCGCGACCAGACCGGGGGCGGCAACCCGCAACAGGCGGGTGCCGTTGCCAAAGCGCGCCTCAAGATCATCGACATACGCCTGGCGGATGGTCGCCTCGGTGCCGACGAGGCCGATGGTGCCGGTGCGGGTAAGCGCGGCGGCAGGCTTGATCGCCGGCACAGTGCCGACCACAGGTATCTCCAGCACATCGCGCACCATGCCGAGCGCAATCGTGCTCGCCGTGTTGCAGGCAATGCAGGCAAGGCGCGGCTGGTATCGTTCGGCCATCCGCCCGAGCAATCCGGCGACCCGCGTAGCTATCTGCGTCTCGGTCTTCGTGCCATAGGGGAGCCCGGCGAGATCAGCGGCGTAGATCACCGGGGCATGGGGCAGCACCTCGCGCAGGGCGTCATACACCGTCAGCCCGCCAACGCCGGAATCGAACAGCAGGATGGGGGAGGATGCTTTGACGTTCAAAAAAATCTCCGTTCGGGCTGAGCTTGTCGAAGCCTCGTCTTTCCTTTGGCACTCTGGGCGCTAGAAGAAGTGCGGCCCTTCGACAAGCTCAGGGCGAACGGAGAGTGTCTTGGAAGCTGTTTTCGCCGCACTATTGGGCTTTGCGCTGGGATCAGTCCCGTTCGGTCTGATCCTCACGCGCGCCGCCGGGCTGGGCGATGTGCGCGACATAGGTAGCGGCAGCATCGGCGCGACCAACGTGCTGCGGACGGGCAACAAGGGGCTGGCGGCGGCCACAGTGCTACTTGACGCGGCCAAGGCGGCGGTGCCGGTGCTGATCGCCGGACAAGTCTGGCCGGGCACGGAAGGGGTGGCAGGCGTCGCAGCGGTGGCAGGGCATTGCTTCACCCCGTGGCTGATGTTCAAGGGCGGCAAAGGGTTCGCGAGTGCAGCGGGCGCGCTGCTGGCGCTGGCGTGGCCTGCAATGTTGGCCTGCGCCGCGATCTGGGCGGCGGTGCTGTATCTCAGCCGGATTTCTTCGGTCTCATCGATGACCACCGTGGTCGCCGCGCCTGCGGTGGCGTGGGGGTTGGGCTACCCTCAGACGATCGCACCGCTGCTCGCCATTGCCGCGATCGTTCTGGTGCAGCACCGCGCCAATATCGGGCGGCTGATGCGCGGGGAGGAGCCCAAGATCGGCTCGGCCAAGCCGTGATGCCGGGGGGCATCTGATGGAAAGCCAAGGGTCGCAGCCGATGCTTTCACAAAACGAAGCCTTCGCGCGGATTCGCTTGCTGCGTTCGCCGAATATCGGCCCGGTGAGCTATCGCCAATTGCTGGCGCGGTTCGGGACGGCGGCGGCGGCGCTTGATGCGCTGCCCGATCTTGCTGCCCGCGGGAAGGGGCCATACCGTCCGGCTCCCACTGACGGCATTGAACGCGAAGTCGCAGCGGTGCGCAAAGCAGGTGCCCGCTATCTGTTCCACGATCAGCCCGATTACCCCGGTTTGTTGGCCGAACTGGACTCAGCCCCGCCAATCCTCACCTGCCGAGGCAAGCTGGCGCTTGCATCCGAACCCTGCGTCGCGCTGGTCGGTGCGCGCAATGCCAGCGCAGCGGCCGTGAAGCTGGCGCGCGAATTCGCCGCTGCACTGGCCGAGGCGGGGTTCACCGTCGTCTCGGGTTTGGCGAGGGGCATCGACGGCGCGGCACATGAAGGCGCGCTCGGCCACTACAGCCGCGCCACCATCGGCGTAATCGCGAGCGGGATCGACATCACCTACCCGCCGCAGCACACCGCCTTGCAGGAACGCATCGCCAATGAGGCGCTGCTGATCGCCGAGCAGCCCCCCGGCACCGAACCGCGCGGGAGGCATTTCCCAAGCCGCAACCGTATCATCGCTGGGCTGGCCGCTGGCACGCTCGTGGTCGAGGCTGCACCGCAATCGGGCAGCCTCATCACCGCGCGGCTGGCGGGCGAGGCGGGGCGTGAGGTGATGGCGATCCCCGGCTCCCCGCTCGATACCCGCGCGAGTGGCTGCAACCAGTTGATCCGCGAAGGCGCGGTGCTGGTGCAGACGCCCGATGAGGTGGTGGAACTGCTGCAAAGCTTCACCGGCACCCCGCGATCACGGTTCCGGGTGAGCGAGGGCGCGGCGGATTTTGACTACGCGGAACTGGCCGATGCAGACGTGGGCGGAGAGGGTGCGGATGCCATCGCCGCGCTGCTTTCCTCCGCTCCCATCAGCGTTGATGAACTGATCCGCCAATCGGGATCGAGCACAGCCGCTGTGCACATGGCGCTGCTGGAACTCGAACTGGCGGGCGAAATTGAACGTGAGGGAAGTGGTTTGGTGCGAAGGTCAGGGATTTGACACGCCGCGATGTAAGTTTTGGCGCGCTCGTGTCGGGGATGTTTGCCAACCTCAGGCTCGTCTGGTGGCAGTTGCTGGCCTATCTTGCCGTTGCCACCGTGCTGGCGTTCGTCGGACAACTGGTGGGTGACGAGCCGACCGGACTGGTGGGCCTGATCCTCTATTTCGCGGGCCAATATTGGCTTTTCCGTTCACTGCTGAAGGCGCGCGGTCTGGTGGAGACGCCGCGCATCCACATCTTTGCTTTCGTCGGCTTAGCTGCGGTGCTGATCATTCCCATCATGTTTGGTATTGGGCTGTTCGTGTTGCCGGGATTATTTCTGGTGGCCCGCTACATCGCCGCGCCCTCTTACATTGTTGCACGCGGAGACGGCGCTTTTGCGGCGGCGATCAATAGCTGGCGGGCGGTGCGCGGCCATACCCTGCCGATTGCCGGGGCGGCTGCGCTGATATTCATCGGAGTCAGTCTGATCGGAGGGCTGATCGGCGGGATCGGCGGCTTGCTTGCCGGGCTTGGCACAGATCGCGCGGCGGAACCGATCGACGTAATCGAGCTGCAATTAATCCCGTTGCTGCTGTTCGCATTGTCGACTGCTACCTACGAGTTGCTGGGGCCGCAGGACAATTCGATTGAGGAAGTGTTCGGGTGATGGGCGGGCCTGAGCTTGCTGCGAATGGGCTCGGCCGATGACGATCCGGGACGCGTGGGCCCAGAACGCATGGGCCGAGAACGCTTGGACAAGGCGGACGACAAGCGAGCGGGCATCGCTGATCATCATAGCGGTGGGCTGCGTCTATCTGGGCATTCTTGCGATCTGGGGGCAGGCGCCCATGGAAAGCGGCGACGACTTCATTTTCTTTCTCGGCGCCTTGGCGTTTGGCGCCTTGTTCCTCTTCTTCGCGGTTCCGGCTGCGCTTGCGGTGCTGGTGCTGGGCGGCGCGCATTTTGCCTCGCCGTGGCGGCGGGCGCTAGATCGGGTGTTGCCATTGCTGGCGCTTGCGCTGCTGGTCATGATGCTTGCAGGCTTGTGAATTGCGCTTGACGCCGTAAGGAGCCCCGCTTCACCCTCGCGCGTACACACGTAAGGGACGGCCCGGAACCATCATGCAGCTTGTCATCGTTGAATCGCCCGCCAAGGCGAAGACTATCGAGAAATATCTGGGCAAGGACTTCAAGGTTCTCGCGTCCTATGGCCACGTCCGCGATCTGCCGCCCAAGGATGGCAGCGTTGATCCCGACGCCGACTTTGCGATGGAGTGGGAACTCTACCGCGACAAACAAAGCCGCTTCAAGGAAATCGCCGATGCGGCCAAGGGCGCGACCCGTCTGGTGTTGGCGACTGACCCTGATCGCGAAGGTGAAGCGATCAGCTGGCACGTCCTCGAACTGCTGAAAAAGCGCAAAAGCGTGCCCGCGCTGGTCGACCGCGTCACCTTCAACGCGATCACCAAACAGGCCGTGACCGAGGCGATGACCCGCCCACGCGAGCTCGATCAGCCGTTGATTGATGCCTATCTGGCGCGGCGCGCGCTCGATTATCTGTTCGGTTTTACCCTGTCGCCGGTGCTGTGGCGCAAGCTTCCCGGTGCCAAGAGCGCGGGCCGCGTGCAATCGGTCGCGTTGCGCCTGATTGTTGAGCGTGAGCGTGAGATCGAAGCCTTCCGGGCGGACGAATACTGGAGCGTCGTTGCGCGGATGATGCACGATGGCACCGAGTTTGATGCGCGGTTGGTGCGGTTCCGGGGTGATAAGCTGGAGAAGCTGAGCCTTGGGGCTGAAGGCATTGCAATGGAGGCCAAGGCCGCCGTAGAGGCCGGGCGCTTCACCGTCGAAGGCGTTGAAACCAAGCCGCTGAAACGCAACCCCGCGCCGCCGTTCACCACCTCGACGCTGCAACAGGAAGCCGCGCGCAAGCTCGGCTTCTCAGCGCAGCACACCATGCGGTTGGCGCAATCGCTGTATGAGGCGGGCGCGATCACCTACATGCGGACCGACGGCGTGCAGATGGATATGAGCGCGATTATGGCCGCGCGCGATGCCATCGCGGCGCGCTTCAGCGAAGATTACCGCCCTGAAAAGCCACGTTTCTACAGCACCAAAGCCAAGAACGCGCAGGAAGCGCACGAGGCGATCCGCCCGACGGATTTCACCCGCGACCGCGTGGGCACGGGTGACGAGGGCAAGCTGTATGACCTGATCTTCAAGCGCGCGATGGCGAGCCAGATGGCGACCGCGCAGCTGGAACGCACCACCGTTACCCTGCGCGATGCGACCGGCCAGCACGAGCTGCGCGCCACCGGACAGGTGGTTCGCTTCCCCGGCTTTCTCGCGGTCTATCAGGAAAGCTTTGACGATTCTGACGATGATGATGGCAGCCTGCTGCCGGTAATGAAGGCCGGGGACACGCCCGCCAAACGCGCGGTCGATGCGACGCAGCACTTCACCCAGCCGCCGCCGCGTTTCTCCGAAGCCAGCCTTGTCAAACGCCTCGAAGAACTCGGCATCGGGCGGCCATCGACCTACGCCTCAACCATCCAGACCCTGCGCGACCGGGCCTATGTGCGGATGGAGAAGAACCGCTTCTTCGCCGAAGAATCCGGCCGCTTGCTGACCGCGTTCCTCGAACGTTTTTTCCCCACCTACGTCGCCTATGATTTCACGGCCGGGATGGAAGACGAGCTCGACGTCGTTTCTGACGGGCGCGAGGATTACAAGGCGGTGCTGGCCCGCTTCTGGAAGGACTTCAAGCCCAAGGCCGACGAGGTAATGGAGAAGCTGCCTTCGGAAGTGACCGAGGCATTGGACGAATATCTCTCCGATTTCCTGTTCCCCCCGCGCGAAGACGGTGCCGACCCGCGCGCCTGCCCGCTGTGCGCCAGCGAAGGTCGCGCCAATGGGCGGCTATCGTTGCGCGGCGGCAAGTTTGGCGCGTTTGTCGCATGCGTGAACTATCCCGAATGCAAATTCACCCGCCGCTTTGCCCAACCGGGCGGCGAGGGCGCGGACGGCGCGGATGATGGCGTGATGGGCCAGCACCCCGAAACCGGCGAGGATATCCACCGCAAGACCGGGCGCTTCGGCCCCTACGTCCAGATGGGCGACGGCAAGGAAGCGAAACGCGCCAGCATCCCCAAGGATCTCGACGATTTCGACTTGGATTGGGCGGTGAAGCTGCTCGATCTGCCACGCATCGTTGGCGCACATCCCGATACGGGCAAGGAAATCGAAGCCAATATAGGGCGTTATGGCCCCTATCTCCGCCACGATGGCAAATACGGCAAGCTCACCAACACTCGAGACGTGTTCGAGGTGGGGATGAACCGCGCGGTCGATTTGCTCGCGCAAGCGGCCAATCGTGGCCCCGGAACGCGCACCGCGTCCGAGCCCATCGCCACGTTGGGCGCGCATCCCACCAGCGGCGGGGAGATCAAGGTGATGCCGGGCCGCTACGGCCCCTATGTCACCGATGGCACCACCAATGCGACCATCGCCAAAGACATGAAGCCCGAGGATGTCACCATCGATATCGCCATCGCGCTGATCGACGCCCGCATTGCCAAGGGCCCGCCCGCCAAGAAGGGCAGGAAGAAAGCCGCACCCAAAAAGGCAGCGGCGAAAAAACCCGCTGCCAAAAAGGCAGCCCCTAAGAAGGCTCCGGCGAAAAAGAAGGCCCCGGCGAAAAAGGCAGCGGCTGCAACCGAATAAGGTGCAGCCGCGCCATCTCCTGCCGCGGCGTTGGTAAATCATAAAGCATTGCTGCCTATCACCCGAGTCCTGAGACTAGGGACCCGCACCGTGATAGAAATCGAAGTCCAGAACGAGACCCACCAAACGCAGGATCGCGTTCGCTTTGCCGCAGTGCCGCGCATCGGCGAAGGTCTGCGCTTGCGCGAACCCGATGGCATGTGGGCGAGCTATGACGTGATCGACGTGTGGTATCAGAAAGCCGATTACGGTGATGTCTGGATGCCCTACCTCCACGTGCGGCTGACCCCGGGCGAGGCTGTCGGCACCCTAGATGCCGCCGATCCCTATTCCGATGATTACGCTGCCCATGCTTTTGAGGCGGGCTTTGCGACACTGGGCGGGGGGCGATAGACGTGCAGAACCTTATCAAGCGCACATCCGGTCAGACCCGCCGCGCCGGGATGGAAGGCCGCACGCTGGCTGAAAAGCTGGCGTTGAACGAAGCGGCGCTCACCAAAGAAGCCGAGGATGCGGAAAAGGCCGTCGTCGAGCGCGCCGCCTCAGTGCCGCAAGCGCGCTCTCCTGAACCGTCGGCTGAGGCGGTTGCGGTACCTGTCCCTCCCGCTCCGGCCGCGCCGCAGATGGTACCCCATGTCGCAGGCACTTCTGACACCGATTCGATCGTCGCTGCCGCCAAGGCGATGCGCGACCGCTATGCCGGGGCCGTTGCGCCTGCGGCTGTCACCAAGACCTGCCTGATCGTTGATGATAGCCGCGTGATCCGCAAGGTTTCGTCGAAGATCGCGATCAGCCTGGGCTATGTCCCGGTCGAAGCTGAAAACGGCGAAGAAGCGCTGGCGCGCTGCAAGAAATCGATGCCCGATCTGGTGCTGACCGATTGGAACATGCCCGAAATGGACGGGATCGAATTCGTCACCAAACTGCGCGGCATCCCCACACCCAAAGAACCGGTGGTAGTGTTCTGCACCTCGAACGGCGAGGCGAAGGACATCCATGATGGCATCGCAGCGGGAGCGGATGATTACATCGTCAAGCCGTTCGACGAGGCCGCGCTGAAGGCGAAGCTGGAGAAGCTAGGGCGGGGGTGATTGCAAACCCCTCGTCGCGCGGTGTCAAGCACGGGGCGATAGAGCCTCTCCATTACGAGCAGCGAAGACGCAGGTCAGCTTACGGGATTGCGGAAGATCGTCGCTCATGGCCGCTGATGGGTGGAATCCGGAACGTCAGTTTTCGCCGGTCAGATTACTCGGCGATACATCTTAAAGATTGGCCCATCCCAGGATCATAGCCAATCCTGAAAATCGGTCGTTCGACATCGAAAACCATATGGGACATGACAGTCCCGTCCGGTGATCTTTCGCTGGTCCAGAAATAGCCGATGCGTCCGGCTAGATAAAAGATGCCTTCTTGCGTTCGCCAGCCAGCCGGAAGTGCCCCAAAGCCGGTGCTGTCCGACCCTGCGTATCTTCCGGGCCAGCCTTCAGTAGCTTTCAATGCCTTTGCGGCTTGCGCTCCGCCACCAAGGAAATCTTCAAGCACGAGCCAGTCGCGATTGTCTGGGACACGCCAACCTTCCGGGCATATGCCACGTTCATCGGTAACGGCCGCGAAGTTGTAGAGCAGCCCCCACTTGGCTGGTGGAGGCATCTGATTGGAATAGGTCGTATATGCCGGCACTCCGTTTCGCCCTGCCTCGGCCCAAGTAGAATCATCGGTCAGCAGCGCAATCGGATCGCCGTTGCGAAAGCGCGTACCTGCGTAGTTCTCCCGCATCCACACTTGCGTGCCGATTTTCACACTTTCGATGATGGGCGTTGGATCAGGATTGCCGGGCGTGCTCGTGATCGATGTTTGAGCCACTGTCGGCGAAACCAGCAGAAAAGTTGCGGCCAGCATTCGGGCCATTTTGGTCACGTGAACCACAGCGTTTTTCTCCAGCATTATAGAGCAGATACGTGCTGGCATTTTGGGAAGACGCAAATGTCTGCTTCGGGGTCGCTAGCCGAACGGCAGGTTTTGGTTCAGATCCGGGCTAAGCTGAGGCGTCTAACGTACCCAGTCCAGCCCCATTTCCTCGAAAATCTCCTTGTCCTCGGCCCAGTTTTCCAGCTGCTTGACGTGGAGATAGAGGTGCACCGGCACGCCCAGCACTTCGGACAATTCCTTGCGCGCGGCGGCGCCGATTTGTTTGATCCGTGACCCGCCCTTGCCCAGCACGATGGCGCGTTGTGTCTCCCGCGCCACCACGATCTGCTGGTGGATTTCGATGCTGCCATCGGCGCGCACTTCGTATTTCTCGGGCCGCACGGCGCTGTCGTACGGCAGTTCTTCGTGCAGTTGCTGATACAGCTGTTCGCGGGTGATTTCTGTGGCGAGTAGGCGTTCTGAAACGTTGGAGACCTGATCTTCGGGATACATCCATTCCGCCTCGGGCATCATGCCCGCTAGCGCGTCCTTCAATTCGGGCACCCCGTCACCAGTCAGGGCCGAGACGAAGTAGATTTCCGCAAAATCGACCTTGCCCGCCAGATCCTGCGCCAGCGCCAGCATGGGTTCCTTCTTGCTGCGGTCGACCTTGTTGATGACGAGGATTTTGCGTTCGGGCCGGGTCGCCAGCGCCTCCAGCAGCGGCTCCAGTTCATGCCGCCGCTGTTTGATCGGATCGACCAGCAGCAGCACCGCATCGGCCGCCTCTGCGCCTTCCCATGCGGCGCTGACCATTGCGCGGTCGAGCCTCCGCTTGGGCGCGAATATGCCCGGGGTATCGACCAGGATCATCTGCACCGGCACGCCCGCCAGTTCGTGCAGCGCAATGCCCAGCATCCGCGCGCGGGTCGTCTGCGCCTTGGCCGAGGTGATCGCGACCTTCTGGCCGACAAGTTGGTTCACCAGTGTCGATTTGCCTGCGTTCGGCGCGCCGATCACGGCAATCATGCCGCAGCGGGTGGGGCCGGGGGTGGGGCCAGTATCGGTGGGTGTTTCAGTTTCCATCATGGTTCCATTCGGGACGTTACCCGTATTGTTCGAGAAATGCCTTGGCGGCGAGCCGTTCGGCTTCGCCTTTGCTATTGGCGGTGGCTTCCGCCTCGCCGACGTTGCGGATGCTGACGCGCACGGTGAAGCGCGCGGCGTGATCAGGGCCGCTGCGGCCCACCACTTCGTAAGCAGGGATGGCGCGTCGGTTACCGGCGGCCCATTCTTGCAATGCGCTTTTTGGGTGTTTGGATTTACCTTCGTCGCCTTCCAGCTCATCCGCCCACAGCCGGTAGATGATGTCGCGGGCGGTATCAAACCCGTGCTGGACAAAACACGCGCCGATCAACGCCTCCATCACATCGCCGAGGATCTTGTCGCTATCCGTCCCGCCATCATCGCGGGCCTGTTTGCCAAGCCGGATGTGCGCGGGCAGACCGATGGTGCGGGCAATCCGCGCACAAGTCGTGCCGCTGACCAGCGCGTTCAATCGCTGCGACAACTTGCCTTCGGGCGCGCCGGTTGCGCGGAATAGCCAGCTGGCGACCGACAGGCCCAGCACCCGGTCTCCCAGAAATTCGAGCCGTTGGTAATCCGCTGCCTCCGCGCCCGTGCCGTTGAAGCTGCCATGGGTGAGCGCTTCGAGCCACGGAGCCTCATCGGCTATCGCAAAGCCCTGCGCCTCCAGCCAATCGCGCGCGGCGGGATCGAGGTGTTTCACAATCCGTCTCCGATGCGGTCCCAGCGCGCGGCGGAAAACCATGTCCACGGCAGCAGCCAATCGGCGCTGCCATCGGTCGACCAAACGATGATGCTGGCGCGGCCAACCAACAGGTCTTGCGGCACGAGGCCAACCGCATCGCCCTCGGCCGCGTCAAACCGGCTGTCGCGCGAATTGTCGCGGTTGTCGCCCATCACGAACATCATGCCTTCGGGCACGGTTTTGGGCGCAAAGCCATCGCCCGGGGTCATGCCGAAATCGAGCACTGTGTAGCTTTTGCCGCCGGGCAGGGTTTCGCGGAAAGCGGTGTAGCGGCACGCCGCACCGCCATCATCGCGCTGCACCAGTTCACCGCCCCATTCGCACCCCGTGTTGGGCGATTGCACGATGAGCGCATCGGCCACCGCCACGCGCGGCACCGGCGTGCCGCCCAGCACCACTTGCCCACCGACAACGCTCACCGTGTCACCCGGCAACCCGATCACCCGCTTGATATAGTCGCGCCCGTCAATCGGGTGTTTGAAGATCACGATATCGCCGCGTTCGGGTGGGTTCGCCAGCAGCCGACCTTCGGGCAAGGGCAGATCGAACGGCAGCGAATGGCGCGAGATGCCATAGGGCCATTTCGCAGCCAGCAGATAATCGCCGTTCATCAGTCGCGGCAACATGCTTTCCGATGGGATCGAGAAGGGCGAGAACACCAGCGTGCGGAACGCCAGCACCGCTATCAGCAGCTTGATCAGGAACCACACAAAGCCGCCCCAGCCCTGATTTGCGCGGATTTCGGCGCGCGGTGCATCGCTGGCAGCGGCGTCTGGCAAAACGGGGGGCAGCACGTCGCCGAGAGATTGGGTCTTAACATCCATCACGCCTGCCCTTACTCGCAGCCGCACACGTGCGCAAAGGGGAACGGCAATGAACGGATCGGCTCAGAAACACAGCATCGCTGCGGCATGGGACGATCTGCGCGCGATGGCACCGGTGACGCTCGCCGCGCTGTTCGCCGCAGACCTGGCGCGGACAGCGGCTTTCACCCGCCGCATCACATGGCCCAGCGCGCTTGGCGGCGACGCGGAAGCGGGGATGCGAATCGATTTTTCCAAGACGCATCTGGATGATGCGGCGCTGACCGCGTTTGAAGCTTTGGCTGACGCGCGCGGGTTTGGCGCGGCGCGCGAGGCTTTGTTCGGCGGCGGGATCGTCAATGTCACCGAAGGCCGCGCCGCCACCCACGGCGCATTGCGCGGCAGCGGCACAGATGCGCAGGTTGAGGAAGCTGATGCTTTGCTCGCCCGCATGGGGATGCTGGTTGAGGCGATCCACGAAGGCGCCTTGGGCGAAATCCGCCACTGCATCGCCATCGGCATCGGCGGATCGGCGCTTGGCCCAGCGTTGGCGATTGACGCGCTGACTCGCGATGTTTGCCAAGTCGATGTGCATGTCGTCTCGAACATTGATGGCCTCGCGCTGGAACAGGCGTTTGCTCGGTGCGACCCCGCAACGACGCTGATCGCGCTGGCATCGAAAACCTTCACCACCATCGAAACGCTGACCAACGCGGAAAGCGCGCTTGCGTGGCTGGCAGATAATGGTGTCGAAGATCCGGGCGGGCGGGTGATCGCGCTTACCGCCGCGCCCGAAAAGGCGGTCGAATGGGGTGTCGATGAAACCCGCGTGCTGCCGTTTCCCGAAAGCGTGGGCGGGCGGTATTCGCTGTTTTCGTCGATCGGCTTTCCGATTGCACTGGCGGTGGGGATGGACGAATTCCGTGCGATGCTGGCGGGCGCAAAGGCGGTGGACGATCACTTCCGCACCACCAAAGGCAGGGCGAATGCCCCGCTGCTCGCCGCCTTTGCCGATCAATTCTATACCCGTCTGAAAGGCTGCCAGACCCGCGCGGTGTTCGCTTATGACGAACGGCTCGCGCTGCTGCCCGACTATCTCCAGCAATTGGAGATGGAATCGAACGGTAAGAGCGTGACGGTCGATGGACAGCCAGTCGATGGCCCGACCGCGCCGGTCACGTGGGGCGGGGTTGGCACCGATGGGCAGCACGCAGTATTTCAGCTGCTGCATCAGGGCACGCACCTGATCCCGGTCGATTTTCTGGTGAGCATCGAGCCGGGCGACGCGCTTGATCCGGTGCATCACACCACCTTGCTGATGAACTGCCTGGCGCAAGGCGCGGCATTGATGGCGGGCAAGGCGTCGGACGATCCGGCGCGCGCCTATCCGGGGGATCGCCCCTCGACCACCTTCCTGCTCGACGATTGCGACGCGGCTGCGCTGGGCGCGCTGATCGCGTTCCACGAACAGCGGACGTTTGCGAACGCGGTGCTGATGGGCATCAATCCGTTCGACCAATTCGGCGTGGAACTGGGCAAGGCGATTGCGAAGCAAATCGCCAGCGGGGAGGGCGATTTCGACCCGAGCACCAAGGCGCTGATGGCGGCGGCTGGGTTGGGGTGATGCTTGGCGCTGCGCAATGATTGATTGACTTTCCGCAACTTTACGCCCATCTGCGCCCTATCGAAGCGCGCTAGCCATGCGTGAAGCGGCGGAAATCTAAAAGCATCCGCCCCGGCCGCGCCTCGGTTCTACCCAAGACTTCCCTTTTCACGCGGGCGGTTTCAACCCCCGCGCCGCGCGTGGCGTGCCCTTTGACGCTTGGCGTTTGGGCAGCCCAGCGCGCGTCGCAGATTATTTGCGAGCATTTTTTATATGACTACTTTTGCTGAACTCGGGCTGTCGCAGCCCGTGCTCCAGGCCCTTGACATGAAGGGCTACAACACCCCCACCCCGATCCAGGAACAGGCCATTCCCGCCGTGCTCAAGGGCCGCGATCTGCTTGGCATTGCCCAGACCGGCACGGGCAAGACCGCCGCTTTCATGCTGCCCAGCATTGATCGGCTGCGCGAATCAGACAAGCCGATCCCGTTCAAATCCTGCCGGATGCTGGTGCTCGCACCGACCCGCGAATTGGCGGTGCAGATTTCCGACAGCGCCAAGGATTACGGCGCGCTTGCGGGCCTCAAGGTGCAATGCATCGTCGGCGGCACTTCGGTCGGCAAGGATCGCAACAAGCTGCACCGCGGCGCTGACATTCTGGTCGCCACGCCGGGCCGTCTGCTCGATCTGATCGACCAGAAGGCGCTGAACCTCAACGGCATTGAAATTCTGGTGCTCGACGAAGCTGACCAGATGCTCGATCTCGGGTTCATCCACGCGCTGCGCAAAATCCGCGATATCACGCCCAAGGATCGTCAGACGCTGTTTTTCAGCGCGACCATGCCCAAGGCGATCAAGGAACTGGTCAGCGGGTTCTGCAACAATCCCGTGCAGGTTTCGGTCACTCCGCAAAGCACCACGGCCGAACGGATCGACCAACACCTGTTCATGGTGCAGCAGGACGAAAAGCTGAGCTTGCTCGAAATGATCCTCAAGGGCCGCCATCCGGTGCCCGGCACGATTGAACGCGTGCTGATCTTCACCCGTACCAAGCATGGCGCGGACCGGGTGGTGAAGCGGCTGGAACAATCCGGGATCGAAGCCAACGCGATCCACGGCAACAAATCGCAGCCGCAGCGTCAGCGCGCGCTTGATGAATTCCGCAAGGGCCGCGTGCCGGTGCTGATCGCAACCGATGTCGCCGCACGCGGGATCGACATTCCGGGCGTGAGCCACGTGATCAACTACGAACTGCCCAACGTGCCCGAACAATATGTCCACCGCATCGGGCGCACCGCGCGCGCGGGCAAGGATGGGGTCGCGATTGCGTTCTGTGCCGAGGATGAACGCGCATATCTGAAGGATATCCGCAAGGTCACCGGTGCAGAACTGGAACGCTTGCCGCTGCCGGATAACTTCCGCGCGGTTGTTGAAGGCGAAGGCCCGACCAAGCCAGCGGCCCGCACTCCGATGAAGCGCGTCAACCCGCGCCCACTCGGCCAGCGTCCGCAAGGCGATCGCAAGCCGCAGGGTGGCGAGCGCCGTCCTGAAGGCGAGCGTCGTCCGCAGCAGGGTGATCGTCGCCCAGACGGTGATCGTAAGCCGCAAGGCGAGCGTCGTCCTGAAGGCGATCGCCGCGCCTTTGGTTCCAAGCCCGGCGGCAATAGCAGTGGTGATCGTCGCCCAAGCGGCGGCGGTCGTCCTTCAGGCGGCGGCGGTAACGGCGGCGGCGGCAATCGTGGCCGTGGTCGTCCCGGCGGCGGTGGCGGTGGTCGACCGCGCTCTGCCAGCGCCTGATAACAAATAAGAGTGGGGGCCCTAGCGCCCCCATTTCTTTGTCTGGAATGCTGATTTTCGCCCACCGATGGTTGCCGCCATCGGGACGCTCGCCCATATGCGCAAGCACTCAAGCGGGAGCAGCGCGATGGCCGACCAATATGACTATGACCTCTTTACCATCGGCGCAGGATCGGGCGGCGTGCGCGCCAGCCGGGTCGCCGCCGCGCACGGCGCGCGGGTCGCGGTGGCAGAGGAATACCGGGTCGGCGGCACCTGCGTCATCCGTGGCTGCGTGCCCAAGAAGATGCTGGTCTATGGAGCACATTTCGCTGAGGATCTTGAGGACGCCAAGCAATTCGGCTGGACCATCGAAGGCAAAAGCTTCGACTGGGTCAAGCTGCGCGATCACGTGCAGGCCGACGTCTCGCGGCTCGAAGGGCTGTATGGCCAGACGCTAAGCAACCACAATGTCACGGTCTTCGCCGAACGCGCGACCATCACCGGCGACCACGAAGTGACGTTGGCGAGCGGCAAGGTCATCACCGCCGGGCACATCCTGATTGCGACCGGCGCGCGCCCGCTGATCCCCGATTTTCCCGGCAATGAACACGTCATCACCTCCAACGAAGCGTTCCATCTGGACGCCATCCCGCGCCGTATCCTGATCGCGGGCGGGGGCTACATCGCCAATGAATTCGCCGGCATCTTCAACGAATTCGGTGCCAAGGTGACGATCGCCAACCGTTCGGACACGATCCTGCGTAGTTATGACACCAGCGTGCGGGATCGGTTGCTGCAGATCTCGATGGTGAAGGGGATCGAATTCCTGTTCCACGCCGAATTTGAATCGGTCGACAAGCAGGATGACGGCACCTTGCTGGTCAAACTCACCGGGCAAGACGCGCGCGAATTCGATGCTGTGATGGTCGCGACTGGCCGCGTGCCGAACGTCGAAGGGCTGGGGCTGGAAACCATCGGGGTCGACGTGGGCACAAAGGGCGAAATCGTCGTCGATGCCTTCAGCCGCACGAACGTCGATTACGTTTATGCCGTGGGCGATGTGACCGACCGGGTGCAATTGACTCCGGTGGCGATCCGCGAGGGCCAAGCGTTCGCCGATTCAGTCTTCGGCGGGATTGAGCCTTACGCTGTCGATCATTCCTGCGTGCCGAGCGCAGTGTTCAGCCATCCGCCGATTGCCGCTGTCGGCATGACCGAGGGCGAGGCGCGCAACAGCCTTGGCAATATCAAGGTCTATCAGGCCGATTTCCGCCCGATGAAGAACGTCGTCGCGGGCCGCAACGAACGCAGCTTGTACAAGATGATCGTCGATGCGGCGAATGACCGGATCGTCGGCATCCACATGATCGGCCCCGAAGCGCCCGAGATCATGCAGGCCGCCGCCATCGCGGTGAAGGCGGGCCTGACCAAAGCCGATTTTGACGCGACAGTGGCGATCCACCCGACGATGGCGGAAGAGCTGGTGCTGTTTAAGTAGGCTGGGCGCGAAACAGGGGAATTGGGATGGATGTGAACGGCAAGGTGGTGCTGCTCACCGGCGGCAGCGCCGGGATCGGGCGTGAGCTGGCGCGGCAGCTTCAGGCCAAGGGCGCGCATGTGATCCTTACCGGCCGCGATCCGGAGCGGCTGGCGGCGATGGAAGCGGATGGGTTCGCGGTGCTCGCCGCCGACCTGTCGAACGCGGCGGGCGTCGATGCGCTGGTCGCCGCGCTGGGCGATCGGCCGATCGATATCCTGATCAACAATGCCGGTCTGGGCGTGCCGCATGATGTGCGTGATGCTTTGCCCGATGCCGATGCGGCTGACGGCTGCCTCTATGCGAACCTTTCCGCGCCGATCCGGTTGATTACCGCGCTGTTGCCGCGCCTGCGCACCCGGCATGAAGCCGCGATCATCAACGTCACCAGCGGCCTCGCCATTGCGCCCAACACGGCCAGTTCGGTCTATTGCGCGAGCAAAGCGGGTTTGCGCAGCTACACCATGGCCTTGCGCAGCCAGCTTGCGGGCGAGCCGATCCAGGTAATCGAGGCGCTGCCGCCGATGGTCGACACGCAGATGACCGCCGACCGCGACACGTCCAAGATGCCGCCGCAGGAATGCGCCCGCCAGATCATCACTGCGCTCGAAGGCGGGCGGGCTGAGGCCAATGTCGGGATGGTGAAGCTGCTGCGCGCGGTCTATTCGCTGTCGCCGGCGCTTGCGCGCAGCGTCATGCGCCGCTTCTAGGCTCCGAACCGCGCCGGAGAGAACAACTCCGGCGCTAAGCCCGCTGCCGCGCAATCTTCCGGGAAGGGCAGACCGAGCGTCGCTGCCTCGGCAATCCGCGATAATGCCGGTGCGGTCTGGAACCCGGCTCCGCCTTGCCCCGCTACCCACACAAACCCCGGCGCACCTGCCGCGTGGCCGATAACTGGCAATTCGTCGGGCGCGAAGCTGCGGAGGCCCGCCCAGCTATGCGCGATCCGGCGGATCGGGAGGGTGGTCGCCTGCTCCACGCGGTCGGCTGCGACGGCGATGTCCAATTCCTCGGGCGCTGCATCGCACGGCGTGCTCGGGGTCTGATCCATGCTTGATGCGAGCAACTGTCCGCGCCCTTCAGGGAGCAGATAGAAGCCTTCGCCCACCGTCTTGGTGAAGGGCCAGCTGCGCACATCATCACCCTCTGGCGCAGCAAAGCTGATGACCGTGCGGCGGCGCGGCTCTATACCGATGGGTGTGACGCCCGCCATGCGCGCGATTACATCCGCCCATGCGCCCGCCGCATTGACGAGGATCGGAGCGGCAAAATCCCCTGCCAGCGTCAGCACCCGCCATTCCGCACCCTGCCGGGCAATCGCGCTGACCTGCGCGCCGGTGACCAACGTGCCGCCGTGGGCGCGCAGGCTTGCGACATGGGCTTGCAGCATCGCGTTGGTATCAAGCTTGAGCGACGCGTGATCGACCAGCGCGGCGTGACACGCTTCCTCCCGCAGGCAGGGCATCAATACACGCGCCTCGTCCGAGCCAAGGCGGGCGTAATCACAGCCATACTGGACGTGCACCGCCTCCAGAGCATCAAGAGCCGCGACTTGATCCGCCGCAGCAATATGCAGGGCAGGGTGCACGCTGCCATGTGTCGCAAGTTCTGCCAAGCTGAGCGCCGTCAGCGTCCGCACTGCCTCATTGCCCAGCCCATAATGCGCAAATGCGACCGAGCGGCCCGAAGCGTGGTATCCCGGCGCGCTTTCGCCCTCCAGCACCACCACCCGGCCCCGATCTCCCAGACGCGCCGCCAACCGCGCGGCCAGCGATAGCCCCGCAATCCCGCCGCCGATCACCAGCACATCCGCCTGCTTCATCGCTGCCCTCGCGTTTGCGTCTCGCCACTTTTGCCACGTTGACGCTGCGCACCGGCTAAGGCAACGCAGATGCCAAAGCAAACAACAGGGGAACCCCATTGTCCGCCAATATCGCCGAAATGGAACGCCGCCGCGAAGCTGCCCGCATGGGCGGCGGGGCCAAGCGCATCGAAGCCCAGCACGCCAAGGGCAAACTGACCGCGCGCGAACGGCTCGACGTGCTGCTCGACGAAGGCAGCTTCGAAGAAGTCGACGCCTATGTTGAGCACGACTGCAATGATTTCGGCATGGAAACCCAGCGCATTCCGGGTGACGGGGTGGTAACGGGCAGCGGCACCATCAATGGGCGCTTGGTCTATGTCTTCAGCCAAGATTTCACGGTGTTCGGCGGCAGCCTTTCGAAACGCCATGCCGAGAAAATCTGCAAGGTGATGGACACCGCCATGAAGGTCGGTGCGCCGGTGATCGGATTGAACGATTCGGGCGGGGCGCGGATTCAGGAGGGCGTGGCGAGCCTTGGCGGCTATGCCGAGGTGTTCCAGCGCAATGTGCTCGCCAGCGGCGTGGTGCCGCAGATCAGCCTGATCATGGGGCCGTGTGCGGGCGGGGCGGTGTACAGCCCGGCGATGACCGACTTCATCTTCATGGTGAAGGACAGCTCGTACATGTTCGTCACTGGGCCGGATGTGGTGAAGACCGTCACCAACGAAGTCGTGACGCAGGAAGAATTGGGCGGCGCGATCACCCACACCACCAAGACTTCTGTGGCCGACCTCGCGTATGAAAACGACATCGAGGCGCTGCTGGCGACCCGGCGGTTCTTTGATTTCCTTCCTTTGTCGAACCGCGACGAAGCTCCCGTTCTGCCCACCGGCGACGCGTGGGACCGGATCGACAACAGCCTCGACACGTTGATCCCGGACAACGCCAACCAGCCCTATGACATGCACGAAGTCATCGCCAAGGTGCTGGACGAGGGCGATTTCTTCGAAATTCAGCCGATGCATGCAGGCAATATCCTGTGCGGCTTTGGCCGCGTGGAGGGCCGCACCGTGGGCGTGGTGGCAAACCAGCCGATGGTGTTGGCAGGCTGCCTCGACATCAATTCATCGAAGAAAGCCGCGCGGTTCGTGCGGTTCTGCGATGCGTTCGACATCCCGATCCTGACCTTCGTCGACGTCCCCGGCTTCCTTCCGGGCACGAGCCAAGAATTGGGCGGGATCATCAAGCACGGCGCGAAGCTGCTGTTCGCCTATGCCGAGGCGACCGTGCCTAAAATCACCGTCATCACCCGCAAGGCCTATGGCGGGGCGTACGACGTGATGGCGTCCAAGCACCTGCGCGGCGATTTGAACTACGCCTGGCCCACAGCGGAAATCGCGGTGATGGGCGCAAAGGGCGCGGTGGAGATCATCTTCCGGCAGGAAAAGGACGACCCGGCCAAGATCGCCGAGCGCACCAAGGAATACGAAGACCGGTTTGCCAATCCCTTCGTGGCGGCGTCGCGCGGGTATATTGACGAGGTGATCCACCCGCACTCGACGCGGCGGCGGATTGCGCTGGGGCTACGCAAGCTGCGGACGAAGCAGTTGGAGAACCCTTGGAAGAAGCATGACAATATTCCGCTGTGAGGTAGTATGGCACTGACAGATCCCGCACGAGAACTGGTAGAAACACTTGCGCTTCTATCTGAAGAACCTAACGAAAAAATTGTCTCACGGCTAACGTCTAGGGCAAATGTAGAGCCTTGGTCGTCATCTTTGTTTTCGATTATTTTCGAAATTATTGATCGTTCGGATTTAGTCATTTCTGAAGTCAAAAAACTACCGCTTGATCAAGATGTCATGGAAGATGCTATTAGGAGTTTGAAGGCGATCCGTGCTGTTTTCGCCAACCCGAAAGTGCTTGACCAAGACATAAATCAGCTTCGGATGACTGTTTCCGGTGCAAATGCGACAGTACTTAAGATGCTATCCAGCCAAATTCGAGAAAATGTCTCTTATCATAAATTGACTAAAGAAGAGCGAGAAGAGATTTTACAAGATGTCAATGATTTATTTGGTTGGCTTATTGATCTGCAATCTGACGAAAAGAGTTTTATTCGTCAGGCTCTAATTGATGGACTTGCGCGGTTTATATTTCGACTAGAGAGGCTTGAATGGGTTGGTAGTGGATACGTTCTAGAGGGCTTGCGAGATGTAATTCAAGCCTATTTGGCGCTTGAAGGGGCTAATATAGTCGACGATGGAGGTGATGAGCTTCAGAAGGCGATCCTTTCAAAATGCAAGGCCACAGTGGTGAGAACGCTTTCGGTCCTCGACATCGTCAAAGAGCAAACTGACAGAGCTGACTGGGCGCTACGTGCATATGGGGCGGTCTCTGCCCTTGCCGATGGTTCGACTACTGTGACCGCCCTCTTATCGTAGGATTTCAACATGAAACTCGGCCGTCTCAACCACATCGGGGTCGCCACGCCCTCCATCGCGGACTCGATCGCGTTCTACCGCGACGTCATGGGCGCGACCAAGATCCACACGCCCTTCGACCTGCCCGAACAGGGCGTGAAGGTCTGCTTCGTCGACACCCCCGGTGCGGATGGCGCGATGAATGGCACGCAGATTGAGCTGGTCGAACCGCTCGGGCCGGACAGCACGCTCGCTGGCTTCATCGCCAAGAACCCCTTGGGCGGCCAGCATCATCTATGCTTTGAAGTGCCCGATATCGCCGAAGCGCGCTCGGAATTTGAGGCGCTCGGCAAGCGCATCCTCGGCCCCACACGGATCGGCGCGCACGGCACCCCTATCTTTTTCGTCCATCCCAAGGACATGGGCGGCATGCTTACCGAAATCATGGAAACGCCCAAAGATGGCACCCACTGGTCTGATTAACCCCAATTCCGTCACCCCGGCCACCGAGCCGGGGTCGCCCGCCGCCTGAGATCCCGGGTCAAGTCCGGGATGACGAAAGTGAGAGAGAAATGTCCTACGAAACCATTCGCGTCGAACGTGACGGCCCGCTGCTCACCATTACCCTGAACCGGCCCGAGCGGCTCAACGCCATGCCGCCGCAGATGGCGGACGAGTTGGGGCAGGCGTTCTATGACCTTGGAGACGCGCGCGCGGTGCTGATTACCGGCGAGGGCAAGGGCTTTTGTTCGGGCGCCGACCTTTCGGCACGCGGCAGCGGCTCGGCGCTCGGCGGGAAGGGTGGCAGTCACGAGGCGCTGATCAATCACTATAACCCCGCCATCAGCCAGCTGATCCGCGCGAATGTGCCGGTGATCTGCGCCGTGAATGGCCCGGCGGCGGGCGTGGGATGCAGCCTCGCGCTGGCGGCGGACTTCACCATTGCTGGCAAGAGCGCCTACTTCCTGCAAGCCTTCGTCAATATCGGGCTGGTGCCCGATGGCGGATCGACCTGGCTGCTCGCCCGCGCGATTGGCCGTGCGCGCGCGACCCGGATGATGATGCTGGGCGAGAAAATCTCTGGTGAACAGGCCGAGGAATGGGGCCTGATCTACAAGTGCGTCGATGATGCCGACCTGATGACCGAAGCCCGCGCACTGGCGACCAAACTGGCGAATGGCCCGACCATCGCCTACGCCCAGATGAAGCGCAATCTGGCCACCGCGCTCGACACCAACCTGCAAATGGTGCTGTTGGCCGAAGCCGAAGCGCAGCGGGTAGCAGGCGCGACGGCTGATGCGATGGAGGGCGGGATGTCGTTCCTGCAAAAGCGCAAACCGGAATTCAAGGGGGAGTAAACCCCCACCACCTCCGTTCATATCGAGCGGAGCGCGAAGCGCGCAGTCGAGATACCCCGCGCGGTGTCTCGACTTCGCTCGACACGAACGGATATGGTACCCGACATGACCCAAAAACCGACTCTCACCGACTGGAACACCCTCGCCGACAAGGAGGTGAAGGGCCGCGATCTTACGTGGCACACGCCCGAAGGTATCGCGGTCAAACCGCTGTATACCATTGAAGATCACGAAGGCTTTGACCCCGGCTTGCCCGGTTTCGCACCCTTCACGCGCGGGGTGAAGGCTTCGATGTATGCGGGCCGTCCGTGGACGATCCGGCAATATGCGGGCTTCTCCACCGCCGAGGAATCGAATGCGTTTTACCGGCGCAATCTGGCGATGGGACAGAAGGGCCTCAGCGTCGCCTTCGATCTCGCCACCCACCGCGGCTACGACTCTGACCACCCGCGCGTGGTCGGCGATGTCGGCAAGGCGGGGGTGGCGATCGATACGGTCGCTGACATGCAGATCCTGTTCGACCAGATCCCCTTGGATTCCATGAGCGTTTCCATGACGATGAACGGCGCGGTGATCCCGGTGCTGGCGTTCTTCATCGTCGCGGCGGAACGTCAGGGCGTGTCGCAGGACAAGCTGGAAGGCACGATCCAGAACGACATCCTCAAGGAGTTCATGGTCCGCAACACCTATATCTACCCGCCCGAACCTTCGATGCGGATTATCTCGGACATCATCGCATATACCTCGGCCAACATGCCGAAATTCAATAGCATTTCGATCAGCGGCTACCACATGCACGAAGCCGGGGCGACCGCGGTGCAGGAACTGGCCTTCACCATCGCCGATGGTAAGGAATATGCGAGCCGCGCGATGGCCGCGGGGCTGGATATCGACGCTTTCGCAGGCCGCCTCAGCTTCTTCTTCGGCATCGGCATGAACTTCTTCATGGAGATCGCCAAACTGCGCGCCGCGCGCACGCTGTGGTACAAGGTGATGGACGATCTCGGGGCGAAGGACGAACGCTCCAAGATGCTGCGCACCCACTGCCAGACGTCGGGCGTGAGCTTGCAAGAACAAGACCCCTACAACAACGTCATCCGCACCACGGTGGAGGCAATGGCGGCGGTGCTGGGCGGCACCCAGTCGCTCCACACCAATGCGCTGGATGAGGCGATCGCGCTCCCCACCGATTTCTCGGCCCGCATCGCGCGCAACACACAGTTGGTGCTGCAAGAGGAAAGCGGCATCTGCAACGTCGTCGATCCGCTCGGCGGCTCGCACTATATCGAGGCGCTGACCGCGACCTTGGTGGCCGAAGCCGAAGCGATGATGGCCGAGGTCGATGCAGCAGGCGGCATGACCGCCTATGTCGCCACCGGCGCGCCCAAGGCCGCGATCGAGCGTGCGGCGGCGGAAAAGCAGACCGGGATCGACAAGGGCGAGACGGTGATCGTCGGGGTCAACAAGTACCGCAAAGACAGCGAAGACCCGATGGATACTCTGGATATCGACAACCAGAAGGTGCGCACTGGGCAGATCGCACGCCTCGCCAAGGTGCGCGAAGGGCGTAACGAGGCGGCGTGCCGCGCGGCGCTGGCGGCGTTAACGGCGGGCTGTGCAGACGGTGCGAATGTTTTGGCGCTGGCAGTCGATGCCGCGCGCCACGATGCCACCCTCGGCGAGATTTCTTCGGCGATGGAAGAGGTGTTCGGCCGTCACGATGCCACCCCCGCGCCGGTCAGCGGCGTCTATGCCAGCGCCTATGAATTCGACCGCCGCTGGGCGCAGGTGTTGGACGGCGTCGAGGCCGTGGGCCGCCGCTTGGGCCGCGCGCCCCGGATCATGGTCGCCAAGATGGGGCAGGATGGGCATGATCGCGGCGCCAATGTGATCGCGAGCGCGTTCGGTGACATGGGTTTCGAGGTGATCTCCGGCCCGCTGTTCCAGACTCCCGAGGAATCCGTCGCCATGGCGCTTGAACACGACGTCGACGTCGTCGGCGCGTCGTCATTGGCGGCAGGCCACAAGACCCTGATCCCCGAGCTGATCCGCCTGCTGCGCGAAGCCGGGCGCGGCGATATCAAGGTCACCGCGGGCGGCGTGATCCCGCCGCAGGACTACGACTACCTGCGCGAGGCGGGGGTGCATGGGATCTATGGCCCCGGCTCAAATGTGGTGGAGTGCGCGGCGGATATCCTCGTGCTGTTGGGGCACAACATGCCACCACTCGGCGAAGGGCTGGACGAGGCGGCGGAGTAGCGTCTACTTCCTCGTCATTGCGAGCCGAAGGCGAAGCAATCCAGCTCCTGACCTAGACGCAGGTGGCCACGGCAGAAACTGGATTGCCGCGTCGCCTGCGGCTCCTCGCAATGACGAAGGGGTGCGCGCCGTGACATTTCCGCGAAGTTTGCAAATTTTCGGCGTAGCTTTGGTCTTCGCGGGCTTCCTGACCTCACCGCTAAAGTCCTATGTTTTTCGCTGCGGCATGAAGCCGGTTGATCTGCTGGAAGGCCCCTGCACAGCGTTCAAGGAATGGCATTCGCCCATCGGATTTGTTCCCCTCGCGCTTGGCGTTGTAGCGATTGCCGCCAGCGTCGTTCTCAAGAATCGAGAAAGCAATAAATGACCCACCCCCGCACCGACTGGACCCGCACCGAAATCGCGGCCCTCTTCGACCTGCCCTTCACCGAGCTGCTGTTTCAGGCCGCCAGCGTCCACCGCGAATACCACCCGCCCACGCAGGTGCAGCTTTGCACTCTGCTCAGCATCAAGACCGGCGGGTGCCCGGAGGATTGCGGATATTGCTCGCAGTCGGTCAGCGCGGATTCCGGCGTGGAAGCGACCAAGCTGATGGACGTGCAGGCCGTGCTCCAGCGTGCGGCGCAGGCCAAGGATGCGGGCTCGCAGCGGTTCTGCATGGGGGCGGCGTGGCGCAATCCCAAGGACCGCGACATGCCTGCAATTGTCGAGATCGTGAAGGGCGTGCGCGACATGGGGCTCGAGACCTGCATGACGCTGGGGATGCTGGAGCCGCATCAGGCGGAGATGCTGGCCGAGGCGGGACTGGATTACTACAACCATAATATCGACAGCAGCCCTGAGTATTACGAGCGCGTCATCTCCACCCGCGATTTCCAGTGCCGCTTGGATACGCTCGATCATGTGCGCAAGGCGGGGATCAATGTGTGCTCTGGCGGGATTGTCGGCATGGGCGAGACGCGTGAGGACCGGGTGGGCTTCGTCCACACCCTCGCCACGCTGCCGCAGCATCCCGAAAGCGTGCCGGTCAATGCGCTGGTGCCGGTGAAGGGCACGGTGCTGGGCAATATGTTGGCCGATACGCCGCTGGCTAAAATCGACGATATCGAGTTTGTCCGCACGGTCGCGGTCGCGCGCATCACCATGCCGCGCTCGATGGTGCGGCTTTCGGCGGGGCGCGAGTCGATGTCTGAAGCCACGCAGGCGCTGTGCTTCCTTGCCGGCGCGAATTCGATCTTCACCGGCGACAAGCTGCTGACCGCGCCCAATGCGGGCGATGACAGCGACGGCGCGTTGTTTGCGAAGCTGGGCCTGACGGCGCTCAAGGGCGAGGAACCCGCGCGCGCTTGCAAGACAGCGGTGCCGGCTGAATGATCGGCCTGCTCGCCGCAGGAGCTCTGGCAGTGGCACCCGCGCCGCAGCCGCAACCGCTGACCATTGGCGAGACGGTGACGCTTGAGGCGCTCGGGGCGGAGCGCAGCGTCAACATCATCCTGCCGCCCGATTACGCCGCCGAGCCGGACAAGCGCTGGCCGGTGATCTACCTGCTCGACGGGGCGATGAAGCAGGATTTGATGATGGGCGCCGGCCTGATGCGCTGGGGTGCGCTGTGGGGGCGGAGCAAGGACGCGATCATCGTCGGGATCGAGACGCGGGACCGCACGCGCGAATTGCTCCCCGCGACCGGTGATGCTGCCGAGCGTGCGAAGTATCCCACCGCAGGTGAGAGCACCGCCTTCCGTGCGTGGATGGCCGAGGCGGTCAAGCCGATGGTCGAGGCGCGCTATCGCCACGATGGCAACGCGTTTCTGGTGGGCGAAAGCGCTGCGGGGCATTTCGTGGTCGAGACCTGGGCGACCGCGCCGCAGATGTTCACCGGCTACGGCGCGATCTCGCCAAGTCTGCAATGGGACTTTGAGGCGTTGAGCCGCCGCGGGTTGGGCGAGGCAAAGCGCCCGCCGCTTTACCTCAGCCTCGCGGACGAGGGCGGGGCGACCGAGACGGGCATGGAGCGGCTGCTGGCTGTGCTGCCCGCAGATCAGCCTTATTGCTTCTCAGACCGCCGCACCCAATTGCGCCACGCGACGAGCCTTCACGGCCTGCTCCCCGAAGCGCTGCAATATCTGCTGCCGACCGAGGCGGATTGGTTGGACGAATTCGGGATGGTGCTGCGGTGTGAGCGTCGGGGCGGCTGAATGACCCTCGGCTTTTCCGTCGACGCTTTGCTGCCCAAGGCGCGCGGGGGTGGGCAACTCCGCATGGGGCTGGTGAAGCTGGAGGAGCGCGATTGGCGAGAGCCGCAACCCGATCTGGCGGCGCGCGCTGAGGGCTTTGCCGATTGGCCGCAGGGCGTGCAACTCACCCCCGAAGCAGACGCACCGGGGCGCGAACTCGCGGCAATGCTCGGCACCCAAGGCGCGCTGCCCGAAGCCGCGCTCGCAACCCACGAAGACCTGTGCCTGCTCACGAAGCGCGAGGATGAGGACGTCTACCGCCTGATCGGCGCAGCGGTTGCCTGGCCCTCCGACTGGCACCCCGCGCAGAAAATCGGCCTCCCCCTGCGCGCGCTCCATGCGCCGATTGCGGGGTATGAGGAGCAACTCGCCACCGGGGTTGATCGCTTCATGGAAACGCTGCGACCCGGCCCGATTTACGCCCGCTGCAACTGGTTCATCGCCGCCACAGGCAACCGCCGCTGGCTGCCCGACCGCCCGCCGCAGCAGGCCTTCGCCCATGTCACTCCCGACAACGCGGGCGAGACGTTGTTCGTGCGCTCAGAACGCCAGACACTCCGGCGGCTCCCGCAGACGGGCGCGATCCTGTTTGGCATCGGCATTTATGTCGAACCGCTCGGCAACCTCTCGCCCGCCAATATCGCCATGCTCGGCAAAGCGGTGCAAACCCTTGTCAGCGGCGAGGGCGACAGGCGCGGCGCGCCCGCCTATGCTGAAAGCCTGATCGCCTACGCGCAAAGGAACGCCGCATGATCGCCTCGCTCATTCTCCCGTTGCTGCTGCAATCCGCCACCCCGCCCGTGCCCGAGTGGAACTGCGATGATCCCATCGCCCAGCAGGAAATGAACCAGTGTGCTGCCCGCGATTTCGAGGTCGCGGACGAACGCCTCAATGCCCAGTGGAAAGAAACTGCCGCGGTGATGAAAGCCCGCGATGCCGATTTCGCCGCGAGCGGCGGGGGTGAATATGACACCCGCGAAGGATACTTTGAAAGCCTGCTCGAAGCGCAGCGCGGCTGGCTGCGGTATCGCGATGCGCATTGCCGGGTCGATGGCTACACCGCGCGCGGCGGCAGCTTGGAACCCTTGTTCAGCGCCACGTGCAAGGCTCGCCTGACCCGGCTGCGCACCGATGAACTGCGGGAGCTGATTGCAACGCAGTAATCAGAGCTGGGTGACATGCGCTGACGCTACGGCATCCTCGCCTTATGCTTGCCATGATTGACCGCTAGGTGACACTGCGGGTCGCATTCCATGGGGTAATGGGGAGGAATGGACATGCGAAACTCTAATATTGGTAAAGGACTTGCGACGGCTGCGGCGCTTGCATTGGCGCTCGTATTCATGCCGGCTGCCGCACAGGCGCAGGATGCTGCGCAGGCCGAGGAGGTAACCTGGGCCAGCGTGACGATGACCCGGTTCCATACCGGCAAACGCGACCGCGCGCTTGAGATAATCAAGGATTACTTCGCCAAGGCTGACCGGATGTCGGGCGTGGATTCGGGCGTCCACGGCATCCATCTCGATACCGGCGAATGGGACGTCATCTATGTCTTCCCGATGAAAGGTGGCCCGGGCGATCTGGCGAAGCGCAATTCGCCCGAAGGCGAAAAATGGATGGCTGAGATGATCAAGCTGGCGGGCAGCAAAGAGGCCGCCGAAAAGCTGATGGCCGAGTTCGATACCCTGATCGCGGCGCAGGTGACTCAGATCGGCCATGCGCATAGCGATCACTAGGCATGTCGCGCAGTTGAATTAGTCAGGTTGATACCGGGCTCCGGGGGCGGCATAGGCAGTCCAAGCCTGTAACGCCCCCGGAGGTTCCTGTTGTTCAAGAAAATCCTAATTGCCAACCGCGGCGAAATTGCCTGCCGGGTCATTACCACTGCCCGCAAGATGGGGATCAAAACCGTCGCGGTCTATTCCGATGCTGATGCGCGCGCGCCCTTCGTCGCCATGGCGGACGAGGCGGTGCATATCGGCCCGTCCCCCGCGGCGGAATCCTACCTGATCGCGGACAAGATCATCGCCGCCTGCAAACAGACCGGGGCTGATGCCGTCCACCCCGGTTATGGCTTCCTGTCGGAACGCACTTCCTTTGCCGAGGCGCTTGCGGCGGAAGGTATCGCCTTTGTTGGCCCGCCAGTGGGCGCAATCGCGGCTATGGGCGACAAGATCGAATCCAAGAAACTTGCGATGCAGGCGGGCGTCAACGTCGTCCCCGGTTTTGTCGGTGAGATTGACGATACCGAACACGCGGTGCGGATTTCGGACGAAATCGGTTATCCAGTGATGATGAAGGCCAGCGCTGGCGGCGGGGGCAAGGGGATGCGCCTTGCCTATTCCGAGGCTGATGTGCGCGAAGGCTTTGAAGCGGTGAAGCGCGAGGGGCTGAGCAGCTTTGGCGATGACCGCGTGTTCATCGAAAAGTTCATCCTCAACCCGCGCCACATCGAAATCCAGATCCTCGGCGATCAGCACGGCAATATCCTCTATCTGAACGAGCGTGAATGCTCGATCCAGCGCCGCCACCAAAAGGTGGTCGAAGAAGCGCCGTCGCCTTTCGTCACGCCCAAAATGCGCAAGGCGATGGGTGAGCAATGCGTCGCCCTGTCGCGCGCGGTGGGGTATTACAGTGCGGGCACGGTCGAACTGATCGTCAGCGGTGCCGACCCGAGCGGGGAGAGCTTCTACTTCCTCGAAATGAACACGCGTTTGCAGGTCGAACACCCGGTGACCGAAGCGATCACCGGCATTGATCTTGTCGAACAAATGATCCGCGTTGCAGCGGGTGAGAAGCTCGCCTTCACGCAGGACGATATCGGCATCGATGGCTGGGCGATTGAAAACCGCGTCTATGCCGAAGACCCCTATCGCGGGTTCCTGCCTTCGACCGGACGGTTGGTACAATATTCGCCGCCGCTGCCGGGTTGGAGCGAGGATGAAACCGTCGCAGGCAAGGCGCGGCGCGGGGTGGCGCACGGCGCCGGTTCGGTGCGCGTTGACGATGGCGTGTACGAAGGCGGTGAAGTGTCGCGCTTCTACGATCCGATGATCGCCAAGTTGATCACTTGGGCCCCCACCCGCGACGAGGCGGCCGATTTGCAGATCGAAGCGCTCGACAATTTCCGGATCAAGGGGCTGAGCCACAATATCGATTTCCTCAGCGCGATCATGCAACACCCGCGGTTCCGATCGGGCGAGCTGACCACCGGGTTTATCGCTGAGGAATATCCCGAAGGCTTCCACGGCGCGGCGACTTCCGAGGATCTCCGCCGCATTCTGGCTGCCGTGTGCGCGGGCAACGAATTTTCGCTGCAATCGCGCGCGCGGCGTATTTCCGGCCAGCTTGATGGGCCGATGCCGGTGACAAACGAATGGCTGGTGAAGCTGGGCGATACAAAGCACGAGGTCGTGCTGGGCGATGGCCATGCGATGGTTGATGGTGTGCGGGTGGACGGCACCTGTGACTGGTTGCCGGGCATGGTGCAGGCAAGCGCGACGGGAAAGGTTGGCGACGGTGCAGAGGTGCGCTTTGGCCTGATGGTTGAGCGTGTCGGCAACCGCTGGAAGGTAACCACGCGTGGGGCCGCGCACACTGCGCTGGTGCTGCCGCTGCGGCTGGCGCGGCACGAATCGCTGATGCTGGAAAAGGTGCCGCCCGATCTGTCGCGCTTCCTCATCTGCCCAATGCCGGGGATGCTGGTGAAACTGCACGTGGCCGAGGGTGAGACAGTGCAGCCCGGCCAACCCCTCGCCACGGTCGAAGCGATGAAGATGGAAAACATCCTGCGCGCTGAAAAAGAAGGCGTGATCGCCAAAATCAACGCGGCGGAAGGCGAGAGCCTGGCGGTGGACGCGGTGATCCTCGAGCTGGAATAGGGCGCTTTCCTACCCACCGGCCAAGGGCCAAAATGCAAGACATAGGTGATTTCGCGGCGAAACTTTGCGCGAAATCACCTATGTATCTGTGAAATAATGGAAATAGGTGAAATCTAGGCCCGTTTAGGCCCCGGTTAGGTCGTCCCAGACCCCCGCTAGACCCCTTTTAGGCCAGCTCCAGATGCAGGCATTGGTTGAAATCGGTCAGGGTGTAATCGCCAAACGCGTCGCCATTGGCAAACCCGCGCTTGCTATACAGCGCCAGCGCCGGTTCGAACAACGGCCCCGTGCCGGTTTCCAGACTGAGCCGGGCGATGCCCTCACTTCGGGCATGGTCGATGATCGTTTCGAGCAAACGAGCAGCAATCCCGCGCCGCAGAAAATCGGGGTGGGTGCGCATCGATTTGAGCTCGGCATGATTGGGGCTAAGCCGCTTCAAAGCGCCAATCGCTGCCACCCGGTCATCCACCCAAACGGCCCAAACCGTGACCGCCGGATCGGCTAGCCCCGACAGGTCGAGAGCAAAGCTGTGACCGGGCGGAGAGACGGTCTGCAAGTCGCCTTGGTGGTATCCGATCAGCGCTTGAACTTGCGTGTCGGCAAGGTCGGCGATGACGATCATCTTGCAGCCAGTTCCTCGTCGAGAAACGCCGCAATATCAGCCAGATCAACATCGCGCGCCACGTAAGCCTCACCAATGGCTTTCAGCAGCAGGAACGGCAGGGTTGTGGCCTCAGCCTTCTTGTCATGGCGCATATGCTCAACCAACCGCGCCCCATCGCAGGTCAGGCCCAATGCGGGGAGGGCGGCAGGCAGTTCAGCCGCCGCAATCGCCGCTGTGGCACGCTCGGCATCGGCGGCGGAAATCTCCCCGCGCCGCGCCGAATAGCGGGCCGCCAGCACCATGCCCAGCGCCACAGCCTCGCCGTGCAGCAAGGCCTGCGAGAACCCCGTCTCGGCCTCTAGCGCATGGCCGAAGGTGTGGCCGAGATTGAGCAGCGCGCGGCGGTCCTGCGTCTCGCGTTCGTCTTCGGCAACGATCGCCGCTTTCATTGCGATGCTGGTGGCAATCGCGTGTTCAAGCGCCGCCGGTTCGCGGGCCAAGACCTTGTTTCCGTTGGCCTCCAGCCAATCGAAAAACGCCGCATCGCCGAGCAATCCGTACTTCAAAACCTCGGCATATCCGGCGCGCATTTCGCGTTCCGGCAGAGTGCCAAGCACCAACGGATCGATCAGCACCAGCGAAGGTTGGTGGAAAGCACCGATCAGGTTTTTGCCCGCTTTGGTGTTGATCGCCGTTTTGCCGCCAACCGACGAATCGACCTGAGCCAGCAGGGTTGTGGGGATCTGCACAAACCCGCAACCGCGCTTGGTGATCGCGCAGGCAAAGCCGACCAGATCGCCAACCACCCCGCCGCCTAGCGCAAAGACATGATCCGACCGGGTAACGCCCAGCGCCAGCAGCCAATCGGTTAGCTCTTCCAGCACCGCCCAGCTTTTGGCATCTTCGCCAGGGGTAACCACAAACCAGTCGGCGGTGAGACTGTGGGAGGCTAGGCTCGCTTCTACCGACGCCGCATACAGCCGATGCGTGTTCTCATCCGCGACAAGTGGCACCGCCCGTCCGCCGGCATAACTCGCCAGAAACCGCGCCGCTGCCGTCGCCAAGCGCGCCAGCAAACCTGCTTCGATTACCACATCATAAGCGCGCCCGGCCAGCGCCACGTTGATCACAGCCATTGGTCAATCGCCTCGATAATCGCCCGTGCAGTGTCGGCGTGGGGGCCGTTCTCGCTCACCACGCGGATGGGGGCTTGAGCATAGAAAGGCGTGCGTTCTTGCGCCAGCCGGGTGAGGATTTCGCGGGGATCGCCGGTCTTCAGCAACGGCCGATTGCTGCGCCGCGCGGTGCGTTCCACCAGCGTATCAATGTCGCAATCGATCCAGACAGCGATGCCGCGTTCCAGCACCAGTGCGCGGGTGTCGGGGTCGACGAAGGCCCCGCCGCCGGTGGCAATCACGCCGTGACCTTCGTCCACCAACCGCGCGATCACGCGGCGTTCGCCGTCACGGAAATGCGCTTCGCCAAACGCTTCGAATATTTCGGGGATGGAGCGCTGCGCCGCCGCGACAATCGCTTCGTCCGCATCGATGAAATCGCGCCCCAGCAGGCTGGCGAGTTTGCGCCCGACGGTCGATTTGCCGACGCCCATCAAGCCGACGAGCACCACCGGGCGGGTAATGCGCGCGGCGATGCCTGCGAATTCCTGTTCGGCAAGGGGCTGCGTTCCTGTCATTGCGGCAGGGCCTATAGATGGGCTAGGGCGGGCGCAATATGGCAAACCTGCGTCGCTCACTTCGCCCACAGCAAGTCGTTCCGTCCGCCCAGTTGCGGCGTGCCTTGCCGCGTTGGCCGCTTGTGGTGGGCGCGGCGTTTCTGGCGCTGCTGGCGTTGGCGTGGATCGATGGCGGGGAAGAGCCGGTGCGCACTATGGCACAGCCTGTTCAACTGCCGGAGCAACCGCGATGAAGCCTGCGCGCAACCGCCGGGGATTGGCCGCTAGCGTGTTGGCCTTGGGGCTAGCCGGAGCAGTAGGCGGCGCGGGTATCACCGGGTTCGCCGCGGCGCAGCAAAAGCCCGAATCGATTCTGCCGCCGGGCTTTGATGATCCGACCCCCACGCCTCCGCCGCGTCCGGCCCCTGCGCCAACCGCTGCCCCGGTCAATCCGGTCGGGGGGGCTGCACCAACTCCGGGAACTTTCGCGCCGCCGGTGGCGGTGGACCCCGCGAGCCTCCCGCCTTTGCCAGCAATCTCGCGCAGCGAACTTAGCCGCCTGCCAAGCCTCGACGAGCTCGAAAGCATGTCGACCGAGGAGCTTGATCAGCTGCTCGGCTTGAAGCCTAAATCAGATATTCCTGCCGGTGCGCGCCGCGCGTTGACCCGCGTCGGTCTGCTATCAGGAGCCGAAGGCGGGCTACCGCCGGTTGCGCTCGCCAATCAGCCTGCCAGTCTGGTGCGCGCTGCGCTGGCTGGCACCAAGGGGCCGCTGGTATCGCGTTGGGGCCATATCCTGTTGCGCCGCGCGCTGGTGAGCCGGATGGCCCCGCCTTTGGGAATGGACGCCATTGAATTCGCTGCGCTGCGTGCGCGGGTGCTCAACCGCATCGGCGAATATGCGATGGCCCGCGCGCTGGTGCAGGATATCGACACCGCCAATTGGTCGCCCGGCCTCACCAACGAGGCGCTGGCCGCCTATCTGGCGAGCGGCGATATCACTGGCGCGTGCCCGGCTGTGCGACTGCAAGGATCCTCGCGGGAAGACGGCGAATGGCAGATGTGGCAGGCGATCTGCAACGCCTATGCCGGGGAGAGCGCGCTTGCCGCGTCGCAGCTTGACCGGGCACTGGGCCGGGGGATTGCGCCGCGTATCGATGTGCTGCTGGCACGGCGGTTTGCTGGGTCAGCCGGGCGCGGGCAGCGCGCGGTCGAGATTGAGTGGGATGAGGTCGATGATCTCAATCCGTGGCGTTTTGCGCTCGCCACTGCACTGGGTGAGCCGGTGCCTGATCCAGTGATGGACGGTGCGCTGACGGCAAGCGGCGGGGCTTATTACGCCCGATCGGGCGCATTGTTGCCGATGCTGCCTGCGACAGCACGGGCGCGTTATGCGGGACGTGCGGCGCGCGAAGGGATCCTGTCGGCCGACGCGATTATCGACCTTTATTCCGAAGTCTATGCCGATCCGGCGGCAGAGGGCGACGCAGCGCAGCATGCCCGGACCTTGCGCGAAGCCTATCTCGCTACCGATCCAGCAGCGCGGATCGCCGCGATGCAGCGGCTGTGGTCAGCGGGCAAAACGCTGGGCGGCGGGGATGGTTACGGCGCGCGGGTGCTGACCGCCTATGCCGCCGCGCGCATTCCGGCTGATGCGGCGCAGACCGATGCCGCGGGCGATCTGATCGCCGCCATGCTTTCTGCCGGACTTGATCGGGACGCATTGGCGTGGCGCAATGTGGTGGATGATGGCTCGCTCGGCTGGGCGCTGATCGTGCTCTCCGCACCGCGCAGCGGCGGCGTGGGGCAGGGCGCAGTGGACAGCTTCATCAGCGATGACGAGAGCGAAGGTTCGCGCAAGTCGGCGTTTCTGGTGGCGGGCCTCGCCGGACTTGGCCGCTTGAGCGATGGCGATGCCAGCGCGCTGGCCGATGATCTGGGCATTGATTTGGCGCGCCAGACCCGTTGGAGCCGGGCTATTTCGCGTGCTGCGGCGGTTGATAATGCTGCTTTAGTGGCGCTGCTCGCCGGGCTGGGGATGCAGGGTTCAAGCTGGGAGCAGATGACTCCGCTGCACCTCTACCACATCACCTCGGCATTGAACCGAGTCGGATTGCAGGCCGAGGCCCGGATGATCGCCGCTGAGGCTGTGGCGCGCGGCTGAGGCTGGGCTGATGTCCGCCGCGACCGAGGCTTTCCTCGCAATGCTGGCGGCGGAACGCGGCGCGGCGCTCAATACGCTCGCCGCCTACCGCCGCGATCTGGACGGGGCCGAGGATGCAATAGGTGACCTTGCCGCCGCACCGCGCGATGCGGTGGCTACCCTCGCAGGCGAATGGGCCGCGCTGGCTCCGGCAAGTGTGGCGCGTAAAGCATCGGCTCTGCGGCAATTTTTCGGGTTCGCGGTGGACGAAGGCTGGCGGGGCGATGATCCGTCGGGCGCGCTGCCTTCGCCGCGCACGCGCCGTCCGTTGCCCAAGGTGATGGGACATGGTGCCATCGCGGCGCTGTTTGAGCGCGCAGAGCTGGAGGCGGCGGGCGATGATCCCAAGGCTGTGCGGCAGCTGGCGTTGATCGAGTTACTTTACGGTTCGGGTCTGCGCGCGACGGAACTGGTCGCACTGCCGCTGAGCGCTGTGCCGCGCGATGCGCCGTTCCTGACAATCACGGGCAAGGGCGGGGCAACCCGGTTGGTGCCGGTCGGCGCGCGGGCGTTGGAGGCGGTGGGGCGCTGGGCCCTGCTGCGCCCGACTATGCCCGCCTCACGCTATCTGTTCCCTTCGCGCACCGGGCAGCATCTCAGCCGGGTGCGATTGTTCCAGCTGATCAAGGCGCTGGCAGCGCGCGCGGGGCTCGATCCCGCTGCGATCAGTCCGCACGTGCTGCGCCACGCCTTTGCCACCCACTTGCTCGAAGGCGGGGCAGACCTGCGCGTGCTGCAAACCTTGCTGGGCCATGCCGACATTGCGACGACGCAAATCTACACCCATGTCGATGCCGCGCGGCTGGTGGCCTTGGTCAATTCCCGCCACCCGCTTGCCACAAAGCCCGCATCGGACTAGCGCCGCAGGATGATTTCGTACCTCGATTTTGAAAAGCCGGTCGCCGCGCTGGAAGAGCGCATTGGGCAACTGCGCGGCGTCAATGCGCTGCACGATGTGGATGTGGCAAGCGAGATTGGCCGGCTCGAAGCCAAAAGCATCGAACTGCTGGCCAGCACCTATGCTTCGCTCACCCCGTGGCAGAAGACGCAAGTCGCGCGGCATCCGCAGCGGCCGCATTTCCATGACTATGTCGCCCACGCCTTCACCGATTTCATGCCGCTCGGCGGGGACCGGCTGTTTGGCGACGACCAAGCGATCATGGGCGGCTTTGCCAAGCTGAACGGGCGCCGGATCATGCTGATCGGGCATGAAAAGGGCAACGACACTCAAAGCCGGATCAAGCACAATTTCGGCATGGGTAAGCCCGAAGGCTATCGCAAGGCCATCCGGTTAATGGAACTGGCGAGCCGATTCGGACTGCCAGTGGTGACGCTGGTGGATACCTCGGGCGCGTTTCCGGGGATCGAAGCGGAAGAACGCGGGCAGGCCGAAGCTATCGCCCGCTCGACCGAGGCATGCCTTGCGCTCCCCGTGCCAATGGTCGCGGTGATCGTGGGTGAGGGCGGTTCGGGCGGCGCAGTGGCGCTGGCAGCGGCTAACCGGGTGCTGATGATGGAGCACGCTGTCTATTCGGTGATCTCACCTGAAGGCTGCGCCTCGATCTTATGGCGCACTTCGGACAAGGCGGCCGATGCGGCGCAGGCGATGAAGGTCACCGCGCAGCATCTCAAGCGTGACGGGGTGATCGACCGGATCGTCAAGGAACCGCTAGGCGGGGCGCAGCGCGATCCGGTGGCAGCGGCACGGGCACTGGGTGCAGCTCTGACCGAGGAACTTGATCTTCTGTCCGGCCACAGTGGCGACGCGCTGATTGCTGCGCGCGAAGAACGGTTTCTGGCCATCGGCGGTTAAGGCGTAATTCCCGAGGGTTCCCGCAACCTTGGTTTGCGGGTAATCTCCCGCCAGAAGAACCCGGCGGGAGAACAATCAATGCCACGAATTTCACTCAGGACACTCGCGATCGGAGTAGCGCCGATCGCTATGGCTGGCTGCGTTGCAGGGGCACCTGTTCCTTCGGCATCAACCCCGATCACGCAGACCGAAGCGCAGCAAGGCGCGCAGTATCACCCGAAATTCCTTGCCGAATTCGGCGGCGCAATGACAGGTTCGCATGCGCTTTATGTTGAACAAGTGGGCAAGAATATCGCGGTGCAATCGGGCCTCGGCAATGCGCGTGAAAGCTTTACCGTCAGCCTGCTGAATTCGCCCGTTCACAACGCTTTCGCGGTGCCCGGCGGTTATATCTACACCACCCGGCAGCTTGTGACGCTGATGAACAACGAGGCCGAACTGGCCGGTGTGCTGGGCCACGAAGTCGGCCACGTGGCCGCGCGCCACAGTCAGCGGCGCCAGCAGAACGCGCAGCGCAATTCGATCCTCGGCGTGCTGGGCGCGATCGGGAGCTCGATCCTGTTGGGCGATTCGAGCATCGGCAACACGCTATCAAAGGGTTTTCTCCAAGGCTCGCAGCTGCTCACACTCAGCTTCTCGCGCTCGCAGGAACTGGAGGCTGATGATCTCGGGATCCAGTATCTCGCTAAGGCGGGATATGATCGCCGCGCGATGGGGACAGTGCTCGCCAGCCTCGCGGCGCAGAATTCGCTCGATGCGCGGCTTCAGGGCAGGAACGCCAGCGTTCCCGAATGGGCCTCGACTCACCCCGATCCCGCTAGCCGAGTGCAAAGCGCGCTCGCCAAGGCCGGGACGGCTGGCGGCGGCGTAACAAATCGTGATACCTTCCTCACCCGGATTGATGGCTTGTTGTATGGTGATGACCCCGCGCAGGGGCTGATCGAAGGCAGCACCTTCATCCATCCCGAACTGCGTCTCGCTTTCACCGCGCCGCAGGGCTTCTACATGGTCAACGGTGCCCGCGCGGTCAGCATTCAGGGGCAGGGCGGTCAGGCGCAGATGACGCTGGCGCCGTATAGCGGCAATCTTGAAACCTATGTTCGTCAGCAGTTTACCGCGCTGGGCGGAAAGGACAGCACGCTCGCGCCCGCACAGATGCAACGGACCACGGTCAACGGCCTTCCCGCCGCTTATGGGACAGCGCGCGTCGCTAACGGCAACAGCCAAGTCGATGTGACAGTGTTCGCCTATGAATTCGCGCGCGACCGGGCCTATCACTTTGCAGTGATCGCGCCTGCCGGACAGTCGGGGACGTTCAACGCAATGTTCCAGTCGATGCGGCGAATCACCCAGTCCGAAGCAACCAGCGTTGTGCCCAAGAAATTGCAGGTGGTGACGGCTGCTCGCGGCGATACTGTCGCAAGTCTGGCGCGGCGGATGGACTATACCAGCGCGCAGGAAGAACGGTTCCGGGTGCTCAACGGGCTGTCCAGTGGAGCCAGTCTGACACCTGGGCAGAAGGTGAAGCTGGTGGTGCGCGCGCGCTGATTTTTTAGCGCATTTCAGGCGGTTCATTTGCCACCACCACAGCACACAAAGAAAAACGGCGGGGATCGCTCCCCGCCGTTTCTCATTTGTAGCTAAGCTAAGCTTAGTCGACCGGCTGCGGCGGAGCCTTGTTGGCAACGTCAAGGTCTTGCTCAACGGTGTTGAAGGTTTCGCTGAGTTCGCCGCCGAGGGCGGTCATGGCGGTGATGGCAGCAACTGCGATCAGAGCAGCAATCAGGCCGTACTCGATGGCGGTGGCGCCCTGCTCGTCACGAAGCAGATTTTTGAAGAAGGTCATGTCTAGTCTCCTGGTTTGGTCTTTGGTACCCGTGCCGATCACCCCCTGGCGATCTGACGAATTTGAATTAACCGGCAACTCTTTAAAAATTCCTAATCCGCTTGGGGCGTATCAGGGCCGTCGGTTACATCGGTCACGCTACGCTCAGTGTTGCCCCACAATTCGATCGTTTCACCCGCCATGGCGGCGACCGAACCAATGATGGCGATTGCAATGAGAGCAGCGATCAGTCCGTATTCAATAGCCGTTGCCCCGGACTGGTCTTCGACAAGGTCTTTCATCACTGTCGAGATCATGGGGTTAACACCTATTGCTTGCTTCCTGACGAGACTGAAAATCGCTGCTGCGGGTTAAGAAAAGGTTGATGAAATGAGCTTGGGTGGAAAAAAAACCGACATTGCTGCTGGCTGGATTACCGTGGTGGCAGGGGCATTACCGCGCGACGATGGGCGCTGGCTGATGCATCGCCGCCCAGTTGGAAAGCACCATGCGGGCCTGTGGGAGTTCCCCGGTGGCAAGGTAGAACCCGATGAAATGCCAACGGAATCTCTGATCAGGGAATTGGGTGAAGAGCTCGGAATTGCCTGCCGTGCCGACGCTTGCGTTCCCGTTGTTTTTGCCGAATCCACAGCCGAAACCGAAGGCCAGGCAATTGTAATCCTGCTTTACAAAGTGACCGATTGGGACTGCACGCCTGAAGCGCTTGAAGGGGGAGTAGTTGATTGGTTTACCCCGCAAGAGGTGCTGGCACTGGCAAAGCCGCCGCTTGATATCAGCCTTGCGCAAGGGCTGTTTCAAAATCACTGAACACGCCAAACAGGCCTTGCCAAGCTGCAAGGACCCCCTTATGTGCCGCGCTCCAAAGTGCACCCGTAGCTCAGCTGGATAGAGCACCAGACTACGAATCTGGGGGCCGGAGGTTCGAATCCTTCCGGGTGCACCAACAACGCCCGCTCCTCGCAAGAGGGGCGGGCGTTGTTGGTTCTAGCTGGGGCGGCTCGAATCAGTCCCTGACGCTATCCTCCAACGCGTGCATATCATCGTCTGACAGGCCAAAATGGTGGCCCGCTTCGTGGATCACCACGTGGCGGATCAGGGCTGCAAAGCTTACCTTGGTCTCCATCAGCTCTTCCAGCAACGGCTGGCGGAACAATGTGATGGTGGGGGGCATGACCTCATAATCCCACTGCGATCGCTCAGGCAGGGGGACGCCTTCATAGAGGCCTGTCAATTCAAAGCGGTCGGTCATGCCGAACGCTTCCAGCTGCTCAGCGGTGGCAAATTCCTCAACCCGCAGCACGACGTCGGCCAAGGGTTCGCGGAATTGGGCAGGCAAGCGGTCCATCACGCTGCGCGCTTCTGCCTCGAATTCGGCGGTGCTGTGATGGCGCAAAGGCTGCTCCTTGCTGGTATCAAAAATTAAGGTGATTTGCCGAAATTGACTCCTACATAAACGACCGGGTGCCCTGCCTGCCATGAACAATCGACATCGCGCCTCGGAACGTCATGCGTCTATGATGGTTGACGTCACTCTGGATCGACCGGCGTTGGGCCAAAGTGGCCCGCTGCATTGCGAAGAAAGACGACCACCGATGAACTACGTGACTGCCGCCCACGATCATGATGAGGGCTTTGATCCGGACAACCCGATGGGCAAGCCCGATGTGCCCGATCATGTGCAAGATGCCATCCGCACGCTGATCGCTTGGGCCGGCGATGATCCCGCGCGCGAGGGGCTGCTCGACACACCCAAACGAGTCGGTCGGGCATGGCTCGAATATTGCGAAGGTTACAAGGAAGACCCTTCGATCCACCTGTCGCGGATTTTTGAGGAAGTCGGCGGCTATGACGAGATCGTCTTGCTCAAGGACATTCCGTTCCAATCGCATTGCGAACATCACATGGCCCCGATCATCGGCAAGGCGGCGATTGCTTATCTGCCAAACAAGAAGATCGTTGGCATTTCCAAGCTGGCACGCGTGCTTCACGGCTATGCCCAGCGGTTGCAGATTCAGGAGCGTCTGACGGCCGAGGTTGCGCAGTGCATCTGGGAGAATCTCGACCCCCACGGCGTGGCTGTGGTGATCGAGGCGCAGCATGGCTGCATGACCGGGCGCGGAGTCAAAACGCCGGGCGTCGGCATGATCACCAGCCGTGTGCTCGGCTGCTTTCTCGACGATCACGCCAGTCGCAAGGAAGTGATGAGCCTGATGGGCTACTAACCTGCCGATAGCCTTGCTTGAGCCAATCCGATTGCTATCCTCATCTGCATCACCGGCCAAATAAGGTCGGGATAATGCAGGAGACATGATGATGAAGAAACTCTGCTTTGCAGGGCTGGTTGTCGGTGCGTGCCTTGCTTCGCCTGCGGTGGCGCTTGAGCACGAGGTGGTGATCGATCACGCTGGCGGCCCGATTGCCGCAGACTATCAGGGCAAGGTCGCGATTGAGACCAAACAGGTCGGGACAGCTGGCGTGGCTGGTCGGCCCAGTACGCTGCGCTGCAACTGGACGGCCTCGCTGAACGTCGAGCGTACCGCCAAGGTTGGCGAGACTTTGCAAACCCGCCGGCTGCTGACCCGCGATGATGTAGCTAGAGGATCCAAGCCGGGCTGGTGTGAAACCAATGCCAAGGCAATTGGTCGGTTGGTGGATGCACGTCGCGAAGCCTTTCGCGCGGCAATGTTGGCGTTGGTCGAACAGGATCGAACCGCTCTGCTCGTAGAAGCTGACGGAGTGCGGGCAAATAACCGCGAAGGTTGATCTACTGACCCCTCAATGAACGAAAAAGGGCGCCCTTTGCGGGGCGCCCTTTTCGATAAATAACGGTGACTTTTCGCTTACAGCTGGCCGAGCATGTGCTCCGCGCTCGACACCTTGAAATCACCCGGTGCTTCGACGTTGAGTTGCTCGACCACGCCGTCGTTGATCACCATCGAAAACCGCTGGCCGCGTGTGCCCATGCCAAAGCCCGAACCGTCCATGGTAAGGCCGATCGCCTCGACGAATTCAGCATTGCCATCAGCCAGCATGGTGATGTCGTCGCTGCCAGATGCCTTATTCCACGCGCCCATCACGAAGGCATCATTCACTGCGGTGCCGACGATTTCGTCAACGCCCTTGGCTTTCAGGTCGGCGGCCTTTTCGACAAACCCGGGCAAATGTTTGGCCGAGCAGGTCGGGGTGAAGGCACCCGGGACCGAGAACAGCGCCACGCGCTTGCCGGCGAAGTAATCCGAGGATTTTACCGCCTGCGGCCCTTCGGCGGTGGCCTTGACCAATGTGACATCGGGGAGGGTGTCGCCTACGGAAATCGTCATGGAGTGTGCATCCTTTGTGTCGGTGGAATTCTGCCTCCCTCTATAGCGGCAGCTGCGGCACGAGCAACAATTAGACATATAAAGATAAGTTTATATTTGCCCTATGGCGGGTGTGCCGCTACGGGCGTGTTTTATCAACTTACCCCCGTAAAGCGCGCCCCGCGCAGGAGACACATCATGGCTACCCTAGCTGCCACGCAGACCCACGAATATGTCATCAAGGATATCGCACTCGCCCGCTTTGGCCGTGACGAAATCCAAATCGCCGAAACCGAAATGCCCGGCCTGATGGCGCTGCGCGAAGAATATGGCGCGGCCCAGCCTTTAAAGGGCGCACGCATCACCGGCTCGCTGCACATGACGATCCAGACTGCGGTTTTGATCGAGACTCTGGTGGCACTCGGTGCCGAAGTGCGCTGGGCGACCTGCAACATCTTCTCGACTCAGGATCACGCCGCTGCCGCTATCGCCGAACGCGGTATTCCGGTGTTCGCAATCAAGGGCGAGACGCTGGCCGAATATTGGGATTACGTCGGGCGTATTTTCGATTGGGCGACCGATGAAAACCCCGACCTCACCACCAACCTGATCCTCGATGATGGCGGCGATGCCACCATGTTCGCGCTGTGGGGCGCACGCATCGAAGCAGGCGAAGAAATGGGTGAGCCGACCAACGCCGAAGAAATCGAATTCCAGCGTGCGCTGAAGGCCTTTGTCGCCGCCAAGCCCGGCTACCTCACCAAGACGGTGAAAGCGATCAAGGGCGTGTCGGAAGAAACCACCACCGGTGTGATGCGCCTTTATCAGATTGCCAAGGCGGGCAAGCTCCCGTTCCCGGCGATCAACGTCAACGACAGCGTCACCAAGTCGAAGTTCGATAACCTCTATGGCTGCAAGGAATCGCTGGTTGACGCGATCCGCCGCGCGACCGACGTGATGCTGGCCGGCAAGGTCGCCTGCGTTGCCGGTTACGGTGATGTCGGCAAGGGTTCGGCTGCGTCGCTGCGGGATGGCGGCGCGCGTGTGATGGTGACTGAGGTCGACCCGATCTGCGCATTGCAGGCGGCGATGGACGGCTTTGAGGTCGTGACGATGGAAGACGCGGTCAAGCGTGCCGATATCTTCGTGACCGCCACCGGCAACGAAGACGTGATCACCGCTGAGCACATGATGTCGATGAAGCCGATGGCCATCGTCTGCAACATTGGTCACTTCGACAGCGAGATCCAGATCAGCGCCCTCAACAACTACGACTGGAAGGAAATCAAGGAGGGCACCGACCTTGTGACCTTCCCCGATGGCAAGTCGATCCTGATCCTCGCCAAGGGCCGCCTGGTGAACCTCGGCTGCGCCACCGGCCACCCGAGCTTCGTGATGAGCGCAAGCTTCACCAATCAGACGTTGGCTCAGATCGAACTTTTCACCAAGGCCGACGAGTACGACAATGACGTCTATGTGCTGCCCAAGCATCTCGACGAAAAGGTTGCTGCGTTGCACCTTGAAAAGCTGGGCGTGAAGCTGACCCAGCTGAGCCAGAAGCAAGCCGCCTATATCGGCGTGCCCGAAGCTGGACCGTTCAAGCCCGATCATTACCGCTATTGATGGTATAAATCCGCTCGTCCTCACCTGTTTTTGAACGGGGCTGGGGGCGGGCGGGGTTATCGCCGTTGCACTGGGGCGCAGGCGCGCATAGCTGGTAGGCTATGGATGTCTCGCCCCTTTTGCTTGTGCTGATAGGACTGATGCTCGCCGCATGGACGGCGGGCGCGGCGGTCGTAATCCTGCGAGCCAACCGGGGAATGAAGCGAGCCAAGGCGCTCAAATCCAGCCTCAAGCGGATGCAGGCGCTGCTCGACATTTCACCCGCGCTTCCGTTGTTGGTGCGGGTCGATGGTCGGATCGAAGCGCCGGACAAGCTGGCACGGTTGCTCGGCCTTGCGACAATCCCCAAATACCTGAGTGAACTCGCGCCCGCTGCCACCGTTGCGAAGGGCGGCGGCCAGAATGGCGGACTATCGCCTGAGCAAGCCAATCAGCTCTGGGCGCGGGTCCAGGCGACGCAGAAAAGTGCGGCTCCATTCCGCATGGCAATCAACCTGCCCGGATCGCAGCGCAGTTTGGCACTCTATGGTACGCTCGCCGATCCGCAGGTTTCGCCGGGCGGGGCGGCGCTGGTCTGGGTTTTCGACTTTACCGAAAGCCATGCCGAACTTGCCCGCCTGCGCGCCGCCGCGTCGCGGGCGACAGGCGATTTTGCTGCGCTGGTTGGCCTGATCGAAGCTGCGCCAATGCCAATGTGGTTCCGGGGCAGTGACCTGACCTTGCAACTGGTCAATCAGGCCTATGTCGACGCGGTAGGCGGGGAAGGTGCCGCCGAAGTCGTGCAAAACCAGATCGAACTGCTTGAGCCTGAAGACGGCCAAACGCCGGCAGAAATCGCGGGCACCTCGCTAGCGAGCCAAGGCAAATCTGAGCGCATCGTCGCCGCCACCATTCACGGCGCGCGGCGCACTTTGCGGGTCAGCGATCTGCCTTTGGGGCAGGAGGGCGTGGCAGGCTATGCCATCGATATTGAGGAACAGCAGCAGGTCGCCCGCGAATTCCGCGCGTTCCGAGATGCGCAGCGTGCGATGCTCGACCAGCTGTCGGTCGGCGTTGCGCAGTTTGACCCTGAAGAGCGCCTGACCTTTGCCAATCGTCCGTTCCGACGGTTGTTCTCACTCACCGATGAAGCGGTTGAGGCGCTCACGCCGTTCGATCGCTTTCTGGCCGAGGCGCGTGAACGCGGACGCACGCCCGAAGTGCGCGATTTTCCCGAGTGGCGGCGCGAACGGCAGGCGTGGTTCGGAATGCGAGAAACTGGCGAGGAAGCCTGGCCGCTGCCCGGTGGCACGCACCTCCGGGTGGTGGCGCAGCCGATGCCTGATGGTGGGCTGGTGCTGATCACTGAAGACCGCACCGAAAGCCTTGCTCTCTCCGCTGTGCGCGACACGCTATTGCGCACCCGCACCGCGACGCTCGATAGCCTGTTTGAAGCTCTGGCGATTTTTGCGCCCGATGGTTCGGTGCAGTTGTGGAACCGCAGCTTTGCCGGCACTTGGGGGCTGACGACCGAACTGCTCGACCAGCATCCGAGCGCGGACGAACTTCTGAACGCCATTGGGCGTAATCTTGTGCGGCCAGAAGAAGCTGGGCTGATTGGCGCAGCAGTGCGCGCCGCCACGCTTGATCGGCGCGAGAAGGGCGGTCAGGTCGATCTGGCGGACGGGCGCACGCTGCGGTTCGCCGGGATCCCGCTGCCTGATGGCAATGGGCTGTTGACCGTGCTCGACATCACGGCTTCACAAAAGGCCGAGCAAGCTCTGCGTGAGCGGGCCGAGGCGCTGGAGGAAGCGGACGCGGTCAAGGCGCGCTTCCTCGCCAATATGTCGTATGAATTCCGCACGCCACTGACCACGATTGGCGGCTATGCCGAACTGCTCAAGAGCGGAGTGGCGAGCGACGCGGCGCAGGCAGGCGAATATGTCGATGCGATCCTCAGCGCGGTCGAGCGCCTGACCGAACAGGTCGAAAACGTGCTCGACTTATCGCAGAGCGAGGCAGGGCTGCTACCGATCCGCAAAGAACGGGTCGATCTGCTCGACTTCCTCACAACACTGGTGCGCGAACGAGAGGCGGCGATCATCGCGGCGGGCCTCAGCCTCGATCTGAAAGGCCGCCGGGGCCGGGTGGTGGAGGCCGATCCGCGCCAGATGGGCCGGGCGCTCGGCAATCTGCTCGAAAACGCGATCGCCGGTACGCCCGAAGGTGGGCGCATAGTGATTGATCTGCGCAAGGCGCCCGAAGGCTCGGACTGGGGTTGCGAAATCGTGATCGCTGACAATGGTCGGGGCATGAGCACGCAGGAACTCGCCCGTGCACAGGGCGGGTTGAAGTCGACCAAGGACGGCGCGCCCGAACGTCGCACCGGGCTCGGCATCCCGCTCGCCCGGCAATTGATCGAAGCGCATGATGGCACGCTCGAAATCGCTAGCCGCAAAGGCACTGGCACCACTGCAACGATCCATCTGCCGTGAGTGAAGTGCTCACGCCTTTGCCCGATCTGGCCGCGATGCAAGCCTATGGCGTTGCGATCGCCGCCCGTGTGCGTGCGGGCGATGTGGTGGCGTTGACCGGCGGGCTGGGGGCGGGCAAGACCACCTTGGCGCGCGCTATTCTGGCGGCGCTAGGGCATAAAGGCGAGGTGCCGTCGCCCACATTCACGATCATCGAGACATATGACGCGCCGCATTTGCGCCTGCCGGTAGTGCACGCCGATTTCTACCGGTTGAAGCACCCCGACGAACTCGCCGAAATCGGGCTGGACGATTACCGCGAGGGCGCGGTGCTGCTCGCTGAATGGCCTGATCATGCGGGTGGGTTCGCGCATGAACCGGGGTGCCTTTCGATCACGCTCGAAGTGGTTGGCGAATTGGTGGGGGAAAGCGGCGCGGGCGGACGGATTGCGATTGCCCGCGGCGGCGCAGATTGGGTAGGGCGAATGCCATGAACATGCTTCCCCAAGGCCTTGCTGAATTTATCGTCCGCGCTGGATGGGAGGGAGCGGCGATTGATCCGTTGCCCGGCGATGCCTCGTTCCGGCGGTATTTCCGGCTCTCCCGACCGGACGAAACGGCAATGCTGATGCATGCGCCGCCGCCGCACGAAGACCCTTCGCCGTTCTTGCACGTAGCCCAATGGTTGAATGCTAATGGGATGCGCGCACCTGCGATCCTTGCCGAGGATGCGGCGCACGGATGGGTCTTGACCGAAGACTTTGGCAATGACCGGATGCGCGATTGGCTTGATGAGCATCCGACCGATGAACACGCGGCCTATGCGGCAGCCGTCGAGGCGTTGGTTTCGCTCCATCGCCTGCCGTCGGGGCCGTTCGCGCCCTATGACATGGCGGGCTATCTGCGCGAGGCGGCGTTGTTCACCGAGTGGTATTGCCCTGCGCAGGGTTTGACTGCGGACGCAGGTGGCTATGCGGCGGCGTGGGAAGATGTGCTTTCGCCCATGCTCGCCCGCCAGAACCCCGGCGTCACAGTGCTGCGAGATTATCATGCTGAAAACATCATGCTGCTTGGCGGGCAAGCGGGAGCGCCGCAGGGGCTGATCGATTTTCAGGACGCGCTGGTCGGCCATCCGGCCTATGATCTTGTCTCTCTGCTGCAAGACGCGCGGCGTGATGTACCGGAGGCGCTGGAGGCGGCGATGCTGGCGCATTATTGCGAAGCCGCAGAGGTGAGCAGTGACGATTTCCTCGCCGATTACGCTCGCCTAGGCGCGCAGCGGAACGCCAAGATCGTCGGCATCTTTACCCGGCTCGACCGCCGGGATGGCAAGCCCAAGTACCTTGAGATGATTCCGCGCGTATGGGCAGCGTTGGAGCGCGATCTAGCGCATCCGGCGCTGGCTCCGGTGGCGCGGTGGTTCGATGCCAATATCCCGTTAGAGCTACGCGCTGCTTTCGGGGCCGTTTCCGCGTGAGTGTGCTCGCCTCCGACACAGCGATGATCCTTGCCGCCGGGCTTGGCAAACGGATGCGACCGCTGACCGCCAGCCAACCCAAACCGCTGGTGCGGGTGGCAGGGAAGGCGTTGATCGACCATGCGCTCGACCGGCTAAGCGAAGCTGGCGTGGCGCGCGCAGTGGTGAATGTGCACTATCTTGCCGATGCGCTGGAAGCCCATGTGCTCGCGCGCGATGTGCCTAAGGTCACCGTTTCGGACGAACGGGCGTTGCTTCTGGAAACCGGGGGCGGGATGGCGCGCGCGCGCCAGGACTTGCCCGATCCGTTCTTTGCCTTGAACGCTGACAACATCTGGCTCGACGGGCCGAAAAGCGCGTTCCACGATCTTTCGCGCCGCTGGGATCCGGATACAATGGACGCGCTGCTGCTGGTGGTGCCGCATGCGCGAGCGGTCAATTTTAGCGGGCCCGGTGACTTCCATATGGATCCGCTGGGCAAGCTGTCGCGCCGCCGTGACGGACGCATCGCGCCGTTCATCTACACCGGAATTCAGCTGGTATCCCACCGCCTTCTGCGCGATGCGCCCGAGGGGCCATTTTCAACCAATATCCTCTGGAACCGGGCGATGGAGGAGGGGCGGCTTTTCGGCATGTCCTTCACTGGCCTGTGGTTCGAAGTCGGCACGCCTGACGCGATCCGCCCGACCGAGGAGGCGCTCCAGGGTGGCTGAGCCGCGCCGGATTGGGCCCCTTGTATACTCCATCGCTGCGCACCGCGGCTTCGCCGACGCGCTGGTCGCCGGTTTGGTGCCGCGTTATCGCGAACCCGGCTTCGGCCTTGCCCGCCTGACGCTGTTGGTGCCTTCAAGCCGCGCGGCACGCACGCTGTCCGAAGCCTTCATACGCCATGCTGGCGATGCGGGTGAAAGCGGGCTTTTGATGCCACGCATGATTGCGGTCGGTGATCTCGATCTTGATGAGAAGCTGGGTGCGGCGCTCGATCCGCTGGGGGCGGCAGACATTCCCCCGGCATGCGATCCCGTGCGACGCTGGCTGTCGCTGGACAGGTTGATTGCCGAAGAGCGCGCGGCGGAAGGCATGGAATCGCTGCCGGGCCGGGCGCGCCTCAATCTGGCGCGCGAAATGGCGCGCGCGATGGACCGGCTGCTGGTTGAGGAAAAGACTGCTGGTGACCTGCTCGACGATCAGGTGCTGGACAGCGTTGCGGGAGTGGCCGAACATTGGAAGCGCGCCATCCGCCTTTTCGCTCGGGTCAACGCGCGTTGGCAAATAGAGCTTGATGTGCGCGGCGAGGTCGATGCCGCGACCCGGCGAAATTTGCTGTTTGATCGCGCTGCGCGGCGGTGGCAACAGGCGCCGCCGCCGTTTCCGATTGTTGCTGCGGGGGTGACGAGCGCGTCTCCTGCGCTGGCGCGGTTGCTGCGCGTAGTCGCCGACATGCCCCAAGGCGCTGTGGTGCTGCCCGACCTTGATATGGCGATGAACGATGCCGCCTGGGATGAGCTTGGCAGAGCAGGCGCGTCGGATGAACCCGGCGGAGCAGTGTTCGGGTCAGACGATGCGCTGTCGCACCCACAGTACCATCTCAAACTGCTCTTGAACCGCATGGGAGTGAACCGCGCCGAGGTGCAGCAGTGGCATCGGCGCGGGATTTCAGCGGCAGAGCCGGCGCGCAGCCGCGCGATTTCCTCGCTGTTTTTGCCGCCGCAAGCGAGCCGATCATGGGCCAAGCTGGAGGCAGAAAATCGGCGCTTGGCAGGCGTGCGGTTGATGACCAGCGCGACCATTGAAGTCGAGGCGCAGGCGATTGCGCTGCTGGTGCGCGAGGCGCTGGAGCAGCCCGAACTGCGCATCGCGGTCGTGACCCCAGATCGTGGTCTGGCGCGGCGGGTGACGCAGCATTTGACGCGCTGGAACATCACCGCAGATGACACCGCCGGGCAGCCCTTGTCACTCACCCCGGCAGGGAGGCTTGTCGGGTTATTGGCCGAGATTGCGGCGCATGGCCCTGATCCATCCAATCTGATCGCAGCCTTCGGCCACCCGCTGGTGCGCGGCGGTGACGGGGATGCGCGCCGCGCTTGGCTGATTGGCCTGCGCGCATTTGACCGGCAGTTGCGCGGTCCAGCGCCAGCTCCCGGTCTTGATCCGCTGCGTAAGGCGGCGGACAAGGCTGGCGTGACGGAATGGTGGGCCGAAGCCGAGACGCTGATTGCGCCGCTGACCGAATGGCCCCTGCGGATCGCGCTATCCGATGCTCTTGCTGTACTGGCAGCGGCCGCCGAGACCGTCGCCGGATCACTGGTGTGGGAACGTGAGGATGGCCGCGCGCTCGGCACGATGATCGAAGAATTGCGCGGTCATGCGGAGGCGCTCGGCACCGAGATCGAAAGCACCGACATCGCCGGCATCCTTCGTGATGCAATGGACGAAGTCGCGGTGCGCCCCGGTTATGGCGGGCATCCGCGCGTGGCGATATATGGCTTGCTTGAAGCGCGCATGGCGCGGGCTGATATGGTGGTCTGCGCCGGGCTGAATGAAGGCAGCTGGCCGCAGCCACCTGCCGCTGATCCGCTGCTTGCACCGGCTGTTCTGCGTGCGTTGGGCGTGCCCGGAGCGGAGTTCCGCATCGGGCTTGCCGCCCATGACCTTGCCGGAGCGCTGGGCGCGCCGCAGGTGGTGCTGAGCCGCAGCCTGCGCGACGCCGAAGGGCCGACGCTGCCTTCGCGGTTCCTGCTGCGGGTTGAGGCCCTGCTGGGCGATGATCTGGCCAAGGAGCACCGAGAAACCACCATCCCGGCGCTGCTTCCCTATCTCGACCGCGACAGACCCAGGGCCGCCGCTTACCAGCGCCCTGCGCCTGATCCGGCAGCAAATTTACGCGATGTGACGATCAAGGTCACAGCACTTGATCGGTTGTTGGGCGATCCCTACCAGTTCTATGCACAGGCGATCCTCGACCTCAGACAGTTGCAGCCGCTCGCTGCCGATCCGTTCAGCGACCCGGCGCTGCGGGGCACGTTGGTGCACGATATCCTCGACAAGTGGCATAGGGCGCGCGAGTCAGATCCTGCTCTGCCGATCGCGCCCTTCGCAGCAGCGCAGTTTGCCGCCGCGCGGGTTCACCCGTTATTCCGCGCGCTTTGGCAGCCGCGCCTGATTGAGGCGCTGGAGCGGTTCGAAGCGTGGGTTGATGCCGATCAGGCCGATGATCGCGCCGTCCTTGCGACAGAGATTTCAGGCATAATGACGTTTGATGGCGTAAAAGTTATTGGCCGGGCAGACCGCATTGATAAGCTGGCGGACGGCACGCTCGCAATAGTTGACTACAAGACCGGTCGCGTGCCGAGCAAGCGGGAGGTTGAGGCAGGCTTTGCGCTGCAACTCGGTATGCTCGGTTTGATCGCCCAGCACGGTCGGTTCGAGAACCCGAAAACCGGGCAAGTGGTGACCGGTTACGCATCACGTTTTGAGTATTGGTCATTCGCCAGAAAAGATGGGAGCTTCGGCAAACGCGAGAGTCCGATGAAGCTTTCATCGCGAGAAGGCGGACTGCTGCCCGAGGCGTTTCTCCCACACCATGCCGTCAAACTTTCCGAAGCGATCCGCGATTACATCAAGGGTCGAGAGCCGTTCACTGCCCGCGAAAACCCCGACTACAAAGGCTACAACGAATATGACCAGCTGATGCGTTTGGATGAATGGGTGACAACCCTGACCGACAAGGAAGACGGCGCATGAGCGGGGGCGGGGGGCTGGTGTTTCCGCTGCAGGACAATCAGCTGAAGGCCGCTGATCCGGAAGACAACGTCTGGCTGTCAGCATCAGCTGGTACCGGCAAGACGCAGGTGCTGTCAGCCCGGGTGCTGCGGTTGCTGCTGCGCGAGGACGTCGCGCCGTCGCAGATCCTGTGCCTGACCTTTACCAAGGCCGGCGCGGCGGAAATGGCAAACCGCATCAATGCAGTGCTGGCACGCTGGGTGCGCTTGCCCGAAGGCACGCTGGCCAAGGAATTGGGCTATCTTGGCGCAGATTTCGGCCCCGCCACGCTTGAACGTGCGCGCAGCATGTTTGCTAGCGTCCTCGATTGTCCGGGTGGCGGCCTCAGGATCGATACGATTCATGCCTTTGCACAGTTCCTGATCGGCAATTTTCCTGAGGAAGCGGGCCTCGCGCCCGGCACGCGGGTGATGGACGACCGGACGCGCGACCTGCTGGCGCGCGAAGTCCTGACCGATTTGATCAAGGAAGCCGAGGCTACGCATGATGTCCGGGTGATTGATGCGATCAGGCTGTTCACCACCCGCAAGGAACCCGCCGCGCTGCAAAAATGGCTAATGCGCGCCGCCGATGCCCATGAAATGTGGCACGGGCGCGACGCATGGCTTTCGCCGATGGACGCGCGAGTGCGCCAGATGTTGGGTATGCCAGCCGATGCTGATGCGGCGTGGGCGAACGAGCCGCTGCATCCGGATATATTTCCAGACGACGAATTACTGTCGATACTTAACGCCCTGCGTCAGTGGGGAAAGGCCTCTGGCGACAAGGCCATCGCCGGGATCGAACGATGGCTGCGGCTGGAGCACTGCGAACGTGCCAGTGCGTTGGATTGTCTGGTCGGCGGGGTCCTCAATGCCGAGCTGTTGCCAAACGGCAATCTTCGCCATGCAGTGAAGTTTGACCCGGACTTCGTGACGAACCAGCAAACCGTCGGCTCCGCGCTTGAAGAAGTCGAAATCCGCCAAGGCCTGCTTGCCACCGCCGAGATTGTCATCGCGGCGCTTGAAATCGGGCGTGCCTTTGCGCTGCGGTGGGAAGCGCGCAAAGCCCGCGAAGGCCTGCTCGATTTTGCTGACCTGATCCGCAAGGCCGCGCACCTGCTTGGCAATTCTGAAGCGGCAGATTGGATCCGCTACAAGCTCGACCGCCATTTTGATCACATCCTGATCGATGAAGCGCAGGACACCAACCAGAGCCAGTGGGACATCGTGTTCGCGCTGATCGATGATTTCTTCAGCGGCGAAGGCGCGCGCGGCGACAAGCTACGCACCATCTTCACCGTGGGCGATTACAAGCAGGCGATCTTCGGCTTTCAGGGCACCAGCCCGGAAAACTTCGCCCGCGCCAAGGCGAAAGTCGAAAAGCGCATTTTTCAGGCGCGAGACGGTATTCGCGCCAGCCGGAACAATCGGCGTGAACCGGGCTGGCAGGAGCTCGACCTTGGCCAATCGTTCCGCACGGCCAATGTGGTGCTCGATTTCGTCAATCGGATGATCGCGCTGCTGGGCTTCGCCGAATTTGGGCTCGACAAGCCGTCTGCCGATCATGTGGGTGCTGAGCGCCCCGGCCTTGTGACACTGTGGCCTCCAATCGTGCCAGAGCAGGGCGACAGCGATGACGACGACGAGGGTAGCGACAGCGAAAGCAGCGATTGGCTGCCACGCCATGATGCCGTGCTGGCAGATAAAATAGCGCGACAAGTCCAGCACTGGCTCAGCCCGCACGGCGAACCCTTCGTGCTCGCAAAAGGTACCCGCCGCCACGCGCAAGCTGGCGACATCATGGTGCTGGTGCAAAAGCGTAAGGAACTCGCCGCGCAGATTGTTGCCAAACTGCACGCGCGCGGTGTGCCGGTGGCTGGGGTTGACCGGCTTCGGCTGGGCGCGCCGTTGGCGGTGAAGGATGTTCTGGCGGCGCTACGTTTTGCTGCGCAGCCGCTCGACGATTTGAGCTTGGCCAACTTGCTCGCCTCGCCGCTGATCGGGTGGAGCCAGGACGACATCCTCGCCTATGTACCCCGGCCTGAAAAGGTTCGGCTGTGGAACCATGTGCGCCGCGATGATGCGCCGCCGCAGGTCGTTGCCACTGCGGATAAACTGCGAGAATTGCTGCGCCTGGCCGATTACCAGACCCCGCAGGCGCTGATCAGCTGGTTGCTGACCGGCCCGTGGCAGGGCCGCGCACGGCTGGTCGAACGATTGGGGAGCGAGGCCAATGATCCGCTCGACGAACTGATCAACACGGCCTTCGCCTTTGAGGCGGAACATTGGCCGAGCCTTGCAAGGTTCCTGACGTGGTTCGATGCCGGGACGGGAGATTTGAAGCGCGATTCGGACAGTTCCACCGGGCAGGTTCGGGTGATGACCGTGCACGGGTCGAAGGGCTTGCAGGCGCCAATCGTGATCCTCGCCGATGCGACGGGGGAGCCGGGCCAGGCTGGCGATCTGGCGCTGGATGATGACGCATTTGGAACCGCGGCCGATCATGAGCGGGTGCGTGAAGTGCCGCTTCCGCCGCTGAACAAGGACGAACGCAAGGGCCGGATCAGCGAGGCCGCCGAAGTTGCCAAGGCTTCGGCCCAGCAGGAGCATAGTCGGCTGCTTTATGTCGCCCTGACTCGCGCCGAGGAGGCACTGTTTATCGGTGGATCGCTCAATAAGCGGGAAGCGAAAAAGGGCGTGCCGCATGACGAGAGCTGGTACACCCGCCTGGCACCACTTTTCGATGGCCCGGAAATCGTTGATCCGGTTTGGAGTTGGCGCAAGGAATGGGGTTACCGCGCTGAACCGCTGGTGCCGGACGATGCAGCGGCTCTAGTCGAGCAGACTGTGCCCGACTTGCCGCACTGGATGGTGACGCCAATCGGCCCCGAACCACGCCCACCGCGCCCGCTAGCGCCATCGAACGCGGGGGAGGACACGGGTGCCGAGCCGCCTCTGCCGCCTGACGCTATGCGCGATGCGGCGCGGCGTGGGAGCCTGATCCATATGCTCCTTGAACGCCTACCCGACGTGCCGACAGATGATCGTGCGGCGGTCGCGGGGGGCTGGCTTGCACGGCAGGCGGGTGATCTGACCGAGACAGTGCGCAAGGAAATACTCGCCTCGGCTCTCGGCGTCCTCAATCACCCCGATTTCGCTGCGCTGTTTTCCCCGCAAGCACTTGCCGAAGTGCCGCTCGCCGCGACTGTGGGCGGTGTGGTGGTGGCAGGAACGGCTGATCGGCTGCTAATTGAGGACGCGCGCGTCACCGTGGTTGATTTCAAGACGAGCCGTCGCCCGCCCGCCACCGCAGCCGCAATCCCGGCCGCGACGTTGCGCCAGATGGCCGCCTATGTCGCCGCGCTGGAAGCGATCTATCCGGACCGCGAAGTGCGTGCAGGCGTGCTCTACACTCATACGCCAGCGCTTTTCGACCTCGCTCCCGATGCGCTCGCCGCGCACAAGTCAGGGTTGCAGGCGGCGCAGCAATCCTATTTCCCGCTCGCTATTGAGTGAACAAGGCTGCGCACTAGATTGCAATCCAACGCTTGCCGCTTCTATGCTGCGGTCAAACAGGAGAATGCAATCATGGCCACCGTCAATGTTACCGATGCTACCTTTCAGGCCGATGTGCTCGACAGCGACACCCCTGTGCTGGTTGATTTCTGGGCCGATTGGTGCGGCCCATGCAAGATGATCGCGCCGGCGCTGGAGGAAATCAGCGAAGAGTTGGCTGGTAAGGTGCGGATCGCCAAGATCGACATCATGGAAAATACCGACATCGCCGCGCAAATGGGCGTGCAGTCGATCCCGCTGATGGTGCTGTTCAAGAACGGCGAGGCGGTCGCACGCAAGCTTGGCGCTGCGCCGAAAAGCCAGCTCAAGGCATGGCTCGAAAGCGAACTGTAAGGCTAGGCCAGCACGCGCGCTACGAATTCGTCCCAGATTGCTGGGCTGGATGCACCGACGAGCCCCGGCTTGTCCTGCTCATCCACCCTGTATTCGCTGCCATCGAGGCGGGCTGCTTTGCCGCCCGCCTCGTTGAGCCACAAGATACCGGCGGCATGATCCCACGCCAATGTCCGCTTGAAACTGGAGACGTCGTTTTCACCGAGAGCGAGGCGGGGATATTGCTCGGCGGCGCACCGCGGGATGTCGACCAGTGTGTAGTGCGGCGCAAGCTTGGCATCGACCATCGCCGATTGTTCGGGGGTTAGGAAGATGCGGCTGACTGCGCTAACCGGACGATCCTGTCCGGTTGTGCGCGCAGTGATCCGTTCGCCGTTCACAAACGCGCCTTCACCCGCGCGGGTGTGGCAGAACCGGTCTTTGTTAGGATCGTATATCCACCCCGCAACTGCGCGCCCCGCGTCGGCGAGTGCGATGATGATCCCGAATGGTTCCTTACCTTCGGCAAAGTTGGCGGTGCCATCCAGTGGATCGATGATCCAGCATTGGCCTGACAGGTGATCAAGCACTGATTTGTCGGCATGCACCGCTTCCTCGCCCACAACCGCGACGCCGGGGGCGAGCTTAGTCAGGGCTTCAGTGAGGAAGGTCTCAACCTCGCGGTCAACGATGGTGACGGGGTCATCTGCGCCCTTCATCTCGATTTCGTGCGCGGCGAGCTGACGGAAGCGCGGCAGCATTGATCGCTGCGCTGCAAACCGCATCAAGTCGTGGATTTTTTGGTCAAGGTGCGACAGGCTGGGCGCGCTCACGAGCGGTAATCCGCGTTGATTGCGATGTAACCGTGGGTAAGGTCGCAGGTCCATACCACGGCGCGACCTTCGCCAAGCCCTAGGTCAACCGCGATGTCGATCTCTTCACCTTTAAGGTGAGCGGCCACGGGCGCTTCGTCATAATTATCCACCGGCAGGCCGTTTTTAGCAGTCCAGATGCCGCCGAACGCGATTGAAAGCCTGTCGCGGTCGGCTGGTTCGCCCGCTTTACCTACCGCCATGACCACGCGGCCCCAATTGGCATCCTCGCCCGCAATTGCGGTTTTCACCAACGGCGAGTTTGCGATGGTTAGCGCGACGCGCCGCGCGCTGTCATCGTCTGCCGCGCCGGAAACGCGGATGGTTATGAACTTGCTTGCGCCTTCTCCATCGCGAACCACCAATTGGGCAAGTTGGCGACACACATCGGCCAGCGCCGCCGCAAAGGCGTCCGCTCCGGGGCTATTCCAGTTTTCGATCCGCGCGTTGCCCGCTTTGCCAGTCGCAAACGCCAGCACCGTGTCGCTGGTCGAGGTATCACCGTCGACGGTGATGCAGGAAAACGTCACCGCATTGGCGCGTTCGAGCGCGTCCTGCAGGAAGGCGGGGGCGACGTCGGCATCGGTGAAGATATAGCCGAGCATCGTCGCCATATCGGGCGCGATCATACCGCTGCCCTTGATAATCCCAGCCAGTTCGACGCGCGTTGCGCCAATCATGGCACTCGCGCCCGCACCCTTTGCAAAGGTGTCGGTAGTGCCGATGGCGTTTGTCGCCTCATCCCAACCGCAGAGTTCCGCTTCCAGTGCAGCGGCGATGCCGGCGCGAGCCTTGTCTATCGGCAGCGGCACGCCGATCACTCCGGTGGAAGAGACAAACACTTGGTCAATTTCGCAGCCGAGCGCGCTGCTGACCTGCGCTTGTATGGCCTCCACTGCTTCGCGCCCGCGGTACCCGGTAAAGGCATTGGAATTGCCGGCATTGACGATCAGCGCGCGCGCACGGCCTGCCTTAACCTGCTCGCGTCCCAACTCGACCTCTGACGAGGCGCAGGCGCTCTTGGTGAATACGCCTGCCACAGCAGTGCCTTCGGTCAGTTCCGCAAAGGTCAGATCGCAGCGGTCCCAATCTTTGTAACGCGCCCGCGCAACGCGCAACGCTACGCCCGAGATTGCAGGCAATTGGGGAAAGGGGCGAGCGAGGGGCGAGGGTTCGATTTGCATAGCGGCGCTCTAGGGCGGGAGAGGCCCGGCGTAAATATCGCACAAGTCGGTGGACGAAGCGCATCAGTTTCCCTATTTGTCAGGGACTATGACCCGGCACATTCTTGCTCTTCTGGCGCTGCTCACCGGCCTTGCTGCACTCGGCAGCCCGGCACAAGCGTCGCTGGCCGAGGCTTTGGCGTGCAATTCCAGCATCGCCGCAGCGGCTGGGGAGGAAGCGCAGGTAAGCGAAAACGCTGCTGTGCAGCCCGCCCCGACAACGCTGCAAGAAACCCGCGAAGTCGAAGCACCCGAGAGCCGCCCGGCTCCCCCGGCTTCGTTGCGCCTGCCGGTGCTGATGGGGATCGAACGCGCCTACGAATAGGCTCGCAGTTCGCCTGCATTCCCCGTTCTGACGCGCTGCGCCCCAAGGCCGCTCGCGGTTTTATCCGAATTCGTTTTAGGCCCGCCATCCCGGGCCACCCAAGGTCAAAGGTCTGTGTTACATGTTCAATTCGATCGTCAAATCCGTCTTCGGTTCGACCAACGACCGTTATGTCAAATCGCTGCGCAAGATCGTCGCCGAGATCAACGCGCTCGAACCGCAGTTGCAGGCACTCACTGACAGCGAACTGCAAGGCCAGACGGCCAAGCTGCGCGCGCTGATCGACAATGGAGCCAAGCTTGACGACATTCTGCCTGAAGCCTTCGCCACTGTGCGGGAAGCTTCGGTGCGGGTATTCGGTATGCGCCATTTTGATGTGCAGTTGATCGGCGGGCTTGTGCTCCACCGTGGCGAAATCGCCGAAATGCGCACCGGCGAAGGCAAGACGCTGATGGCGACGCTCGCCGTTTATCTCAACGCGATCGAAGGCAAGGGCGTCCACGTCGTAACGGTGAACGATTACCTTGCGCGGCGGGACGCGGAGGAAATGGGACAGCTTTACAGCTGGCTCGGCCTCAGCGTCGGTGTGATTGTGCCGAACATGCCCGAGGAGAACAAGCGCGGCGCTTATAACGCCGACATAACCTATGGCACCAACAACGAATTCGGGTTTGATTACCTGCGCGACAACATGAAGCACGAGCGCGCGCAAATGGCGCAGCGTCCGTTCAACTTCGCAATTGTTGACGAGGTGGATTCGATCCTGATCGACGAAGCACGCACCCCGCTGATCATCTCCGGCCCGACCGAGGACAAGTCCGATCTTTACGTCGCGCTCGATCAAGTCGCGCGGGAAATTCCGGTCGAATGGCTCGATATCGACGAGAAGGTAAAGCGGGTTCAGCTGACTGAAGACGGGCTGGAAGAAGTCGAAAAGCTCTTGATCGAAAAAGAGCTGTTGGCGACCGACAACCTCTACGATGTCGAAAACACGCAGGTCGTCCATCACCTCGATCAGGCCCTGGTAGCCAACTTCGCCCGCAAGCGGGACACGGATTACATCGTCAAAGATGGCAAGATCATCATTATCGACGAATTCACCGGGCGCATGATGGATGGGCGTCGCTGGTCGAACGGGCTGCATCAGGCGGTCGAGGCCAAGGAAGGCGTGCGGATTGAGCCGGAAAATCAGACGATGGCGTCGATCACCTTCCAGAATTATTTCCGCATGTATCCAAAACTGGCAGGCATGACCGGCACCGCCGCGACCGAAGCAGCGGAATTCTGGGACATTTACAAGGTCGGTGTGGTCGAAATCCCGACCAATCTGCCTGTTGCCCGGATCGACGAGGAAGACGAATTCTACAAGAGCACGATCGATAAATTTGGCGCGATTGCCAAGGCGATTAAGGAAAAGAACGAGATCGGTCAGCCAGTGCTGGTCGGTACAGTCTCGATCGAGAAATCTGAACTGCTTAGCCAGTTCCTCGATAAGGAAGGTGTCAAGCACGCCGTGCTGAACGCCCGCTTCCATGAACAGGAGGCGCGGATTGTGGCGCAGGCGGGCCGACTTGGCGCGGTCACGATCGCCACCAACATGGCTGGACGCGGCACCGATATTCAGCTTGGCGGCAATATCGAATATCGGATCCGCGATGAGCTTGCGGAATTGCCCGCAGGCCCAGAGCGCGACGAAGCCGTTGCTCGCATACGTTCCGAGGTGGCGGAAGAAAAAAAGCAGGTGATCGCCGCAGGCGGCCTGTTCGTACTTGGCACTGAACGCCATGAATCGCGCCGGATCGATAATCAGCTGCGTGGCCGTTCGGGCCGTCAAGGCGACCCGGGGCTTTCGCGCTTTTACCTGTGCCTCGAAGACGATTTGCTGCGCATCTTCGGCCCTGACACGCTGTTTTCCAAGATGATGAAATCGAATCTCGCCGATGGTGAGGCGATTGGCTCGAAATGGTTGTCAAAGGCGATCGAGACCGCGCAGAAAAAGGTCGAAGCGCGCAACTACGATACGCGCAAGCAGGTCGTGCAATACGATGACGTGATGAACGACCAGCGCAAGGTGGTTTACGAGCAGCGCGCTGAAATCATGGATTCCGAAGCGGTTGATGACGTGGTGGTCGATATGCGCCACGACACAATCAACACGATGGTCGGCACCGCATGCCCTCCGGGCTCCTATCCTGAACAATGGGACATCGCCGGGCTCAAGACCAAGATCGTCGAGATATTCGGCCTTGAGCCGCCGATTGACGAATGGCTGGCGGAAGATCAGGTTGAGCCTGATCTGCTGGAGGAAAAGCTGCGCCTGATGACTGACGAGCTGACCGACGCAAAGGTCTCTGCCGATACGGCGACATGGCGGATCGTCGAAAAGGACGTGCTGCTGCGCCAGCTCGATTACCATTGGAAGGAACACCTCGCGACGCTTGATGCGCTGCGGCAGGTGATCTGGATGCGCGGCATCGCCCAGAAGCAGCCGATCAACGAATACAAGCAGGAAGCTTTCGGCCTGTTTGAATCGATGCTCGATACCCTGCGCGAGGAAGTCACCCGGATTCTGTTCCGTGCAGAATTGCGGGTCGAACCGCCGCAGATGCAGTCGCTGCCCGATCTGCCCGATTTCCTGACCGGTCATATCGACCCCTTCACCGGCATGGACAATTCAGGCGATGGCGATGGATCGGAATTGCGTCCCGAATTGTTCGGTTCGCTCGCGGGCAGTCCGCGCGCAGCAACGGGGCCGGGCGGGGCAAACACCGACAATCCATTCGCCAATCTTGATATCAACCGCAATGCACCGTGCCCGTGCGGATCCGGCAACAAGTACAAACACTGCCATGGCGCGATTGGCGCTCCGCAGACTGCCTGAGCGGCGCGCGGTGCGAGGTTAGAGAGGAGCGGTGATGATCGGGGCTGTTCCGGCGCTGCTGGCGCTGGCGTTCCTCGTCACCGCGTTGCTTTACGCCAGCGTCGGGTTTGGCGGGGGTTCGACCTATTCAGCGCTGCTGGCGCTATCGGGGCTTGATTACCGGCTGCTGCCGCTGATCTCGCTTGCCTGCAACATCGCGGTGGTGGCGGGGTCGAGTATTCGCTTTGCACGCAACGGCCTGACCCCATGGCGCAAGGCCTTGCTGATCGTGGCGCTGGGTGCTCCGGCAAGCTTTCTTGGCGGGTTAACACCGATCAAGGAGACCACCTTCCTCACGCTGCTTGGTGCCAGTCTGGTGCTGACTAGCCTCACCATGCTGATCCCGGTGCGCGAGACTGACAGCGGAGCGCCATCACGCTTTGCCCAGTGGACGCCGCTTGCCGCTGCCCCCCTTGGCTACCTCGCTGGCCTGGTGGGGATCGGCGGCGGTATCTTCCTTGCGCCCTTGCTTCACCTCGTTCGCTGGGAAAGCGCGCGCGGGATAGCGGCCACGGCGAGCCTGTTCATTCTGGTGAACTCGCTATTCGGGCTGGGGGGGCAGATGCTCAAGAATGGTCCCGGCCTGTTCGGACAAGCGATCAGCACGGCGCTTCCATTGCTGGTGGCAGTAGTGATTGGTGGGCAAATCGGTAGCCAGCTCGCCGCGCGTCTGCTCCCGCCCAAGTGGATCAGGAGGCTGACCGCAGTGCTAGTGCTGGTAGTTGGTGCGCGATTGTTAGCGGGGTTGTGAGGCGCGACTGCCAGGTTGATCCCGGCTCACGAGGGGCTTTGATCAAAACTGCACCTCATGAAATTGCCGGTGCGCCAATCAAGACCATGTACCGCCGTGCAATCGGTGGCACATAGCGTGCGAGCGAGTCGCCATTTTGTCGTAAAACCCGCGCAGTCGAGCCACCTATGCCAACTCAGGCCCCTTCCGAATTGCGCGCTGCGCTGGATCGCTCAAAGGCTGCGCTCGTTACGGTCGCGTGGCTCAGTGCGCTGATCAACGTGCTGCTGCTCGGCGGCCCGATCTACATGCTGCTGATTTACGACTCAGTCCTGCCAAGCGGGAGTTTTGCGACCCTGTTCGGCTTGCTGATTATGGTGGCGCTGGTTTATGCATTTCAGGCGCTGTTTGATTGGCTGCGGCTTCGCATTCTGGCGGATATCGGCGCGGCGCTTGATGCACGGATGACCGGGCGGGTGCACCGTCTTGTGTCCGAACTGGCGCTGCGCAGTGATGCAAAGGGCGAGGATGGGCTTGTCCCTTGGCCGCTCCCAAATCGTTCGCTTGGCAGCTATCCGCTTATTTGCGCCAAAGGCTGCCTTTCAGCAAACGACGCATTGCGGCCACTGATTTTGTGCACTTTCATCGGCAGCTTTTGGGGCTTGGAGCGATCGTAGGATTTCGGTAACTCAACGCAGGAAGCTAAAGTTGTGCAATAGCTTTGAGCGTGGTGTGCGTGTGCCGCATGGGCCAGCGTTGGCCATACAGCAATGCGAACGACGCGGTGTAACTTGCTTGCGTAGCGTCACGAACAGCAACCGAACCCAAACGAGGCGGCCTTTCGATGATCCAACGCAGACAATTCACGCATCTCCTGTTGGCAGCGCCTATCGCGGCAGTAGCCTGCTCGGCGGAACCAACTACCCAAGGCACTGCGAGCACGAATGGATTTTCATATTTACCTGGAATCACAACAGGCGACCCGTTGATCGCGCCCGTCGGCCGGCCGATCGAGGTAGCATTCACGATCAATCAGGGTGTCCAGGTGATCGATGTCGCCGGACCTTGGGAGACCTTTCAGGACACATACGCGTCCCCCGATGCGGAATCTGCAGCGTTCGAGATGTTCACGGTCTCTGAGACGACCACACCGGTTCGCGCTTCGGGCGGCCTCATGATCGTCCCCGAGTATTCAATCGAGAATGCGCCCGTGCCCGATTTGGTCGTGGTGCCGCATTTCGACCAGCCGAGTCCGTTTACGCGCGAGGTGTCGGGCCTTCATCGCTGGATCGTCGAGGCTCACACGCAAGCGGCATTGACGATGTCGATCTGCACAGGCGCGTTCCAATTGGCCAAGACGGGCTTGCTCGACGGCATCCCCATGACTACTAATTATCAAGCGTCCAACAATTTCGCCAAGACCTTTCCCGAAATCGATTTGCAGCGCGGTCCGCGCTTCGTAGAATCGGGAAGGATCGCGACATCTGGCGGCCTCAGCGCCGGGATCGATCTCGCGCTTCGCGTGGTCAGCCGCTATTTCAGCGACGACTTGGCACAGCAGACCGCCGACCGGATGGAGTATTTAGGCACCGGATGGAGAGCCTGAGGCCCGGGAGTGCTACCGATTGGCGCCTTCAAAATCGTTTGTATCCGAGGATTAAATGCCGGCTAAAATCAGTATTTTTGCGCTTTTCTTAGCTGCGCACATTTTCGCAACCCCTGCTAATTCGCATGATGAAGTTACGAATGGTGAATTTGCGGCATGCGAGGATGTCGGTGCACATGCATCTTTGATTGCGACAGAGTGTGCGTTTATCGATGTACCGCTTGACTATGC
>LNFM01000762.1_pt1 | contig 118854 bp, 136 predicted proteins | sample 596031 | NCBI WGS metagenome assembly LNFM01 (sample SAMN04254537, study PRJNA301005) | activated carbon metagenome | isolation source: dual media filters at the Ann Arbor, Michigan drinking water treatment plant | place: USA: Ann Arbor | reverse complement strand
TGTCTTCACCAAAATCTTTATCAGTACAACCTTTGGTGTATTGTGCAATATCAAATGCAGAAAGAAATTGCCCCTTCCTGCGGATATGCTCATAACTTAAATTATTCACATAATTAAATACAAAGTTAACTTCTCTGGCTAATTTCAACAAGGTTTTAATATGCTTGTCTTTAATCCTTTGCCTGAGGGTTAAATAACTTTTAGCAGGTTGAACTGATGTTTTATGCATGCAAACAATTTACAAAAATTTAAGCGATTTGGCAAGATAAAATTTTAATTATCTCGCTTATATCCCAGACCTGAAGGACTGAGTTTTACGCTCGGCTGGATAAATATGATAATATATGATTTTAGAAAGAATAATTATGAATATTTTGTTTGATATGGAGACAGGTGATCCAGATGACTTAATCACACTTTTACTCTTACTAAGCAATCCTGATGTACAGCTTCGTGGTGTTACATGTTGGCAAGGCTCTCCCATTCAGATTGGACTCATTCATCATGTTTTAAAGTTGGCTAATTTAAAAAATGATATTCCTGTTGGTGGACTCAATGAGAGTGAGCCAAAAGAGTTGTCACCATACTACTCATCTGTAGTTGGGAAGTGGTCTAGTAAATTGTCTGAACAAACACCAACTGAAGTATTCAAACAAATTCTAAAATATTATCCAGATACCAAGTTTCTAACAGGTGCCCCACTGACCAATATTGCCCAATTCGTCACTACCAATCCAGAAGTCATTACAAACATGACCACCCAAGGAGGATATCTCGGTGATTTAGTGAGTAACCCCTTGAGTAAGTTCAAAGGTAAGAAATCCATTAGAACATATAACCTCACTAACGATACAGACGCATTTACCAAGGTCAATGAGTCTGAAAACATCAAAAAAATTACCTTTGTCACAAAGGATTTGTGTCATGGATTCATGTACACACCAGATATTCATAAAAGTATAGTTTTTGGAGATACACCTATTCAACAACTTCTCAAGTCTTGTCTTTCTCATTATGCTTCTGCACAGAAGAGTAAAGCCATGCATGACCCGCTGGCAATGCTGTATATGCTATATCCTGAGATTGGGCAAGAGTTACCCATTCACATGAGCTTCAGGCTAGATGAAAAAGGACACAGCGTATTCTCTAGCATAGAAGCAGACAAACAACATAATCGTTTTGGTTTGATCACTTACGATAAGGAAAAAGCATGGTCTAAATTCATAGGGTTATGCCAAATACAGCATAAAAATAAGTTGAAGATTTGATATTTTAAAACTTTAGATCAAAACACTTATCTTTATTGTTTTATGAATTCTTCAAGATATAATAAATTTATAAGGAATAAATATGAACACCAAAATTATCAAATCTAAAAGCTATTACAAACTAGTCGTTGATGATCCTGAAGTTAATGCCAAGTATAACTGTGAAAAAAATCCCATCCTATTGGGTTGCATAACAGAGTTTTGGGATGCTAGCCAGTGGAGAGTTGAAGACTATAGACTAAAGCAGAATTTACTTCCATCCCCATACCTGGAAGATGGTGTTCAAGTCTACACACCTAAAAATCAGGAAGAAAAAGATTTTTTGATAAAATCCCTTCACACTTATCATGAGAATGAAAAAGGCGAATTTGTATGGGATAGATTCAACAGCACCCGTTTTGAAGGTGGTGACTTGCCTTGTCTCACAGATAAATCATTGAAACAATACAGTACAGTTGCAAGATTTACATTCAAAAAAGCAGTAAAACTACTAATAGAACAAAAAGATTTTTGGGACAATTTTGATAAAAATGATCTTAAAATTGATGAAGTTCGCATTGAAAACCCATACAGACAAATAAGTGAATCTGAAATAAGCTTTCATTTCATCATGGAGAGAATTGAAAAAGAAAAAACAAGTTCTGGTAAAAAAATAAAACCTTAATTTATCCATCGTTTAGAATATTAAAACCCATCTTTAACGAGTGACATAAGAATATCTTGCAATATTGTATTTTTCAACTATATTATAGAAAAATTATTTGAAAGAATCGTTTTGTCAGCAAGCATTTTAAATCAATTAAGAAAACAGAAAAATCAAAAGACACTTGAACAAACCTCAAGTGAAATTATCAATGCTTTACCTAAAACACCTGCATTGAATGAAAATGTGGACTTAGATATGGAGTTAGAACTACCCAACTCATATCAAGAAACGCTTACCAAGGACTCTAATCTATATAAAGAAATAGAGGAAAATACAGAAAACAATGATAATCAATATATAAATTATTATAAAAAACCAGAATTATCTTCTCTGTCTTCTCCAATAGTTAATTTTCACAAAGACAATCTTAAGAGTTCTCTTGAATACGAATATGAAAAAGAAATTGACCCATCAGTAACATCAGCAGCAAAATCAACTACTCACAGCGAATACGATATTGAAGACGCATTCAATGTCAGTATGGTAAAGAGACACTTGCAAAAGAGAAGCAAAATACTGGAGAGCCTTATGCTGTCTCAAACCAAATATTACAAAAGAGAAAATATTATCACATCTGTCCTTCTAGGTGTATCTTTCTTCTTTGCAATGGGGGTCACAACTATAGGACTCTTCTCATTGTGGCCAGCTTTTGCTGTTGCATTCATGACATGGAAGATACGAGATGAAGAAACCAGCTTCAATATCAAAAAAGACATTTTCAAAGTCAACATATATGAAAAACTCTTTAGCAGAAGACATGTCAACAATAAAATATACCAAATATCCAAACTTGATCAGTCAAGATCTGAAACATTTCAACATTTATTTGAGACCATTGAGCAAGAAATAAAAAATCAAGCCAAAATTATAACCAATATATACTCTTCACCTATCACCAACAAACTCAATGAAATTAAAGATGAAATAAAAAACTTCAACCTTTTTGAAGATAATCCTGAGAAATCAAAGGAAATTTTTGATTCACTTTGTATTAAAATCATTGAGCTTGATAATTTGAAAAAACAACAAAACTCAAAAATATTAAATGATCTTGACTTTAATAATAAAAGTGTCTAATTTTACTAGAATTCTTTTATATATTAAATTTCATGGTCTTGGATAATGTAACCAAACACATCAACACCCTTAGAGTCAATTTGATAGGCTTTACCGATCATGAAAACTTCTTCTCTTTCCTTAAAACCAAAACGAATGAGAAAGAAATTAAATGCCACCTAGCAAACATGATTTTTCACCTTAACTCCATTGAGCAAACCATTTATCAAAATGACCCTAAATTTATTGAAGAAAATACAATCTCAATCTGGATAGAGTCATATTACACTTACCTTGAATTTTATGAATTCTTGACAAAAGAGTATACTGAGTTTCTTCTCAATGAAATAAAGAATAAAAAAGGCTGATTTTAGTCAGCCTTTTTTGAACATTTAAATCTATATTATAAGATTACTTTTTACCCTTACCTTTACCACCCATTTTACCATTTCTCAAATCATATGACTGATAAGACAAGTCTTTTCTGAATGCCTCATTGCTCATGCTTGCACTGGCTTCTATTGACCCAACCAAATTCATGGACTCTTCCATCAATCTGTGATCATTGCCCATGGATGTTGCATAAACACTGGAGTCTCTCAAAATGCTTCTTGCCATATTGATATTGCCCTCATCAATGAACTTTGTGGCTCTGATTTTGTTATTGGCAATCACCAACAAAGCTTCTTGAACCTTCACTTCTTCATTGCCCTCTACAGCAGCAAACTGCTCATCAGATACGACATCAAAACCCATATTGAATTCAATGGTTTTCTCTTGTCCCTCATCATCTTTGTAGCTCAAACGAGCAGTTCCAAAGTTGAGTTTTTTCACATCTGCTTGAACATCCAAGTCAAATACAAATATAGCATTGATAACTTGGTGATTGATGATGTTGGTCAACTTGTAAGCATTGTTGACAACATTGAACTTGTTCAAATCTTCCTTGATGGATATGCCAGAGGATAAATCAAAACTCAAAGTTAAATTCTCGCCCACCAATGCAGTCAGACCATTGAACTCATCTTCAAACATCACACTCAAGTCAGCCTTATCATTGATATAGTAAGCATTGCCACCACCAGAATTTGCCATTGCTTGCAATAAATCTTCTTGGAACCTGTCACCAATACCAAATGTAGATAAAGATACACCCTTTTCATACAACTTGGATACATTTGAGCAGATTTGATCTGTAGATTGAATACCTACATTGACCTCACCATCAGTCAACAACAATACACGATTAACCTTCTTTTCTGACAACTTCTTTGCCACTTCGGTTGAACCAGCAACCCAACCAGCATGAAGGTTTGTAGATGAATTAGGCTTGATAGTGTCTATCAATGAATTAATCTTCAAGACATTACCAGGTGTTGCTTGGCATGCAGACTGCAACACAGTTACATCTGAATCAAACAAAACAATAGAGATAAAATCTTCTTCTCTTAAAAATGTCAAAGCCTTTTTAGCTGCTTTTTTAGCTTGCTCAATTTTTGTGGTGTAAACAGGTATTGAAACCTCTACCTCTTCATACTCCACATGCTTGTTATTCATTTTATCAATCCAAGCGTCACCCCAGTTATGAACTTGAGCTTGACCTTGCATAGGATTGTGATTGCCAAAAATTCCTGGATTGGGATTCATTGGATTGAACATAGGATTGAGTTGAGGCACATGCTTGATTCTTCTCTCCATTCTCTTTGTCACTTCACCAGTTGTCACCCTGTCATTCATAGATCCAGAAATATCAATCACAATAGAAATATTCAAAGGCATTCTTTCCTTCAATTGCTTATGGACTTTCTTCCCCTCAATCTGGAACAAAACAGTCTTTTGCTGCACACCAGTCTTGACCACACTTTTATCTGCTACATATTTAAAATCAATCATCATTTTTCTCCTTAATTAATTGTTGATTACTCTACCACCCTCATTTTTTCACTTTTGCTTCTTATTTCTTACTTCTTACTAACACCCTTATTTGTCAAACTAAGCATAAATGTCTTCAATTCTCTTACAATTTCTTGCTGCTTCTGAATATCCACCTCACTACTTTGCTCAACTTTGAGAAAAATCTTGTTTTCCTCATCCAAAACATATTCAACATATGTCTTTGAATCTTGTTTCTTGCTCACATAAGCGAACAAGTCTACATCACTTACTTTTTTTCTTGTATCTATAGGAGCTTGCTTTGAAAAGCTCATTGCACCTAAATTAATATTGGCAGCACCTACAGATCTTGCAGCCCCGGAAGATTGACCAGATCCCATACTCTTCAAAAGGCTCAATGCATCTTCTTGTCTCTTTAAGTCATCTGATGAACTGTCTTTGAGTGTACTATTCAAATCATTTACAGATTGAGACTTAGCAACCAATGACTCTTTACTCAGCATAAGTTCACTTGTAGTGCTTAACTTCCTTGCTTGCTCACCCTCAAGACCTTTCTTCAAAGGATTGCTTGAAGGTGAAGAAGTATACAAACTGTTGCTTTTCTTCAAATACTCAATCACTTCAGAATTAACAAAGTGCTTAGGTACACTGGAGCCTGCCAAAGAAGAATTACTAAATCCAATCTTGTTGTCATCAAGTCTTGAGGATGAAGCACCCAATATATTTTGACTTTCATCAGTTGACTCAAATGAACCCATACTCATATTTGCCAAATCCCCTGAGACAGAATCAGCACCTAAACCTGAATTGGTCAAATCATCTGTGTTCTCAATCACACCCGCATTGTCAACAATATACTGGTCTGAAAGACCCCTCATTTGCAACAGCCTCAAAGCTACAAGCTGCTCAACATGCTTCTCATCAAACCACTTGTTCTTGCCATCACCATAAGGCTTGCTCAACATGCCTTTGGTCATGTAATCACGAATTCTTCTCTCACTAACGACAGAAGACTGTCTGGAATCCTTCTTGAATTCCACTTCATCTTTTAATTGCTCATTTACAATATCTGCCAATTCTTGAATCGTTAATTTCATTTGTTTGCCTTGATTACAATAGTTAATGTAATAATGCAATAATTATTGTAATATGTCAAGAGCTTGGCAAAAATAATTTTTCTGACTTTATTTTTTGTGTTAAAATACGAGGATAATCAACCACTTAAACAATATGAATATTATTTTCTCAGACATGGAACTGCCCAAAACAATTGAAAAATCCATTTTCTTGGCAGGTCCCTCACCCAGAAGTTTTGATGTCTATGACTGGAAAAGAGACGCTATCAACATCTTGAAAGATATTAAATTTGATGGAACAGTTTTCTTGCCAGTGCCCAAAAATAAATTCTATATCGGTCAAGATGGAAGTGACTGGACATACTACAATCAGATAGATTGGGAAATTAAAGCCAGAGAAATGGCTGACTCCATCGTATTTTGGGTTCCTCGCAATATCAAAGCAGGTATGCCAGGCTTTACAACCAATGTGGAGTTTGGTGAAGATCTTAACTCCAACAAAATGACATACGGCAGACCCGATAATGCAGAAAAGTGCAGATACCTTGATGAACGTGTCAAAAGAAACAAAGAAACAGTCTACCCATCACTCAAAGATATGCTCATTGATGTTAAGAACAATCTTGGTGCAGGCAGCAAAAGAGTAAATGGTGAAGTCAATATTCCCCTATTCATATGGAATACCAAACAATTTCAATCTTGGTACACTTCACTGAAAAACAACGGCAATAAACTTCTTAATGCCAAAGTTAAAAGCTTCATTAAAGTTGGTAATAAGCATATTTTCTCGTTCAGCCTTTGGGTGGATATATGGATTGAAAAAGAGCAACGCAGAAAACCCAATGAAACCGTTTTCTTCAGAAGCGACATAAGCTCAGTTGTTGCTTATCACAAAGCACCTGAAGGTGCAGGCAACTATATTGTCCTTGTAGAAGAATTTAGAAGCCCAGTTAACAACTCCCTAGGCAGAGTTCTTGAGCTACCCAGTGGAAGCTCTTTTGATGATGAAGAACCCCTTGAGAATGCTCAAAAAGAATTGGCAGAGGAAACCACACTTGTCATTGAAGATATTACAAGATTTAAATTCATCTCCAAGCGCCAACTTGTCTCCACTTTCTGCTCATACCAAAACTCACTCTATGCAATAGAATTGACCAAAAGTGAAATTGAGCAACTTGTTCACAGACAAAATAATCAAGACCCTATGGGGCTGGATCAAGGATATGAAAAAACATTTGTCAGAGTCATTCATGACTCCAATCTATTTAACCATGATATAGACTACAGCAACATAGGCATGATTTTTGAAGCACTTCAAAATTCAAAATAACAAAAAAAACATTGATTTAAAAATTAAAAAGCATTACAATCTACCACATGAAAACCAAATCAAGAAAAATTAGAAAACTCCAGTACATACAAGTGAAAAACAAGATAGCACAATATGGCTATAATTTTTCAACACATGACTTAATTCACCCAAAAACCACTTGGGCAGATATCTGCTTCTTGGGTAAAAATAAAAATGTATACAATGCCACCATCATGACCACACAGTGTGCATGGCACGATTTGGTAGAACACATGGTTTGGGAAAAACTCTACTCATTGGTTCCCGAAGACCACATATTATTTGAAATCGTTGAGCTTGAAGGCTACACCTCCAATAAAGAATTCAGTGGCCCAACCACAATCAGTGATCCCCCCTTGAAAGAACTCAATAATCTTACTGCCAGTCAATTCATAAAAGAACAAAATAAAGTTATCTCAAAAGATAAAACCATTACAGTTCATGAAGAGTTTGAGATTTTACCCAACTTCTCTTTTGGGACAGGACTCAATATGGTTGTTCATCACCCCAACCTCACCAACGAAATTATTGCTCAGTCCATTGAGCGCTTCATTCAAAATGGTGAAAAAAACTGGAAATCAGCAGAATCATTTGGTTTTGAATATGAAGAAAATATCAATTTCACAACAAATCCAATCAACCTCTGAACAAGTGAATTAGTAAAAATTAGGCTATTTAACCGTTGATAGATATTTCACGAATTTTTTCATTCAGATCTTGATGAAGACCCTTCACATTTTCTTCAAGCCTTAAGTCCTCTTCCTTTTTGCGGCGCTCAAGCTCTATCTCTCTTCTTCTATAAGCAAGAGAATTTTCTATCAGGAGTCTTACTGTGGAATCATCCAATAAACTCACAATCTCTTTAATATTAGCGACTGATGTATTCACGTCTTCATACATCAAATTTTTAACCAAAACACCATCCAATCCAATCAATCTGTAAATTTTATTTTTCACCACATGATCAATATTGACACTTCTTATATAACCAATTGCACCTTTGATTGAAGATATCAAATTACTGAATGAAGTGACCAACTTACCCAAATATTTTTGATCTGAAATTATATTCTGTATAGCTGAATCCAATTTGAATGACTTTGCATTGAACTGAAAAATATCATCCTTAAAAGATACAAACAACGCTGCTGAAGCACAAATAGACATGCCTATAATAGAATTGCTTGACATCAATAACCCACCAATTGCAGTGGCAGTACCAGCAACACTGACAGCTAAACTTCTTACATTGTTATTGCTGGATTTTCTACATATCTCCATCAAACCTCTTTCATTGAGAATCTCAAGAAAAGATTCTACTTCGTTTAGAGACTTTTAGGATGATTATCGTTATTTTCACCAGAATTTTCTGAATTTTTTATGAAAATTAAATCATCCTTTACAGAAACTATTGCACTCACTTTATTTTCCTTAAAATCAACAACGAATCCATCAACCCCTTGATGTAATGCTCACACTCTTCCTTAGTCACAAAGCCGTGCTTGGCTTCTTCTTTCTTTTGTAGTTTTAACTTCTCAACTTCATCAAGAAACTTCTTGTGCTCATCTTTGGTTAAAATGTGTTCCATTGTTTTCCTTTAAAAAAATAAATATATTCGTAAATAATAAATAAGTCAATTAAAACCAACAAAATTTGACTTGAAACACTACTGAGAATATAATCTGTTATACCAACCAAATAGGAAAATTCCCATGAGAGAACTCAAATCCATCAAACATATCAACATCATCGGCGCTGGCGCATATGGCTGGCAATGTTTTGGTAAAAATCAAGGCATTTACGACATCTTTGTCTCAAGCAAATACATGGATGAGTCCAGTTCACAAAATGAAATTGGATCTTTTGTCATGAACAATAAAGGCGAAGTTGCTGAAATCACATTTTATAAACTTAAAAAAGATGACACCTTTAAAGCATGGAGATGGATGGACAGCAAATTTCTTGACTCATACATGAGTGAATGTGCTCAAAGAGGCATTAACCCAAAATCATTTCTTGATGATGTTGAGTACAAAGATGTATCTAAAGAAAAGATTCTCAGCCTCATTGAGTCATATTCCACAAAAGTTCACAACAAATTAAAGAATAGCAAAAAAAATTCTGAAGAAGCAACTGAAGATGTTGAAATCGTTCTGGATGACGCTGACTTCTCATTTCTTGCCAAAAAAGCACATGAGCAAAACATCACATTCAATCAACTTGTGAACAACATTCTTAGAGAAGACCTAGAAAGAAAAGAAAAAGAAAATCTTCTAAAAATTAATTCAGTCTCAGAGGAATCAGATAAACATGTACCCTCAAGGGAAAGAAAGACAAAGAAATTCCTCTAAAATAAATCAAGCCATTATCCAATTAATGGCTTTTTTAATTCTTAAAATAAAATATAATTAAATGATGAAATAATAACAAATAAGACCATCCAAAAACATGAAAAAGAAAATAATAGCCAAAGATTTTGCAGATTTGGAAAAAATCATACAAGAAAATATTCAATTGTATGGCAACAACTGTGACCTTAATCATATAGATGTATCTAAAGTCACTTACATGGGTATGCTTTTTCTGTCTTCAAACTTTAATGGAGATATCTCTAAATGGGATGTATCTAATGTGGACAATATGAATAGCATGTTTGAAAATTCCGAATTCAACGGAGATATATCAAGTTGGAATACTTCTAAAGTGAAAGATATGGAGTCTATGTTTGAATCGTCTAAATTTAATCAAGATATCTCTGATTGGGATGTGTCTAATGTTGAAGTGACATTCTCTATGTTCTCAAAATCAAATTTTTCACATGATTTAACCAACTGGAAGCCCACATCATTACAAAACAAATATCTTATGTTTGATAACTGCTCAGCCCCGCACCCTTATTGGTATACAGCAGAAGACTCACCATCAGCAGTTAAAAGTCATCATCTTAAAAAGGAATTAGAAAAGTCAATAATTGATAAAAATATAAAAAACAATAAAATAAAATTATGAAAGAAAAAATTATAGCAAAAAATAGAAAACATTTAGAGTCATTGATTGAAAACGAAATTAATTTGCATGGAAATCAGTGTGATTTAAATCATATTGATGTATCTAAAATTAGCGATATGAGTCAGATTTTTTTTCATTCAAAATTCAATGGAAACATATCAAAATGGAATGTGTCTAATGTTCAAAGAATGAATTTTATGTTTTATAATTCTAAATTTAATCAAGATTTGAGCAATTGGCGGCCTCTTTCACTTAAATTTAAAAATGGTATATTTGATTATTGTACTGCACCAATCCCTTACTGGGCAAAAGTAGAAGATACACCTCAAGCTGTTAAAGAGTATTTAATAAAACAAAACTTTGATGAAATAAATGAAATTTTCAAAAATACCAAAGAAAATAACAAAAGGATAAAATTATGAAAGAAAAAATTATAGCAAAAGATAAAAATCACTTAAAATCACTAATTGAAGAAGAAATTAAACTCAAGGGAAACGATTGCTCACTCAACCATATAGACGTTTCACAAATAAACGATATGAGTGAGTTGTTTGTTAACTCATCATTCAATGGTGATATCAGCCAATGGGATGTTTCTAATGTTAAAAGCATGGTTTCCATGTTTGCTGAATCAAACTTTAATTCTGATATATCCCAATGGAATGTTTCTAAAGTTCAATATATGTCACGTATATTTTATGGCTCACAATTCAATGGAGATATCAGTAGATGGGATGTTTCCAGAGTTGAAATTATGACTAGAGCTTTTTCAAACTCTGAATTCAATGGTGATATCAGCCAATGGGATGTCTCTAATGTTAAAGATATGGGTTTCATGTTTTGTCTTTCAAAATTTAATAAAGATATTTCCAATTGGGATACATCGCAGGTTGAAAATATGAATGGGATGTTTGCAGAAAGCAAATTTAATAAAGATATTGGTCAATGGGATGTATCCAATGTTAAAAACATGAGTGCAATGTTTTATCGATCAAAATTTAATAAAAATATATCCAATTGGGATGTATTTAAAGTTGAAGAAATGGAAAACATGTTTCAGATATCAAAATTTAAACATGACTTAAGCAATTGGAAACCCCTATCATTAGCATATAATTTTGCTATGTTTACAGATTGCCCAGCACCAATTCCTTATTGGGTAGAAGTAGAAAACAAACCTAGTGCTGTCAGAAGTCATATATTTCAAAATGAACTTAAAGCCAACCTGATTGATAAAGGTACAAAAACCAACAAAATGAAAGTATGAAAAAAACAATTGTAGCAACAGATAGAGAACATTTAAAATCATTGATTCAACAAGAAATTAATTTAAATGGTAATGAGTGTGATTTAAACCATATTGATGTGTCAAACATAACTGATATGGAATCACTTTTTAGAGGTAGCGACTTTAATGGAGATATAGGCCAATGGAATGTATTTAAAGTAGAAACTATGTTTCTTATGTTTTCTAATTCTAAATTTAATAACAATATAAGTACCTGGAACACTTCTAATGTCAAGACTATGGCATATATGTTTTCTGGGTCAGAATTCAATCAAAATATATCTAATTGGGATGTATCTAAATTAGAATATATGCATTCTATGTTCTATGGAAGTAAATTTTCTTTTGATTTAACTAATTGGAAGCCTGTTTTACTTAAATCCAACCAAAAGTCGTTTAATAACTCTATTGCTCCAATTCCTTATTGGGCTAGAGCAGAAAAAATATCAGATGCCATTAGAAGCTACTGGCTTGAAAAAGAATTACAAAAATCTATCGTTGATAAAACATCAAAGTCTTACAAAATCAAGATATGAAAGAAAAAATAAAAGCAACAACATATAAAGAGTTGAAATCCTTAATTCAAGATAAAATTGAAACTCATGGCAATAATTGCGATTTAAACCATATTGATGTATCTAATATAAAAGATATGAGCCGCCTATTTCAAGGAACACAATTTAATGGTGATATCTCAAAATGGGATGTATCTAATGTTACAGACATGAATCACATGTTTTATCTTTCTGAATTCAATCAAGACATATCTAATTGGAATACATCTAATGTTAAATACATGGACTACATGTTTTATAAATCTAAATTTAATGGACAAGTATCACAATGGGATACATCTAATGCAGTAAATATGAGTTCAATGTTTCATGAGTCATTTTTTAATCAAGACATATCTGACTGGAATGTTTCTAATGTGAAAGATATGAGATCTATGTTTAATAGTTCAATTTTTAATCATGATATATCAAAATGGGATGTATCTAATGTTGAAAACACGTATTGTATGTTTCATAGATCAAAACTATATCAAGATTTAACCAACTGGAAACCTCTTTCACTTAAAACGAAAAGATTCATGTTTAATGATTGTATTGCACCTATCCCCTACTGGGCACAAATAGAAGATACACCTTCTGCTGTTAGAATATATATGCTGGAAAATGAACTTAAATCTAAACTCATTGATAAATATATAAAAATCAATAAAATTAAAATATGAAACAAAAAATTACAGTAAAAGATATAGATCATTTAAAATCCTTAATTCAAGATGAAATTAAACTTCATGGCAATAATTGCAATTTGAACCATATTGATGTCTCAAATATAACTGATATGAACAGTTTATTTGCAAGAAGTAAATTCAATGGTGATATATCAGAATGGAACGTCTCAAATGTAGAAACTATGTTTCAAATGTTTTATAAGTCTGAGTTTAATGGTAATATATCCAAATGGGATGTTTCTAAAGTTAAAAACATGGAGTGTATGTTTGATTCTTCTTTATTTAATCAAGATATCAGCAAATGGAATGTTGGAAATGTGACCACAATGCAGTTTATGTTTTTTTGCTCACAATTCAATGTTGATATATCAAAATGGGATGTTTCTAATGTGAGGAATATGAATCATATATTCTCTAAATCTCAATTCAATCAAAATCTAAAAAATTGGAAACCATTTGGTCTGGAAGACAGATTCAATGCATTTACAGGTACAAATGCCCCAAGACCTTATTGGGTCAAAGCCATCAATATTAGAGAAAGTATAGAAAAATTTCAAATAAAGAAGAAATATAAAAATCTCATATCATGTATCGACACCAAAGATAATCAGGCTAAAAAAGTAAAAATCAAATCAAAAATATAATCTCAATCTTATATTTTTTAAAATACATACTATATTGATTAGCAATCAAAATGAGTTAAAATAAACATATGAAAACCACTAACTCATTTTTAACTAAAATTGATAATTCTATAAATCTTGAAGATAGTAATAATCTATTTTCAGACTATTCATTTTATTATGTTAATATAGAAAAAAATGAGAATCCAACAGAATTTTTTAACTGGGCACTAAAACACAAGCTCTATAAATCATCCAAAGATATCAGCTTCACATCTCATATGAAGGTTATTTATGAAAACAGTCTTGAGACCTTCAATGGTGTCAGTGCAGTCGTTTCAGTATATAAAAAGACCAATAAACCTGTATCTATTGCATTCTTGAAACATTTTCTTAACAAGGACTCAACCAGAAAATCTAATCTTGAATTTATAAACCTCTTTAATCAAAGCACCAAGCCTCACCCTAAGAAGCCCCAAATGGTTGTTGAGTCTGATTTCCCAGCACTTGTACACAAAGCAGGCATTCATCACCAAGACAACAGAGAGAGAATTAATCCCTGGCAAAAACAGTTTAACTTCCATATCATGCACCTTGGCTTTGCAATGCTTTATACAAAGCCTACACATAGGCTTAAATCTCTCTCCAAAATGTGCTGGAAGCTTCTGGAGCAGTCTGAGTTAAATAGAATAACAAAACACTGTCACTTCCTTCCAAAGGAAGTCATCAATAATGAATTATTGGTTTGTGTGACAGCAAAAGCTCAAGCTTTCAATATTATCAAAAAAGACTCTCAAAATTTTATACCTTCCCATAGAGACAACACAGCCATATCATCTATAGTCAGTGAGCTATCTTATGCAAAGTATTTTCAAGAAAGATTTGATGAAAAAATAGTCAAACTCAAAGAAAACCCTGAAAATCAAATAAAAATTAAACCATTATGATGTTTAAAAATTAAATTATCATTTAAAAAATCATATTTATTTGAAAAAAATCACGTTTTATGCAATAATTAAATAGATGCATAATTACCAGAAAAAATTCAACGAACTGATTAACAATCAAGAATCATTTGATGATTTTCAAATGGAGCTTTCCTCTTTCCTTATTAAAAATAAAATCCCTATCACTGCAAGCATTAAAACAAACCATGAGGAATTTCTCAAAAACATTGAGTCCATGTTCTTCTTTGACAAAATGCAAGCCATTGCACTATTGTCCAATATAACAACTCAAACCCTCAATAAAATCATCTCCCCAAGTGATATAGAAGAACTCAAAAAAATCAACACAGAAAAAGCAGATAGCCTTCTGTCCACATGTATTTATCAAGGCAATACAGCCATGTTTGAATTTGTTTCAAAATTCAAAACACCTGGCAAAGCAATTATTGGTGAAGCTATCATTAACTACACTGTTCGTTTTGACCCATCATCTCTTGAAAAAATCATAAATAATAACAAAATAGAAACCAGTGCTATCTACAAAGTTGATGATCTGATCTACAAAAATAAAAAAATAGATGAAATAAAAAACTGCTTTACATCCATGAGAATGCTTATGCAAAAAATCTCAGAAGATAAAGTTGGTGAAATCAATAAAATCAAAGAATCTCTGTACCTCAACTACTTTTTAAATAAAAAGAATTTAGAGCACAGCATATACACAGAAGTGATGAGCTTTATCCAAGATTTTCTACCTAACAACATACAATCACAGAGAAAACTCTACTCCCAATTTACCTCGCACATATCTTATGATGGTTTGTCCACATTCTTAGTGCGAGAACAAGACTCAAACCAAAAGATAGACCCCAACACACTCATTGATATCGTCTATGATATGATGTTTGAGAAGATAAAAGAGTCCAAAGATTTGAAATCCATTAAATTCTTGGATCAAAACAGTTCTGAAAATGACATCTATATACTTAGAGAAAAACACTACTGCTCACCCTCTGGATTTTTATACTCAGATATATACATCAATATATTTCAAAATTTAATGATTAACATTAAAAATGAGCCTATAAGCAGCGAGTCATTGTCAAAACTTCAAAACCTCTATTTCGTCATCTCTGAGAACTTATCCGAAGAAAACATCCTCTACAACTACCACAGCAGAAAACTATTCATCAAGTCTGAACATATTCCATACATCGTCAACAACAAGGAAGTAATTCAGCTTCATAATCTGCAATCTACCATTACAGAGAAAAAAGAAAACAAAATAAACAAAAGCAACAAAATTTAACAAGGATTCATTCATGTCAAAAATCACCACTGAACAATGCAAGTCTTATCTCATTGATTATTATAAAAAACAAAACATCAATACAGAAGAGAAAGATTGGAAAAGAAAATCCAAATATAAAGACAATAATATTGTCACAAGAGAATTCACACACCCCACCATTGGTAGTGTCATACTGCAAGAAGTTGGAGATAAACTTCAATTGGCTACGAGTGAACAAACACAACCCACCTCAACATCAACCAGCAAAAAATCGGAACGACTTGTGCAGCGTGTTTTTTCTTCAAAAGATACTGAAGGAGCTAAAAATCTTTTAATGAAAGCTCTTGAACTAAAAAATGACGATGATATTGAAGATTACGATGAATATATCATGGAACTCAAAGAGTTCAAAAAATACCAACATGGACTTCCCTCACAGTTTTATTTCCACTTCTCAGCAGATACTTATGAAAATCATGAGGACAATGTCACAGATGGCTTAAACACACCTATGGTTACAGATGGAAAATCATTCAATGTCATTTTTACAGATAAAAATGGCACAGACTACGACTCCCAACCACATGAGATTCTTAACAAAAGCATTCTTCCAGCATGGACATCATTTTGTGATGAATACCATATGGAGCTTTTAGATAAAGCCCCAAAAATGTCAGTCAAAGAGTTTGTTCAATATTTGCTTGAATTGGGCTTTGAATACAACCCTCAACAAAAAACTTATGATACATGCCTCTTCTCTGAATATATCCATAAACTTAACATTGAAAAAGAAGAAATAAAAACAAGCAAAAATGATACATCACTTAGAGAAAACTCTACAATTAAAGATATTTTGAAAAAAGACAAACATGAAGATCTTGAAGCATTGCTTCTAAAAGGTCTGGATATTGATAAGTTTGTAGATAAAAACACCAGAATCATCAATCTTGCATATGATCTCAATTCTACCAAATGTATAAAAATATTGCATGATAACAATGCAAATGTTTGGCTCACCAACGGTATGGAGGAAAATTTCCCAGTTGCTGCTGATCTTGCCTCATCTATCTTCAAAATGCCTATCAGTAAAACAGAACAACTTTTACGTCTTGATGAATTAATGGAGATTATGAAAAACCAAAAAGACAACTCCAAAACACATCAAGACTTTTTGTTTAAACATAAAATTTTCGTATTCAGATTTGAGAATAAAGAGTCTTTTTATTTGTACAAAAATAAGTTTACTGGTGTTCTGACAGAGGAAGAAATCAACAACCTGTTTCTTCTTTCTGCACATGAGCTTTATTCTTGCGATAGAGAACTTTTGAAGAAAACAGTGGAAAATTCTCAAGAGCACGAACTCAAAGATTTTATCAAATCCCACATGTATTCGCCAGATCTTCTCATCTGGATTCTTCAAAAAAGACCCATGAACATGAATGATGTTGTTCTTGAAGATAAACCCATTAAAAAATATGTTCAAGAAAAAATTGACGAAGTAAAAGAAGATCTTCTCAGAAGCTCAAGAGGATTTACCATCATATACAAAGATTACAATGGTAATACCACTACACAGGCTCAAAAATACCAAGAGTCCCTATCTAAACTGTTACAACTTCAAAATGCGATGAATTTCCATGAATTTCTTCAGAAGAAAAACAAACCTAATTAATGAATTTAGATTAAATATTGACAATTTCAACAAAAAGCCACAAAATATGACTGGTGATTCGCCGCCTACATAAGTGCCGAGACTTTACTATCGAGTTTTTCACTACTCATTTAAGTGTGAAGGTTTGTAATCCGAGTTTACTCAGTCAAATTTTGACATTACAACAAAACAAAGAGCTTTATGCTCTTTTTTTGTTTTCCCCCTATTTCTGTAAATATTTAATCTCCTGTAAGAAAATATTTAATATTATTAATGTGTTGCCGAAGGCAACATATCATTAAGATATAAATTATAAAATTAACCTATGGTCAGTAGATTATGTATTATAAAAGTAGAATAAAATTTAGCTTGTTTTAAAATTTTACTGTATTTACCTGTTAAATTTAATTTATTATCTGCATAATTATTTTTTAACTGCTGAAACAATGTTTCAATTTTCCATCGTCTTTTATATAGTTTTCTCTCTTTTTTTGTTAAGTTTTTATTTTCTGATGTTTTATAAGGACTTATTAAAGTACAGTAAGCTTTACCATAATCAAAAATATTGTTTTTATCTATAGATAATCTTTTTCTAACCAGTTTATTAGAAAATCCTCTGTCAGCTAGTAATATACCCTTTAATTGATTTTTATAACGAGTTAAATCTTTCAATATATTCATGTCTGAATCATTAATATTCATTAATTCAGCACAATAAACCTGATTAAATCTGTTTATAAAAATAAGTCCTTTAGATCCACAAGTTCTAATTTTTCGTTTAATTTTATTATTTTTGTCTTTATATTCATTTCTTGTTGTTACGCGGTTTAAATTCCAATCTTTTTGTGTAATAAAATTAGATTTTTTCTCTTCAATCAAAGTAGAGTCTACAATATTGAGCAATTGACTTGCTCTTATATTGAGGTTTTTATTCATGATATTAAACAAGTATTTAAATAAAGAACTGAAAAGAGCAATATTTTTCATAAATCCAGCATAGTTAATGTTTAAATTATATTCTGAATAAATAAATTTAAATGTTTTCTGGGCAAGACTATGTTTGAATATGCAATTTATATAAAATTCTATTTCATCATAGGTAAATTTTAATCTAGCTCTGCCAATGATAGATTTTATTTCTTTAATTTTTAAAGATTTAACAATTTTTATGACATTTTGTTTGATTTTTTCTGTTATAATTCTCATATGTTGTAATTGATTTGTGGTTATTTTGATTGTAACAGTAAAAAAGCGAAGTTCTTACGAACCTCGCTTTTTTTATTTATAATCTTTACAGGAGATTAAATAATTTCTGTAAATAATTGATAAATAAGTCAAATAATCGTAAAATAGAATTATGAAAAGTAAAATAATTCCTGAAGATAATATAGTTTTAAGAAAACTCATCCAAGATGAAATTCAACTCAATGGAAATAACTGCGATTTGAATCATATTGATGTTTCTGCCATCACTGATTTTTCAAGTCTATTTACACACACAAAATTCAATGGCAACATCTCTCAATGGGATGTATCCAATGCTAAAAACATGAGTAGCATGTTCTTACTATCTGAATTTAATAACGACATCAGTAGTTGGGATGTCTCCAATGTTGAAGATATGGATTATATGTTCTCATATTCAATATTTAATCAAGACCTATCTGACTGGGAACCCATTTCTCTTCAATCTATGGATCACTCTTTTCACGAATGTTTGGCTCCCACCCCATATTGGGCTAACCCAAATTTAACCCAAGAGAAAGTAAATAAAACTTTAATTCAGCAAAGATTCAATAAACTCAACAAAAAAATAAACACTCAAAATAACACTACCAATAGAATTAAAATATGAAAAAGATTTTAGCAAAAGATAAAGATCACTTGAGATTTCTTATTGAAGATAAAATTCTCACTAATGGATATTGTTGTGATTTAAATCATATTGATACATCAAATATAACAGATATGGTTAGTTTATTTTTTAAATCAGAATTCAATGGCAATATTAGCAAATGGGATGTCTCCAAAGTTAAAAATATGGATTATATGTTCATTGATTCTAAATTTAACGGAGATATCAGCAAATGGAACACATCTAGTGTTGAAAAAATGAACAGCATGTTTTCAGGTTCAGAATTTAATGGCAATATATCAAAATGGAATGTTTTCAATGTACTCTCCATGTCCGCCATGTTTTATAAAAGCAAATTCAATGGTGATATCAGCCAATGGGACGTATCTAATGTTGAAAATATGAGCATTATGTTTTATCAATCAGCATTTCAAAAAGATCTCATTGATTGGAAACCATTATCTCTTACAATTCATGACAATATGTTTGGACAATGCTTGGCACCCATACCCTATTGGACAGAAGTAAAAGACATAAAACAATCTATCAATACTTATCTACTAAATAAAAAACTAGGAGCATCTCTCATTGATAAAACAGTAAAAACAAATAAACTCAAAATATAAACATGAAAAAAATTGTAGCTAAAGACAGAGATCACTTAATAAAAATTATTAATGAAACCATTAAAAATAAAGGTGATAATTGCAGTTTTAATCATATTGTAGTGTCTGAAGTAAATGATATGAGTTATTTACTTAAAGATAGAAAATTTAACGGAAATATATCAGAATGGGATGTTTCTAATGTAACCAATATGGAACACATGTTTGAAAACTCTCAATTCAATAAAGACATTAGCAAATGGAATACTTCCAGTGTTAAAAATATGGCTTATATGTTCTCCAATTCCCAATTTAATGGAGATGTTTCCAATTGGAACACGTCACGTGTTGAAAACATGTCCTTTATGTTCAGACAATCCAAATTCAACAGTGATATAAGCTTTTGGAATACATCCAATGTTGATGATATGACCAGCATGTTTTACAAATCCATTTTTAATCAAGATATATCTAAATGGAATGTTTCATCTGTCACAACAATGACTGGAATGTTTATCGCCTCTCAATTTAATTCTGATATAAGCCAGTGGGATGTATCTAGTGTTCAGGAAATGAATCAAATGTTCTATAACTCAGTTTTTAATCTTGATATTTCAAATTGGGATGTATCTAATGTAGGTGATATGTTTCTTATGTTTGCAAAGTCTAAATTTTCACATGATTTAACCGATTGGACTCCATACTCATTAGTTGAAAAAGACAATATGTTTGATGAATGTACTGCACCTCAACCTTATTGGTATATATTAGAAGATACTCAAAAAGCCATTAAAATCCACTTACTCAAAAAAGAACTTGACTCATCAATCATTGATAAAAACATGAAAAATAATAAAATAAAAATATGAAAGAAAAAATAATGCCAAAAGATCAAGAACATTTAAAATTTTTGATTAAAGAAGAAATTAAATTAAATGGCAATCATTGTGATTTAAATCATATTGATGTATCTAACATCACTGATATGAGTTGGTTATTTGATAGCCTAGAATTTAACGGAGATATATCAAAATGGGACGTTTCTAATGTTATCCATATGAATGGAATGTTTTCTAATTCTAAATTTAATGGAAATATTAGCCAATGGGATGTTTCTAATGTTATCTATATGACTGACCTATTCTATAATTCAGAATTTAACGGAGACATATCAAAATGGGATGTTTCTAATGCAGTAAATATGTATGGCATGTTTTATAAATCTAAATTTAATGGAGATATTAGCCAATGGGATGTCTCCAATGTTAAATATATGTCCAATATGTTCGTTTGCTCTAAATTTAATAGTAATATTAATAATTGGAATGTTTCTAATGTTATATATATGAGCCACATGTTTTCTCAATCAGAATTTAATCAAGATATATCTAATTGGAATGTTTCTAACGTAGAATCTATAGAAAGTATTTTTTTAAATTCAAATTTCTCATTTGATTTGACAAACTGGAAACCTATATCTTTAAAAAATAAAGATGATGCATTCTTTAACTGCCAAGCACCTATACCTTATTGGGCACAAGCAGATGATACTCCTGCTGCTGTTAAAATTCACATACATCAAAATGAGCTAAATTCTAAAATCATTGATAAAGGTTTAAAATCCAATAAAATAAAAATATGAAAAAAATAATAGCAGAAAATAAAGAACATTTAGAGTCACTAATTAAAAATGAAATTAGATTGCATGGTAATGAGTGTGATTTGAACCATATTTATGTATCAAATATAACTGATATGAGTGAATTATTTGCTAATTCATCATTTAATGGTGACATAAGCCATTGGAATGTATCACTAAATGGAATACTTCAAGTGTTTTCAGCATGCAAGAAATGTTCGGTTTATCTGTATTCAATAAAAACATATCCAATTGGAACACCTCTAGTGTTGAATACATGGACTATATGTTTTATAAATCGAATTTCAATAAAGACATATCTAAATGGGATGTATCCAACGTTATCCATATGGCTGGTTTATTCTATGGTTCTCAATTTACCGGGGACATCTCTACATGGAATGTATCTAGTGTTGAAAATATGAATGCCATGTTCCAAAATTCTAAATTTAACCAAAATATATCTAAATGGAATGTGTCTAATGTAAAAAAAATGAAATCCATGTTTGAAGATTCTCAATTCAATTGCGACATAAGTGCATGGGATGTATCTAATGTTGAAAAAATGGACTCAATGTTTTCATTTGCTAAATTTAATCAAGATATTACCCATTGGAATGTCAGCAATCTCAAAACAGCTTCCTCCATGTTTTATAATTCTAAATTCTCATTTGACTTAACTATTTGGACTCCAAAATCACTCGATGACAAAGTCCTCATGAAACATGTCTATTCTCAAAATATATTAAAGAATTTGATATTGTAAAAAAGGAAATTAAAAATAATAAAAAAGACGATTTACTTAAAGAAAGCTCAAACATTCTCAAAATCCTTAAATCAGATAACTCAACAGAGCTAGAAGTATTGATAAATAACGGAACTGATATCAATAGATTTCTATCAAACAAAGAGAGAATTATTGCACAAGCATATAAAGATAATGCACAAAAATGTATTGAACTACTACTTAAAAATAATGTAAATCTCTGGATAACAAACGGTATTCAAGAAAAATTTCCTATTGCCAACAGTATAGTTTCAAATATGCGATATGAAAAATTAAGTGAAAATGAAAAATCACAGAAATTTGAAACTCTTCTTGATTATATGAAGAAACAAAAAGATAATTGTGAGAGTCACGAAGATTTTCTTGCAAGAAACAAATACTTTTTATACAGCTTTGATAAAAAATTTCAGTTTGACTCATATATCAATAAATTTTCAGATCTTGTAACTGAAATTGAAATGAACAATATTCTATTAAATTTAGGAAGCACACTCATTAAAGTCAACAAAAATCTATTATTAGATATAATTCCAAAATGTGATGAAACTGAAGTTAAAAAGGTTATTAGTGAACACATCTATCATGTTGACTTGCTTACATTAATTCTATTGAAGAAGCCTATGAATCTAGATGATGTATACATTGAGAATAAAAATCAACATATAAAGCCTTATGTTAAAGAGCTTATTGAAGAAGTTAAAAAGGACATGATTAGATGCTCAACTGGCTTTATTGTAATTATAGTTGATCAAAATGGTAATCGCACAAGTCAACTTGATGTATACAAAAAAAACTTTGCTGATCTTATGAGACTTCAAAGTGCCATCAATACTTCTGAATCATCTAAAAGAAAAAATAAGCCTTAATAAAAGTTCAATTATATGAAAGAAAAAATAGTAGCAAAAGATTTAGAACATCTTAAATCAATTATTAAATATGAAATTGATTCAAATGGTTATACATGTGACTTAAATCATATTGATACATCTAATATTGTAAATATGAATGATTTATTTAGAAATTCTAAATTCAATGGTGATATAAGTGAATGGGATACATCTAATGTTAAAAATATGAGAGGTATGTTTTCATATTCACACTTTAACAACAACATATTAAACTGGGATGTATCCAATGTTGAAAATATGCACTCTATGTTTTCAAGCTCTCAATTTAACCAAGATATATCAAAGTGGAATATTTCTAATGTAAAAGATATGACAAGCATGTTCAAATCATCGATGTTTAATAAAAATATTAATAAATGGGATGTATCTAAAGTTAATAATATGCAAAATATGTTTTCAATTTCTATTTTTAATACAGATATAAGTAGTTGGGATGTATCTAAAGTTGAAAATATGAGATATATGTTTTCAAGCTCTCAATTTAACCAAGATATATCAAAGTGGAATGTATCTAATGTTATAGATATGTCATCTATGTTTTCAAAATCATATTTTAACAAAAATATCAGCGAGTGGGATGTAAGTAGCTTAACATTCGCAAGTAGTATGTTTTTATTATCTAAATTTAATCAAGATATAAGCAGTTGGTATGTCTCCAATGCAAAGAATCTTTCACATATGTTTGAAAGAAGTGCTTTCACTGGTGATTTAACTAAATGGAGACCAATTAAATTAAAAGACAAAAAAGATATGTTTAATTCTTGTCATGCACCAAAACCTTATTGGGCAAAAACTGAAGATACACCAACAGCAGTTAGAAGCTATTGGCTCAATGAAGAACTAGAAAAATTACTTGTTAATAAAAGCATTAATAGTAACAAATTAAAAATTTAATATAGATTATTTATATTAGAAATCAGCTAATTTTTCTTTAAGATATTTGTTGTAAACATTTAGTTTGAAATTAATATGATCGACATAAGATTTATTTATCTTTTGAATATATTCATCAATCATCTTTATCTGTGACTCAAAATTACCCATCCTTTTTAAGGATTCAATATGTGATATCAACTGTGGAATATGTTTTACAAATAAATCTTCAGTGTATATCGTCAACTGTGGATTGTTCTTAATTTCATCTTTCAAAAAATGAAGTGTCTGTTTCAACTTCTCATTCATCTCTTCACTTTGAGATTTTGACTTTGCCCAATCTTTTATTACCAGGCAGAAAAATTCACAAGATTCCAACGTTGGTTTATTTTCATTAAGCAGAGAAAAATAATGATCAGATGCCGACATACCATTTACAACACTCTCAACTGTTACTGTCTTATTGGAGTCCATAATCATATCTGAAATGGCAGAGATTCCAAAATTCAAATCAGGTAACATATCTGATACCTTGTTTAAATTATAGCCAAAAAATCCACTTTGTGGTTTAGCTGGATTTTTATCCAGTAAACTTTTTGATAACTCAAAAAGAGATAAATTTTTATCAACCTTTATAGCTGCTGTTGAATCAAGGATTGGAACATAATCATACAGAACATTTATGCTTGAATAAAATTCAGCTATCATTGATGGTGTTGTTTGGTTCAATATTCGCTTTTGATCCTCAACAGTCAAAGACGTTGCCAACCTTCTAACAGCATATTGAAATGCAACTCTATTTCCTCTTGTATCTCTTGCATTTATGCAATCATGTAATGTCAAAATAAAAAACTGAATAAGGTTTACGTATTCTTGAATTTCTTTATTGGGTTTGGTTGAAAGAGCAAAAACATAATAAATTGCGGCTGTTCTTTCATCTACAGAGCCAAAATTACAACTTACTAAAGTTCCTGGTTGTAGAACCTTTTTACTCTCATCTTTGATGAGGGATAATATTTCTTTTTTAGTTAATTTATACATTGACGAATTGTAATCCAATGTTGAAAAAAAGTAAAGTCTAAAAAATAAGTTATATATTATAACTAATTAATCTATATTCAGATTAAAAATTAATCTCAAATTTTTTTATTGATAAATTTAGTAAAAAGAGTAAAATTAATATATGAATAAAAAGACAATAACACCTAAAGATAGAACAGAGTTAAAATCTTTAATTGATCTTGAAATTCAAGCTAATGGAAACAACTGCAATCTCAATCATATTGATGTATCCAATATAGAAGACATGCAACTTTTGTTTTATATAACAAACTTTAATGGCGACATTTCTGAATGGGATGTTTCTAACGTTAAAGACATGGCATCTATGTTTTATAAATCAAATTTTAATGGCGACATTAGTAAATGGAATGTCTCTAAAGTAAAAAAGATGATTTTGATGTTTGCTCAGTCTCAATTTAATCAAGATATATCTCAATGGAATGTGTCCAATGTGGAAACCATGAGTTCAATGTTCAGTTCATCTGTATTTAACCAAGACATCAGTAACTGGAATATTTCTAGGGTCACAGATAGTTCATCAATGTTCCATAACTCTAAGTTTAATAAATATATTTCTCAGTGGAACACATCTAAAGTGCAAGATATGTGGGGTATGTTCAAAGAATCAAAATTTAATCAAGATATCAGCCAATGGAATACATCTAAGGTTAAACATATGTCTGAAATGTTTCGTAAGTCAAAATTCAACGGAGATATCAGTAACTGGGATGTATCAATTGTGAAGTCTATGGATTTAATGTTTGAAGAAAGTAAATTTAATAAAGATTTAACAAATTGGAAACCATTACTACTAAAAACTAAGCAATCTACCTTTAAAGATTGTCCTGCACCTATTCCTTATTGGGCTAAAGCAGAAAAAATACCTGAAGCAGTTAAAATATATTGCTTGAATCAATCACTGGAAGAGTCTCTTAAAAATAATAGCATTAAATCCCAAAGGGTTAAAATATGAAAGATATTGTCATAGCTCAAGACTACAGTGACTTAAAAAACATTATTGAACGTGAAATTCTATCTAATGGTAACTCTTGTGATCTAAATCATATAGATGTATCTAGAATTAAAGATATGGGATCATTATTTTCTCATAGTTTATTTAACGGGAATATAAGCCAATGGAATACATCTAACGCAGAAAATATGGGTTTCATGTTTTTCAATTCAGAATTTAACGGTGACATATCAAAATGGGATGTTTCTAATATTATAATTATGAGAAATATGTTTTGCCGTTCTCACTTCAATCAGGATATAAGCCAGTGGAATGTATCTAATGTCAAAGATATGACTGATATGTTTGAAAATTCAAAATTTAATCAAAATATATCCAAATGGGATGTATCTAATGTTAAAGATATGAGTTATATGTTTGGTAGTTCTAAGTTTAATGGAGACATTAGTAGTTGGGATGTATCCAATGTAGAAGACATGAATTCTATGTTTCGGAACTCTAAATTTAATCAAAATATATCCAGATGGAATGTTTCCAATGTAGAAAACATGAAACGCATGTTTTTAGAATCTAAATTTAATAAAAGTATAAGTGATTGGGATGTTTCTAGTGTTAAAGATATGGGGGGAATGTTTGCTAAATCTGAATTTAATCAAAACATCAAAAACTGGAATGTATCAAATGTTAAGGATATGGATTTTATATTTCAAAAAAGTAAATTCAATCAAGATTTAACTCAATGGAAACCACTAAGTTTAGAAGATAAATATCTTATATTTGAAGATTGTATTGCACCAATACCCTATTGGTCTGAAGCAGATGATACACCGAAGGCTGTAAAGGAATTTTTAATTACTCAAAAATTTCATAAAATAAATCAATATATTTTACCTAAATCAAAAAACAAATCCCAAAAGGTTAAAATATGAAGAAAATTATTTTAGCCCAAGATTCAGAACATTTAAAAATCTTAATTAAAAATGAAATTTCTCTAAATGGTAATAAATGTGATTTAAATCATATTGATGTTTCTAAAGTTGAAAATATGAGTAATATGTTCTCTAGCTCAGAATTTAATGGCAACATAAGCAATTGGGACACTTCTAATGTTAAATATATGAACTATATGTTTTCTAGCTCAGAATTTAATGGTGACATCAATAACTGGGATATATCTAACGTTAATAATATGAGTAATATATTTAGAAATTCTAAATTTAATCAAGACATATCAAAATGGAATTTTGCAAATGTTGAAGTTACATGTGGAATGTTTGCATATTCTGTTTTCAATCAAGATATATCAAATTGGGATGTTTCTAATGTCGTTAATATGAATGATATGTTTTTTGATTCGCTATTCAATAGGAACATCAGTAGTTGGGATGTTTCTAATGTAATACATATGAACTGGATGTTTCATAACGCTAATTTTAACTTTGATATATCCAATTGGAATGTTTCAAATGTAAAAAGTATGAAAAATATGTTTTCATGCTCTAAATTTAACAACGACATAATTAATTGGAAGCCATTAAGTTTAAAAGAAAAAGATTTTATATTTGAAGGTTCTCTGGCAACAATACCATATTGGGCTGAAGCAGAAAACACACCTGCTGCTGTTAGAAGCTATTGGTTAAAAAAAGGGTTAGAAAAATCTATCATAAACAATTATACTCAATCCAAAAGGTTTAAATTATGAAGAAAATTATTTTAACCCAAGATTCAGAACATTTAAAAATCTTAATTAAAAATGAAATTTCTCTAAATGGTAATAAATGTGATTTAAATCATATAGATGTATCTAAAGTTGAAAATATGAGTAATATATTCTCTAACTCAGAATTTAACCATGACTTGACCAACTGGAAACCTAAAAACCTAGAAAGCAAAGACTTTCTCTTTAATAATTGCTCTGCACCAATTCCATATTGGGCAGAAGTGGAAGACACCCCCGCTGCCGTTAGAAGCTATTGGTTAAATAAAGAACTAGATCAATCTTTAATTGATAAAAAATCAAAAGAAGGTAAAATAAAAATATGAAAATGACTATCATTGCCACAGACCTTGAACACTTGCAATCTTTAATTAGAGAAGAAATAAAACTGAATGGCAACTCATGTGACTTAAATCATATCGATGTGTCTAATATAACAGATATGACTACTTTATTTCTTAACTCTAAATTCAATGGTGATATCAGTCAATGGGATTTATCTAATGTTACTGATATGAGAAGCATGTTCTATAGATCTAAATTCAGCGGCGATATCAGTCAATGGAATGTTTCCAATGTAAGATTTATGGAATATATGTTTGCTGAATCTACATTTAATAGTGATATCAGTCAGTGGGATGTATCTAATGTTATCAATATGAATCATATGTTTAATTTGTCCAGATTTAATCAAAATATAAGTGATTGGGATGTAGAAAATGTTAAAATTATGGAACAAATGTTTTCTCAATCAGCATTCAATCAAGACTTAACAAATTGGAAACCATTGAACTTAGAATTAAAATATGCAATTTTTACTGATTGCGAAGCACCTGTTCCTTATTGGTTAAAAAATGAAAATATACCTAGAACCATTAGAAGTTATTGGCTCAATAAAGAACTTGGAGAATCTTTAAATAAAAACAATACCATGAATAGTAAAATAAAAATATAATAAAATGAGAGATAAAATAATACCTGAAAACCTAGAACAACTTAAACTTTTGGTCATACAAGAGATGAATGAATATGGAGATGAATGCGACTTGAATCACATAGATACATCTAAAATAACAGAAATGATTAGTCTATTTAGTTACTCTAAATTTAATGGAAACATTAGTAAATGGGATACATCTCAAGTAGAAGATATGCAATGCATGTTTTATAGCTCAGATTTCGATGGTGATATATCTAACTGGAACATTTCTAATGTTAAAGATATCAGTTACATGTTCAATAATTCAAAATTTAACCAAAACATTAGCAACTGGGACACATCTAATATTGTCAACATGAAATCAACATTTAAAGAATCTGATTTTAATCAAGACATATTAAACTGGGATGTATCAAAAGTAGTAAACATGTTTGCTATGTTTCACACCTCTGCTTTTAATGGTGATATCAGTAAATGGAACACCTCCAATATTGAGATTATGAGTTATATGTTTTCACATAGTAAATTCAATAATGATATATCCAATTGGAATATGAAAAGCGTTGTCAAAATGGATAATATTTTTTCATATTCACATTTCAATCAAGATATATCCAGGTGGGATGTTTCTAATGTGCAAAGTATGTATGAATCATTTGCATACTCTCAATTTGCTCAAGATTTGACAAGTTGGAAACCCACTAGTTTAATTGAAAATGATAGAATGTTCATGCTCTGTAGAGCAACTCAACCTTATTGGGCAAAAACACAGGATACTCCTGCTGCTGTTAGAAAATATTATTTAAATAAAGAACTGGAATCATCTCTAATAGATAAAGAATTTCAATCTAAAAGGTTAAAACTATGAGAGAAAGACTGATAGCTCAAAATACAAACCATTTAAGATCTATAATCTTTGGTGAGATAAAACTGAACGGTCATGAATGTGATTTAAACCATATTGATATATCCAATTTAAAAGACTTAAGCAGCTTGTTTTATCTATCTAATTTTAATGGAGATATAAGCAAGTGGGATGTCTCCAACATTAATAAAATGGAGGGTATGTTTGAATTATCTAACTTCAACAAAGACATTAGTAAATGGAATGTATCCAACGTTACAACTATGAGTGAAATGTTTTTAGCTGCCGCCTTTAATCAAGATATTTCTAATTGGAATGTCTCTAAAGTTGAGAATATGGCATCTATGTTTTCTGGCTCTAAATTCAATAATGAATTAAACAATTGGGAGCCGATAAATTTAAAATATAAAAATGCAACTTTTGATCGTTGTCCAGCACCAAAACCATATTGGTCAGAAGATGGCGATATAGACATATTAATTAAAAATTACAGAATAAATAACCTTAAAAAACAATTAGAATCATCTTTATTGAATAAATCTAATAAAAACATTAAAATGAAAATATGAAAAATAAGATTATAGCAAAAGATTTAATACATTTAAAATTAATCGTTACAGATGAAATATCTAAAAATGGTAATTTTTGTAATTTAAATCATATTGATGTTTCTAATATTACAGATATGAGATACTTATTCTATAATTCTTCTTTTAATGGAGATATTAGCAATTGGAGTGTTTCCAAGGTAATTAGTATGGAATGTATGTTTGAAAAATCCAAATTCAATGGCGATATAAGTGAGTGGGACACATCAAAAGTTGTAGATATGAGTTGGATGTTTTCTCATTCTGAATTTAATAATAATATTAGTCAGTGGGATACGTCTAATGTTGAAAATATGTATCAAATGTAGAAAATATGGAATGTATGTTTTATTATTCAAATTTTAATCAAAATATATCCAATTGGAACGTTTCTAATGTTAAAGCTATGAACAATATATTCTCACACTCTAAATTCAACCATGACTTAACAAATTGGAAGCCAATTAGTTTACTATTACCGTTAGACAAAGATATATTCTCAAATAAAATTATGTTCTCTAATTGCCCTGCACCAAAACCATATTGGTCTGAAGCACAAGATGTTTCTACTGCCGTTAGAAGCTACTGGTTAAACAAAGAGCTAGAATCATCTTTAATTGCAAATGAAATTAAATCAAATAAAATTAAGATATGAAAAATACAATAATAGCTAAAGATAACTTACATTTAGAATCTCTAATTTCAAAAGAAATTGAAATGCATGGAAATAATTGCGATCTAAATCATATTGATGTATCAGAAATCACTAATATGAAAAATTTATTTATGAATTCTAAATTCAATGGAGATATATCTAAGTGGGATACTTCAAAAGTTGTGAACTGTCAATTTATGTTTTACGGATCTGAATTTAATGGTGACATATCAGGTTGGGATACCTCTAATGTAGAAGATATGGGGTTTATGTTTGCAGAATCAAAATTCAATAGAGATATAAGTAAATGGAATGTATCAAATGTTAAACATATGAATAACGCCTTCAGTAGTTCTGTTTTTAATCAAGATATTAGTAAATGGGATGTATCAAATGTTCAAGATATGAATCATATGTTTACTAATTCATTATTTAACAATGATATTAGTCAATGGAACATGTCAAAATTAGAAAACATATCTAATATGTTTGAATCATCTGAATTTAATGGTGATATTTCAAATTGGAATGTTAGCAATGTAACATCTATGGCACTCACATTTAGTAATTCAAAATTTAATGGAGATATTAGTTCATGGGATGTATCTAATGTTGAAAATATGCAAAATATGTTTTCAATGTCCATCTTCAATAAAGATATAAGCAACTGGAATGTATCCAAAGTTACAGTAATGGATGAAATATTTTATGCTTCATCATTCAAGCAAGACCTGACTAACTGGAAACCCGTTAGTTTGGTTGATAAAATAAACTTATTCGGTAGAAACAACTCTCCTATTCCATATTGGGCTGAAATACCGAACACACCAAGAGCAGTTAGAAGCTATTGGCTTAACAAAGAACTAGAATCTTCACTAATTGATAAAAGCGTCAAAAATAATAAAATGAAGATATGAAAGAAAAAATAATAGCGAAAAATAAGGAAGAATTAAGAGAAATAATTAGAAATGAAATTTCTCAAAATGATAATTCTTGCAGCTTAAATCATGTAGATGTAAGCCTCATAAAAAATATGGATCACCTTTTTTGTTATACAACAAATATTGATAATAATCTTTCAGATTTTAATGGCGATATTTCAAAATGGGATGTATCTAATGTAGAAAGTATGGATGGATTATTTTCTTCATCAGAATTCAATAACGATATCAGTCAATGGAATGTGTCTAATGTTCAAGATATGTGTTCAATGTTCTCTAGTTCAAAATTTAATAGAGATATTTCTCTATGGGATACATCTAATGTTAAAAATATGTATTATATGTTCTATGAATCAGAGTTTGACGGAGATATTTCCAAGTGGAATGTTTCAAAGGTTAAAAATATGGAGCATATGTTTTTCAGATCTCAATTCAATAGAGATATCACTAACTGGAAACCCCTTAATCTAGAATATAAGCTTGAAATATTTAAAAACTGTTCTTCTCCTGTCCCATATTGGGCAGAGGCTGAAAATATACCAGCAGCAGTTAGAAGTTATTGGCTCAATAAAGAACTAGAATCTTCACTCATTGATAAAATCGTCAAAAATAATAAAATGAAGATATGAAAGAAAAAATAATAGCAAAGAATCTACAACAGTTAATATTAATAATTGATTATAATATTAAAATGTATGGTTATAACTGCAATTTAAATCATATTGATGTTTCCAATATCACAGATATGAGTAACTTATTTTCTAGTTCAAAATTTAACGGTAATATTTCTAAATGGAATATTTCTAATGTTACAACAATGTCTGAAATGTTTCTTAAATCTGAGTTTAATCAAGATATTAGCAGTTGGGATGTAAGTAATGTTGAAAACATGTATAAAATGTTTGATAACTCTATTTTTAATCAAAATATTTCTAATTGGGATGTTTCTAAAGTTACAAGTGTGCTATTTATGTTTAGTGGGTCTAAATTTAATCAAGACTTAACAAATTGGAAACCCCTAAATTTAAAATATCACAAACTCGTATTTAACTATTGTTCTGCACCTTTACCTTACTGGGCAGAAACAGATAATATATCAGCCGCTGTTAGAAGCTATTCCCTCAATAAAGAGATAGACTCTTCACTTATTTATAAAAATATTAAATCCAATAAAGTGAAAATATGAAAAATCAAATAATTGCAACCAATAAATCAAATCTTAAAGATTTAATTTTAGATGAAATTAAAGAAAATGGTTATGAATGCAGCCTCAATCATATTGATGTATCTAACATTGAATACATGAACAGCTTATTTAGTGGCTCACAATTCAATGGCGACATATCAATGTGGGATACATCTAATGTTGTTGATATGTCAGCTATGTTTTCCCACTCCCATTTTAATAAATACATAAGCAATTGGAATGTTTCTAAAGTTAAAAATATGTGGGGGATGTTTCATGAATCTAAATTCAATGGAGATATTTCTAAATGGAATGTGCAAAAAGTTAGAGACATGGAATCTATGTTTTATCAGTCTGAGTTTAAACAAGACTTAACAAACTGGAAGCCCTTTAGTATAGAAAATAAATCATCTATGTTTTATAATTGCTCAGTACCTGCACCATATTGGTTTGAAGCAGAAGACACACTAGCAGCAGTTAAAAGCCATTGGCTCAATAAAGAACTAGAAGACTCTTTAATTGATAAAAGTGTTAAAAACAATAAAATAAAGATATGAAAAAAACTATTGTACCTGAAAATTCAGTAGACTTGAAGCTATTAATTGAGGATGAAATTAAATTAAATGGGTATGAGTGCAATCTAAATTATATAGACGTATCAAATATAACAGATATGAACTATTTATTTTACAATTCTAAATTTAATGGTGACATTTCAGATTGGGATGTATCTAAAGTTAATAATATGGATGCTATGTTTTGTTTTTCTTCATTTAATGGTGATATAAGCAATTGGGATATTTCTAATGTTAATAATATGCATAGTATGTTCAATAATTCTAAATTTAACGGTGACATATCAAAATGGGATGTATCCAATGTCGAAAATATGTCAACTGTTTTTTTAGACTCAACATTTAATCAAAATATTAGTAACTGGAATGTTTCTAATGTAATTGATATGTCTTATATGTTTTTTGCATCAAATTTTGATGGTGATATTAGTGGATGGAATGTTTCCAATGTTAAAGATATGTGGTGTATGTTTCAGGAATCTCAGTTTAATCACGATATCAGCAATTGGAATGTGCAAAAAGTTGAAAATATGCGTTCTATGTTTGAATCGTCTAATTTTAAAAAAGATTTAACGAAGTGGAGACCTATAAATTTAATTGAGAAAGACTCTATATTTGATGATTGTGCTGCACCTGTACCCTATTGGGCAGAAGCAGATAACACACCAGCAGCAGTTAGAAGTTATTGGCTCAACAAAGATTTAGAAAACTCTATAATTGATAAAGAGATTAAATCTAATAAAATGAAGATATGAAAGAAAAAATAATTCCTCAAGACTTAGAAGACTTAAAATTAATATTTAGAGAAGAACTTCGTCTAAATGGTAATCATTGTGACCTAAACCACATAGATATATCAAATCTTACAAGTTTAGAAGAGTTATTCTATAGTAGTTCATTTAATGGCGACATAAGTAAGTGGGATACATCCAATATTAAAACCATGAAACTTATGTTTCGTGATTCAATATTCAACGGAGATATAAGTAAGTGGAATGTTTCTAATGTAATCAATATGGAAGAAATGTTTCACAATTCTAACTTTAACCAAGATATAAATCTTTGGGATGTGTCTAAGGTAGAAAACATGAAAGATATGTTTAGTGACTCATTATTCAACAAAAACATCAGCAATTGGAATGTTTCTAAAGTAAAAGATATGAACCAAATGTTTCATCTCTCTAATTTTAATAAAAATTTAATCAATTGGAAACCGATATCTCTACAATATAAAGATTATATGTTTCAACGTTGTCCAGCACCTATCCCCTATTGGGCTGAAGCACTAAATACACCAGCAGCCGTTAGAAGTTATTGGCTCAATAAATATCTAGAAGACTCTCTAATTGATAAAAACATTAAATCCAATAAAATGAAGATATGAAAAAAATAATTAGACCTCAAAGTAAACAAGACTTAAGAAACATCATAGAAAAAGAAATTAAATTGAATGGAAATACCTGCGACTTAAATCACATTGATGTCTCTAGCCTTCCAAACTTGGGTGAAATTTTTGAGTATTCGGACTTTAATGGAAATATAAGTAAATGGGATGTCAGGAATGCCACACATATGTACTCAATGTTTAAAAATTCAAAGTTTAATGGAGATATCAGCAATTGGAACGTTTCAAATGCAAAAAATACAAGATATATGTTCTATAAATCTGAATTTAATGGCGATATATCAAAATGGGATGTATCAAAAATTAAGAATGCCGATTATATGTTTGAAAACTTAAAATTTGATAAGGATTTGACCAATTGGACACCTTTATCTATAGAAGATAGAGATGATATGTTTAAAAATTGTCCCGCGCCAGTTCCCTATTGGGCTATTGCAGAAAACATTAAAGAATCAATTGAAGAAAATATTACAATTATTAAAAATCTGGAAAATCATGAAAATCATCTCACTCAAAAAATAATAATTGAGAAAAAAATCAAAATATGAAAGAAAAAATAATTCCTCAAGATTCATCTCATTTATTAGATATAATTCAGAAAGAAATCTCATTATATGGTAACGAATGTGACTTGAATCATATTGACGTTTCTAATATTACCAATATGTATGCACTCTTTTATGATTCAAAATTTAATGGCGATATATCGAAGTGGGATGTATCTCGGGTAGATACAATGAACTCCATGTTCTTTGATTCTCCGTTTAAAGGTGATATATCTAACTGGAATGTTTCTAATGTCAAAGATATGAATCAAATGTTTACTAATTCATTATTTAACAATGATATTTCTAAATGGGACGTATCTAATGTAGAAATTATGAATACAATGTTTGAAAAATCAAAATTTAATCAAAATATATCTAACTGGAATGTAGTGAAAGTTAAAAACATGGCACATATGTTTTATATGTCTGAGTTTACACAAGACTTAACAAATTGGAAGCCTATATCTTTAAATTATAAGAGCAATATTTTTCATGCTTGTAATGCCAATATTCCTTACTGGGCTGAAGCTGAAAACACACCTAAAGCAGTTAAAAGATACATGTTAAATGAAAGTTTAGAATCTTTTTTATTGAATAAATCTGATAAAACAGTTAAAATTAAAATATGAAAAGAATAGTAGCTCAAGATAAAGAAAATCTTAAACTTTTAATTAAAAAAGAAATTGAAATCAATGGTAATGAATGTGATTTAAATCATATTGATGTTTCTAAAGTAAAAGATATGAGTTATTTATTTAATTTCTCAAAATTTAACGGAGACATAAGTGAGTGGAATGTTTCTAATGTTAATAATATGGAAAATATTTTTGAAAACTCTAAATTTAATAAAAATATATCAAATTGGAACGTCTCTCAAGTCAATAATATGGAGGCAATGTTTGCTTTTTCTCAATTTAATAGAGATATATCCAAATGGAATGTTTCTAATGTTAAAAATATGAGAAATATGTTTTATGAGTCAAAATTCAATCAAGATTTAATAAATTGGAAACCAATCAATTTAAAAGAAAAAGGAAATACTTTTCAAAAATGCTCTGCTCCTTTACCCTATTGGTATTTAGCAGAAAACACCTCCAGTGCAGTTAATAGTTATTGGTTAAACAAAGGATTAGAAACTTCTTTAGTTGAGAATAAAATTAAATCCAATAAAATTAAAATATGAAAAAAATATTAGCTCAAAATAAACAACATTTAGTCAAACTAATAAGAAAAGAGATTGAACTAAATGGTATTAATTGCAGTTTAAATCATATCAATACATCTAATATATCAGATATGAGAAAAATTTTTGAAGGATCTAAATTCAATGGAGATATCAGTCAATGGGATGTATCTAATGTCACCAACATGGAATCTCTCTTTTTTCTATCTGATTTTAATGGGGATATATCAAATTGGGATGTGTCTAATGTAACAGATATGGAAGGTATCTTTTATAAGTCTAAATTTAATCAGGATATATCTCGTTGGAATACATCCGAAGTTATAAGTATGAGATATATGTTTCAATTATCACAATTCAATAAAAATCTAGAGAATTGGAAACCTATTAAACTTAAATCAAAGATAGGCATCTTTCGTGATTGCCCGGCACCTGTCCCCTATTGGGTTGAAGCTAAAAATATACCTGAAGCTGTTAAGTCTTATATTCTTAATAAAGAACTAAGTGCTTCTTTAGTTGAAAGTAAGTCTAGAACTAGTAAAATAAAAATATGAAAGAAACTATTATAGCTCAAGATAAAGAACAACTCAAATATTTAATTGAAAAAACAATTAAACTTCATGGCAATATATGTGATTTAAATCATATTGATGTATCTAATGTCGTAAATATGAATTCTATGTTCTTTGATGCTCTATTCAATAGAGACCTATCAAATTGGAATGTTTCTAATGTTAAAGATATGAATTTTATGTTTAGAGAATCTAATTTTAAACAAGACTTAATAAATTGGAAGCCAATTTCTCTCAAAAATAAGAATTATATATTTGAATTTTGTAAAGCACCAACTCCCTATTTGGCAAAGACAAGTGACACTGCACAACTAGTTAGAGAGTATGAAATCAAAAAAATGCAAAAACATCTTGATTCATCTTTAATTGATAAAAATATTAAATCCAATAAAATCAAAATATGAAAACAATAATAACCCCTGAAAATACAGGAGAACTAATAAAAATTTTTGAAAAGGAAATTTCACTATATGGTAACGATTGCGATTTAAATCATATTGATGTATCAAACATTACTGATATGAGTGCCTTATTTTATCAATCTCAATTCAATGGGAATATATCCAAATGGAATACTTCCAATGTAACATCAATGTTTTCAATGTTCTCTAATTCTAAATTTAATGGAAACATATCTGATTGGGATGTATCTAATGTTCAAGATATGTGCTCCATGTTTTCTAAATCTGAATTCAATCAAGATATAAGCAAATGGGATATTTCAAATGTTCAATATATGCAACAAATGTTTCAAGATTCACAATTCAAACAAGATTTAACTATTTGGATGCCATTTAATTTAATTAAAAAGGATTATATGTTTCGATATTGCTCTGCACCTGTTCCTTATTGGGTATATCCAGGTGACACTGCACAACTGGTTAAAGAATATAAAACTATAAAAATGCAAGAAAATCTTGATTCATCTTTAATTGATAAAAAAGTAATATCTCATAAAATAAAAATATGAAAACAATAATAGCTAAAAATATAGGTCATTTAATTAAAATAATTGAAAAAGAAACCCAGCTTAACGGTAATAATTGTAATTTAAATCATATTGATGTTTCAAATATAGAAGATATGAGTGATTTATTTGCACACTCATTCTTTAATGGGGATATTAGCAATTGGAATGTTTCTAATGTTAAGAAAATGACTGGAATGTTTGATACTTCCAAATTCAACGGAGATATATCAAAGTGGGATGTTTCAAACGTTGAATGTATGCATGGAATTTTTCAATTATCTTCCTTTAATCAAGACATAAGCAAATGGACTTTACATAATATGAAAGATATGGGATCTATGTTTTTTAAATCTAAATTTAACAATGATATCAGCAAATGGAATGTCTCCAATGTAACAGATATGGGGTCTATGTTTGAAGAATCAAAATTTGACCAAAATATATCCAGTTGGGATGTCTCTAATGTTCAAAATATGAATTATATGTTTTATAAATCAATATTTAACAAAGACATAAGTAATTGGAATGTTCAAAAAGTTACAAATATGCGATCTATGTTTTTTCTATCTGAAATTACACAAGATTTAACTGATTGGGAACCTATAGCTTTAGAGAATAAAGATAAAATATTTACTGATTGTAAAGCAAATATTCCTTACTGGGCAAATCCAGGAGATACCTTTCAATTAATTAAAAAAGACTTAAAATATAATAAAATAAAAATATGAAAGAAACAATAATAGCTGAAGATAAAGCACATCTTGAATTTTTAATTAAAAAAGAAATTAAACTTCACGGTAATACATGTCATTTAAATCATATCAATACTTCTAAAATAACAGATATGGGGAAATTATTTTTTGATAGTTTTTTTAATGGTGATATAAGTAAGTGGGATGTATCAAATGTTGAATATATGAGCCATATGTTTTATGAATCAGTATTTAATCGTGATATATCTAAATGGAATACATCTAAAGTAATAAATATGAACTGTATGTTTGATCTTTCTAAGTTTAATCAAGATATAAGTAATTGGGATGTTTCAAATGTAAAAGAAATGATTAATATATTTTCTAATTCTGAATTCAATAAAGACTTAACTATTTGGAAGCCCATCAATTTACAAAAAAAATATGATGCTTTTTATAGCTGTAATGCACCAATTCCATATTGGGCAGAAGTTGAAAATACACCTCAAGCAGTTAATAGTTATTGGCTTAACAAAGAATTAGAATCTTCACTTGTTGATAAAAATGTGAAATCTCATAAAATAAAAATATGAAAATAACGATTTTAGCTCAAGATTTAGAGCATCTTAAGACACTAATAAATAAAGAAATTATTGACTTTGGTTATGAATGTGACCTGAACCATATAGATGTTTCAAATATAAAAACAATGAATAGTTTATTTATTGATTCTGAATTTAATGGCGACATATCAAAGTGGGATGTATCTAATGTTCAAAGAATGGATGGTATGTTCATTGGTTCAAAATTTAATAATGATATAAGTAATTGGAATGTATCTAAGGTTGAAGATATGGACAGTATGTTTGCAGATTCAGAATTTAACCAAGACTTAAATGATTGGAAGCCATTGAGTCTAACAAATAAAATTGATATATTTATTAGTTGTCCAGCACCTGTCCCCTATTGGGTTGAAGCACATAACATACCAAAGACTTAAAATATAATAAAATAAAAATATGAAAGAAACAATAATAGCTGAAGATAAAGCACATCTTGAATTTTTAATTAAAAAAGAAATTAAAATTCACGGCAATACATGTGATTTGAATCATATTGATGTTTCCAATGTTAAAGATTTTTCAAGTCTATTTTCAAACTCAAAATTTAATGGTGATATCAGTCAATGGAATGTATCTAATGTGGTAGATATGAAAGGCATGTTCTGCTCATCTAATTTTCGTGGTGATATTAGTCTATGGGATGTTTCTAATTTAATACATATGGATGATATGTTTAATAAATCAAAGTTTAATGGTAACTTAAGTAAATGGAATGTATCTAGTGTTAAATTTATGACCTCTGTTTTTGAAGATTCTAACTTCAATGGTGATATTTCTCAATGGGATGTTAGTAATGTTAAAAACATGTCTTTCATGTTCTATAAATCTGTCTTTAATAAAAATATCAACAATTGGAATACTTCGAATGTTATAGACATGACATGTATTTTTGATACATCACAATTTAATCAAGATATATCTCAATGGGACGTTTCTCGTGTAACCAGCATGGATCAAATGTTTTATAATTCCAAATTCAATCAAAATATCAGTAAATGGAACGTATCTAATGTAGAACGTATGACCAATATGTTTACATCATCCTCATTTTCTCAAAACTTAAGCTCTTGGACACCTTGGGCACTTAAAGATGACTTCAATATGCTCAATGGCACCCAAGCACCTAAACCCTATTGGCTTAACAAGAAAAACATTACCAGTGTATTAACAAAGAAAATCATTCAAAAAAATCATAAATCTCTTGAAAAACACATCAATAAAAATAATACAACAACAGATGTATTACCAAAAAAGATAAAAATATAAAACAAATATAATTTTATTAAAATTTGACTTCAATCATCTAAATTGTTAATTTTCTCAGTATGAAAGCACTACTGAAAATACCCTTCGACTTCAAAGATAAAGCAAAACAAATCGCCAAAGAGCATAAATCTGCCCTATGGTGGGAACCCATCAGCAAATCTTGGGAGTTCTCAGGTAACACCATCCCAGAAGAATTTAAACCATTCATCATTCCAGGTAGCATGGAAATCATACCCGACAATAAAGATGAACAAAATGATAATATGGATTGGCCAGATTTCTCAGAAAACCTATCAACGAAAATGATCTGTATATATATTGTGTAGACTACCCATTTGAACTAAGAGAAAATGCCTCCAGATTAGGACTCTCTTGGAATTCTACCTACAAGACATACACAATTAGAACCAGACAACCCTCAGAAGATATTAAACCATATCTAAGCCAGCCATTTTCATACGAATCCTGGATTGAATTCTTCCTTAACTCAAAACATAGACCACAAACACAAGCTCTAATGCCTGACAAAGATATATGGGATATAAGACCACATCAAAGCATCGCTGGCGATATGGCTGCTAAAGCCTTCTCTAAGAAATATTCTGGATTCCTAATTGCTGACCAGGTTGGCCTTGGTAAAACCATTAGCTCACTTTCTTCAATTAGAAAAATTAATCTAAACAGCAAATATCCAGCCTTCAGTATAGATAAAGAAAGCAATAAACTTATCTTCCATAAAGATAAAAGAACCGTTCTCATCGTTACAACACTTGCTGCTATAGCCCACTGGCGTAACACCCTTCTCCAGTTTGATACAGATAAATTTAAAATACTCATCATCAACTACGATAGACTACAAAAACTATTTAAAGTTCAAGATGATAAATATAAAACAAAAGCAAAAAGTAAAAAAGCTAAAAATAAAAGAATAAAAAATAATTCCCTTGCACCTATTTTTGATTTCAGCATTTGGGATGAATCTCATAAAATGAAAAATAGCACCTCCATGAGAGCTAAACTAGGTAGAAAAATATCCGACAATTCACAGTTCAATCTCTTTTTAAGTGCTACAGCAGGACAAAACCCATTAGAGCTTTCATACCTTATACCTCTACTTTCTTCTATCACTGGAGAAAAAGCCAGCAGTATGGATGACTTTGAACAATGGTGTAAATCCATGAGTCTCGGCGTATCAAGAGCAGAATTCGGTAAATGGGTTTGGGATGGTTCACAGCTATCAGAAGAAATCCAACCGATATCGCTGGCTGGCCTGAAATTAATCGTGAACTTACACACATTGAACTCAGTCCCGAACAAATACCCCTATACCAAGCAGCTTGGGATGAATTTAAAAAACTTAAACATAACGAGTATAAATCACTCAACAATAAATCCCTTAAACAAAAAGGTGATGTCAACCAACTCGTTGCAAACTTAAGATTCAGACAAAAAGCCTCTATCCTTAAAATTGACTCAACCATTGAATATATTATCAACGGCTTGGAAAACAACCACCAAGTCGCTGTCAGTGTCGCTTTCCAAGAAACACTCTCACTCATTAAAGAAAAACTCGCTAAACAAAACATAGATTGCTCCGTCATACACGGTCAAATATCACCCAAAGAAAAAGAACAAAATAGAATGGACTTTCAAACTGGAAAAACCAAAGTCATCCTATTCACTGTAGAAGAAGCTATATCACTACACCAAGGAGAGCACAACGGCACACCAAGAATCATGCTTATCCATGACCTCAGATGGTCTGCTATCTCCATGAACCAAATTGAAGGTAGAACCCACAGAGATGGTAAATTCTCACAAATCTACTGGCTATTCCTCACCAACACCATAGAGCAAGATATCGCCCAAATTGTCCTCAGAAGACTCATCAACATGAACTCCATGGTAGGTGACGATACCCAAGTTCTCAAAGATATTGAAAAACTCTTTATGGAAAAATTACAAATAAAAGAATAAGTAAAATCCTATAAACAATAATTACATCATAAATTTTTCCGCTTAATAACCAAGCTAATATTGCTTAATTATCTCACTTCCTTATTTAAGAAATTCCTTGTGTTGAAATCTTAAAAATACAACTTATAACACAACTTAAAAAAACCAAAACACTTAATCTTTAAATTACCTCAAACTTTTGCTATACTCAATGTATGAGCAGTAAAAAATTTAATCAAAATCAACATAAAATAACTCAACCAACATCAAAAAGAAGGCTTTTTACTAGAAATACTTAAATCAGATTTTGAAAATTTAAGTCTTGAATTTCTTAAAACCAACTTCTCCATTAAAGAAGATATGATTATAAATTCCTCCATAGAGCATATACTTAAAGAAAACAACACAGCCAACATAAACTTCAACCCATTTGAAAAAAACCACTCCATACCTCTCATCAACTCACTCAACCCAATAGATAAAGATAAGATGGAAGTTCAAATTATTAAAAAATCACAAACGATTGCAAATAAATTTATCTACTTTGACAACCAAATACAAACTATTTGACTCAAAAGTTTCCTAAATTATATAAAAAAATACTTCCATATACCCTCAACTATGCATTAGGAAAAGGTGATAAAAATGTATTCTCCAGACTAATAAACCTAGAAGAAAAAATTGAAAACACATCAATCCCATTTATCCTATCCAACTTCATTCTCACAAGTCATATTTCAATAGTCCTTGAAAAAGACTTTGGCAATGATTTCATTCAATCAACATTTAGAAAACATTTTATAACCTGTACCCAAGACTTTCACCACCATATATACAAAAATCAAAATCCACTCACATCATTTGACCCTGTTTTTGATTTTGATGATGAGTCTATTATGAAAAAATCTACCATGTCCTCAATAAAACTATTGGGTAAAGAAAAATTCAATCAACTCTATGATGAAATAAATACCACACTCATATTGTTTAATACCTTTTACTTAGAGCAAAATTTAAATAAACCATCACAAGATAACAATCCCAATAAACCTGTTAAAAAAATATAACCAGATATTGAATATTATTTTCAATATATTAAGATATATAAACACTACAAGAGAATAAACATGATTATCAACGGAAAAAGACTACTAGGATTACAAACATTTAAAGAAAAATATAAAGATGACTACCTTCTTGTAGATCTCTCAAGCTCCAAACACCACCCACAAGGACACCTTGAATCCCTATGCGCTGCCATAGACTCCCAAGCAAGCTCATTATGCATTAGCTCTGTATCAGCAGAATTTCTTGAAAAACAATGCACAGAAGTATCTTGGAAAAAAGTTCCTAAACAATGGCAAAATCAATTTCTTGAGCGTCTTGATTTTCCAGAAAAAGTCATTAAAAATTCAAAACCTAAAAATGATGACCCCAAACAACTTAAATTGTTTTAAATAAAAACCAAACCAAAATAAAAAACATCTGATTTTCAGATGTTTTTTTAATCCACAAATTCAATAATTTAATCCCTAGCTGCGTCAAACCATTCCCACCAATGAAAATCAAAATAGCCATTATAATTAATTATTCACAAAACTATGAATAAAAAAAATCTGCCTGATTTAAGAATTTCTTAATACAGGCAGATATCTAAACTGTTATATAGCAGTAAGTTATACCACCATATCATTACCACATATATTTCACCTATTATCAATAAGTGCAGGTTTTGCAATGAAACTCTCTTCCTTAACATCTTCTTCAACCTTCACTTCATTGTCACCCACAAATATTTCCCTGAATGCCAAATAGACCATTCCACAATACACAGGATAGATAATGAAAATCAAAGTAGGAAACAAAATCCCCAAAACAAAGATAAGACCAAACAAAGCAACTTCATTAGTTACATTCACATCCTTGTTCTCCATAGCAGCATTATGACACTGGACATCAATAATGGCTCTTTCCTCAACACCGAAATACCTATTTAGAAGATGTGAGAAAATTCTCATCATTCCACCCATGTTCAGGAAAGTCACACCAAAAATAAAGAACCATACACTGTCACCCATGAAGCGTGGAACCCTCTTCTCAATCTTTGCCAATTCTTCAGCAGTCATCTTCGCAAGGGCTGCGTCCTGAGCATAATTCAACAATGCAATAGCACCTAATACAAAAATAAGCACAACAAGCCTTAACTTGATTTGCATAAAGAATGACTTAAATGTGTTTACCAAAGACCTCACAAACACATCCAGACTGTTTTTCCTCTCATATGCATAATGAGAAAACTCCAATCCCAATACCACAAAAAACATACCCATCAAGATTTTAGCTACCGTATTGATGTTGTATCCATCCAGCAGGTAAAAACAAGAAAGCACTAAAATCCAATTCAAAGGTGAATAAATCATCATCGCAACAGATTGCTTGAACCACCTCTTCATATAACCAGGCTCAACTTTTCTCGGCTTAATATTCATAAGTTAACTCCTAAATTCTTAATCGTCATTATACATTATATAAGCAGATTTTTTAAAAAAATAAATCGTTTTACAAAAATATCTTTGTGTGATATAGTATCTTTCATATGAAATACAACACCAATAAGGAAATCAAACCCAAAATCTTTGATGAAAAACGGCTCATGAGCTACTCCATATGGCTACTGTCCAAACGTGATTACTCTGAATTTGAAATCAAAGAGAAAATGAAAAAATACCAACCAGATGAAAAAATCATCTCCAGTGTATGCACCAAGTTGGTTCAAATGTCATACATCAATGATGAGAGAAGAGCTAACTCTATCTTCAACCAATATATACGCAAAGAAGGTATTAAAAAAATATCATACCGACTAAAACAAAAGGGGATAGAGCAAGACCTTATTGAGCAAATCATATCCAATAAAACATCAGAAGATGACTTCCAAGAAAACTTAAACACAAAAATTCAACAACTACTTATTAATAAATACAAAACATTCAATCCAGATAACTATCAAAAATATGCCAGCTTCCTTGCTTCTAGAGGATATGCTTGGAAAGATATCAGTGAGGCTATTAGCGAATTTAAGAAAATCTCTCAAACAGACAATCTGTAAATTTTCCTGCCTGAATGAAGAATATACAAAGCAAATCCTAAAAAGTACCAAAACAAGTGAGCCACCACCGTAATAGATACAAATACCAATTCTGAAATTCTTGAGTAACCTGTTGTCAGTGATTCATCCGTAATTAAAATAAAATTATTATCACCTTTGACCACAATTACAGGTACATAATCAAATGTATTTCCTCTGAAATTACTTAAAAAATTAGAATAATATTTTGCACCAAATTTATCAAACATATCCCTGATAGGGGCAATTTGTGGATCATAAAATTCTAAAAAGTCTTCACTTATCTCATCATCCTTAAATACCACTTTCCAATTAGAATCAAAAACAACACAATTCTTCTGTTTACAAATATCCTTTATTTCTTTGTTTTGAATTTCATATCCCATCTCATATAGAGCATTATTCCTCACAAACTTGAAGTAGCCCATAGGAATAGCAAAGTGAAATATAATTGTTGTGCTTAAAATAGACGCCCCAATTAAAAATATAAAAACACGCTGCAACTTATATGCCTTGGATAAAATTATCACGAAGAACAACAGAAGCAGTACAGCAATATATAGAAATATTCTTGTGTATTGTGGATTTAAAATTGATTGCCCCTCACGCATTAAAAAACCATAAACACCTGAATTGAATAAAGATTCATGTATAACTGTGTCCATATATCCATATAAGCCAGAGAAAAATCCTAAGAGAGTTATTAGAGTAAATTCTATCAACATCATCTTTTTCTTAAATAAGGCATACAAGACCAGTAAGAATCCTGATGTGATTAACCCAGAGTGTACAAATACAATATCTTGAAACAAGAGTTTCAGATTATAATTGTTGAGTAAATCTCCAACTCTGAAATAATTAATGACAAGAAAGAAGTTAAAAATACAGTAAAAAAAAACACCAGCAAGAATCACAACAGACAGTAAATCCATTGCTTTTCTAGGGGTTAATTTTTCAACATTCATTTTTTCTTAAATCTCATAGAGTGACTTTATTTTTATAGATTACTTTTACCCTGTCTTCAGCCCAAGAAAGAGCCTTTCTTATTCTGTCTACTGTCATGAGTTTTGCTTCCTCAAAAGAAACCCAACGATATTCATCATGCTCTGGCCTTCCTAAAGTAGGACTTATCCCCATCTTGATATTTTCTTCATCAGTTTTGGCAATAAAATAGTAAACAGTCTTCCTGTTTTTACCGAACTCTTCAGTTTGATAAAAGGTTTTTCCCCATATAAAGTCCAGATTTTTAATACCTGTCTCTTCTGAAACTTCCCTTACGGCTGCTTGAATTTTGCTTTCATTCAATTCAATACCACCTTTAGGAAAATCCCAAAAGTTGTAAGAGTTCATGAGCAACACTTTTAACTCACCAGTTGCTCTGTCCTTTCTAATAATGATAACTCCCGCTGATTCCACTTTTTTCATCTTAAAACCCTAATTTTTTATAGATTGTAAAACAAAAATCAAAAAATAGCAAAATGTAAAAAACCACTTATGAAAAGATATTAAAACTGTTTTATTAATCAATAAAAATAACCGCTTAAAATCACCCAAATATTGAAAAAATCTCTAAAATTTTTAATAAAATATTTTATATGATAAAAAAAACTTGACTTTTAGCACAATGCTTATTTGCCCCGTTACTATATAAAAAAATATCATCTAGGTAACTTATAAACAAATTTTTAAAAGTCAAAAAAACAGAAATTTGCCCCTTATAAATGAAGTAACACCTAAAAACTTGATGTTACTTCAACAATTTTAAAGATTTAAAAAATACAAGAGTAACACTATTTTTTTTGACAAACAAAGTGAAAATTTTTAACAAAAAATGATTTTATATTTGCTAATATTCAATTTATTTGTTAAGTTTATAGCAAAATTGAGGTATAAATAAATTGTCAGACATATTTTTTGCAAATCAAAACACATTGACACTGCATGTAAGAGTTACAAAAAACTGCAATGCAGATTGTTCATACTGTTCATCTTTTGAAAACAACCAATCTAAAATCATGTCATTGGATGATTTAAGAAAATCCATTGATTTTATCAAATCAAAGATTTTTGAATTCAATCTGGGTGGAACCAGGGATATGCTTACAGTTCAGTATGTTGGTGGTGAAATATTGACAGTGTCACATGATTACTTGAAAAATTTTACAGAAATTGTTAAAAATGAACTCTCTCCACTATTCAAAAACTTCAGACATGGCGTTCAATCCAACTTAATAGGATCATATAAAAAGGTTGCAGAACTAAGTGAACTGTTCTCAGATAATATTGGAACTTCTTATGATAACTTCACCAATCAAAGAACAGTTAATAAAGATCCGAGTAAATATAAGACTATCTTTTTGAAAAATGCTTCAAGCCTCAAGAGAACAATCGGCAGAAGCATTGATGGTATTGTTGTTGTAGACTACGCAATGAAAGACTTCATTCACGAAGAAATCTCAATAGCAAACAACAAAAAATACAATATCACTCTCCGACCTGTCTTCTATGGGGGTAGTGAAGTAGAGAAAATTTCTGTAGATGAAATGCAAGTTATATATGAAAAAGCTTTTGATAACTGGTTCATGCAACAAAATATACTTATAGAGCCTTTCGCAAGCTTTACACAAAAAAGATTATACAACTTAAAAAACGATCCAGAGCTTATTAATGTATCAGGCTGTGCCTCACAACACAATTGCGCATATGTTTCATTAAATCTTGAACCCAATGGAGACTTATATGTTTGCCTAGATTTGGCTGACTCCAAACATTTAAAGTTGGGCAACAGCATTAAAGAAACCTGGAATTATGATTTATTTGAGCAAATTGCTCAAAGAAGCTATAAACTAAAAACAGAATGCTACAGTTGCAGTTACTTTAAAGAATGTCAAGGTGGTTGCATGAAGGAAGCAGTTGAGCAATCAAATGATATTTATGGCAAGACACATTATTGTCAGATATGGAAATCTATATTCTCAAAAATAGATTCCCGAATTTCAGAAAAAGGCCATGAAAGCGTTCAAAGCTGGATAAGTTCTTTGCAGAAATAAGAAAATCAATTACTGATTTTCAATCATTCTTTTATTGATAGCTTGTCCTATCAAAGCCATTGCTGGCATGTTGCCATACTCTTTTGCATAATCCAAAGCACTCTTGAAAGAGCTATCAACGGAGCTAGGATCTACACCCATGTTGAGCAAATATTGCATAACCACCAAAACTCTTCCTCTATCTACATTGTTTTGCAATGCATAATAAAGTAAACTTTTGCCAGTCTCATCATTTTCAAAAAGGCAAGCCTCTCCGTTTTCTTTTACGAATTCTTTGATTGAATCTATTTCCTGTCTTTCTACAAATTCTTTTAGATTTTTATTCATAAGACTTTCTCCTGAGCCGATTTTACACCAATATCAAATTTTTGTCAAAAACTTATTTTCAAAATATTTGTAAATTTCGTTCTCAGATGTTAATATTCCTTCATTTTGTACTGGATTTCTGTTAAATCTTGTTGCATTAAGATCTGGATTATCCCTATAGTACTCAATTAAAAAATCCATAAAACCCTTCAAATTTGAGGGGCATTTGTTTTCATTTTCATATTTTAACCAAGAAACAACACCTGTTTGAGCACAGGTATTTATATACTGACAAGAATTGCAAGTCTTGTTTTTCATAAATGCATTGTAAATTTTAATTGCATGACTCTTCAGTGGCAGACTATCAGCTTGAGACAATCTCTCCTTAATAGGAATTAAATTATTAATCATGCCAACCTGGGCTGGATACTGATTGCCCTTACTATCTATATAAAAGTTGTTTCCTAAAGACTTCTCAATATTGGCAACAACATTTTCCATTGTGAGACTTTGATCGCTCAATATCTTAGATAAAAATGGTATAAAATTAATTTCATATAAATGCTCTTTGGCATTTAATATGAGTAAATCTTGAAGCCAAGACAACATTTCTTGAGATTTGTTTTTCCACATCTCCTTTGTCTGGATGTTAAATACCCAATTCATCTCTACATGAATAAACTGATTTTCAATAATCCAATCATGAAAATATTGAGCACTCATTGAGTTGAAAACATCTTCACCTAAATTCACAGTAAGCTCAGTCATCCCACACTTTTCTTTGAAATACAAAATATTATTCAAATAAATCTTTTTAAAAGATTTTTCTGCGACTATTTTCTTAGGATCGAAAACAACTTGAATAAAAAAAGGTGTTTTATTTTCTATAGAAAGCTCATAAAACAAGTCCATCTTTCTCTTCGTATCTTCATTTTTTCCAATAGCAGAAGCAGTTATAAATGTATTTGATTTGGTTCTTAAACCTTCTGGGATCATCTCTTTGAGAGATTTCATAAACTTTACAATATCTTCATCAGACAATAAGAAATGGTCTCCTTGACCCAAAAATACAGTCACAGACTCCACTTCTTGAAAATTTTCTTTACTCAAAAGCACGTTAACATCCTTGAATCTTTGAGTCAAGTCATCCCAATTGATTTGAGACTTTTCTAACCTTTCAAGCGAAGCTAAAGCACAACCAGAGCATGTGCCACCACATCTCAATACAGTCTCAAGCAATATCTGAATATTTTTCATCAGTTGACCATCACCTTTAAATCTACCTCAGTATCTTTCCAAAGAAATTTGGTGGGCTTGTCTCTTTGATGAAGAACAATAAATTCATTCTTATTCTCTACTGCATTAGGCTTTCTTCCCATCTCAGCTTGACCAGCAGAAGCGTCAGCATTGGTAATAATAGATAAAACATCTGTTTTTTCAAATCCAGCATTTTCAAAAATAAATTGAGTCCATAAATTTTTTGAAGCCTTATCCACATGTGTAACAAGTCTTATTCCTACACTGTCCAACTCGTTATCCAAATCCACTTTAACCCCTTGATTCATTCCTTTTTGTGAGTCTGTTTTTAATCTTTGCTCATTATTGACTGAGGATGAATTCATTAAACCCGCCATAATTGAGAACAGTTCTGAGCTATTGTTTTGAAAACTTCCATCAAACATCAAAACACCTTTATACTTTATTTTAAGCTCATAATCCAAAGTATATGTTTTATCTTTATCAACAGATTTTAAAAAATCTTTTTCAAATTTTGAAAGTGATTGCTCACTTTTTTCTCTGAACTCTTTATCAGTTGGCTCCTTAACTTGAGCAATTGCCACTTGGGATGATAATAAAAGAGTTGCCAGTGCTAAATATTTCATATGTTGTTCTTTCAAAATAATAAAATCAATATATTAAATTTTCACAAATTATCAAATTTAAAAAAAATTGACATAATTTCTATATGTTTTATATAGTGAATTATGTCAATCAATACAATAGAATTATTTGCTGGGTCTGGTGGCCTTGCTCTTGGATTAGAAAGAGCAGGCTTTCATCACATTATGTTAAACGAGTACGATAAAAATTGTGCTCAGACACTTAAACTCAACAAACCAAATTGGAACGTTATCCATGAAGATATCAAAAAGATATCATTCAAACCTTATAAAAATATACAAATGGTCACTGGAGGATTTCCTTGCCAAGCATTCTCACATAGTGGTAAAAGACTGGGGTTTGAAGACGCAAGAGGCACTCTTTTTTATGAGTTTGCTCGTGCAGTTGATGAATGTAGACCTGATTTTTTTCTCATTGAAAATGTCAAAGGACTCATCACACATGATAAAGGAAGAACAATACAAACTATTATAAATACATTAGAGGATTTGAAATATCATGTTTTCAACCCACTTCTATTAAATTCAAAGAACTATCATGTTGCACAAAATAGAGAGCGTGTCTTCATATTTGGATGTTTGAAAAAATTCAAAAATAAGGTTAATTTTGAAGCACCACCTAAAGTAAAATCAATCACACTGCATGACATATTGAAATCAACAAGTATTTTTAAAGAAAATATAGAAAAAATTCAAACCAACAGTCCTAAATATTCAAAAGAAAAAGAAAATCTTTTTGCACTTATTCCACAAGGTGGCAATTGGAAAAATTTAAACCTAGATCTTCAAAAACAGTATATGGGTCAGATGTTCTACTCTGGTGGAGGTAAGACAGGAGTTTTGAAAAAACTATCTTATAGTGATATATCCCCCACAATACTTACATCTCCATCACAAAAACAAACAGAGAGATGTCATCCAGAATTCAATCGTCCATTAAGTATTAGAGAGTGTGCCAGAATTCAAAGTTATCCAGACAATTGGAAATTTACTGGGTCAATCAGTGCACAATATAAACAAATTGGTAATTCTGTTCCACCAGAATTGGCTTTTCACCTCGGAAAATATTTGTATGATCAAATTAAAGACCTTTATTAATTTGATTGCACTATCAACTGCTTTGTATTTATTACCTAGCTTATCTATAGCAGGCAATCAACGCTATGAGGTGCTCAGTGCAGCAACAAAACAAATGATGTCTGCCTCCATTTCAGATCAAAAGCCAATATTTTCAAGTTTTATGAACGATCAAGAGAAGCAAACATGGATAGTACCAAGACTTAACTATATTAAAAAACGCTTTATAGACGAAGAAGAGGCAATTAACTTCTTGGTTACAATACATTACGAAGCCACACGTGCAGGGCTAGATCCAGACCTTATTTTAGGACTTATAAAAGTGGAGAGCAACTTTAAAAAATATGCCATAAGCTCAGTAGGTGCTAGAGGCTATATGCAAATTATGCCCTTTTGGATTGACATTATAGGAGAAAAAAATCATAATCTATTTCATCTCAGAACAAATCTGCGATATGGTTGCACTATTTTAAGACATTATATAGATATAGAGAAAGGAAACATACACAGAGCTTTAGGCAGATACAATGGATCTTTAGGTAAAGATAAATATCCCAATGCTGTTTTAAATTCTGTTAAAATTTTAAAGGAACAAGCAAAATGAATAAAAAGACTCTTATATCCCTCGCCATTCTTTCAGCCAGCAACTTAACATATGCACAAAATGTCATCTTCAAATGCACAAACAGTGAAGGCAATATACTCTATGTCAATGAAAGACAGACACAAAAAGATTTAAAGTGTGAAAAAACAAATTTGGCTGAGATAGACAAGAGAACCATACTCAACAAGCCCAATCCTTTAGCACCACTTGGCGCTTCCACTGCCAGCGCAATAGTTCAAGCCAACACCATATCTGCTGAGCAAAAAGCAAGAGATGAGAGAAGACTTCTTATATTAAAACAAGAGTTTTCACAGGAAGAATCTCAATTAAAAACAGTCTCAGCCATGTTGCAAAATATTGAAAAATCCAACGATACAAGTCAAATTCAAAAACTCAAAGAAATGGTTAACAACCACAACAAAAATCTTTTAGCACTAAAGAAAGAAATAGACAGTATTTCTATAAAGCCAGAGATCAATCTTAACGAAAATCTTCTTGCTACAGTTAATGGACCCAAACCACCTGCTTCAATAGGTGACACAAAATTACCAGTGGCTCTACCAAACAGTACAACCAGCAATATTGCAACTCCCGTTATTAACAACAATACAGTACAAACCCCATCTCAGTCAGCTAGTAACTCAAACGCCAGCATTGCCTCCACACCTCAAGCAACACGTGTCTTAGAGAAGACTTCACCTGTCAAACCAGTAGAGAAAATTACTGCAAGACAGACTCAGGAAAAATCAAGCAAAACAATTACACCACAGTTCGGTAGCAAAAAAGAAATCAGTCCAAGTGATTTTTTAAGTGGCAAATAATTGTAAAACCTGAAATTAAATTTTCAATTTCTTAGCACCAGGCTTTACCTCTGGTGGCTGAGCATTATTCTCAACCTCATTTTCAATGGATTCAATCAACTCATCCTTATGAGGCAATGTCTCTTCCAATACTCCAGACAACAACATAGCTCTTGCAGCAAAATCAACAGCCAAGTCTTTAGGAGTCTTACCGTCCAGATTAGGAAGATTGGTATCTGCACCAGCAGCAATCAGTAAGCGACCAATCTCTATATCATCATTTGAGGGATTTTCTTTAGCCACATTGTGATGTATTGCTGTATTGCCTGCACCATCTCTTTCATTAACCTTGATATTATAGTGTCTCAGTAGTGTTATGACCGCTTGTAAATCTGAATTTATGGTTGCAAAAATCAAACATGGATTTTTGGTCTCAGGATGTCTGGTTAGTGGGCACTTACTCTCAATGAACAGTTCAAGAAAATTATGTTTTTTATTTATCAATGCATACCAAAGAGCATTGATAAAGTTAGGATTAGGCATGTATGTTATGGAAGCATTTGCTCTTACATAGAATTTTGCCAAATCGTAGTGACCTGACTCCATACATGCAATCAAAGGAGTTAAATGCTCTTCAAAACAATTGAGCACAGCACCTTGTTTTAACAGCTTTTTAGCTTCATTTTTCTCTCCATTTAAAGAGTGAGCTATCAATTGCTGAGACAGCAATATCATCCTGTCAGAGGCTGCTCTTTCCATGGTTAAAATTTTATTGAGGTTTTCCCAGTTTTCCATTGAAATATGATAAATAATTTTTTTAAAGAATACAAATTATTTGACAACTTTTATTCCATTACATAAGATATATGACAATTTGGAGAACCTAATGGCTAAAAAAGACGAACTACCTGAGACACCTACATCTGAAGTCATCATGACAAAAGAAATAGCAAAATCTATTGAAGATTTGATTTTTCAAAAGAAAAAAATTGCAATGGATCAAGAAGCATTTAAAGAGGCTCTTGAAAAAGTTGCAGATAAAGCAGGTATTAAAAAAGGACTTCTTAGTAAACGTGTTAACATGATTATCAAAGAAGAAGAGCAAGGCGGCGAACTCAAGAGCAATGAAAATGATATTATTTTCGTTGAAAAATATTTTCAAATCAAAGAAGCACAATAAAAGTAAAAAATGCAACTCCTGAAGCCTAAATTTAAATTTGCACTTTTCCTCACTGAGCAGGCTAAAACCTCCTTTCAGCAGAAAAATAGACCAAGCCAAAATCCGGTCATATGCTATGCTGAGAGTTATGAGATAAAGGAAGATGGATCTATCATCTTTTATCAAACCATGAGCAAAGGAGCAGCAGGAGCAGGAGATAGTGAAAAAATTTTTAAAGTGCCTGTTCTTGCTTACCCACAAGGCAAATGGGAATCATGTGGGCTTGTTGATGATAATGATGAATTTCCTGTGTTCAACAACAGATCAAGAAGCCTCACCATATCAAACAATCAAGGGACTCCTGCAAGAAGTGAGGACTCACCAACAAGAACTCAAAGGGTTGAAGACCCACTAAATAAACCACAAATGCATTCTGCACCCAAGGACGAAGTAGCAGAATTGGACAATATGTTTGGCACCAACATTCTCTCTGGTGGAGGTGGCAATAATAACTATCAGCAAAACGGTATTTTATCTATGCCTGGTGTGGGTGGACAAAACAATACTGAAGAATTTAAAAAACAAAAAGAAGAATGGCTTGAAGCAGAAATAAAGAATTATGTCAAAAGTACAGAACTTTTCTTGGTGGAAGAGTTCATTACAAGTGTCAAAAACCATCCACAATACAGAAACTTCAAACCCCAAGAAACTGAAATACAATGGGCTTGCTCAAAACTTATTAGAAATAAGCAAGTTATGGCAAAGAAGTTCTACAATCCTCTTATACAAAAGCCGTTATCTCTCATAGCACCAGATATCATGAAGAGACAATGGGATGGTAAAATGGCACCTATTTTGCAAACATTGCAAGACAAGGAAGAAACCAAGAACATCAATGCAATTGATTTAGCCGTATGGATGGTTCAAAATAATTTCAGTGCCTACTAATTTTGATGAAAAAACATCAACAATTTGTTTTAAAACAACACAATCATATTGTTTTTGATAGAAAAACAGTATATAATTAATCATTAACACGGAGAAAAACACTTGGATAAAAAATATTTTGTAAACAATCAAATCAGAGCGCAAAGAATTCTTTTACTCTCAGAAGAGGGAGAAAAAGTTGGTGAAATGTCATTTCACGACGCCATCAAGCTCGCACATGAGCAAGATTTAGATTTAATGCAAGTTGGTGAAAACAAAGACTATGCAACATGCAAAATTGTAAAGTTTGATTCTTGGCTTTATCATGAGAAAAAGAAACAAGAAAAACTTGATTTCAAAAACAGAAGCCACGACATTAAAACCATTCAGGTGCGTCCATCAATTGGTGACAATGACTTTGATCTTAAGATGAAAAAAGTCAATGAATTCCTTGAGGAATCACATAAGGTTAAAATCGTCATCAGATTTAAAACTTTCAGAGAAACACAGATGAAATCCATCAACGATGAGTTTATTGAAAAAGTTCTTAAAACTGTAGAAAACTATGGTGAATTGGATACAAAAATTAGCTATGGTGGTAAAGAGATTAACTTCATCTTAAAGCCAGCAAAGAAAAACACACCTAAACCCAAACCTGGGATTTAAATAAAAAAAGAGCCTTTAGGCTCTTTTTTTTATTACACTTTCAATTCTGGATTTTTATTTGTATTTACGGTGCAATTCCCTCATCATAACTATATTCCCAACCTGTATAGTCTTTACTTTCAATCCATTTGCCTTTCATCTCAACGACCCAATCTAAATATTGTTTTGATGGCTCATCTAGGTCAATACGATACTCTTCTTGACCATCATCCCATTTTGCCAATTTAATATTGACTTTTGTACCCTTTAGAATTCTAGCCACCTGATCAAGAACCCACTGCTTATGGTGTGCACCATCAATTTGAGCATATCTTTCTATAAAGAGCATAGCCCAGTCATTTGGCTTAAAATTTGCATAAGGAGTATTTTCGATTTTCACTTCAACTTCACCGAGATATCTTTCCATATTTTATCCTCATTAAAAAACATCATTATAACACAAGACCTTGATCAAAGTCAGATTTAAAGTAAAATAATCTTATGAAAATACTTTTTACAGAAACACCTCAAATCAGCTATTCCTTTGATTTACAAGAACATCAAGATACAATAGATGAAGGATATGCTTCACACATTACTTCCCAAAATAATGCAACTGTTCTAGTATTCAAAGATGTAGAGCCTCACATAGATGGTAATGGTATGTCTGTTTTATGGATGATTCAAGGTACTGGACAATTTTTCATAGATGGTGATACAATAGTCATAAAGCCAGGAGATGTAATATCATTTGATGATTGCAAAGAACATGAGTTCATATCTGATGAGTTTTGTGTTGCAGTCAGTTTCAATATTAATAAAGAGTATAAGATAGAAGATATTCAACAAATGGTAACACAGTTTAATACACCTCAAAACCAGGCAAAAAGAAAATTTAAAAAATAAATTAAAAAATGTGTTGACAAAAGAAAATATTTGAACGATAATAACGATATTGAAAAATTTAAACAGGAAAATAAAATGAACTTCGCAAATGCTTATTATTATGAACGAGAGGAAATGAACACTAAAGGTGTCTCATTCGCTTCTGCTCGTTTATCACAATGGGCAAATATCTAAGAAGATAGAGAAGCAGATGATCAAGGCACCGTAAGGTGCCTTTTCTTTTTGCTCTTTAAAAATTTAAGCTTGTTTATGTTGATGTTTACTTACCTGTAATGGGTATGCGGCAAAGTTGGAGAGTTGCGGCAGACTGTAAATCTGTTCCTTCGGGTGAGTAGGTTCGATTCCTACCATACCCACCACAGGTAAGTAAATATTAAGTCCCCTTCGTCTAGAGGCCAAGGACATTGCCCTTTCACGGCAAGAACAGCGGTTCGAATCCGCTAGGGGACGCCAAGCATAATGTCGCATGTTGACTGCGGGTAACGGTCATCACCCTTTCAAGGTGACGCTTTCGGGCTGGGGTTCGATTCCCCCATGCGACTCCAAAATTATACCACCTTCATATAATGGATAATATACTGGATTACGAATCTGGGAATAAGGGTTCGAATCCTTTAGGTGGTGCCAAAATTTGGTCCTCATCGTCTAATCGGTTAGGACACAAGACTTTCAATCTTGTAATGCGGGTTCGATCCCCGCTGAGGACGCCAAATTATAACTAAAAAGAAAAGAGAATAAAATGAGAACATCTATAAAAAAATGGGAAGAAGAAAACGAACAAAACAAGTTTAAATCAAACATATGGAACCTTTTATGTGTGACATATGGAGCATGGTGCAGTAGAGGTGTTAGTTCAAATTTAAAGGAGATATAAAATGAACATTAAAGAGATGGTTAGCAACAACAAGCAGGTTAAATTTTTAAGATATCAAAAGAAAGAACTTTGGTATGTCACTGAATGTGGGTTTGAATTTCCTGTTCCTATAGAAGACACAGGTGATGGGGCATTTGCTAATCAGGATAAAGCCATGCTGTTTATGAGATGGATTAGAAAACATGTTGAATCTATTCAAAATGCAAAATTAGAAACATTAGCATGAAACTAAAGAGCCTGCAAATTGCAGGCTCTTCTTAATTAGAAAGAATTATACCCCGCTAACAAAAATATATTTTTTAGTTTATCTTCACTTTTATTAGTTGTATCTTCATATAAATTTTTAAATGTGTTATTAAAATTTTTTAATCGTTCTGCACCCTGTATACTTTTAATAAAAATTAAAAAGTTTTGAAGATCTACATTATTTAGATTTAATAATTTATCCCTTAAAGACTCTACAGTTAATTTATTTAAAATATTATCTACAGATTCAATATACCCCATACTATAGTAAGAAATTAAAAGTGACATCTTATCTAATTCAGAAGGGAATATTTTCTGAATTTCTTTCCACTCATCTTCAATCTTTTGGCAATCTTTTAATATTTTTAAATTTGGCTTCCACTTACGTTCTCTCATTAATTGAAGTAATCTATCAAAAATCATTTCTTTAGAAGAATTATCAATTTTTTTTAGTGTCATATAAAAATCTGCTAAAACATCATAATTAGAGCACTCTAAATTTGAAAAAAACTTAGCTTTTTTTATTATAATTTCTGCTGTTATATTTTTATTAATTGCGACATCATTATTGAAATTATATATACACATTCTATTATATTCTAATTCTATATTTATAGCTTCATTTTTTAAAACATTTTTTAAAGTAAATTCATCTAAATATCCTGTTTTAATATACATAGAAATTATTTTAACAATCTCTATGTTAAGATTAAAATCTAAATTTAATAACAAATTGACTATTTTATCTTCTTCTAAATCTTTCATCAATGGATCTAAATTATTGCTTTTATTATAAAAATAATTATTTCTACTTTTAATGTTAGGATAAATTTCCATATATTTTAAAATAATTTCATAATTTATAATTTCTTCACGATTTACTTTATTACTATCAAAATATACAAACCACATCTTAGCAATGTTCTGAAGAATAATTTCAAAATCATCTTTATTTTTCTTATTTAATATTTCACGAAATAGCATTAAAATTTTATACAATCTTTTAAAAATTAAATTTAAAACTCTAATATTTTTACAATTTAAATTAGTTAATGCTCTATCTAAAATTTTTTTATAAATTGGTCTTATTAATTTATATTCATTAAAATTAATATTTTTAACTATCTTTAAACAGTCTTCTTCATTAACATCTAATTTAAACTCTATATCAATTATCTTTTCTTTAAAGACTTGCCAATCTGTACTAGATAAATTATCACTCATTAGTATTTTTTCTTCGTTTAATATGATAACAATTTGATTATTTTTACTTTTTAATTCATTAATTAATCCTAAAAAAGATAACATATTAAATTCGTTGCTCCTTCTTTCAATATCATCAAAAATAATCACCTTTTCTTTTAGTTTTTTATTTAACATATATTCAAATAGTGATATTACAGGATATTTAAGTGCTGAAACTGGTAATCCTGCTAAATCTATATCTTCTAAACCTTTAAATGTATTCATGAGCCAACCAGTAGATTTTTTCGAGAAAATCAATTTATTTTTTACTTCATTTATATCATTCATTCCAAAAAGTGATATGTACATAAAAGTATTAGAGGGAAATTTTTTATTTTTTATAATTTCACTTTCTATTTCTTTCCATAAAAAAGTTTTACCAATTCCCCAAGTTCCTTTTAAAACTGCAACATCATAACTTTTATTTATAATAAAATCCGTTAAAGAGTCTTTAATGTCTTTTTTATTGCTCATAATATAGTATTTTCTTATCAAATTTTAATTAATAATAATTAATTATAAATTACAGTCAATTAATTTCATCAACTAAATATGCCTTCAGCTATTATTTGACTTAATTCATAATTAATATTATATATTAATTATGAAAACTGTAACGGGGATAACAAAAGATTTAGAATTAACTCAAATAATTAAGCTAGATAGCTTTGCCATTCATTATAATAACATAATGCATAGAATGTATGTTGATTTATTTATCAAAAAAATTCCGTATAAAGATATTAGTGTATTATATCAATCCAAATACTTAATTAGTAGGAGACACTTTGATTCTATTTATAAAGTATTAAATGGTAAAGTTTCATCAATAATTTCTCTAAATAAAACAAATATGGATGAAACCAAATTTAAAATAAATATTATAGAAAAAACTATATTAAAGCAGAGAAAAACTTATGAAACATATAAGGCTAAACTTAAAATAATGGATTTGAACAGTATAGAGTCTAAATTAAAAGCTAAATTACAATCTAAAATTGCATTTAATAAAAAAAGGCTTGATAAATTAAAAAACAAACTAATTATTTTAGAAAGAATTAGAAATACGGGGAATATTAAAATTTGTTTTGGTAGCAATAATCTTTTTAGAGAGCAATTTAAAATAAAATCAAATAGTGTTCAAACTAAATTTAAAAATCATGAAGATTGGTATAAAGAATGGAATTACCAAAGAAACAAAAACTTTATATTAATAGGTAGTAAAGATGAAGTTGCTGGTAACAGCAATGCTCAAATAACTCATATTGAAGGTAATCTTTTTAATCTGAGGATAAATATTAATCATAAATGTAATAATATTGATGACAAATATATTAATATCCAATTTAACTTAAATTATGAATCAGATAAAATAAAACAAATAATCATAAATAATCAAGGTAGAGAGAAAAAATTATGGCAGGCATTAACATACAATATTATTAAACAAAATTCAAAAAATCATAAGAATAAATATATTGTTGCAATAAGCTTTGAAAAAAATTTGATAAAAAACATTGTTACTAGTAAAAAATATGGCTGTATAGGAGTAGATATTAATCAAAATAATTTAGCAGTTACCAATTTAGATAACAAAGGTAACTTATTAAATATTTATAACTTTTACTATAATTTAAATGGCACAAAAGATCAAAATACTAATTCTATATCTTTAGCTATTAAAAATTTAATTAAATTAGGAAGCAATCTAAATAAGCCTATTGTAATAGAAAAATTAGATTTTAATCTAAAGAAAATCCAGCTAAACTATAGTGAAAGTTTTAAAAATAAAAAAATACAATTGAATTCTTTTGCTTATAATAAAGTAATAGAATTAATAAAAAATAGAGCAATAGATAATTCTATAGAAATAATAGAAGTTGATCCTGCATACACAAGCTTAATAGGTTATTTAAAGTACTCTACTAGAAATAGAATAAGCATACATCACAGTGCAGCAATATGTATAGCAAGGAAAGGATTGTTTAAAAAACATATAATGATTAAAGCCACTAACAATAGGACTAATGAAAAATACGATAAAACAATAAGTTTAAACCATATAGAAAAAAGAATCTCAAGTAATAATAAATACATTAAGACTTCAAATTTACCTGAAAGGAATAATTTGAAATTGGGTATTTATTGGAAAGAGTTGAGGGATAATATTATTAAAAATAAAAAATTATCACAAAAAATTTTATTAAAACAAAAACAACATGAATAGAAAATCATATATGATAAGTATTATACTTCATATTAGCAAATTAGCTGTTTATGAACTTTAATGTTGGGGTTTTAATATAGAGCTTGCTGTAAGCTTTAAGCCAAACTTGAAAAAAGTTTGATTTCGTTTTAAATTACGGTAGAACGAGTGCCTCCTAAGCACTAGATACAGGTTCGATTCCTGCTTGTGAGACCAACATAAGCCGTCATAACTCAATGGAAGAGTATTGGTTTCCGAAACCAAAGGCTACAGGTTCGATTCCTGTTGATGGCTCCAAAGTTTTTCTAAATATTGGACATTTTTGTTTTTTTTGTTTAGTTTATTTTGAGAAAAAATAAGCAGTAAATGAAACAAGACAAAAAGTAAAATGAATAAAATCTGGAAGTTTTTAAAGTCCCTATTCGTGAAACCAAAGGATGATTTGGAGTCTGTTTCTGTCATTTCTGAAAAAAACTACTCAGAAATATTCTTCTCACAAACTGAAAAAATCAAAAAAGTGCTTATCAATGACAAAATAAGCAACAATCTTGATAAAAATATCAAAATAAATGTAGAAAATCTCAATTACAAAATTAAAAACAATATTTTCTATCTAGATGAGGTAATGACTCAGATGGAGGGGTTTGAAGAGTATGCAAGCTACTACACAAAACTCAAAGATCTCAAAAAACAAAGTGAAGGTAATTTGAAAATACTATTTCGTATGAAAGAAACTGCACCATATTTCAAAGCAACCGTAAAAGCCATATTGAGACACACAGATACTGTATCTGAACTAATGAATGTTGAATACTAAAACAAAAAAGACCTTCTAAAAGGTCTTTTCTTAAAACTTAGGTCCATTAAGACAATTACATCTTTTTACCTGTTTTATTTTTTTCTTGTATTCTTTTATTCAAAACAGAGGCAGGGTGTAAATCAATCAATGATGTTGCACGAACATCCATTGATGAAAATATATCAGTTGCTCTCTCGTGAACACTGTTTATTTTATCTAAAAAACTTTTTGAAAATCCTACCTTCTTGTTATTCATAACTGCCTCTCTAAAATAAGCTTATTTGTTGCTTATGTAATTATTATATTAAATAAAAAGATAAGATCAAATATTATCTCTGACTATGCATTGATTAATTTGATTATCCTCTAAAATTTCCATATCAGAGTCTTCTCTTAAACCTATTTTTGCACAAACATCATTAATTCTAGCCTTGCCACTATCAGTCATATAATTAAAGTTTTTTACAACAGAATGAACAGAGCACTTATCAAACATTAATTCTTCCAAAGAAACACCATCCTGATTTTTCTTGGTTATATCTCCACCTGCTTTTAGCCAGGTATTCAAATTCATACAATTGGGTGAATTCAATGCATAGTGTCCTGGTGTCAAACCTTTTTTGTCTTCCAAGTTAATCTGTTTGAACATATATGACTCTACCATTTTTTCATCAGATAACTTGCTTGATAAAAAATAATAGTGTGCAGGCGTGGCTCCATATTTGTCCTTTACATTTGCCAACTCATCTATTTTCTTCAAACCTACCTTATCTCTTAAATTATCAAAAAATACTTGATTAAAATCAGAAAAAACATAATGCAGTAAATTTTTGCCTTCATTGTTTTTGTGTGAAATATTGGCTTTATACGCAAGTGATAAATTAAATAGTTCTTGATTCTTTCTCATACTTGATAGAATTAAAAGATTGGTTCCATCAAAAAAATCATCATTCACATTTTGACCATTAGACAAGAACTCTGATATTTTTTCCTTGTTGCTTGTTTGTCCCCAGTATTGGTATGTAGATAAAATATCATCCTGCTCAAACAAAACTTCTTCTATCACCTCTTCTTGTGCAGGGTTGCCAACAACAGACAAATCAATCACTGGTCCCATCAATTGATTTTGAGCAGGATCAACAACAAGACCAGACTCTTCCAAATTTTGAGCATAGGTCAAAATGGGAATGGCTATTAGTGAGAGAGAGGCAAATTTTTTAAGACTTTTCATTGAAACATTCAATCCTTATTTTACATAATTTACAAAAGCATATCTTCTGTTATCAAGAACATCACCACTGATTTTTGTCACCTTCTTCAGTCCCTTATTTTGAGAATAAGTTTTTGTAAAATACTCTTTTCTCAACCCAGAGAAAAATTCTTTTAATAATTCTTTTTCAGCGTCAATACTGGATATATTTTCAATATTGTACTCTTGGTTATCCTTATTGATATGAAGCTTCATCAGTGATGAAAACTTAACACTTGAATCTAGAGTAAGTGCTTGCATTGCTAATACGATAGCCTCTCTTACACATGTTTTTGATTGCTCAATAAAAAATTCACTTGTGAAGAAGTCATCTAATTTCTCTAACTGAGATTCCGATAATTCTTTAGAAAAAATCTTTGAATAAGATAAAACACAATCCATTAAATCTTTATCATTTAAACTTATATGATTGATGGATTCTGCTAAATCTGCCAAGTTATTACTCATATATCACCTTTTTATAAAAAATAGTTGTAAAAACAAAAAAAGTCAAATAAATGACTTTTAAAAGAATTAATATTCATTTTAGTTTTTGTTGATTATCTAGGAATAACACCATATTTATTGACTTTCTTTCCTCCATTGACCAAAACAACAGACTCAGGTGGTGTCATGATGTTAAGCACCTCCCTATATTGTGTGATGTTGTATCCATCAACCGCTGCATTGTCATAGATGTTTGCTGCCATAGATCTCTTCTGTGCATAATTAACAAAACTTGCGTCATAAGCAGCTTGTGCTCTTCTGATTTCATTTTGATTGCTTCTTCTGACAGACTCATTAGCTCTCAAGTCATCATCAGTTACAGCATATCTTGAAATTTTCTGTGAAGATGTACCCCCTCTTAAATAGTTAAGAAGTACCTTTGCACTATTGTCCAGTTGCTCATAAGATTGAGCCAATCCGTCACTTGATATGTCCAAAGCACGCTTTACAATTGGGTCTGATTCCACAGAGAGACTTCCTACTTTTTGCCCTTTCAGAGCACTCAGACCTGGGCTATTCTCTGTTGTAACGATTAATGACCTTCCGTTTACATCATTTGTTTCATACAATATATCTGCATTAATAGGATTATATTTCTGGTTAGGGTTGTATGTCGGATATGCAACTGGCTGTGGCGCATTGTTATACCCTGAATTATAACCATTGTTGTATGAATTGTTATAACGGTTATATCCTGCATCTCTTTCTGCATTTTGTCTCAATATATTGTTGCACTCAGCAATCATTCTATCTTGCTCACGACTAGCCACAGCAGCAGATGTCACAAAACCAAGACCCAATGTAGCAATAGTATTTCCAGAACCATTTCCAATTTGATTACCAAAAATACCACCAGCAGCACCTGCACCACCAACTTTCCAGCCATTCATTCCTTGAATGTTGTGGCACTCTACAGGCAAGTCTTTAGGTTTGGCACCGTCTACTAATATACCCATGAAAGTAGAAGCACCCAAAGTAAGGTTTCTCGCTCTGTCCTTATCACTTGCATGAGCCACACCTGCTGAAAATGCAGTTGTTATAGCTAAAAATGCAGCAATTCCTATTTCTGAAATTCTTTTTTTCAACGGTTCTGACATAAAACCAACAATTTTTTCATCTGTCACCATTTGTGATAGAACCTCTGCACCTAATTGAACTGTATTTTTCATATATAATCTCCTTTAGAAATTAATCTCAAGAACCAATCTCTTCATATACTTATTTTATATGAAAAAAATAGGTTTTCAACCTAAATGAAACGATTAGTTACTACTTGAGTTAATATTTGGATTTTCTGCGTCTTGTTGAGGGTTGTTTCTAATATCAATCTCAACTTGCTCTTTATACATCTGCTTGCTTTTGTCTCTCAATGACTCAATAAGACTCTTGGAGAAAATAGTAAACTCTTCTTTTCCACCATAGAACTGATGAACCAATGCTCTTATTTCTGACTTGAAATCATCACTGTCTTGCTTTGTCAAAACAGATGCAAAGTTTTCCTTAATAAATTCGTTCTCTGGTCTGAATTCTTTCAAATCTTCTTCAGATAAAATTTGTTCCAACATCAAATACTCAAAGAAACTTGAGACAGGGTAGACAAATTTATCAAAGTTAGGTTTTGCCAGCATTTCAGTAGTTGTATTTTTTACAATTTGCTTATACTGCTCAACAGTCAATGAGTCACCTACCAATGCATGACCTGGAGGCAAGAAAGCAACAGCAAAGTCAGCATTACTTGCCAGTTGTAGCAAGTACTTGATTTCAACATTATTTTGAGCCACCAACTGTGATGGAACTTCCAAAACAACATCTATATTTTTAAGTCTTAAAGTTATCAACACATCAAGTAATGACTCATCAATCATGGAGTCTGCGTCCAATTTTAAAACAAGACCTACTTCCTCTATTGATTCTGGTAGAGAGTCAACCAACTCTACATCTTGCTCATTGATTTCCAAACCATAAACGGCTGTTTTTTGTAAATCTTGATTGTTAACGAGTTCTTTTAATAACATTGAATCACCTTTAATTTAGTAACAATCTATTAGAAAAGTCTATAAAAGTCAATTATCTCAATTAAAACTGACTTATATTTTCATCTTTTTCTTCAACCTTGATTGATAGGTGTTAAATTCATTAAAAATAGGGTTGCTTTCATCTACAAAAACATCACTATTAATTTTGACTGATTTATTCACAAGATATTTAAACAAGTTGATGTTTTTACCCTCTATGCAATACAACAAAGGGGACGCTCCATTTTCACTAAAATTGATATCAGCACCAAGTTTTACTGCTGCTCTAATTTCCTTGATATTTTCCTCTTTAAATCCTTGCAGCATCCTGCGATTGTTCTCCAATATGACTCTATCCATTTCAGCCATATATTCTTTATTATTTTCCTTCCATTCATCATTAAGGTATGGATAAATCTTAATAAACCAATTGATAAATGTTTCATGACTAACAGCTATAGGACAGTATTTCTTTTTCTTTATATTTGATAGATACTCATCATCTGGCTTAAAATCCTTGTTCACAATATGCCAATCTTTGTTGCACACTTCTAAAGGTAACTCAAATACAGAGCAGTAAAAGTAACCATAATCATCTTTATCATGCTCACTTATCTGAGGATTGTTTTTAATTTTCTCCATTCTTGAGTCATCACCCCTTCTTTTTGTAAATGATACAAATTTAGGATGGAACTCTACTAAATGGCTTTTATCCTTGCTCATATCAATAGCAGCAACTTCTACATAATTTACTAAGCCGTAATTTTCACTAAAATGTTCTCTTATTTTCATATTAAATTCCTAAATACATAATTGAATTATATCAAAAATAACAAAAAAGAGAAATTACTTTATTTTACATTTATTTGAACAGAAATTCACACATTGAATTGACAAAACTCACTTAATCACATTAAATTTCATTTATGTATAATCCACATTCTATCAAATACTCTTTTGAAAAAGTCATAAGGGTAAATGATGATTTATTAACCTTTGAAAAATCATCATTTGTCATAGAAGCCCCTATTGCTGTTGGGGGTAATAACTGCTGCATTACATTATGGGATAAAGAAAAGACAACACGACACTTTCAATCATTTCTTAAAATAGATTACAAAACAAGAAGTGTTAAAAATGAAAACTCTCATGAAGACCCCTTAATTGAAGACAGTGGATATAACCTTATTTGCTTTCAAGTCCCTCTTTCAATGCTCAATCTTAAAGAAGTTTTAGTACAGATTGAATCTGATAGGGTTACAATTTTTGAGTATTTGATAGATCCTGAAGTTTTAAAATCTGTTACAGATAAAAAATTAACTCAAATAGATTTTGAAAAAAATGAAATAAAAAGCAAAGAGTCATGTGAATTAACACTTCACTTAACAGACTTAAATGGAGAGTATGAAGAAGTTGTTATTGAAGGGTATGATTTTAAAAATCCTTTTCAATTTGAAAAATTAATTGGTCAATATAATTATATAGGGATACAGTTTTCATACCATTCAGACCTAATTGAAACAGAAGAAAAATATATTCTGGTTGGTCAAAAGTCAATGAAGTTCAGTCAACTTGTTTTATCAAATTCTCAAAAGGAAATATACCCAGTTATCTATAACAATAAAAAGTTCATGCCCAATGAGAATACAGCTAAATTCAAGGAAGTTATAAATATAAACAATCTTATTCATTTAATGGAGATAGACCCACCCTATTTGTTTGACATTTCATTTGACTATATCAAACAAAATTATTTGAAACACCCAACATATAATCAAAATAAGTTTTTTAGCTCAAAATCCCCCAACAACATAAGAACACACTTGAATCTTGCTGTCTGTAAATCATGTGAATTCAAATCTTATTGCTTGCAAATTATACCATCAGGTTTGACTGAAGAACTTTTCAAGAAAAACATTGGAATAGACACACAACAAGCATGCAAAGTTTACAAAATCATAGACAAAACTTTGAAAACAACTAAATCTTGAAATACCAATCGTTATCAAGAACATCAGTTACAATGATATAATCTATTTTTTCTTTTTCTATTTTGAAGTTTCTAGGATACTCTTTTGAAAAAGAAGTACCATCCTTATAAAATACAGCTATACCAACAGGATATAACTCATCAATTAACTCAATGCTATTTTCTCTAAATTTGGCAGGACACAACTCAGGTTTAAATACATCAAAAAATACAGGTTTCTTTTCTATCTTTCCAGAACTATAAGCTATTTTAAAAAAGAAAAGATTATTATATTCAAAACTATCACCAGGCTTCATTTGGACATTATAAAAACCATCATCTGAAAATGATGATGACTTTGAGATCTCAACATCATTAAAATCACTTGAATAAACATATTTAGGCTCAATCTTAGATTGTATAGCTAATGAGTAAGCACTAACTTCACTATTTTTTATGAAATATTTAGGAACAACTTGTGAAATATAATTATTAGAGCAAACGAGTCCTTTAGCTGTATCCAAAGTCAAATGCATTTTACAAACTATTTTCTCCTTACTATTGATGATATAGAAAAATACTGTAATCCTATCATTTGTAAGTGTGCACTCACATATACTTTGAACTTTAAAATCCAATCCTAAATCAAATAAAGGAGATAATCTTGAGAAATTATCTATTTCATATTCAATATATTCTTCCAAATTCATTCCATCCTCAATCAAGAAGTCTTCACTTACTAAAGACCTTATAACAGCGATATCTTTATTGAGCATTGCTGTAATCCAACTGTGAATGATTTGACTGGTCAACATATTTGATTTTTCTTGAAAAAACATATATAACATAATAAATTAAAAAGTTCAACAATATGATATTTGATAGAGAAAACAGCACACTTGGCATTATGGATGACATACAATTTGCCATACACACATATGATGGATGTGCCAAAGGCTGTCCTGGTTGCATTGTTGATACACACTTCAAGACAAAACAGAGATTTCAAAACATCCTGAGTCTTGAGCAAATGCAAACCATACATAAAAGAGTTACAGAGTATTATGACTGGGCTAAAATTAACCTCAATCAGAAAAAGTTTGGCTATTTTGGTGAAAAGGGATTTAAAGTCAATCACTACAGTTATACATTCAGATTTGGTAATCATTCAGAACTACCATTGGAAGAACTCATTCAAATAAGTCAGACTCTTGACTCACCATTCAAGGTTTTTTCTACAGCCCCTACAGATGATGTATCTAAGTTCTATGAGTTAACAAAACCTGAGAACAATCCGAGTAATTCCAGATTTTTCTTGGAAATCATATACGACCCTGTAGCAGATGACGCACAATATATTAGGAAAATGATTCTGGAGATGAGGAAATACAATATATTAGGTTATCCTGAGGTCCTCATCACAAAAAGACTACTTGAAAAATATTCAGATCCTAAGAAGTTTGTTGATGAATGTGTTGCTCCTATAGGAGACATAGAGACACAAATGCAGTTTGGTAGATACAGCCCATCTAAAACAAGAAACTTCAACACAAAACAAGTGGTTCCATTGGACACAGAGGTTGAATGGTTGGCAGGAGTTGCACACCACATCATTAAACAAAAACTCAACATACACCCTATACCAATAGGTGAGTATGCAGTTACTTTCCTAGATGAATACAATGAGCACCACTTTCAAAGAGAAGATGGCACAATTGATATACAAAAGCTCAACCAATCTGATTATATTGAAGAATTCAACATGGCTTCAGTTAAAGAAAAAACACGCGATATTTTCATGACAAGCATGTATATCGATCATAATCTTGATTTATTTATATGGTCTGAATCAATGGGCCAACATGTCTTGGACACTAACTTTGGATTTCCAAAATTAGGCAATATCATAGATAAACCCATTCACGAAATACTTACAGAAAAGAACGGTGTTCTTGAAAAAATGCTTCAGCACAACATGACACATTTGATGAAGCATAAAAAATGTTCATCTTGTAACTACAAGAGCTTCTGCTCTTCACATGCCATACCATTTTTCAGAAAATTTCACGATGATAACGGGAAACATTGCTATGGATACTTACCTGTTATCAGAGAATTTCAAAAAGATAGAGTCTTTTTGGAAAACATGATTGATGGCTTCAAACGTTTGGAATTTTAATGCAGAACAATAATCATTACAGCAATGAAATACAAATAGAAATAGATGATGTCTATGGTTGTCCAGGGCATTGTCCAGGTTGTGTCCTGTCAACTATTGAGAGAAAATCAAGCACACCTGATATGCAAATAACTACTATGCAAAACAGCATAGATAAGTTAATTGAATATGTGGGGACACTGAAAAATCTTGAAAAAATCAATCTGACATATGGTATAGCTGATCATTTCTTGATGAGTGATGAGTATCTTGAAAAGACTTATCTTATGGGAGCAACCCTCATCAAATCAGCTAACTTAAGTAATCCTTATAATGGGATATTTTACACAGCCAGTATGATTGGGAAGAATGAAATTTTACTTCCAAGAATTCAAAAGTTAGCAGACTTGAGCAAGTCTCATGGCGTACCTGTTTATATCATAGCGGTTTTAGATCCAAAACATTTATACCACAAAAAGTTTTCTGAAGTTTATTCAAGAAATATTATTGAAGCCAATAAAATAGTCAACAAAATTGATTTATCTATCAATTTGAGTGAAGAAGCCATTACAACCATATCACCAGAAGAGTTGTTTGATTTTGCTCAAATCAACCAATTTGATGAGGTCACTATCAATTGGACACCCACATTTGATAATCTTCAATACACATTCTTTAACCAAGATATGTTATATGATTGGCTTGTTAAGTTTGACAGTATAATTTCCAAGCATAAATCAATGGAGACAAGCTATAGACCAGTCATACTTAAAACCATTAATAATCTTAAGTGTTCAGAGCCTGAGCAGCAACTCACATTTAAAGAAAACATTGAAATGAATCTACCAGAATTGGTTTTCAAAAGTATTCAAATCAATGAAACAGGAGATATATTCCCGAAGTATGAAGCCATTGGTGATATTGCACATAATCCACGACTTGGATTTAAACCTATTGGTAATGTGAACAGTGCAAAAAGCATTCAAGATATGTTTAGTTCAGAATTGGTATCAGTTGAAAAAAATGTTCTAAAACAATTCAAATCACAAACATGTGCTACATGCGATTATAACAAGTATTGTGCCAACTCAGGCTTTCACATTTATTCACATATTCTGAATGAAGCTGCAAAAACAAACTTAAATATCAAACAACAAATCACTAATAATATTAAAGTTAATGAGTGCCCACATATTGCAAAGAAAATATTCCAGTACTACGAAAGATTGGCAACTATTGAAGATTCACAAAGCATTAAGTGTGAGTAATCACTAACTAACTAGGAGTTTGCTTTAGCAGATAAAAATATAGGCTGGTATCCATTGAGACAAATATTAGATTTTCCTATAAGTGAGTAGTTACTTAGCATGGACAGATATGCACCCGATCCAATGCAGACATCTTTAACTTCACAAGCAAAACATCCTGAGGACTTATTGCTGACCAAAATTGCATTGGAAATATTGGGATTAATAGAGTATTTATCAATTAATCTGTAATAATCCACTTCACCCATTGTAGATAAAGAACCACTTGTTATTTTTCCAAATTTATCTATAAAGAAGTAAGCACTAACATTGTTTTTATGGTAAGCGCCTATATCAACAATTCCCAGTGTCTCTGAAGATGAGTAAAACGAATCCATAAAATTTTTCAAATTCAAATCAAGATGTTTGAACCTCTCCCAAAATGTAAGTAACCACTCACTTAAATTCACTAATTTTTGTTCATAGTATTCTTTTGAATTTTTAGATATTGTACTTTTATCAAAAGGAAACACACTGATATTGATAGGTGAAGGCTTGTTGTTGAAATATTTTTGAATTAAATTAATATCTGGTAATTTTTCAGGATTTATATTCAATACAAGTATATCACCTGTATTATCGGTCATTCCCCAAGACTTCCTAACAGATGTTATATTATTGGTAAATATTTGGTAATTTTCCCAAAAACCTTGAGATACAATCTCTGAATTAATAACCATATTGAAGTAAATATTTCTATTATTTTCTATTAATTTTTTTGCATTTTTAATCATGTTATCAATTTTACCAATTAAAGAAGTAGATACCTCATACTTGATAACCAATTTGTCAAAGCCTAAACACTTTACACTTTCCTCAATATTTCTCATCAATCCTAATAATGTAGCTAAATCATCATCTTTCATGTTAAGCAAATTGCCACGACCAAATCCAACAATAACTTCTTGCTCTGAAGAGTTAATATTGTTGCTTGATATAATATCAATTATGTTTTTCTCAAGATCTTTAGAGAAAATATCTTTTGATTTTCTCTCGCTTGCACTTAAAAAACAACCACTGCAACTGCCGTGACATTCTAAAAAGTACTCTGTATTGATAATCAGTCTTTTATTTTCCATATTGAGCAACTTAACAAAAATTTTTGAAAAAAACAAATCAAACAAAAAATTGACTTCACTTTTTTATATGCAATAATAAAATCATGACAAATAATAACAAATTTAAAGCATTCATTGCTATTGGAGTAGTAGCAGTTGGTCTTGCAGCAGGTATTAACCAAATACAAGACTACAATCAAGTTCAAGAACAAACAGCAGTTGCAGCATGTGTTGTTGAAACAAATAATGTTATCAAAAAAATAGACTCACCTTCTAGTATAAAAGCAGAAGCTCTCAACACAGCCTCAGGTCTTCAAGCAGCAGCAAAAGCTCAAGCAGAAAAAGTAGAACTCAGTGGACTCAATGCAGAACAAGTCAACTGCAATGTTCAAGAAATGAGAGCAAAATTCATGAATGGTGTGAAAAAAGTCAATGATAAACACAATTCCAGATCATTTTCAATGACCACACCTGGCTAAAAAAATAGCCTAGAATTGACAATATTTATATATCGCTTATATTCTTAGATAATAAGAACTCAAGCATATGTCCGAACAAAAAGAAAAAACATACCTTTATCAAATCAATGTAACAAGAGATTGCAACTTACGCTGCACCCATTGCTATATACACTCTGATGTTAAAGCAAACAGCAAAACAATGGTGGATGAGCAAATCATTTTCCTAGCTCATTCTATTGTTGAGCATATGAAAAAAATTAATTATAGACATGCTGAAATTCATTTCGTTGGTGGTGAGCCTACAATGCTTGGCTTGAAATTTTTTCAAGAAAATATTCCTAAATTCAAAGCGATTGTAAAAGAAGCAGGGTTTTCAGCAGAAGTCATGATGATTTCAAATCTCCTTCACGATGATATTGTAGAGATTGCAAGACTTTTTGATAGAGTTACCACATCTTATGAAGTTGACTCAAGATTTGTCAGCTTAAAAGGAGTCTACAAACCTAAGCTTGAGCAGAGGTGGCTTGAGAGTGTACATAAGCTACAAAATGCAGGAATAGAGATAGGTGTAACAACTGCAATGACCAAGCCAGTCATCAAGTATGGTGCTGCAAAAATACTAGACTACTTTTACTCAAACAATATAAAGCAAATACACTTTGGCTTCTTTATACCAGAAGGTGACGGTCTTGTTAACTATTCAGACATCATGCCAGAGTTTCATGAAACATCTCAATTCCTAATAGATTCAGCTAATTGGTATCTTACACACAGAGAGACAGACTCCAACCTTTGGGTTAATCCTTTTGAGAGTATGCTCAGTGCTATTGACCAAGATGAGCCTCTAGATGATATAGTGTGTCCAATCATATCTGGAAGTCTTGATATCAACTGGGATGGAAACTCAGCTACTTGCCTTGAGGCAGGTGGAGCTAAAACCCCTGATTGGTCAGGCAATGTGTTTGAAACCAGTATTGCTAAAGTGACCAGTACAGAGCATTTCATTAAGAAAGTATTAGAAGCAACAAAACCCCAGAAAATGTGTAGAACTTGTGAAGAGTATTCTGTTTGTAAATCAGGTTGTGGTGTTCTATTTAAATATGTTGATCCAATCAAAGATCAAGACTGTCCAGGATTTAAGAAATTTATCAAATTTGTCAGAGAGAAAAATGAGTCTGGCTTGAAACCAAGATATACCAAATATATGGGTAAAAGTTGTTAAAAATCAAAAAAATCAAGGCATTCTTGATTTCTGTAAAAAAACGTATATCTTAATATTAACAGGAACAAACAAGGAAAATAAAATGGATAACAAAAATAAAGTTCTAATGTCTATGATGGTTGCCTCCATATCAGCTATGGCAGCAGCACCTGCTCTTGCAAAAGAAATAGCAGCAAAGAAAAATGAACAACCCAGCGCAGTGATTGATTTGACAAAAATAACAACAAGTCCCATTGGTATGACAGCTTCACAAGCAGTATTCCAAGATGAAATCAAGACTCAAATTTCATCAATGCTCAACAAGAAGACACCTTCTGTTAAAATATCTGAAAGCATATCCATATTGGTTGAGAACTATGGCACAAAAGATAAATCAGTTAAAGAAGAAATTCTTGCTGAAATATTTGGTGATGCAAAACTTAGCCAATTTGCACCAGGTCAAAACAGAGACTCATCTAACTTAGGTGGTGGCGGTCCATTCACAGGTAACATTGCATGCCACTCAGCATGTCACGGTGCATGCCATGGAGCATGTCATGGTGCTTGTCACGGATCTCGTGGTTGGAGATAATCCAATATAAACTAAAAAAGAACCAAATGGTTCTTTTTTTTATTTCTAAACTTTAAATATCAACAAATCTTTTTGACATAAGTATCTATCGTCTTGAAAAGTGTTTTCGCACCAGAGCACTCCATTGACTCATCAAACTTCTCAACTGATAAGCAACCACTAGAGCAAATACTCAAAAACTCACAACTTTGACATGATTGCTGTCTTGACTCTCTTTGATTGAGAATATTATCTCTTTGCTCTTTATTGCTTTTACCTATCCACATGATTTTTTGTAACTCAGCACCAGCCTTTGCATTAAGTGCCTTGTTGCTGTTATCTTGCTCACTTGTCAAAGCAGTGCAACCGTATTTATATCCATTTGAGTCTATGGTGTGAAACCTTGTGTCACACTGTCCAGACCAACAACCGTAACCCTGATTTTTATAACTCATGATATCCCAGACATTAGCTGACTTATTTAACTCAAAACTCTCTGCCCTATTCTTCTTCACAACTGAAAGCATTAACCCATCAAATGGAGATATATTCAAAACAACCTCAGGATGATTTGTCTTGAACATCATGTAATACTTAAAAAATCTTGACATATAATCGGAATACTCTTTGTTAGTAAGTCCTAACTTATCCCAATTAAGCCTAGCATTGCCATTTTTAGTTATTCTCTCTAAATTCAAATGAGTTATTCCATTTTCAACCATCAATTCAAAGAAGTTCATTGGATTTTTAAATTTTTCAAAGAATACCTTGGTTGCAGTCACAACCATATAAAACTTCAATCCCATTGAACCAGCTAACTTCAAATTAGCCCAAAACTTCTTCTCAAATTCATCATTGGTTTCTTGATTGATACTCTTTCTATTCACATGTCTTATAGAAGAGTCCCAACTAACACCAATATGAGATGAAAAATACTTCTTATAAAAATCAGCCCATCTTTGTGGATCTTCTGAAAAATTCATTAAATTTGTCTGAATACCGTGCTGATACTTGAGTCTAGAATCTTTTTCAATATTATTGATTGCATTTTCTAGATAATCAACACCCAACATGGTAGGCTCTCCACCATGCCATTGTAGATATATTTTATCTCCCTCTTTGACATTAGATTTTTCAAACAATTCATTTGTTAATCCATTATTCTCATAAAAAGACTCTTTTATCTTCTTAGGATTTGATGGTATGAAACAATGCTCACAAAAGAGATTGCAACCTTCAAAAAGTCTCACATAAACCATATGATCCCAACCATCTGCATTGGGAGTCATATTGTGAGCTATATCTGCTGATTTACTATTGTTCATCTTGTTTAATTTTATTTATAGACAAGCATAGTATATATTTGTAAATAAATCAAACAATTCTAGGCTTTAACCACATTATTCTTTGAGCAAAGTTCTCTAAAGACTTGTTCCCTGATTTCTTTGTTTGCTCATAATATGCAGCCAAATCCAATTTTAAACTGTGAATGTTGGCATTTCTATTAGTCCACATATCAAGCAACTTAGTCCTGTATGTAAAGAAAGTATTCAACAATTTATTTCTTAATAAGATATCAAGTATGGATTTCTCTTCTTCATTAAGCTTGCCAGACAAATCATAAAAAATTGACTTTAAATAAGAAACTGAAAATCTTCCGAAATCTTTTCTATTAGCCTTTACTAACTTGATTTCTTTGACCACATCACCCTTGGTTACTTTATGGAAGGTCTTCATGATAAAAGACTGATGAGATAACAATGTCTCTACTGTTTCTTGTGTTATCTCTTGTTTTGTTCTGTCAAATTCAGGCAAATATGAAACCCTATTGACTTTAGCCAATCCTAAAACTTCAAAAGCTCTAATCCAAAACCAGCCAATATCAAATTCATACCATTTCATGGACATCTTTGCTGATGAAGGATATGCATGATGATTATTATGAAGCTCTTCTCCACCAATGATAAAACCTATTGGTGATATATTTGTGCTGTCATCAGTTGTATTGAAGTTTCTATAGCCCTTGAAATGGGCTACACCGTTTACAACACCTGCTGCCCAAAATGGAATCCATATGATTTGTAGAACATATATCCATATACCGTGAAAACCAAACAAAGCAATATTGAGCAATGCCAAACCTACAAGACCTAACCATGTATACTTGGTGTATACATTTTTTTCTACCCAATCATCTGGAGTAAATTTACCATATTTATCTATGGTTTCTTTATTCTTTGCTTCTTTTCTATACAAAGAAACTCCATCAAACAAAACCTTCCATATGCCATAGAATCTTGGGCTATGTGGGTCTTCTGGTTTTTCACAGAATGCATGATGTTTTCTATGAACAGCAGCCCACTCTTTTGTACTTTGTCCTGTTGTCATCCAAGACCAAAATCTGAAAAAATGCTCAACAGGCTTTGATAATGTCAGAGACCTATGAGCAACACATCTATGGAGGTAAATAGTTACTGTTAAAATTGTAATATGTGTAAATAGAAATAAATAAATAAAATGTATCCAACCCAATTCAGAAACCATTGAACTCTCCTATATGTTTATCACATACTATCAAAATAAATTGGTTTGACAAGTCAATTGACATTATTCCAACAATTTGAACTTTTTGCTTCCTGAATCATCTGAATCACTATCCTTTGGTAAACCACGAGATGACTCTAATCTGATTTTCAGTGTTAAATCTGTTACAGAGTCTGCGTTTCTTATGGCGTCTTCGAAAGATATTCTATTGTCTTCATAAAGATCAAAAAGTGCTTGGTCAAAAGTCTGCATACCAAACTCTCTACCCTTTTTCATAGCTTCTTTAATAGCTCCGACTTCACCTTTGAAAATCAAATCCTGAACATATGAGCTATTGAGCAATATCTCAACAGCAGGTGCTCTACCACCGTTGGTAGAAGGAATCAAACGCTGTGAAACAACAGACTTCAAATTCAATGACAAGTCCATGAGCAATTGGTGTCTTCTCTCTTCAGGAAAGAAGTTGATAATTCTATCCAATGCCTGGTTGGAATTGTTTGCGTGAAGAGTTGCCAAACATAAGTGACCAGTTTCAGCAAATGCAACTGCATACTCCATTGTTTCTCTATCTCTAATCTCACCAATTAGAATAACATCAGGAGCCTGTCTCAATGTATTTTTCAATGCTGCTTCCCAAGATTCTGTATCAACTCCAACTTCACGTTGTGTTACAATACTCTTTCTGTGTTGATGAACGAATTCAATAGGGTCTTCAATAGTGATGATGTGACCAGCTTGATTTCCATTTCTAAATCCAAGCATGGCCGCAAGTGTTGTAGACTTACCAGAACCTGTTGCACCAACAACAATAACCAAACCACGTTTTTCCATAATGATTTTCTTCAAAACTGGTGGCACACCTAAAGTATCAATATCCGGGATAACTGTGTTAATAACCCTCATGACCATGCCAGCTTTGCCTTGTTGCTTAAATGCATTGACACGAAATCTTGCCAACCCCTCAATTGCAATTGCAAAATTGCATTCACTTGTTTTTGCAAATTCTTTTTTCTGATTATCATTCATGACAGATTGAACAAATGCCAATGCATGCTCTGCTGATAAAGGGTCTTTTGTCATAGGAGTCAGAGCACCATTCAACTTCATTGCAGGAGGAAATCCAGCAGTTATAAAAAGGTCGGAACCTTTCTTTGCATGCATTATCTGTAAAAGCTGTTTGACATAATCATATATTTGAGAGTTTGAGCCAACACCTGCACTACCGTTAGTAGGGGTGCCCTCTTCTGATTTATTCTTGCCTGTGTAATTAAATTGATCTTCACTCATTTTTATATTTATCCTTAAAATCTCTTTTAAAGATAAATACATAAGATCAAAAGTCAATAAAGATGACCTTTAATCTCATCTTTTTAAGACAAAAATCAGCACCAACCAAGCTTTGTTCTTAATCCATTGAAATAACTGTAATTCTTTGGATGTACCAACTTGATAGATTTAGTGCTCTTGGTAATTTCAAAGTAATTACCCATTTTTACAGGTTCAGGCTCAACACCATCAATAGCCCAATAGATACTATCTTTACCAGAGAAAAACACTTTAATAGTTGAATTCATACTGACAACAAGCGGCCTATTGGATAGGTTTTGTGGACAAATAGGCACGATATTGAGCACTGAAGAATTAGGATGAATGATTGAACCGCCTGCTGCCACAGAGTATGCAGTGGAGCCTGTTGGTGTTGCAATAATGAGTCCATCAGAGTATTGGCTATAAACAAACTCATCATCCAGGAAAACAGAGAATTCCATAAGCTTTCCAGATACACCACGACCAATGACCAAATCATTAATGGCTATTTGTTGATCAATGATGTTCTTGCCATTGGAAGCAACATTGACCTGAAGCACATGGCGAGTCTCTGTTTTGAATTCACCAGATAAAATTTCCCCAAGTTTTTCAAAAACATTATCTTTATCAACATCAGTGAGGAAGCCAACTCTGCCAAAGTTAACACCAAGCAAAGGAACTCCCTTAATACCCCAAGTACGAGCAGCACCCATCATGCTTCCATCACCACCGACAACAATAGCTAAATCATAAGATTGACTCTCATCAGCCACAGTATATTGAACACCCATTGACTCAATCGTATCTTTATCAACATGAAGCTCAAAAGACAGCCCCACAATGTAGTTGGCTACTTTTTGCAAAAAAGCAGTAATATCATTATTTCTATATTTACCAATGAGAACAATTTTTTTAATTTTCATGAAAAAATCCTTATTTACTTTCATTGTATTTTACAACAAAAATAGCATAAGGATTTAATTAAAATTAAAGTGTTGTTTTTTTGTTAACTCAGATTCTTTTCTTTGCTGTTTTTACTGGTTTTAAAGCTAAGTAAGCCTTAACTTCTTTTAATTGACTTGATATCTCATTCTCAGCATTTAGGTTCAATATCTCAAAATTTTTATCTTTTAAAAAGTCTACAATAGGCAGTGTTTTATTTTTGAAATTACTCAACCTTTGATCTACAATTTCAGCCTTATCATCTGTTCTGTGAACAAGAGGCTCTCCTGTTTCATCATCAACACCATCAACCTTTGGAGGCATTGTTTTTATGTTGTAAACCCTACCTGAACCTGGGTGAACTCTTCTGTTGACTATTCTATCTCTTACCACATCATCAGATACATCCAGGAAAATAACCTTATCAAACACTATTCCTCTGTCCAAACAGACCTGAGCTTGACCTACAGTTCTTGGAAAACCATCAAAAATAATTTGTTTTCCAGCATGTTTATCCAAAAATTTATCTACCAAGAAATAAATTGTTTCATCTGTTGCAAATTGACCTTGAGCCAATAAGGCTTCTATTTCTTGACCCATTTTTGAGTTAGTGCTCACTTCTTGTCTTAACAGATCACCAGTTGATAAATGAACAAACCCTTCCTTCTCAAGAAGCTTGGTTATTGTGCCTTTACCACTTGCTGGTTTACCTATCAAATATATATTCATAATCATCCTTTTTGTTATATATTTATTATATGAGATGAAAAACCTTTGTAAAGAATAAAAAATATCATAAAAACCCTTTGATATTTTTGACATTTTTTATTTTTTCTATTAACCTCTATTACGTTTTTAAAAAAGGATTGTTATGAAGAAAAGACCAGAAAATTGGGATAGAGGCAACATTTATCTAAGTGGTGGCATGCAGTTTGCTAAAGCACTTGGTGCAGGCTGGAGAATTGAAGCTTCTAAAAAGCTATTGGATATGAAATATTTTCCAATTGATATCACAGAGTTGGATGTTGCATACAATGCAAAATATGGCAAACCCGTTCTTCCTAAAGGCAATGAAAGCCCTCTTTCATACAAAGCCAACATGAGAAAACACTTCATTGATACAGACTTGAAACTCATTAGAGACAACAGTGATGCTTTGATTGTATATTACGATGAGTCAGCAAGAAGAGGTGCTGGTACAGTCAGTGAAGCTCAATATGCATTTAATTTGAATATTCCTATCTTTTTAGTTACAGACCACAAAACAGAGCAAGAGTTCTATGATGATGTCTCTGGTTGGTTGATTGCTCTGAGCACCAAACACTTCTTAGGCTTCGATAGCCTATATGAATACCTTGATAAACTTCCTGTTGGAATTCTCAGGAAAGATAAATACGGCAACCACGGTATCAACGGTCAGTATCTTTGCCACTTGTCAGGTGAAGTATTCACAAAACGCAAGAACCCATTTGTCTCTCAAGTTTTCCCACTGTATTCACAAGACTCAGTAAGCACAGTTTATGACATCTATGAAAACCACAAAGACAGATATGAGTTCTTCTCAGAGTATTATGCAGAAAAATATAAATTCAATATGTAAAAATATTGTTCAGAAAAAAAGAGAAGCTCAAGGGCTTCTTTTTTTATGGCTACTCGGATGATGGTTTGGGAAAACAAAAAATAAGGAGAGATATTATTATCTCTCCTTACATCAAGTATTGATTCAAAAATTATTCAGCGTCTTTTTTAACCGCTGGTTTCTTTACAGTCTTTTTAACCTTCACTTCAGTTTTCTTGGCTGGAGCCTTTTTGACAGCAGGCTTTCTCGCAGCTTTAGCAGCAACAGGAGCAGTCTCTGCATCGGTTTTCTCAACTTTAACTTCCTCTTCATTTTTCTCTGACATTGCCTCACCAGTTAAATCAGAAAAGCTGAAGTCACTTGTGATCTCATCTTTTAATACATACTTCACATATGCATAAACACCTGCTGCTACCAAGACTTTAGCAAGAACTACTTTGAATAAAACACCTTTGATTGAACTCATTTAACTATCCTCCAAAATTAATATAGGATATAATAGTTATTTATGCCAAGAATGTCAACCTGATTTTAGATTTTACTTTTCTTTATGGTTGTGTGGTAGTTTTCTTCTACACTTTTTTTCACAACCTTTTCATCCAAATCTATAAGCAACATTGATTTTCTCAAAAGATTTTTCACATCTTTATCAGAAGATATCAATTCAATAATCTCCAAATCCTTACCTATGTAGGTCTCATTGGTTTTTACATACTCATACATTTTATCTTCTGACATCTCTTTTTTGATAAAATTGAAAGCCTCTATTTGGTACGATATATAGCTCAAAGTATCTTTATCTTTTAATTCTGTAGCTTTTGCTATGATTGAACTGATGACAGTCTTGTACTTATCTATCAATTCTTGATTTCCTGTATTGAAAGCTGCATCGGTTAATTTTTCATCTAGATAGAAAAACTTTTTAAATAAATCTACTCCAACTCCATCTCCACTGTCAATTCTTTGCATTAAGGAATCAAAATAAACGGCATTTTGGAACATCAATAAAGGTGCATTATCTATCAGTATAGAGTTTACGCTATCCTTAATAAATGAGTTTATATAATTACTTTTATCAAGTCCCTTTCTCTCAGGGTATGTTAAAGAATAATAAACCGCAGTAATATTTTTGGTTACTTCATTAATATTTTCTTTGAAATCTTTTTTCTCAGATTGATGTATATCCTTCTCTGTCTTGACCTTCTCAATCAATATATCCATATAGTGTTTGAATCCAGTGACAAATATTTTTTCATCTAATTTTTCATTAATAAGCCTATTGTATCTCTCTTCATCTACTAGAGATTTATCATAGAAACCTTTTGTTATTTGCCATATAAAGTGAGGACTTACCATGGTAAAATACAAGAGTGGATTTGACTCAAATTTTTTCATAACATCCAATAAATCATCTATTTTCTTATTGCTTTGAGATTTTGCATTATCTTTTGATATGTAAATATCAAAATAATCCCCCCATAGCTTTACATATGAATCCAAACTATACAAGTATCCAAAAGAATTTTGTTTTTCTAAATTATAAGAAATCTTCATCAAATCTTCTTTTGAATATGTGTGTCTATTACTCAATAAATCAGACTTTTCTTTATAATTATAATTCTTATCATATTTCAATTCTTTAAGCAGATGTATAGGGTGATTTTCAATCATATAGTCTTTTAGAAATGACAAGCTACTTTTGTTAAATAAATAGGGTGCATTTTTAAATCCATAGATTTTTTCATCTCCATATGGATTAATAGAATCAAAAGCCTTAACAATTTTTAAAAATAAGTTTTTATTTTTTTCTTCATCAAAATCTGCAAACTTTATAATTTCTTTATTATTATAATCAATATTGACCATTTTATTTATAAACCTTAAGAATGCAGGATTTTCCAACCCTTCATAAAGAGTTTTATAATCAAGACTTTTTATATGGTCTGCAATGATGCCAAACAAAGAACTTCTATTATCACGTCTCACATCCTCAATAAGAAGAGTTACTTTTGAATACTCTTTATGTTCTAAAAGAATACTTAACTGCTCTTTATTAAAAAGCAATGATACCTCATTCAAAAACCCATTCTTAATGCTGGATAGTCTGCTTCTTAAATAATAAATATCAGCCTGTTCTTGCACAGATAAAGGCTCAATATTATTTGATATTCTACCTTCGAATAATTCAACTTCAGTTATGCAGTCATCAAAGCTGTGATTATTGTATTTATTCTTAATATTAATTAATTTAGTAGTAGGTATGTCAATTTTTATTCTATACAAAATATCAATCAGATTTGCACACTTTACAAAACCATTAAAATTGATTTGATCATCTTGAGATAAAAAATTTAAATCAAATTTCTCAAAATTTTTACTGTTGATTAAATTTTTTGCATATGACTCACCATCTTTAGATAATAAAAAATCTTTATTCTTATTTCCCCAATTTTTGATAAACAAAAAATCTTTTTCTGACATTTCAGCTTTGCTTACAAAATAACTAAAAAAAGAAGATGGTATATTTTTGTTTTTATTTAAACATTCAAATTTAAAATCTTCGTCATAATTCCATAACAGAGCAAATAAAGAATTATTTGAATTATCGAATTTTGTGTCTTTTGAATAATTAAAAAATGAATTGGTATCTTTTAATGATTCACCAAAGAACTTATCTTTGTGAGGCTCCAAAATCTCTATAATTTCCTTAATACCAGTATACTGAACATCTTTGTTAATATGGTTTAGAATGACATAGAGTGCTTTTAGATTTTTAAAATCTTCTTTCTTAATCAAATCATCTGATATTCTGGTGAATAAATTTTCATAAAATCTAAATTTGTCTGGTGTGTTTTCATAATCTAGTGAATTAAGTTCTGAGAACAATTGACTCTTACTTCCACTGACAGTCATCATCTTTGCCAAAGCATAAAATGCATTAGGATTTAAAATTTTGTTATAATTTTTTTCATCATCAAACAAATATGCATTTTGTCTTTCAAACAAAAGCAGTTCTGAATCACCTAGAGTATCTATATATTCCTCATTCAACAAATCAATCATTTTTGTAGATATGACATTTAATTCATTAAATAATTCATTAAGAACTTCAGATCTGTTTTGATAACCAAACTTATCTATAACATCTACTATAGTTTTATAACAGTCTCTAACTGCACTAAAGTCAATATATTCTAGTTGAGGGGCTTCTAACTCTGAAGCAACAAATTTTAGATAATTCAATCTCAATCTTTTTTGCAGATCAAGACCTTCTTTGTCTTCATCAGAATGAATGTATCCAACATGTAGAGATATACCAAAATCTTTTAAATTCTTAAAAACCTTAAAAATAAATTCATCATCTAGAATATATTTTATTTTATCATCTTTTACATGCAAGTATTTGAACTCTTCAAACCTAATAAATGTTTTATAATTTTCTTTATCACCATTTTTGTGAATAAGAAGGCTATCCATCATAACACTTTGTATCAACTCTTTGTTCTGTAAAATCTTTGATTTTGTCAAACTGTTTATTATGCTGGATTTAAAGTTTTCAATCAAAAACTCATCGGAAACGATATCATTGAAGCCAGGTATTTTTTTAAGTTCATTATACTCAATGTATCTGTTCTTATTTTCTTTTAGAACATCTTTAACCCACTGCTCATCTTCCTTAGTTAAAGAAAATTTATACAATGTTCTAATATCTATGTCTTTTTTATTGACAATAGATAAAAACTCTTTTTTCACCAATGGATCTTTTAATAAGTAATTGTTGGAATCGTAAAATTGATTAAAATCTTTTTTAAATTCTACTGGTAGAGCAAGAAATTCTTCAGATTTTAATATTTTACAAGAATTATATAAAACTTCCCAAACACTTTCATTATGATAGTATTTCCTATCATCATCTTTAATTCTTGCATAAGATTCAGCTATTTCTTTTAACTCTTCAAAAGTCAATCTTGGAAATAGTGTTTTTTCTATTTCCTGTTTATTTAAAAGCACTTTAAAAGATTCTTCAGGATAATATTTGTTATTTTTTAAAGGTCTAAATAAAACATCAGAACCTATAATCTGTTTTCTTTGCTCACTTGATAACTTATAGTTGTCCAATAAAAATTTATAGGCATTCACATCTTTTGATTCTATCAAAAGATTTAAATCAGGATTTAGATTGTTATTCTTGGCAATTTCTAAAAAAAATCCATTATCTTCTTTCAAGACAGTAAAAAATTTTTCTTTGTCAGACAAGACAGCTAATATTTCTTCTTTTGTATAGTTTTTCATACAAATATTTTAAACTATATAAAATTATTATCAACATTTTGGTTTTTATTTTTTTTGGGTTACAATAAGAATATGAAAAACATAAATAAAGAGCTACATCTTTTCTTACAAAAATTACCCGATCTTAAAAACAAAAGTATAGCCATAGGTTATTCTGCTGGTGCAGACTCAACACTTTTACTTCACTTGCTGAATGAAAAATCCAAGTTTTTTGGATTTGAAATCAATGCTGTTTTCTTCTCACATGAAAATAGCCCCATGAATCAAGGTGAAGACAAAAGCTTGTTACTTGCTAAAGAGACTTGTGAAAAGCTCAATATTAACTTCATACACCATAAAATCATGATGGAGAAAGAAGTCAGAAGAGGATGGGAAGAAATTGGCAGAGAAAACAGAATTGATTTCTATAAAAAACTAAACTTTGATTTTGTATTCTTAGGGCACCATAAAGATGATCAAAATGAGACTACCATGATTCAACTCATGAGAGGTGCAGGCAAAGGCATGTCTGGGATGAAGGAAATTGATGGAATATTTGTAAGACCCTTTCTCAACCTTACAAAAGATGAAATATATACAGAACTAAAATCTAAAAACATTCCTTGGGTAGAAGACCCAACCAACACCAATACAGACTTCACCAGAAACTTCTGGAGAAAACAAGTACTTCCATTGATTGAGAAACACTACCCACAATACAGACAAAATCTTGATTTGTTCAGAAAAAAACTCAACACACAAAATAAGCTTCTAAGAGATTTAGCCATTGTAGATGGTCTTGAAGAACTTAAAAGAAACAATCAACTCAATATAGCAAAGATTGATATAGATAGAAAAATTAACTTACTCAATCACTTCTTTAGTGACAACAATAGCCACATTGAACAGAAAAAAATTGAGAATTGGCTAAGACAGAAAGACTCTATTATAGAATCAAAAAAGTACCGCCTTCATATAGAAAACGATACTCTTGTTGTTAGCTGGCTTGATTACCAAAATAAAAAATCAAACAGAAAACTCTTGTAATCACTCAGCAAGAAAATCGTGTGTTAGCACACTTTTTTGCGATGCACCTATTCTCTCTATATATAGCTTGGTCATACAAAATTCCTGATTGAAGAAAAAGTCTGCTGCTAGAGTCATTGAAGTGTCTTCTGTGTTTCTCAGAATTTTAATCCAAGCATATCCAAATAAGATATAGCCTAAAACATCTAGATAATCTTTTGCAATTGCACTTATGATAGCAGGATTTTTTTCCAATTTTGAGAAAACAGTAAATGAAGTTTTTGATAAAGAATCTAATGCTTCCAATACTTTAGCAATATAAGCAGCCTCTTTTTCATTAACATCATCTACAAAAGACTCCAACTCTTCACCTAAGGATTGTGCCAAAGTCATAAAATCTTTGGAAGATTTTCCTAAAATTTTTCTAGCCAACAAGTCCATTGCTTGTATAGTATTGGTTCCCTCATAAATAGGTGTTATTCTGGCGTCTCTTGCAAGTTGCTCTATTCCGTAATCATTCAAGTATCCATGACCACCTAAAACCTGAATCGCTTCATTGGTTGTCAATACACTGTTATCTGTCAGAAAAGATTTTACTATAGGTGTAAACAAGGCTATCAGAGCATTTGCTTTTGATATATCATAATTTTCCTTTGAATACTTAATGACATCCAGTTGATGTGCTGTCCATAATGCCAAAAACTTACCAGCTACAAGCCTTGAGTATTGTCTCAAAAGCATTTTTCTCACGTCTGGGTGATTGATTATCAAACTATGAGTCTCTGAAGCCATTCTTGATGATATCAGACTTTTTCCTGCCACTCTTTCCTTTGCATAAGCAAGAGACAATTCATAAGCCTTCTCTGTTAAGGACAAACCTTGTACCCCTACCAAAAGCCTTGCTTCATTCATCATCTCAAACATGTAGGCTAATCCCATGTTTTCTTTACCAATCAAGTATCCTTTTGACTTGTTAAAGTTAAGTTGGCAAGTCGCAGACCCTTTAATGCCCATCTTGTGCTCAATTGCTATACAATCAACACCATTTCTTTGGTCTTTGAGGGCATTGCCACTTTCATCAAGATTGAATTTTGGAACCAAGAACAAACTAATCCCTTTGGTTCCTGGTGCTTCCAAATCTGTTTTTGCTAAAACAAGGTGCAGTATATTATCAGTTAAATCATGATCTCCTGATGAGATAAAAATCTTTGTACCACTGATTACATATTCTTGCATACCAAAGGATGACTGACCTGTTGGAGTTGCCTTGGATTTAATGAGTGACAGGTCTGACCCACATTGAGGCTCAGTCAAACACATCGTTCCAGAGAATTTACCAGATACCATAGATGGAATTAATTTTTTTCTTACATCTTCTGTACCAAATTTATTGAGTACATTGTAAGCACCATGTGTAAGCCCAGGATACATGGAAAAAGACATATTATTGCCTGAGAAAATCAGATTAATCAATGAAGACAGTGTATTGGGTAAATTTTGTCCACCATTTTCCTCTGATATATCTATCGCATTCCAACCCAAACTACAAAACTGATCGTATGCGTCTTTAAAGCCTGTAGGGGTAAATACATTTCCATTTTCTAATCTGCAAGATTCCTTATCACCCACCGCATTCAGTGGCCAAAGAACATTTTTTGCAAAATCCTGAGCCTGGTCTAGAATTTCTGTTGTTGTTTCTCTATCCAAATCAACAGACCATTTTTGCCAATCTTCATTGATTTTCAAAACATCGAACATTAAAAATTGATTTATATCTTTCATACATTGAACTCCTATTCTACTAATACCATCATAGTATTAGAAAAATTCAAGTCAATGAATTGAATACTCTAATCAGCATAAATCAGAGCATATTATCTTATTTTTGATATCACATCTGGTGGAAGCTCTTTGAAGAATCGACTTTTCACAAGTCTATTTCTTTGACCATGTATCAGTCTTTCTTCACTGTTTGTGATGTAGAGATGTTTCTTGGCTCGTGTAATGGCAACATACATCAAGCGTCTTTCCTCTTCAATCATCTCAGGCTCACCCAAGCTGTTTGCATGTGGAAACAAACTTTCTTCTAAACCAGTGATGAATACAACCTCAAACTCAAGACCTTTAGATGCATGAACAGTCATCAACTTTACAGAGTCAACACTCTCATCTCTTTTGTTACTGTTGATATCAGACTCAAGAGCAGAGAAAGCCAAAAACTCTTCAATATCAGCTTTCTCGTTCTCACCTATATAGACTTCAGCAGCAGATATTAACTCATACAAGTTATCAAGTCGCTCTGGTCCCTCTTTTTTATCATCTTCATACATTTTCTCCAAGCCAGAGTCAACAATTACTGTCTTTACCATATCAGGCAATTTCTTGCCCTTGCATGTTTTATGAAGATAGTCAATCAGTTCTATAAAAGGTGAGAGTTTTTTCTGATTTTTATCTGGCCATGATTTTGAAGCTTCATACATGCTTAGAGAATTCTCATTTGCATAGACTTCCAGCTTCTTCAAAGTAGTATCCCCTATAGATCTCACTGGTATGTTAGCAACCCTCAAAAAAGCCATATTGTCCATAGGATTGTGAGCAAGTCTTAAATAAGCCATTGCATGCTTTACCTCTTGCCTATCAAAAAACCTGAATCCCCCATAAATAATATAGGGAATATTTTGTGAATTCATTGCCTTCTCTAACGATCTGGATTGACTGTTTGTTCTATACAAAATGGCGATGTTTTGATAAGGAACATTAGCCCTTCTTATTTTCTTTATCTCTTGGGCAACAAAAGCAGATTCCTCTTCATCATTAAATGCTTGAAATGTCATGATTTTATGGTTAGAGCCATGTGTGGCAACCAAATTCTTACCCTGCCTGTTGGTATTATTGGCAATAACAGTGTTTGCAGCTTTCAATATATAACCATCAGACCTGTAATTTTTCTCTATCTTGATAAGTTGAGCATTAAAGTCTCTTCTTAAGAGATTGATATTCTCTGGCTTTGCACCTCTAAATGAGTAAATAGAATTATGCACCAACACATCGTTAGCAAAGAAGTTATGATAATACTCAATATCCAAATCATAAACGGCACCAGATGACTCATATGTATCTGTCTCTACAACCCTTGCAAAACCAAAATTTGCAACATACAGCATATCATTGATTTTAATATCTTGGGCTTTTACCAAACACATAATAGTGTTATTGATATGAGCTTTTAAAAGAACTCTTTTATTTTCATCAATACTACCTAAATCATTATCCCAACAAACCGCATTGGTTTTTATTTCTGTTACCTTGTGCAAATGCTTGTTTTCATTAGCATATAGCTCACATATATAGTCATAATTTTTCAAATCATCAATTTGTGTTCTTAAAACAAAGTACATATGCTCAGAAGTTGACTCAAGACTTTTCCCAATCTCTAGAACAATGGTTGTAAATTTCTTCTCCACAATCTTTTCATAGACATTAGATACTTTTGCAGGTGTATAAGTTTTGTTATTCAATGATAAAACCAAATCACCCTTTTTGACTTCTTGAATAGGCTTCTTTATGCCGTTGCCCATTGTGACTTCAGTATCGGCAACAAAACATTGATCGTCATCTCCCACAGCAAAGATATTTTGATGTTTACTTGCAAGTATTTTCAACCACTTGTATTGCAACTCATTGGTGTCTTGAAACTCATCTACTAAAATATACCTGAATTTTTCAGAATACATCTCAGCAATTTCTGCATTATTTTTAAACAACTCATAACAAGCAAGCAAAAGCTCACCAAAATCTACACAGTTATCATTGGAGCATGCTTTCTCATACAACTCGTAAATTGTTCTCTCTTGTGTATTGATTTTTAATTGACTTGCACGCCAGCCAACTTCCTTGTATCCGTTTATTTTTGAAATCAAATCAGAGACATTTAAGTTTTTAGGATCGTATCCATTGGCTCTGAGCATCCTTTTGAAAAAAGACTCTTGCTCTTGTGAGTCCATGATATAAAAGTTTTTCTTCATGCCAACCAAAGGAGCATGAAATCTCAGAATCTTGTTGCAAATACCGTGAAATGTACCCACCCAAAGTGATTTAACATCAAGACCCATCTTGTAGAGTCTTTGATTCATTTCTTTTGCAGCCTTGTTGGTGAAAGTTACAGCCAAAATATTTTGTGGAGCAACTTCTTGACCTACAATCAAGTGTGCTATTCTGGCAGTCAATGTGCTTGTTTTTCCACTGCCTGCTGCTGCTAAGATAACAGCAGATACATCTCCAAGTGTTGCTGCTTCTCTTTGTTCGTTATTGAGTTTTGCCAAGTAGTCTTTTAGTATTTCTTTATTCATAATGCTTTTTAAAATTTAAAGCATTATATATAGTAAAATGATTTTTGGCAAATAAATTTAACCAAAATACTCTTTTTTATCCAAAGTTTCTTTCCAGAAGTGAATCTCTTTTTCACTTACCTTGAGCTTTCTTGGCAATCTGATTGTGTTGTTAAAACTCAGTAAAAACCAAGTTGACATGAACATAAAAAAGACAAGCATAAATATCAATAAACCACTCTTTTCAGTAAATGGATAAAAACTAAAATCAAAATTCCATTTAATGAAAAAATACATCACCAAAGTATTTATGAATGTTATTGTATATGTCATAATCACATTCATCAACAAATTATTTTTAAAATAAATTTTCTTCAAAAATCTAAAAAACAGCAAAGAAGCTAAAAAGTAAAATAAAGATATCATTACATAATAAACAGGTGATAACATAAGATGTATGAAAAGACCTGTATTATTACCTGTTTTGAAAAATAAATCAGCAGAACCCAATGTTACTGCTACAAACAAGAAAAGAGCAGCATTCATTAAAGAAATTTTTAACAATTCCCAAGGAGCATTATTTAAAACAATATCTTTATCCATTTTTTTTCATTTCAAAATATATGGAAGCACTAAAAACACTTCCAAAAACAATACTGGCAAAAATAACAAAAGCCTTAAAGAAATCAGCTTCCATCATAAAATTGATAACACCAACCAAACCACCTAAAATCAATGACAACAATGAAACCCAAAAGTAGATGTCTTTATCACTCCATAAGTAAGCTTTAGAGATTTTAGTAAATAAATAGCCAAAAGAGAAAAAAACAATAGCCCAAGCAATCGTAAATAAAGCAATGAAAGTGGGTGCTAACTTAACTATATTGATTGCAACATCAACAAAAGGCTTTTCTGTATTGATAAAAAAAAGATAAAAAATAAAGAATATATAAGTAATAACCCCACTACTGAGTGGAGGTATAATGTATAGTGTGTACTTACTTTTCAACTGCACTTGAATTTCCTTTTGTTTTGCTGCTATTTTTCTTTTGAATAGATATTACGACATAAAAAACAATACTGAGTAAAAGCTCAACAAGAGTGACAAAAAACAAATATCCATTTGATCCAATGAAAAACAAACTGAAGTTAACAAATATAATTAACAGAGAAGCCACAATTGAGAAAACTCTCAACTCTTTTGTTTTATTTGCAGCCAAACCTAAAAACCAATGTGGTGCTGTTAATAGAAAAACACCTAGATAGACTAGTGGATTTGCATAAAACATTTTATCCTTTATTGCAAAACCCAATACACCAGTGAGAAAACTCAATATAGTTATCCACTTTGCAAATCTTCTTTGTCCAAATTTGTTTATATAAGCCAGTATCATGATTTTAAACCTTTAAAGCATTGAGCATTACCTTTTAAGTTAATTGGATAATTCCAAGTTGGCAAGACTAAATTGATTTTCTTTTATATATTTTGGCAAATATTGTTGAGCATGGTAGTTTTTCAATATCAATTCATTATCTGGGCTTGCTTTGATAAATGCTCTTATATGATTTATAAACACCTTATATCCTGAGCACTCATCCACCACTCCGTTAATATTGCAGGCATTGCCAGTGATAGGACAGCCTGACTTACACCAAGAAGCATTCTCACAATTATAACATTCATCTATCCTATGGCCTACCTGTTGAAGTCTTATCCACTTCTTTCTATCAGGAGACTTTTCAAAAGATTGAAACCCTTCTTGTAAACTTCCAAAACTTTTATCAAATGAGTCTCTGTCTGGACAGTTATTGAGCTTTCCATCAGGATTGAAGATTACAAAATCACTCTGACATGTTCCACCCCATCTGTCCCCAGGAGTGTCATATAAAATTCCACCTATTGCAGCGGCAATTGGCTTTATATATGGTGCAACACCTTTCTTCTCTATTCCAGATACTACCTTGTCAAATAAATCTCTCAAAAATTTTGAATGCTCTGCATTGGTAGAAAAATCAGGAGCGTCACCTCCAATATTGGAATATCTATCAATATTCCAGATCCAAAACTCCCTATCTTCAAACCAATCGTATATTGCAAAAGCATTCTGACAGTCTTTCTTAGAAGGAACCATTCCAGGCATAACAAGAATATTATCCTTCCTAGCCAGTTCAACCTTGCTCATCCACAACTTTTGATATTCTTCAGCAGACCCCTTAATCAGTCTTGAGTTAAAATCAATGCTGGAGCCAATCTCTCCACGCCATCTTGTATTGACAATCTCAGCATGTTCTTTTCTATAAGGTATCAAACTTGTTTGAACTCCTTCAATCAATTCATCTCTTGTAAAGTATTGATCTATTATTTTTGAAGCCATGTGAAAATAATCAACAGGCAAAATAAGTGGCTCACCACCATGCCAAATCATAAATATTGCTTTATGACCACCCTTTTCTTTCATTTCCTTTAAGAATTTCATTACTCTATGAAGGGTTTCTTCATTCATTCTGTCTTTATTTGCTCTGACCTGTTGAGGCAAATAGCAATGAGCACAGTCGACATTGCAAAAATTGGTAGGTTTTAAATAAGCAGTAATCATAAATTATAAACTTGACATCATTGTTAGGCATAGTGTAAAAGAAAAGAAAGGAAGTGTCAAAAATGCATGAAAACATACATAATACAGCAAGAAATCTTAACAAGGTTTCCTTTAGTTATTTGATTCAAAAGCAAAGTATAGACTCACTTCTTGATACAAAAGATAATAATGGTTGGAGCTTTTTGCATTGGGCAGTTGCTGACTTAGATGTTAATAAAATAGCAGAGTACATATCAAATGGAGTTTCATTTAGCGGCTTGACAAATAACAACATCATACCAGTTGAAGCACTAAAGTTCAAAAAAAATGAAGACAATCCACAACCTTGTGTCATTCCTTATAATGGTGGAGGCTTTAGCCCTATACATTTATGTGTTTTCCTACACAAAAGATATATGTTTGAAGATCAATACTCAAATCAAGGATATTCAGAAAAAATTGACCAAATATTGGAGATGTTCATTAAAGAGTTGGATTCGTATCAAAATATTGAAGATAAAAATGGATACTCTTTCTCAGACTACATATTTATTGGTGAAAACTTCAGATCTTTGAGTAAAATACTCTCCTTGGATAAAGAGCTTAAAACATTGAAAAAGGTCAAACATGAAACTGCCGTGAAGATTATTGATAGAATACTTATCAACGAGAAAAAGAATGCAACAAATCTTGATTTAACAATTTTAGAGACAAGTGTAGAAATAATTAAAAAGTGTATTTTAAAAAATGAAGTTTCTGATAAACTAAAGATTAATGATACACCAAGAAAGATGACAAAAATATGATAATAGATATAGGAGTTAATCTTTGCTCAGAACAAATGAGGGATAATGTTGACTCATATATTCAAAGAGCAAAAGAAAAAAATGTCTCACATATGATTTTGACCTCTACAAGCACAGATAGTCTTGAGTTCAATTTACAATTGTGTGAAAAGCACAAAGGCTACTTGACAACAACTTGGGGTCTTCACCCTCATAATGCAAAGCACCTCAATTCATTTGAAACAACTATAGATAAACTTCACAATCCCAATATTGTTGCTATTGGTGAGTTTGGTTTGGATTATTTCAGAAATATAAGCTCACCTACTCAACAGATTAAAGCAATGGAATATTTTCTAGAATTGGCAAACAAAAACCAAGAGCTTCCTCTGTTCTTACATGAGAGGCAGGCACATCAAGATTTTTTAGATATATATAAAAACCATGATGTTAGAAACAAAGCTGTTGTTCATTGCTTTACTGGAGATAAAAATACTGTCAAAAATTACCTTGACCTAGGACTGTTTGTAGGAATTACAGGTTGGATTTGTGACAGCAGAAGAAATTCAGAATTGCTTGAAGCAATCAAATACATTCCTCTAGATAGAATGATGTTTGAGACTGACGCACCTTACCTCAAACCCAGAACATTAAAAACAAAAGAAAACATAAATGAACCTGCTAATCTTCCTTTTATCATAAAAGAAGTTGCTACCATGTTAAATATTGAATTTGATACTTTAGTTAAAACAACATATAATAATAGTATTGAATTTTTTAATATTAATAAGCCATGTCCAACACAAATACAAAAATTAAAACATACCTAGTCGGTGGTGCAGTCAGAGACCATATATTAGGCATTCCATCCAAAGACCAAGACTATGTAGTAGTCGGTGCAAATGAAGAATACATGTTGTCAAAAGGTTTTGAAAAAGTAGGTAAAGACTTTCCTGTATTCCTTCATCCAGAAACAAAAGAAGAGTATGCATTGGCTAGAAAAGAGATTAAAGTTGGTGCAGGTTACTCAGGATTTGCCTTTGAGACAGAAAATGTGACGTTGAAAGATGATTTGCTTAGAAGAGACTTAACAATCAATGCGATGGCACTTGACTTGGAAAATAATGAAGTAATTGATTACTTTGGTGGTCAAAATGATTTAAAAAACAAAACATTAAGACATGTAAGCACTCACTTCAGTGAAGACCCTGTAAGAATACTCAGAGTTGCCAGATTTGCTGCGCGATATAACTTTTCAATTGCTGAAGATACAAAGGATATGCTTAAAGAAATGGTTAAAAACGGCGAAGCAGATCATTTGGTTCCTGATAGAATTATAAAAGAGTTTGATAAAGCATTTAATGAACTACACTTATCAAGATTTTTTGAAACATTAGAAGAAATAGGTCTCATCAATAAACTTGGAAACTTTTCAGATGTGCTTAACGATAAAGAAATTCTTCGTAAAATATTTACCTTCACTGAATCACCTGAACATCAGAAGGCTGCAATATACAATATTGTCTTTCAAAACTTTTCAGTTAAAGAAATGAGAGACTTTAAACTTGAAGCACAAACTATTGAAGAAATATCATTGTTTCAAGAATTTAAAAATGCACCTTGCTATCAGGATATGTCAACAAAAGATAAACTGAAATTTCTAAAGAAAAACAAATCTCTCCATAATAACAGCATATATTTTCGTGTAGGATTTTTTGACTTTATCAATGAAAAAATAACTGATCTCAATAAAGTTGATTCAGATATTGATATTCTCAAATCATTTAATTATGAAGATTTTATTAAGGATATTACTGATAAAAAAAATATAGGTAAAGCTGTTGAAGCATTACAGCAACATCTCATTGAAAACAATTCAATCAGGAAAAATCTCAAGCCTTAATTGATACAGTTTCAAATGGTTGAATAATCCATTGGTCTTCTACTTCTTCTACAAAATAATCAGGTGTAAAAACACTGGTTTTTTTCTTCCATATGGTTGCTGTGTGAATTTTCTCAAGTTCAAGCTCTTGTTTAAGATGAACTACCACTTTACCCATTGTTACCCCTGAGTCAACTAAATCATCTAAGAGAAGAATTTTTTTACCAAGTTCATTGGTTTGTTTTGCTATCTGATTATCAATAAACAAATCCCCTCTTTTTTCATTGATTCTATAAGATGATGTAAACATGATAGCAAGTGGAAGATTAAAAATTCTACTAAATGCGTCTCCCATAAACATCCCGCCTCTTGCAAGACACATGAGTTGATCATATTCATGTATTTGAGGACTTACACTCTTGGCAAGAGATGTAATCAGTTGATAATATTCATCCCAAGAGTATTCTTTTTTCATTTGTTTCCTTGTTGACTTTTTAATATAATAAATTTAAGTTATATATAAACAAAAAACAAGATGAGTCAAGAAAAACCAAAAGAAAAGAAAGAAGTCATATACTTCAATTGTGAAACTGAACTCAAAAATGAGTTTTACAGAGTAGCTCAACAAAGAGGCTATAGTCCTGGTGCTTTATTCAGAGCATTCATGAGAAAAGTTGTAAAATCACATAATGAAGGGAAAATAAACCTAGGTGACTCAGACTGAATACCTAGGTTTACTAATTCATAAACTTAATTTTTAATATTTGATTGATTTGTTTTTTCTCTGAAGCTCTAATGCTTGCTCTTCTACAAAAACCTCAATGAATTCTACAACTTTTTCACTTGCTCTTCCTGTACAATGAAAAGAAAAGAAATTATTATCTTCCACACTTATTAATCTTGTATTTTCAAAATATCTTTCATCAATCAAATCAGCTAGCTTGTTGGCATCTACATTGTTTGAAAAAAGATTTAAATTTTTATTTTCTGCATTGAATTTGATATCCATTTTTTGAGCAAGCAACTCATTATTTGATAAAACTATTAAGTTTTGCACATCTTTATCTTGCATTGTAATACAAGCAATATCTGCGCCTTTTGCATTCATTTTAGAAATGATATCTTTAATAGAAGTATTCAAAACTTCTGCTGTTTCAGAAGTTCCCTCTTTTGCATAAACCTCAACACCATTGCCATAAAAATTTTGTACTAGTCTCATATTTACTCCTTATGCTACTCATTATAGCAAGGAATAAATCAAAAACAATCATACACTTAATGAAATTACAGTCTCAGTGATTGTGGTTGCTGATTTTGGACCTACTGTTCTTACAATGATTTTATAATAAAGCTGAGGTGTTCCAGTAAAATTAAATGCACCAAATCCAGAAGAATTTCCAATGTTCGCATTAGAGTTCAACTGCTTTACGGCACATACGTTTTGTATCCCTGAATTTGCTCCATTATATGGTGTATTGGGTTGCTCACATAATCTGTATATGATGTAACTGCTTATATTGCCATTGGTGTCTGCTGGAAGTACCTTAGCTCCTGCCCAAGCTGAGTCCTGTGAATAATCAATAATAGTGTTTGGAGTTGCAGAATAATAACCTTCAGCAGAATTTGAATTGACCAAAGAACCTGTATTAGCAATAATCCATTCATTGGCAGTAGCAACTGCTACATCGTTTGCATTTGATACAAGAGATCTGTGAGCCAAATCACCAGACATGCTGACATTGAATTCACCAGCCCTGATCAGAGCAGCACTTGCCAACAAAACACCAATCAACACAAATAGTGAAATTGGAAGAGCAATACCTCTTGTATTTTTATTAATAACTTTTCTCAAAATCATGTATTGTTCCTCCACAACATGTTTTTCATAGGCACTGTTGTTTGTAGGAGCCTGTATCTATAACACTGCCAATCGGGTAGGGCAGAAATATCAAATGTTCCATTTAACCAGTTAATATCAGAGTTTGCAGTAATATTGCAAACTCCACCCTCAGATCTTTCTCTCAAAGCAGATCTTGCAATAATCGCAACTCTTACTGCTGTCACTCTATTTAACTGTGCTTGTGTCAAAGGATTTCTAGTCCAAAGCTCTACAGCACCATCATCATTTTCATCTACACCATATGCAGCTTGAAGCAAAACAATATTATCGCCAACAATAGTCTCTTCTGCATTACCTGATATCAAATTTGTTTGAACAAGCTGGTTTCCATTAATAGAATATGTGAATAGACTAGGTGCTGCACCTATGTTAAACAACCTTGCATTTGTACCATAAGACACACCTAAACCACCTGGCTTATTGAATGTTGCTGGTTTATTAGTACCTGTTACAGGATCAGTGTAATTACCACTATTATGTATGACGTTATCAGAGTTGCCTGGGGTTCCTGGCAAGTTGGTTACTTGAGCCAATGTGCAATCTTTTCCTGGCTCTGCTGCAATGAGCAAGTCACCTTCTTTGAAACCAAATCTTGTATCTACTTTATAAACAGCAGATGGATTAGGCATTGCTTGAGTCAATTTTGCTGGTGCAAAATAGTTGCTTGAGTCACCAATCAAGAAACTGAGTTCATCTGAATCTGAATTTGAAGCACCAAAAGTTATGCTAACTGGAGTTAAAGTAAAAGAATATTCACCAACACCATCATTAAAAGCTCTGACTGTGCAACCTAAAGCAACTGTATTGTTCAAACCATAACCAGCCATCTTACCATTGTGTTGAATTGGGAATAATCCTAAAGCAGCATTTGTAAGAGCTTGACCTGTTTGAGTTGTTGTTCTTTTTTGTCCCTCAAATTGTGAGTATATTGTCATCACACCCAAAACACTGAATATAGACATCAAGAGTCCTATCATCAGTTCAACTAAAAAACTTCCTCTTTGATTTACTTTAATAATATGTTTATTTTTCATTTTTTATTCCTTGTTATTAATAAATCAAAGACTCAGAAATATGTCTTGAAACATTACCTGTTGATGGGTCTGCCCAAGATATGGTTAAATTCACTCTTGTGCCTGATGGCGTGTTAGTAAAAATTATCTCAGGTGGATTAGCTGCAACTCCTGGCATTGAAGCTGTGACTTCTGCTAACCACTGATCATAATCTGGATTACCGGGTGCATAAGTTGTCATATTAGGCTTATCAACCCACATCTGACCAATCAAACTGTCAGCCAAATAGCTGGCGTTGATTCTGTATTGAGCGTCAGATACCGCTTGAATGGTGTTTGTTTGAATTTGAACTACACCTAAGACACCGACCAAAAATACAATGATAGCTATAATAGCTTCTATGGTATAGAATCCTTTGTTCTTTTTCAAAATTAGTTTATTTTTTACCATTTTCAAATTCCATTATATTTATATGTCTCTGCAAAATCTTGTATCATCTTGATCAGCAACAGTTGGTGAGCAAACTATTACACTACCACCTTGACCAACTCTTACTCTTAAATCAGTTACACCAGAAAATCCAGAAGTTGTTGAAACATTGATATCCTCAATTCTATCTGTTGCATCAATGCTTGGCATTAAACTACCAAATCCATTAAATGTTATAGAATTACTTCCTGCTGGAGTTACAGCTAAACCTGTAGTCGCGGAGAACTCTTGTGCATCTTTTTTATTTAAAATTAAATTATCAGAAGCCACAGTTACAGTCCATGAAGTATCATTATTCAATGTGAAAACGATGGGTTGATTTCTTCTAATTGCTTCAGATCTTGCTTGTAACATACCTGACTGGATACTCTCTGATACATTCCTTACCCTTAAATTTGCCATCCAAGCACTGTATGTGGGGGCAGACAATAGAAACAAGAATGCCATTATGGCAACAGAGACCATCAACTCAACTAAATTAAAACCCTTCTGTTTCTTCATTATCATTGGCACTGTCCATTCTTGCTAGTTACCCAGCATGTTGCATTAGTTGGCCAACCACTTGGAGCAGAAGTTGTGCTTCTTGAATTTTGCTCATCAACTGCAAAAGTAAATCCCTGACCAGTTGCTGTGATAGTATAAGTGTCAACACTTAAATCACTGCAAGCCAAGTTGAAATTCTTCAAATCTGTTGGTAAAGCAGCTAGAGTTCCTGCTGCACAAGCACCTTCATAAGTTCTGTTATCTTGAAAGTGCTGCTCCATTTTTACTCTCATACTGGAGAGTGCACTGACAGCCTCAGTCAACTGTGCTCTTAAAACATAGTCTCTATAAGCTGGCACTGCGATAGATGACAGTATGCCAACAATTGCTACTGTTATCATTAATTCAACTAGAGTGAAACCTTTTTGCTTTTTCATATTTTAACCTTTTATTTTTATAGTAGTAATCTTTTTCCCTGTGTCAAATTATTGCTTCCTATAAAATTCTCTCCAAGAATTTTTCTGATTTGTCAAAGCACCAGTATTTACCTGAACACCGACTGGAGTAACTGTACCACCAGCGTCAGTAATAAAGTTTTTCAATCCACCAGAACCATCAAGCCTTGCAATCACCTGACCCACAACAAGACCACCAGTCAATTTCTTGGCAACAAAACCATCACCACCAGGAACTGCACCACCGTTGAGGAAGTTCACCTGATAGTACCAAGCATTACCACCCGCAGTACAAGTTGTGTTTCCTGGAACGTTACTTATAACGTTCAATGTTCCAAGTGCAAGTGAGGCGTCAATATTGACTCTCTCACCGACTTGAGACACCAAATCAAAGTACCAACCCAAATTGCTATCCCAGTTAACACCGTTTGTTGTTGACTGACTCACAATACCTGTACTTGTGATGGTTTGACCAACCATACCAGCATTAAGCCTGAAATTACCATTATTCATATTGTTATCTTTGACTGCATACACAGTTTGGATTGAAGATGTTGAGTAATCAGCAAAATTTAAGTATCTTCCAGTACCAAAGAACAATACAGGGAATCCGTTAATTTTACCTATCTCTGGTTTAACAGTAATAGGCTGAACATTACCTGAAGCGTCTCTGACTTCACCCAATTTTTGAGCAGTTGTAGCAGCAGAGTTTGTCAAATCCCACTTCCATACATTTCCATCCAAATCACCTGCATATAAAATAGTTGCAGTATTGTTCTGGCTAAAGTTATCATAGAATGTGTTGATTTTTGCAACCCCAGCAGGACTAGCAGGTGTACCTGTACCAGTTACTAATTTTCTCAAAGTAGCACCTGTTGCCAAGCTTACCTCATAAACAACACCTCTTCCTGTTGCATTATCATAACCAGCAGACAAGTATGCAACCCACTGACCATCAAATGATCTCTTTGTAATGATTGGATTACCAAAAGTAAGCCCTAACTCATTATCTGTCCTTGAGCACTCTGCTGTTGTGCAGAACTCCCACAATGGAACAGGTGAATTTGGATTTGTTACATCAATTGCAACATAACCTTTAGAGCCAGCACCCATGCCTGATATTAATACAGTTCTCCAGTTACCACCAATCTGAGCGTCACTTACAGATATTGGACCGTCCACAAAGAAGTCATGTGAAGTCGGATATGTTAAATCAGCAAGCTTCCACATTTTTGACATAACTTGGCTTGGAACAATTGACCACAATTCTTGACCAGTTGTAGCATTGAATGCGTGTATTTGGCCATCATTTGCACCAACATACAATGCTTTTGTTCTTGAAGCAGTTGTTGCAGCAAATGCAGCATATCCAACATCAGTCCATTGATTTCTAGACTCACCTACAAACACTGGAGATGTATTCACGATGTCGCCAAGTATAAATTCTCTTTCCCTGTAGAAGTCTGCACCTGAACCATTTATTTCATTGGCTCTTTGACCTCTTAAGTAGTCTATCAATGATACACCTGTATCTACAGCGACTCTTTCAAGAAGCCCTAAGTCACCACACTGTGATAGTGAACCAGTTGCACACTTATTGGAGAAATATCCTCTTTCAGTTGCGTTCATGCTTGCAAAATTGAAGTTTCTCAACTCAGTTGTTCCAGTTGTATTTCTTAAATAATACATATTTCTTGTATCAGTAGATTGACCTACTCTTCCATTAAGAAGTGTTCTAGCAGACCATAAGTCTGTATTTGAAATAACACCACTTGATGGGTCAATCACTCTTGCAGCAATTTCACCATCCCACTTAGATGTTCTGTATGTTGTATAATACAAGAAATTATCACCTGAAGTAATGTTTGGAGAAGATGTAGCAGCCGCTGCTGAAGCACCAGTCTGTACAATCAAGTTGCTCAAAGCTTCTGTCAATCCAGCTACAATATCATTTGTATTTTGTGCACTGAAGTATTTACCTCTTCCGTTTACAGTTGCATGCCATAAATCATCAATAGCAGATAATGTGTCGGCTTGAGGTACAGGCCAGTTACATACTCCTGTAGTCCATGAACAAGCACCTGATATACCTTTTTTGATATTCTCAAAATCTTGGTTTGTACCTTTGTCATAGTCTTTTGTATAGTTCAAGAAACCATCTAAACCAAGAGCGATTGCATATGTTACCATGTGTTGTGCTTGGTTTTGATTCAATGCAGATATTGGCACATTGTTTTCACTGACATCAACCCCACCAGCACCTAGTGTACCAGTAGGTCTTAGGTCAGTCTTATAGTAATACATTGCAACATCTGAAAGTGTTGATGAAGCACCATTCAATGCACCATCAAAAGCTCCTGACGCTCTTGTTGAGAATCCAGAGTTTACATTGTCTTCATTGAGAATATCTCCACCAGTTAAATTATCTCCGTTGTTACTGTTCCAATAACCATCAGTAGACAATATGGTGAAGTTTTGTTGACATGAAAACTGTACAGGATCTGGTCTTGTAGTTGTGTTAATCATGCCGTTATTAATGCCATCAGACTTGCCAGCATAGTATCTACCCGCCCTAGACAAAGCCTCTCTTAAGGGTGTTCCACCATTAGGTGACTGAGCATATAAAGTATCATAAAATGCTTGTTTTTGAATTATATTGAAGTCTCTAATAGGAAGGAACTTTGATGTTGCAAAATTGATTGTCTTGAAGCCAACTCTTCTGGTATTGTCAATATTTTTAAAAGCAATACCAACTGATGTTTTCATTGCTGTCATTCTGTCTCTATAGTATGCATACCAGTTAGCAAAGTTTTCATATTCAGAAGGTTGAACAGCAACTCTCTCAAATTGACCATATCTTGGAAAAATATAAGTTCCAGCCACATATTTTGCTTGGCACTGATTTTGTCCATTGTTGCTACCACCTACAAACTTACCAGAAGGTACAGTAGCTGAAATTGCTTCGTTTGATCTTCTGCACCATCTAACAGGGAATGGGTTTCCTGTTGCTGGGTTGCTTGAGCAGTTTACACCAGTTACATCACAAAAGTCTGTTGGAATGATATTGTAGTAGTGTGGAGTTGTGGGTCCTCTTACAGCAAATCTGTATGTAGCATTGGGCAACGCTTGACTGTGATATATAAATGGGTTTGGTGTATCTATACCGTTAACTCTACAAATTGTTTTGTTGGTTAATTCTGCTGATGTAGGATTGGACTTTGTACAAAAATAAGTTTCTCTTAAATCTGTTAAAAGATTGATAGTCAATGCTGGATTGTTATATACACTTCTTTGGGCTGCACCAATTGTTTGAGTAGCCAAATCATTACCCAAGTAATCAACACCTGGCACATATTTTGCTGAAGGGTTGTAATAAATTTTGTTGAATTGATATGCAAAAAATGGTGTATCGCCTGCAAAAACACTCTGTAAGCTATTTAGACCAGCAACACCGTTTGTTCCAGTTGTCACATTCGTAGCATTGTCTCTAGAAGCACAAACTCTACTAAATTGTGTTACTGCACCAGTAGAGGCAGAAGCACTTTTACAGTTTCTAGCACCTGTACTGCTGTTGCCTACTTCGTCACCCATAAAATCAAAACCCATAGATCCAGAGTCATCCAAGACAAACATAATATTAGGTTTTGTACCAATTGCACCACCTGTTTCTAAAGGAATATTGGGAGGGTTTACAGGGTCTGCTGCAAAAGCATTAATGCTTACAAGACCCAACATTAAAGTTATGTACTTGAAATTGAATTTCTTTTTATTATTATTCATAATTTTCCTTTAAATGCAGCTAGGCTATTTTTATCAAGATTAGCAAATCAAAATTCATTGTCAATTTTTTCAGAGTCACAAAACGAGCAAACACAAGGAAAATCAACAGTATTTGATTTTCACATAAAAATTCAATAAGAATTTACAATAATGATGTTTAATCAATTATTTACACTTTTTTCTAAAAAGAATCCCATCAATATTATTGTATTGATAGGCACTGATTTTGTAAAAACACATACTGAAATATACTCCCTCAACAATCAAAGAAATGATAAAAACCCTTCAATTATTGAAGAACTTATTCGTAATGAAGAGTTTTCTGATATTGTTAACGAAAAGAAACAACAATTACAAATTGATACAAATAGCTATTTATTTGACCTTATTTATAGCCCGTTATTGCTTTTGCAAAACAAATACAAAGAAAGATTATCTATAGTTACAAGTAATATAGATGGAATAATTTCCAGCAGAATCAAAGACTGTATAGAAATATATGGTAATATTTATTCCAGGGAAAATCATCATGAAAATAGCAACCCCTTAGACAATTTTGATCTATATAACTACTTACACTCATATATGGATATGGATCAAAAACCATCATTTCTATCCGATAACAATCTATTTAAAAATCAACTCATCAATGCCTATTTATTATCACAACATGCAGATTTAATCATTACTCTGGGATTAAATAAAAACGACCATGTTCTTCAACAAATATTCACATATGGCAAAAGATTTTCTTCCCCTTTAACAATAGACTTCGGAAGTTATGAGCACTATATAGAAGCAGATATATCATTTAAATTTGACAAAAATAACCAATTCGTATGCTATGATGACTTGAAAAGCGTTACAAATATGCTAATAGAAATAGATGATGGCATTAACAACCACAAATCTGGGAAAATAAATTGAGCTATATATCTTCCATTATCAATATGATTTCAAAATCTGCCATTAATTTGACAGGTAAGATTGGTTTTGTGTCATCTAGGTCAGATAATCCATTGTTAGATAAAGAAGTATTAAAACTTAGCGATGAGTTTAGCAAAAAATACAAAAAAATAGCCAACCAAAACGATATTCATATATTTCATGCCAAAACAATCAGTCTTGTCATGGGAATTTTTGCACAAACAGACTTCAAAGACTCTCTCCCACTATTGAAGGAGATCAAATACTTTATTCACTATAGTTTTCTGGTTATGCAAGATGATTATTTTTTAGGTAAAAAAATATTCAAAAAAAATATAACCAAGTTTGATGACTATATATTTAGTAAGTATAGAAAAGTTCCAGAACTTGAGACAAATATACAAAAGTTAGTAGTTCTATCCTATAACAATCGTTTTGATAAAGATCCGAAACGAAATTTTCTTGCTTATTTTGTATTCATAGAAGAGCAAGGTGTTGATTTAAGCAGCATACTTCAAGACTTTTATCAAATTCTTGAAAATTCAGAAAAGAAAAAATCCTTATTTAAGTTAGGATCAAAGTTCCGAAGCAGTAAAATTTATGAAAAATATCTCAAACAAGATAGCAATTATCATAAAAATAATAACGACAACCATACAACTGATGAGCACAGCTTTTTAACAGTCATGCCCAGCAGATACGACAAAACAAAAGATATACACATCAAAATTTTTAAAGATAATTTAAAAATTCCAAAACATGATGAGAATTGAATCAATATTTGATTTTTGATATTTTTTTTGTAACTTCAGATAATAAATAGGAAATCATACATATGGCAACTCAGAATACCAAAAAAGAAATAAAAGAAAACACTTATGTCTGGAGCGGCAAGGACAGAAAAGGCAAGGTAGTCAGTGGCGAAATGAAAGCCCCTTCAGACTCTATCGTGAGAGTTGCATTAAGATCCAAGGGTATTCAAATTACCAAAGTTAAAAAACAATCTTTTGCCTCTACTGGTAAAAAAGTTAAACAAGCCGATGTTGCAGTATTTACAAGACAACTGGCAACCATGATGAGATCAGGTGTTCCGCTTATTCAGTCATTTGAAATTGTAGCAAACGGCCATGCCAACCCAGCAGTATCAAAACTTCTGTATGATATTAAATCCAATGTAGAAACAGGAAGTAACTTGGCAGACTCATTTGCTAAACATCCAGATCACTTTGATAAACTTTTCTGCAACTTAGTTGCAGCAGGTGAAAAAGCAGGTATTTTAGATACAATTTTGGATAGACTTGCTGTTTACCAAGAAAAGATTCAAAAAATTAAAAAGAAAATCAAATCTGCTCTGACATATCCTATAGCAGTTATGGGCATCGCTTTTATCGTTACAGCCATTATTATGATTTTCGTGGTTCCATCCTTCAAACAAGTTTTCTCAGCATTTGGTGCAGACTTGCCAGGACCCACCCTCATAGTTATGGGTATATCTGATTTCTTCGTTGCAAACTGGTATATCATATTTGGTTCAATGATAGGCACATTCATGTTCTTCAAGAACCTCATCAAGAAAAGTGAAAAGGCACGAGCAGTTTTTGACAGACTCATATTGAAGTTACCTATATTTGGAGAAATACTTGTTAAATCTGCCAATGCAAGATGGGCTAGAACACTAGCAACCATGTTTGCAGCAGGTGTTCCTTTGGTTGAAGCACTTGATTCAGTTGCAGGTGCAGCAGGTAACGATGTGTACTACAGAGCGACCAAGATCATTCAAAAAGAAGTTACAACAGGTCAAGGTCTAACAAGTGCTATGCAATCTCAAAACCTCTTTCCCCCAATGATGATACAAATGACTCAAATTGGTGAAGAGTCAGGTTCATTGGATGATATGTTGAACAAGGTTGCTGAATTCTATGAAGAAGAAGTTGATAACGCTGTGGCTTCTCTATCAAGCTTGATGGAGCCATTCATTATTGCATTCTTGGGTATCATAGTTGGTGGCTTGGTTGTTGCTATGTACCTTCCAATCTTCAAGATGGCTTCAGCAGTCTGATATGTTAGGAGCAGTCATAGGAGATATTGTAGGCAGCACTTTTGAGGTTGAAAACCACAGAAGTAAATACTTTGAGTTTTTCAGCCCAAAGTCAAGATTCACAGATGACACTGTTTGTACATATGCAATCTCTAAAATATTAGAGAAAGAAAATGGCAATACTGATTTTGACTTAGACAATATATCACATCAGCTAAGATCATACTGTTTGCCTTACATTAAGAGAGGTTTTGGAACCATGTTTTATAATTGGTTGACCTCATGTAAAAATATTCCTTACAACAGTTTTGGTAATGGTGCTCTCATGAGAATCTCTCCTGCTGTTTCATATGGTATAAAGCACAACCTAAGTATTGATGAAATTAAAAAAGTTGCAAAACAACTGACAGTAATTACTCACTCCCACCCCACAGCACTTGAGTATGTGGACTACTATGTTGACTTATTGTATACAGCACATCATAAAAACAGAGAAGAACTTTTATCATTGATATCTGAACTCAGAAAAAATGAAAAAATTGAAAATTACGAAATACAATGGTATATCAATAACAATGAGTTTGATCTAACCTGCAAAAGAAGCTTGAGTATCGTGTGTAAATCAATAGAAGTATCGGAAGGATTTGAAGATTGTCTATCAAATATTGTGAGTTGTGGTGGTGACTCAGATACCTATTGTGCCATTGCTGGCCCTATTGCACAAAAAATATGGTTATCAAATGAAGAAGAAGATAGCTATAAAGAGCAATTAAAAGTATTCTTTAAAGAATATGACAGAGATATGTTTGAACATATCAAATCAAATTTTTAATTTTCTAAAATCAATTCCCAAGATTTTGTTTTCATATAAAAAGCCCAAGAGTAATCCCTGTTTTTACCTATTTTAGGTCTTGGTTGAAAATATTCACCTATTTTTCCAGAAAAATTTTGCGTTAAATCATTTCCCAACTCTACATTGTCTATGACATGAGAAGACAGTGTCTCATAGTCTTGCTTGAAAGCTGCTTTTATTTTTGGATTGCTCTCAAAATCAAAAAATTTAAAACTATAAAGGTGTGGATTATCTTTATCAGAAACATTGATGAATATAAATAAAGTGTCTTTCATCTTTAAATAGACAGAAGACTCTTCAAAAGATTTCTCAATTAACTCTTGCGGGTTAATAACATTCAAACATGTTGTTTCTTGCACCTTGATAATGCCATCAGAAGATATTTTTATAGGAACAGTCTTAACTTCTAAGAAACCATAATCTGAAGTGTTGCTATTATTGTTTTTCAAATTCAACAAGTGCTCTACTGCCAATCCCTTCCAGCCCTTATTGAGCTTGCCATTTTTATAAACAGATATGTTATTTCTAAGCGAATAATCATATAAATTGATATTTTCGTTTAGAATAAAGTTAAGATAGTTTTCTAAATTTTTTTTAAATTCAGGATTTATCATTTTTTCAACATATTATGCAAAGAGATTGCATTTTTTAGCATGTATTGAACAATTTCTTTTCTAATGCTGTTTCTGTCTCCGTTGAAAATTTTCTTTTCAACAAAAACCTTTTTAGAATCACCCACAGTAAAAGCCCAAGCCATACATATGGTTCCTACAGGTATGTCTTCAGAACCACCACCAGGACCGGCCACACCTGTAACAGCCATAGAGAAGTTAGCATTTGAGTTATCCAATGCACCAATAGCCATTTCATTGGCAACTTCAACACTGACTACATTGTATTTGTTAATGGTTTGCTCATCAACATCCAACATTTCTACTTTTGATAAAGCAGTATAGACTACAAACCCTCTATCTAGCCATTTAGAACTTCCAGATATGTTGGCAATTTCCCCAGCCAATAGTCCAGCAGTGCATGACTCAGCAGTAACAACAATTAGGTTGTTTGCAACACAAAAATCACCAAATAATTTATCTATTTTTTCCATGCCCAATTATATCACAGATTTTACAATAGTGTCCACTCTTTCTGGTCCAGTTGATATAATACTTATATTTACGCCAAGATTTTCTTCTAAAAATTTAAAGTATTTCTTTGCCAATACAGGTAAATCATCATATTTTTTGATACCCTGTGTACTTACCATCCAACCTTTGAACTTTTTATAAACTGGTTTTATTTTTGCAACCTTTTCAAGTGACATTGGTAAAATATCTATTTTCTTGCCATTTTCATCAAGATAGTGAGTACACACTTCTATATCTTTGAATTTATCAAGAATATCCATCTTTGTAATAGCAAGACTTGTTATTCCATTAATTTGAATTGCTCTTTTGAGTGAAGGAATATCAAACCAGCCACATCTTCTTGGTCTACCTGTAGTGGCTCCATATTCTGATCCTAAATCCCTTATGGTTTGTCCAACTTCGTTATCTTGCTCGGTTGGGAATGGACCAGAACCAACACGCGTGCAATATGCTTTTGCAATTCCAAGCACATCGTAACCATCAGATAACCCTACACCACTGCCACTGCTGGCTTGAGAGGCTATACAGTGTGAAGATGTGACAAATGGATATGTGCCAAAACTGACATCAAGCATGGCACCTTGTGCACCTTCAAATAATATAGGTACTGATTTTGATTTTAATTTGAATAATATGGATGGCACATCACAAACAAAATCTTTGATTAAAGCCGCTTGCTTCTTTATTTTTTTTATTTCAGAGTCTATGTTGATTGCTTGCATTTCAGCAGATTCAGGGAATACTGATTTATAGTGATTAACAAGATTGGTGAATTTTGTTTTGAATGTTTTTTCAAAAACATCTTGTACTCTCAATCCCCTTCTTGCAACATTGTCCTCATAAGCCGGGCCGATACCTCTTCCAGTTGTCCCTATTTTTGATTTACCTTTTCTCTCTTCATTGGCTTTATCTGCTATTGAGTGAAAATTAAATATCAAAGGGCAATTCTCTGCTATAAAAAATCTACCCTTTAATTCTACAGAATTTTTCTTCAACCCATCAATTTCTTTAATGAGTGCGTCCAAACTCACCACAACACCACTTCCTATGTAGCAACTGTTGTTTGGGTGCAAAACACCAGAAGGAATCAAATGAAGCACTGTTTTCTTGCCATCAACCCACAATGTATGCCCTGCATTGTGACCACCATGAAACCTGACTATATGATTATATTTATCTGAGAAAAAATCAACTACTTTACCTTTGCCCTCATCACCCCACTGTGCACCGATTATTACTAAGTTATTTTTCATTTTTTCTCCTTTTTTCTTGTATAATCATTAAAAAACCCATACTATAATAATTGAAAAAAAACAAAACTCAATGCAGCCACTTATAAATTTTGAATTAAAAAATCTACAAACCTTAAGTAAAATTTTAGGTAAGCCTTTGTCATTCATAGATTTGGAGACAACTGGGATGGTTCATGAGAGAACATTCTCTATCATAGAAATAGGATTGATTCTCATTGATGAGCATAAAATCATTGAAAAGTCTTCTTTGATAGATCCTAAGATGAGGATACCATCACACATCACAGAAATTACAGGTATTGATAACTCTATGGTTGTTGGCAAAAAAACCTTTTCTCACTTTGCACCATACATAGATAAGCTTGCCAAAAACTCTATATTATGTGGTTATAATTCAAAGTCATTTGACTCCAAAGGAATGGAGAAAATGTTAGCTCAACATAGGCTTAATGGAAAATTTCAAAATCAATTAGACTTCAGATATATTTATTTAAAATCCAGAAAAATAGAAACAGGTCAATACTCACAAGCAGGAAGCCTAACCACAGCCTCTCAAGAATACAACATCAGACTCAACGGTAAAGCACACAGAGCTGCATATGATATTGCATTAACTGCCGTGCTTGCAGAAAAAATCATAGAAAAGTATAACTTTGGAATCCTGAAATCTGATATAGACAAGTTTTCATGTTCAGAAATGAAATCAAAATTTTACTCTCACATTACCAGAGAAAAAATCATAACTTTTAGCTGATTTTTTAAATTGCATCTGCTTTTCTTAAAAACTCTTCCACATCTTTTGCAACCAATGCATATCCCTTGGCATTGAGGTGAATCAAATCTGATTTTAATTCTTCTTGAGATAAATACTTTGAAAAAGTATTTTCAATCACAGGTATTTTTTTGTCCTTAGCAATATCTGCATAAAAATCAGCATCACTCAAACCGATAGCAACACCCACAGCACTGGGCTTAGGCTCAGCCAATAGAACCACCTCTATTCCATTGGCTACTATAGTATCTATTGTTTTATTTAAGTTATCAATTATTTTAGCCTCGGGAACTTTCCTGAGCATATCATTGCCACCCAAAGATAAAATTATCAAAGCTGGCTTTTCTGTATCTATAATTTCCTGTACCCTATTAAGACCCCCAGTTGTAGTGTCTCCGTTAATACCTTCATTGATAACTATTCTCCCTGTATTTCTAGCCAAAACAGCAGGATAAGACTCTTCTTGATTGGCTCCATAACCATATGTCAGACTATCTCCAAGAGCTACAATCTTATCAGATGGCCCTATGAATGTTAATTTTTCTTGTGCACATGCAGTTAAAAATAAAAAAGAAGATATGACTGTAAAATATTTTAATAATTTTTTCATAAAATTTAATTTCTTTCGTGTTTAATGTTTTGAAAAATTCAAAAAACATGTATAATCAATAATATACTAAAGAAAGTTTAAAGATCAAATATGGCAAACGATATATTTTTAAAGAACCTCAGAGATAAAGTTAACAGCAAAATCAAAGAAAATCAGGACATAACCAATGAGCTTTTAGTCAATCTAAGGAATGTTATTGATCAGAATACAGACGCAATTAAAAGCACTACTGATTTCAATACCAACTCTGATGTCCCTCCATTTATTATCAACAATAAAATGGACAGAGAAGCTGCAAGAAATCGTTCACAATCCAACTCCAATGTGAGTATGGCAGATTTATTGAATCAACACAAAGGTAGCCAAACAACTCCTGAGACTGATGACACTCAAAAAACAGAGATATCTTCTGCATCTGGTAATACCGAAGAACAGGCAAAAGCACCTGTAGAAAAACTTCTTACCAGAAAGAAAATCAAAGAATTGTCCAACAAATTGGGTGAGAAAGTTTTTGGTCAAGAGCCAGTGATCAACGAAGTTGTTGATATTTTGAAAGTTGCAGCACTTAACATCAGAGCAAATAAGAAAAAGCCAGCAGGCAACTACATGTTTGCCGGCCCCAGCGGTGTTGGTAAAACTGAACTAGCAAGAACACTGGCTGAATCTCTTGAAGCTCCTATTATTGTTGTCAATATGGGTGAATATGGCCTTGAGCAAGATGTGACAAAACTCATTGGTACATCACCTGGATATGTAGGTTATAACGAAGGTGGTATATTGACCAACTTTGTTTCTAAGAATCCAAGATGTATTGTGTTGTTAGATGAGATTGAAAAAGCTCACCCTTCAATTGATAAAATTCTCTTGTCAATTCTAGACCACGGTATTTGTACAGACAATAAAGGCAATGAAGTTGCATTTGACCAAACCATTGTTATCACAACCAGCAACTTGGGTGCGGAAGTTGAATACTTCACACATCTGACAAAAGAGCAAAAAGATGCAGAGAGAATGAGTGCTATTAAAGAAAATCTCAGACCAGAGATTATCAATAGATTTGATTCTATCTTCCACTTTGCTTCATTGTCAAAAGACATCTATCAAAAAGTTGTTGGTAAAATGTTTGAAAGTATTCAGAAAAACGTTCAAGAAGAACATGATTTTGAATTAAAATACAGTGAGAAGATGATGAAGTTTATTGTTGATAAAAGCTTTGACCCAGCAATGGGTGGAAGACCAGCAAGAAGATTCATTGAGAAGATTGTATTGAAGTCTCTTGTGGATTTCATGTTGGAAGATCATTTTGAAAAGTCCATTGAAACACACAAAACAATTACATTGGATATCAACAAGGAAGGCAATATCTACTTCAAAGGCAAGAACAACAAGTCATTGGGTGTACTCAACAATACAAAGGACTTGGTTGCTATCTTTGAGGCGGGTAAGTTTACTGAAAAAACTGAAGAAGAAAAACCAAGACGTATTAAACCATAAAAAAACCCCTCTTTTGAGGGGCTTTTTACATCTTGAAAGTACTTGTTTCTACTGACTCTTCTTTGGGTTCGTTTTGTTTGAATGTTATCTTCAATAAATTATCAAGACCATTTTGTAATATCTTTTGTTGGCTCTTCATCAAAAAAACATTCTTTTTATTAACCAACTCAAAGGAAGCCATTGTTTCCTCTAAAAGCTCATTAATTGGTGAGAACTCATTGGCTTTCATATTCTCTAATATAGCCACATTTTCACCTTCACTGATACTTATCTTCAAACCAAATTTTTTAGCTAAATGAACAACCTTTTGATTATTTCTTAAACAAAACATATTGAGTGTATCAATACTGTTGGCTTGAGCATATCTGACTATTCTGCCTAAAATTTTATTGCCCAAACCTTTTCCTTGGTGCTCTTTTAAGACAGAAAATGCAACCTCTGCAACATTGGATAAGGAGCCATCTTTAGACTTTTCACGAACACATTCACCCAAACCAACTATTTTTAACTCATCATCAAAAACAGCAAAATAAGCATTTTTATAATTAATTTGTTTAACATATGACTCAAGAGCATACTCGTTCATAGATATGCAGAATCTGTTATATCTGCTTTCCTGATCCAATGCCAAAAAATGCTCTAAAACAGCTTCTTGGTATTGAGAGTCAATTCTCTTGATTGTATAGTCTTTTGTATCCATAGATATATCATATAAGATATTTTATTGCATTGCAACAATTAAATCCGACATTAGTGACTTATGACTAGAAAACTTTACTGAGAACTCTCTACATTCAAATCATTTAAAACATCAACGATTAAATTTTTATTATTCTGAGATATTCCTAAATCGGCTAAATAAGAAAAGAAGTCAAGACCTTCATATGAGTCATTTAGTACATTTGAGATTCCATACTTCTTTGCAATTTCTTTTAGTCCTGTCATTTTACTTTCATCAAAATTCTCAAATAAATCTACAAAAAGGTTATTGCCCTTCAAATCCATCTTTCTAATTTCAATATTATTATCTATACAGTAATGCAAAACTTCATTAGATCTTCTTGCTAAGTAATGTCCTATTGGTTTTCCTTTATGTGAAAAATCCATTAAATTTATTCTTGAATCAGTTTTGAGATAATTAAATATTTTTAAAAACTCTAAATCATCATCAATTTCGATTGAACTAATAATCATCTTATCAAACAACTCATTTTTTATATTTTGATATGACATCAATAATTTGAGATTTTCAAGATTTTTATTTTGTATAGCAACCAGAATTGGATTTACATTAAAATCATTGAATTGATTAATCCAATCTTGATTAGAATCAATAATCGGTTTAATATCAGCACACATGTTATCTGAAATACCGCAAAAATGTAATAACTCAATAAAATAGTATTGCTTCATGATTTATATGTTTGAAAACAATAATTTAAACAAGAAAGTTTAAAAAAGCAATTTATTTTTTCATCATTTTTTTCTTGTTCTGAGACTCATCAACCTTAGGAAAGGATGGCTCTTCTATGCAAGACTTTAACTCTTTTAGCTCTGAGATCATTCTGTCATAATTGTCTATATTGAAGAAAATCACATCTGACAATGCTTTTTTATCTAAAAATCTCTCTTCTTTACTCCATTTTCTATAGTTTTTCATAAAATTGTGTGATTCTTTACAAGCATGCTCAGATCTTAATAAAACCTTAACATCTCTATTAGGGAACTTGTTTTTCAAAAATCTTATATCTTGTATGACAGTAAGCATTCTATCTGTTGATATGGCAAGAGGTGGTAAAGACTCCAACAAGGTATAAACCCTGTTGAGTTTCCTCTTTTGATAATCAGATATTTCATCATCTTTCATATAAACATTGTCTTCTCTCTTATTCTTTACATGATGAAATCTTTCGTACAACTTATCAAGATACTCTTCTGCTCTGGATCTCATAGAGAAATTATCGTATATATTTGATGTCATTAAATCATTGGTATTGGGCATAGCACCAGCAAATTTATTGATATGAATATGCTCATATAATTTTGCAAATTCATTGACTTTCTTAACAAAACCAGGCTCTATAAAATCTTTCTTGGAGTCAAATTGCTTTGTAAAGCCATCAACACTTGCCCTAAATATATTCTCAGTATGTGCTAAAAGTTTAGCATGAGTTTCAAGCATTTTATGATTATTATTAGGAAGTTTCTCAAATATGGACATCAACTCTATGGCACTGTTGATTAAGTAATTTCTAAAATAAGAGACATCACCCTTTTCCATAATTTTCTTGAAATCATCTTCCAGTTTCTTGGTATTTGCACCAGAAACATACGGGGTTATTTCCAAGAAGTCTTCAATCATCAGTCCATCTAACCTATCCACAGAAGACAAATTTCCCATGATTGAAATTAAGCCAGCACAATTGATTGCATTTTTTTCTTTTTGAGTTAGTTGCTTGGTAAATGAATTTAAAAAGGGTTTTTGGTGCTCTTTATGTCCATCAGTTTGAGCTTCATTAATCAAAGAATTGGTAATATAAACTGTTTTAATTGAAAAGCCACTGAACTCTTCTGAAGTTTTGAAATTTTCTTTCAGTATCTTTCTCTTCTTAAAAAACTGTTTCTGCTGACCTCTTGTGTCATACTCTGAAGTAGCAAATCCTATATGTATTTCCTTTTTCTCATAATCAATAATAACCCCATGATCTAAATAATTTGCAGGAGCTACTTTTCTTGAATTTGTTTTATTTCTTTTCTCTACAATCATAGAACCATCTACTGACTCTTTAACTATCAAGTCTTGAAAAGATTCTTTGAATTTCTTATATAAAAATTCTTCCTTATTTTTACCAGAATCGTTGCTTGCTAAATACTCTGCATAGTCCTTGTTAGCCTTACCAGAGTTTACATATATTATTAACCCTAAAAGCTCTTCTTGTTTTGCTTGCTTCCAAACACTTCCGATATAATCAGATAAAAATAAACTTCCACCATATTTGTTTATTTTTTCTTCCAATACCTTAGGATCTGTTTTTTTATTGATAAAATAATAAATATCAGATGATGATATCAAATTTTTTACATGCTTTATGTTATCTTCAAGACTTGTAGATACCACAACAGAGTCTATGTATTTAATAAGCTTATTGAGATCTTTAACTTCTTCTGAAAAAACCTCTAATATAGGTAACTCTACAAGTAACTCATCATAGAAATTATTTTCTTTCTTTTTAATATCCCTAATTGATGAAATTATTTTTAATAAAACATTTTTAACATTTGGATTTTTCAAATTTATGGTTTCAAATCCCCCTAAGCTCATTTGGGAATCGTTTTGCATAAAATTACTCAATTTATTTATTTGCTCTTTGAAAAAAATCAAGAAATCTTCTTTTTCGGTTTCTAACATATTGCTTATACTCTTTTTATCATCTTCTTATTTTAATAGAATATATTGGGTTGTCGAGTAATTTACCTCAATATTATCGAATACAATAAATAGTGGGGAAAATCAAAAGTATGATTTATATAAAAAATTAAACCTAAATATTTAGACTATATTTTTTATATTGATGCTCTAATTCGTAATGAGTTGCAGATTTCATATCAATCTTAATATTACAATTTGAAATAAGACTTTCTGCTTCACTTGAATTAGGATTTTTAATGTTTGTCTCATTAGATGATATGAAAAATCTAACATTGCTGTATCTGTCTCTGACTGATACAGCCAAAAAAGAGAAAGGTGTTTCACAATCATTAATTATCCAGGTTGTGCTCTTTATATTTTCTTTCAAATCATATGATAATTTATGTAATTTAAATGAATTAAAAAAGAGTTTTGGTAAAATTTTTAACTCATTCACAGATGTTTTAAAGCAAGGAAAAACAACCAATATAATTGAATTTTTATTACCTAACTTAGATCTGAAGTCTTCAATTCCTAATTTTGAATTATGAAAGTTAAATATATGTCCGTAACTATCTGAAAAGATTCCTAAAATTTTACTGAACTGCATAACAAGAAAACCATGTTGTTCAATAACATTATCATGTTGTTTTATTGCAGACTCTTGGAATCCTGGGATTGAAAATAAATACTCCTTCAAAGCATATATGATATGACTTGGCAAATTCAATTCATCTCTTCTTTCGTATAACTTAATCAGATTATTAAAAATTAAATACTCTCTAATAACTTCAAAATCAAGTAAGACTTCATTTCTATCTCTAAAATAGGTCAGCACTATCATAACGGTTGATATTAATGAAGTTGCTCTACCTTTCCAGATATTATCATAATCATCATTGTGGTTATCTATTAATGATATGAATAATTCTGTTAAAACATCTGCCCCACCACTTGAAAATGGGTTGAAATTGTTCAAATTTTCATCATAAAAATATTCTTTTCTATTTACAGTGAAATCAATAACCTTTATATCATCTTCTCGGTTGACTTTCTTTGCTAAAGTTAAAATTTCTGAATATAAATTCCCTTGTCCTGAAGCATCCAAGAACACTAGTGTTTCATTTGCTTCTATTGCTTGTTTAGCAAAATGAATATTTATTTTTTCTCTATTATTTCCAGTTATAAGAGTGTGACTTAACATATTTTGGTTGGATAAACAGTAATGCATACCCATATCTTTACTGTACCCATAATTAAAATATTTCTTTTGAGAAGGAGTAGTTTTATAAAAATAATTTTTAATATCTATTTCGTGAAATTTGTATAATTTTTTAATCTCTGTATGAAATTGATACCAACTCTTGTATCCGTTTTTTTGTGCAACCAAATCGTGACAAGCTCTCAAAGTTATATTTGGATTAATATTTTTTTTAGTTTCACGAAGTAAAATTTTTGCTTGTTTTTTTAGCTCTTTAACACGTGGATTGTTTTCCACAAGAAATGATATATCTGATTTCATGGTTTTTCCTATTTTAAAGTAAATAGATATATTGATAAGCCTAATTGATCGTTATCTATTTATTGTTTTAAAATAGCTTACACCAAAACTAACAATATATTTTCCCATAAGGTTGGCCATTTTAGGCGGCAGGACAAATATTAAATCCATATTTAATATGTAAAATTTAAATTTATTTGTCAATATTATAGAAAAAAAATTAATATAAATTGTAATAAATATTAATTAATCTCATGTAAGAAAATTAAAATAAAAAAGGCAGGGTTCGTTAGAACCTTGCCTTTTTATATTACAATCTAATCACCACAAAAAGAA
>LNFM01000340.1_pt1 | contig 118909 bp, 105 predicted proteins | sample 596031 | NCBI WGS metagenome assembly LNFM01 (sample SAMN04254537, study PRJNA301005) | activated carbon metagenome | isolation source: dual media filters at the Ann Arbor, Michigan drinking water treatment plant | place: USA: Ann Arbor | reverse complement strand
AGTGCAAGCGCCTCGCCAGACTCCAGTCAGCTCGCGCCAACCTTCATCTCAACAGCGCCCACACCTCTCGGCTGTTCTCGAATTTTTAAAGAGCAAATTGGTTGCGGGGGCAGGATTTGAACCTACGACCTTCGGGTTATGAGCCCGACGAGCTGCCAGACTGCTCCACCCCGCGACCGGCGAATCAAGACTTGGAATTCTAGTGTGACCCCATGATGTCGTCAACACTCCGACACCAAAAAAATGCAATTCAGAGGTCCATCCAGCTCAGCAGCGGGCCCCACTGACCCGCCTCTCGCGCGGCCACGTATCCAGGAAGATCGAACAGACTCAAGCCGTTGAACGCAGCATTCGCATACAGCTGCGTGTCCCGGAAGTACGTGAGTACCGGAAGATCGAATTGCCCGAGAAATGCCTCGAGCGTCGCGGCGGCACGGGTTCGCGGATCGACCCGCATGCCCACGATGCCGATCACCGTGTCCTTCTTCTGGACCGACTTCTCCGCAAGCAGCATGTTCAGGAAGTCACCGGTGGCTGCCATGTCGAACAGCGAGGGCTGCACGGGCACGACAACCTTGTTCGCGAGCTTGAGCGCATGCGCCAGATTCTTGCCGTGCAGACCGGCAGGCGAATCCACCACGAGCCATGCGAACTTGTCTTCGCCATCCGGCCCCCGATCACCGAGCTTCGCGATACGCGGTTCGTGGTCTCCCCGGACCGCCAGCCACTGGAGCGAACTCTTCTGCCGGTCGAGATCCCACAGCGCCACGGAATGCCCGAGGCTCGCCAGTCCGCCCGCCAAATTTGTCGCCAGGGTGGTCTTGCCCGCGCCGCCCTTGGGATTCGCCACCAGCACCGTTCTCATTGGAACCTCGCTGTCAGATCACCGATTCGGAAGCTGCCTCGTCAGACTTGTTCTCCATCCCGTCAGCTGTCGGCTCTTCGGCCGCGATGGAATGCTCTCCGTCACCGGACTCTGCGACCGACTCGATGAGCCCATCGTCGTCGCTCCCGTCGTTCGCATCCGAGATCTCGTCGCCGTCCTCGTCGCCCGCTTGCGCCGGCGCTGCGCTTCCGTCGGCCAGGCCGGGAAGACGCTCGAGCAGCGACCCGAGATCCTCGAGGGGCGGCAGTTCCGACAGCGCACGAAGCGAGAGGTCATCCAGGAACTGTCGAGTCGTGGCGTAGAGGCCCGGGCGACCCGGCACGTCACGATGTCCGACCTGTTCGATCCAGCCACGATTCTCCAGCGCCTTGAGTACGGTCGCAGCGACTGAGACCCCGCGGATGTCCTCGATATCACCCCGCGTAACGGGCTGACGGTACGCGATGATCGCGAGCGTCTCGAGCACGGCCCGCGAATAGCGGGGCGGTTTCTGCGGATTGAGCCGGTCCACCACGAACTGGTATTGCGGACGAGTCTGAAAGCGCCAGCCGCTAGCCACCGGCACGAGCTCGATCCCGCGCCCCTCCCACTCCTGGCGCAGTTCCTCCAGCAGCCTGCGCAGCAGATCCCCGTCGAGTTCCTCGTCGAAGAGCTTGCGCAACTGCGCGACAGAAAGCGGTTCCGGACTCGCGAGCAGCGCGGTCTCCAGAACGATGCGCGCCTGTTTCAGATCAATCGACGGTGTTTCCATCCTTCAGTCTCACGTAGATCGGTGCAAACGCCGCCTGCTGGCTGACGGAGATGAGGTATTCCTTCGCCAGTTCGAGCACGGCCAGAAGGGTGACGACGAGTTCCGGCACGCCGCGCTCGGGCACGAAGAGATCGGTGAACTCCGCGTAGGCGCGATCCCGGAGAGTGCGCAGCACGCGGCTCATGTGCTCGCGTACCGACAACTGCTCGCGGGTCACCCGATGATGGCGAGTGGACTTCGCCCTGGCGAGGAGACCCAGCCACGCCTGACGCAGGTCCTCGGGATCCACGTCGGGCAGCTGTAGAGCGAAAACCCTCTCGACCGCAGCCTGCACCATCGCGTAGTCCCGCCCCGCCTGAGGGAGCTCGTTCAACTTGTGCGCAGCGAGCTTCATCTGCTCGTACTGCAGCAGACGCCGCACGAGTTCCGCCCTGGGATCCTCGGGCTCCGTCTCCCCGTCGCTTTCCGTCGGCGGCCTGGGCAGAAGCATTCTCGACTTGATCTCGATGAGCACGGCCGCCATGAGCAGGTATTCCGCGGCCAGTTCGAGATGGCTCTGGCGCATCGCGTCGACGTACTCGAGGTACTGCCGAGTCAGGTCCGCCATGGGGATGTCGAGAACATCCAGGTTGTGCCGCCGGATCAGATACAGGAGCAGGTCGAGCGGCCCTTCGAAGGTCTCCAGAAAGACCTCCAGGGCATCCGGCGGAATGTAGAGGTCCGTCGGGACATCCAGAAACGGCTTGCCGTGGACCTTCGCGACCGTGGACGCCGCCGGCTCCTGCTCGGGGACCGGCTCTTCCGGTCGCTGGCCTTCGATGACGGTAAGTTCCACCAAGTTATTGATATTCCATGCAGATGCACTGGCACGCGGACTCGCCGCCGGGGGCAGAAAGGCCCCGGGGCAATCCCCAGGACCCCGGCATTATCTTGGAAACCGCCGGCGAAGACCACGCGCCCGACGTCGATGCCCTGCCCGCCCCCGCAAGCGCCGCCATAAAGGTTCCTCCCCGGTTGCCGATACTCCGTGCGTTCCCGTCGGAAATTGTTCGGCGCCCCAGATCGGGCGGCGCCCGGATGCCAAGGGGAACGTCCTGCCCGATCCAGAATCCGGAGAACCCGAATGTCCGACCTGCTCAAGACCATCGATGCCCGCACCAAGCTCGCCGGCACGAACAAGCTCGAGATCCTGCTGTTCTCGCTGGGCACGGACACCCGGACCGGTCGTCGCGAGACCTATGGCATCAATGTCTTCAAGGTCCGGGAGGTCATGCGATCCCCCGATGTGACCCGCGCGCCCGAAATGCCCTCCTCGGTGGAAGGGATGGTGAGCCTTCGCGGCAATCTCGTTCCCGTAGTGGACCTCGCCAAGTACGCCGGCATCCCGATCGACTCCCCGCCTCAGATCATGATCGTGACCGAGTACAACGGTCACACCCAGGGGTTCCTCGTGGAAGCCGTGGACACGATCCTGCGTCTCGACTGGTCGGCGATGCGCGTCCCGCCCGAGATGCTCGTGGCGAACATGGGCGGCCTTGTCACGGCTGTGACCGAACTCAAGGACGGCCGCCTCGTGATGATGCTCGATGTCGAAAAGATCCTCGCCGAGACCAGTCGAAAGGATGACGATCATCTGTTCCTCAATATCCAACCGACCGAGGCGGTGGCCACCAAGACCATCCTGTTCACGGACGACTCCCAGGTGGCGCGCAAACAGATCCAGCGCACCCTCGATGCCATGGGCGTGCGTTCGTTGAGTGCTGTCAACGGCGCGCAGGCTTGGCAGGAACTCGATCGAATCGCGAGTTTGGCGCTCTCCGCCAAGCGCCCTCTGTCCGACTACGTGAACCTCGTGCTCACCGATGTCGAGATGCCGGAGATGGACGGCTACATGCTCACCAAGCAGATCAAGAGCGACCCCCGCACCTCGAAGCTTCCCGTGATCATGCACTCGTCGCTCTCCGGCATGCAGAACCAGCAGCTCGGGCGCACCGTCGGTGTAGACGAGTACGTATCGAAGTTCGAACCCCAGAAGCTCGCCGAGGCGCTCACCCGCCGCCTCACGAGCGAAGCTTGATGCCTCACCCAGTTCAGGAACATCCATGGATCTGTCGGAAAATCAGACTCTGATCGACGCGGTCGACGCCCGCACCAAACTCGCCGGTTCCAACAAGATGGAGATCCTGCTGTTCTCCCTCGGAACCCGCGAAACCTTCGGCATCAACGTGTTCAAGGTGCGCGAAGTCACCCGCACGCCGCCGATCACGCGCACGCCGAACATGCCCGCCGGCGTGGAAGGCGTGATCTCGCTGCGCGGGAACATCATTCCGGTGATCAGCCTGGGCAAGTTCATCAACATCTCGGGCGCCGAAGGGTGCAACTCCGAGACGATGATGGTGACCGAGTACAGTCGTCGCACCCAGGGCTTCCTCGTGCAGGACGTCGACCGCATCGTCCGTGTCGACTGGGACAAGGTGAAGTCGCCCGAGTCGGTGCTGTCCGGCCACGAAGGGCTGATCACCGCGATCACCGAGCTGCCCGACGGCAAGCTCGTGTCCATCCTGGATGTCGAGCAGATCCTCGTGAGCGCCTTCGGCGAGGAAGCGATCCCTGACCTTCAGAGCGTGCAGTCCGAGCGGCAGCACACGGTGTTCTTCGTCGACGACTCGATCGTTGCCCGCAAGGAAATTGCGCAGGTGCTCGAGAAGCTCGGGGTGAAGCATCACCAGGCCAACAACGGCATGGAGGGCTGGGAGCGCCTGCGCGCGCTTGCGAGCCGCGCCCAGGCCGAGGGCGAGGATCTCAGCCAGTCGATCAGTCTCATCCTGCTCGACGCCGAGATGCCGGAGATGGACGGCTACGTGCTCACGCGCAACATCAAGGGCGACCCGCGATTCGACAAGATTCCCGTAGTGATGCACTCGTCGCTGTCGTCGGAAGCCAATCGTGCCATGGGCAAGAGCGTGGGTGTCGACGCCTACGTGGCCAAGTTCGATCCGGTGGTGCTCGCCGACACCGTACGGCCGCTGCTGCAGCGCTGACCGGACGGAGACCCGCTTTGAATGCTTTTCTGGAGCAGTCCCGATGAGTGAGAACATGAAGTTCCTGGTGGTCGACGACTTCTCGACCATGCGCCGGATCATCCGAAACCTTCTCAAGGAACTCGGATACACCAACGTCGACGAGGCGGAAGATGGCATCGCCGGTCTCGCGAAACTTCGCAGCGGCGGCTTCGAATTCGTCGTGTCGGACTGGAACATGCCCAACATGACCGGCATCGACATGCTCCGCGCGATCCGCGCCGACGAGCAGCTGAAGCACCTGCCCGTTCTCATGGTGACCGCCGAGGCCAAGAAGGAGAACATCATCGAAGCCGCTCAGGCAGGCGCGAGCGGCTATGTGGTCAAGCCGTTCACCGCCGCCACGCTCGAAGAGAAGATCAACAAGATCCTACAGAAGCACGGGGTGACGACATGAGCGCGGCAGCGACCCACGATTCCGACGAACTCGAAGCGCTGTTCGACAGCATCGTTGCGGAGACGTCCAAGCCCGCCGCACCGGCAGCGCCGCCGCCTGCCGCGCTGACCGCGGTCGGCGCCGACGCGGGCCCGAACGACGTGGTCCATCGTCTCGGCCAGCTGACGCGAACGCTGCACGACAGCCTGCGGGAGTTGGGCTACGACAAGATGCTCGAGAAAGCTGCGCAGGCAGTGCCGGATACGCAAGACCGGCTGCAGTACATCGCGACGATGACGGAAAAGGCCGCAAGCCGCACACTGGCGGCGACCGAGGCTGCGCAGCCCATCCAGGAGAGCATCGGCGCCACCGCCGAGTCTCTCTCGTCAGACTGGGATCGCCTATACGCCAACGAGATGTCAGTCGAGGACTTCAAGGACCTTGCAGGCCGCACCCGCGAGTTCCTGCGCGTGGTGCCGGACCAGGCCCGCGTCACGAACGACCATCTCCTAGAGATCATGATGGCGCAGGACTTCCAGGATCTGACGGGTCAGGTCATCAAGAAGATGACGGAGATGACTCAGCAGATGGAGAAGCAGCTTCTTGGACTGCTGCTCGACCAGCTGCCGCAGGACCGGAAGGACGCGATCGAGGCAAGCGGTCTCGCGGGCCCCGTCATCAAGGCCGACGGCACCGCGGACGTCGTCACGGACCAGCAGCAGGTCGACGATCTCCTCGAGAGCCTCGGCTTCTAGGGCCGGCAAAGGACACACGCCATGAGCGAATTTGCTGGGATGGAGGAACTGCTCCAGGACTTCCTCACGGAAGCCAACGAGCTGCTGTCCGACGTGGACAACAAGCTCGTCGAACTCGAGAAACGCCCGGACGACGCCGGGCTGCTGAACGACATCTTCCGCGGGTTCCACACGATCAAGGGCGGCGCGGGCTTCCTGAGCGTCGAAGAACTGGTCCGCCTCTGCCACCTCACCGAGAATCTGTTCGACCGGCTTCGCAACCGTGAGATCAAGCTGAGCGCCGACCTGATGGATGTCATCCTGTCGGCGACCATGGGGGTGCGGGAGATGTTCTCGTACCTGGAACGCGCAGCCGTGCCCCCGCCGGCCGAGCAGGCGATGCTCGACGCCCTGCAGAACGCACTGGACGGCAAGATGCCTGTCGCCAGCGCCGATGCCCCCGCACCCGCACCCGCGGCGCCGGCCGCTCCCGCGGCGTCGCCCGCTGCAGTGATGCCCGCCGTCGCCGGCGAGCCCGACTGGACCACGCTCTACAACGCCCTGCTGGGCAAGACACCCGAGGTCTCCGCGCCAGCCCCCGCGGCCGAGGCCCCGGCAGTGCACGAGGTACAGCAGAGGACTCCGGGTCGCCGGGCGGCGGACCAGCCGGAAGCAGAGGGCGTGCGCGCCGGCCGACGCGAAAACGACAAGGTCACGGTTGCGCAGGAAACCACCATCCGGATCGACACGAACCGTCTCGACCAGGTGCTCAACCTGTCCGGCGAAATCGGCCTTGCGAAGAACCGAATGAACTGTCTGCGGACGGACATCCTCGCGGGCAAGACCGACGCGGAGACGCTGCGTTCCCTCGACGAGGCCGTAAGTCACCTCGATCTGCTCGTGAGCGACCTGCAGAACGCGGTGATGAAGACGCGCATGCAGCCCATCGGGCGCCTGTTCCAGAAGTATCCGCGCGTCGCCCGCGACATGGCCCGCCAGCTCGGCAAGAACGTCGATCTCGTGCTGGAAGGCGAGGAAACCGAACTCGACAAGACGATGATCGAGGAGCTCGGCGATCCGCTGATCCACCTGGTCCGCAACGCCGTCGACCACGGCCTCGAGTCTCCGGAAGAGCGACGCGCCGCCGGCAAACCCGAGACGGCGGTCGTGCGCCTCGCCGCCCATCAGATGGGCGATCACATCGTTCTCGAGATCAGCGACGACGGTCGCGGGATGAAGCCGGACATCCTCCGGGCCAAAGCCTTGCAGAAGGGTCTCATCGATGCCGAGACGGCCGCCAACATGGATGACCGGCATGCGCTGCATCTGGTGTTCATGCCCGGCTTCTCGACCAAGGATCAGGTGAGCAGCTTCTCCGGGCGCGGCGTCGGCATGGACGTCGTGAAGACCAACATCCAGAAGCTGAACGGCCGCATCGACATCAAGTCGGTGGTCGGTCAGGGCACCACGTTCTCCATCGCGCTGCCGCTCACGCTGGCGATCCTGCCGGTGCTGGTGGTGAAGGTGGGCACGCAGAGCTTCGCGGTGCCGCTGTCGCTCGTGCGCGAGATCATCAACATCCGCCCCGACGAAGTCCAGGAAGTCTCCGGTCGCGCCACGCTGCTCGTCCGCGACGAAGTGCTGGAAATCCGCTCCCTTGCCCGCCTCATCAACTGGCAGCAGGAGAAGCCTCCGGCGTATGGCGTGCTGCTCCAGACGGCCGTCACCAGCTTCATTCTTGCAGTCGATGGTTTCGTGGGCCGCGACGACGTGGTGATCAAGCCGCTCGACGACATCAAGCCGAAAGGCATCGCCGGCGCCACGCTGTCCGGTGACGGATCGGTCGTCCTGGTGCTCGACATGGAGCAGCTGCTCACCGAGCCCGGCCGCGAGACGCGAAGCGACCTGTTCGAGATGGCCGCCTGAGGACTGTCGCACCTTGAACACCGAATCGTTCCTCGTCCGGACGCCCCTGCTCGGACGGGACAGCCGCTTCTGCGGCTACCTGTTCCACGCCTCGGACCGTTCTCTGGTCGCACCCTACCGGCAACTCTTCACCGCCATGGGCGCCGACAAGGCGCCCGGCGGCCTGTGCTTCATCGAAGACACAGGCCCTTCCATGGACGAACTGTCCGCTGAGATTCCTTCTGGCGTGACCGTGACACTGCCTGCGGGCCGCGCGGACTGCATCGCCCCGCTTCGGGCACGCCGTGTCGGGACGTGTGCCAGGGTGACCAGCACCACCACGGATTTCCCGCCGACACTCACCGCCGTCGACTACGTGTGGCTCGACGCCGGACTCAGCGGCGAACTGAAGACCGCCGCGAAGGCGGCGCAGCGCCTGCCCGGCAAACGCATCGCGGGCGCGGTGTCCTCGAAGGAACAGTTCGAGGACGGCAAGGAACTGGGCATCCAGATGTTCGAGGGAGACTGGTACCGGCGGATCGCAGGCCCTGCGCCCAAGTCCGTATCGCCGGGACAGGCGACCGTGCTCGAACTCATCAAGGCGTCGCAGGCCGAGGCGCCGGTCGCTCAGATCGAGCAGCTTCTGAAGCGCGACGCAACGCTATCGTTCCGCCTGCTCCGCTACATCAACTCCGCCGGCTTCGGCCTGTCGTGCGAGATCCAGTCCTTCCGCCATGCCGTGTCGATCCTGGGCTACCAGAATCTCGCGCGCTGGCTCGCCCTGCTCCTCGCGACCTCGGGCAACACGGCGGCCGCGCCGGTACTGATGCGTGAAGCCGCCGCAAGAGGCCGGCTGACGGAACTCGTGGGCGAGAAGTACATCTCGGCCGAAGACCGCGACAATCTCTTCATCGTCGGCGTGTTCTCGCTGCTTCCGGCGATCATGCAGATGCCGATGGAACAGCTCGTGGACCAGCTGAGCCTGTCCGAATCGGTGAACGACGCGCTGCTGACGCGCACCGGCCTGTACGGCCCGATCCTCCGCCTGGCGGAATCGGTCGAGCAGAACGACGCAGCCACCCTGGCCCGCGCCGCCGCCGACATGCAACTCTCGTCCGCCCAGGTCAACCGCTTCCATCTGGAAGCGCTCGCCTGGGCGAACAAGCTCTCCGCGTAGGAAAGATCCGCGCAGGTCAGGCCGCGTTCGCCTGGGGCGTGACCTTCTCGAACCGGAATACACCGGCCGAGCAATCCACCCTCACGCGGTCCTTCGGTCCGATTCGGCCCTCGAGGATCTGCTTCGACAGCGGATTCTCGATGCTGGACTGGATCGCCCGCTTGAGCGGCCTGGCGCCGTAGACCGGATCGAACCCAGCCTTCGCGAGTTCGGCCAGCGCGCTGTCCGACACGTCGATCTGCATGTCCATCTTCCCGAGCCGACCTTCCAGCAACCGCAGCTGGATCTTCGCGATGGACGCGATGTGCGCTTCGTCGAGCGCGTGGAACACCACGACCTCGTCGATGCGGTTGATGAACTCCGGCCGGAACTGCGTCTTCACCTCGGCCATCACCGCCATCTTCACCACCGCATAGTCGCTGCCCGACATCTGCTGGATCATCTGCGATCCCAGGTTCGACGTCATCACGACGACCGTATTGCGGAAGTCCACCGTGCGACCCTGACCGTCCGTCAGCCTGCCGTCGTCGAGCACCTGCAGCAGCACGTTGAACACGTCCGGGTGCGCCTTCTCGACCTCGTCGAGCAGAATCACCGAGTACGGCTTGCGGCGCACGGCCTCGGTCAGATAGCCGCCTTCCTCGTAGCCCACGTATCCGGGCGGCGCGCCGATCAGCCGCGCGACCGAATGCTTCTCCATGAACTCGCTCATGTCGATGCGGATCAGGTGATCCTGTGAATCGAACAGGAACTCCGCGAGCGCCTTGCACAGTTCGGTCTTGCCGACGCCCGTGGGTCCGAGGAACAGGAACGACCCGTAGGGACGGTTCGGATCCGACAGACCTGCGCGGGAACGGCGGATGGCGTCCGCGACGAGCCGGACTGCCTCGTCCTGGCCCACCACTCGCTGATGCAGCCGGTCTTCCATCGCGAGCAGCTTGTCGCGCTCGCCCTGCATCATCTTCGACACCGGGATGCCCGTGGCTCGGGACACGACCTCCGCGATCTCCTCGGCGCCGACCTGCGTGCGCAGCAGCTTCGGCTTCGCGCCGACGGGCTGCGTGTCCGCCTTCTTCAGGCTCGCCTCGAGCTCTGGCAGACGCCCGTACTGCAGCTCCGACATCTTCTGCCAGTCACCCTGGCGCTTGGCCTCCTCCATCTGCAGACGGATGGCCTCGATCTCTTCCTTGATGTGCTGGGAGCCCTGGACCTGCGCCTTCTCGGCCTTCCAGATCTCCTCGAGATCGCCATATTCGCGCCCGAGGCGGACGATCTCCTCCTCAATGATCTGCATGCGCTTGCGCGAGCCCTCGTCCTTCTCCTTGCGCACGGCCTCGCGCTCGATCTTCAGCTGGATGAGACGGCGGTCGAGCTTGTCCATCTCCTCGGGCTTGGAGTCGATTTCCATCTTGATGCGCGCCGCCGCCTCGTCGATGAGGTCGATGGCCTTGTCCGGCAGAAAACGATCGGTCACATAGCGGTTGGAGAGTTCGGCCGCAGCCACGATGGCCGGGTCGGTGATCTCCACGCCGTGGTGCACCTCGTACTTCTCCTGCAGCCCGCGCAGGATCGCGATGGTGTCCTCCACCGAAGGCTCGTCGACCATCACCTTCTGGAAGCGCCGCTCCAGGGCGGCGTCCTTCTCGATGTACTTGCGGTACTCGTCGAGCGTGGTGGCGCCCACGCAATGCAGTTCGCCGCGGGCCAGGGCGGGCTTCAGCATGTTGCCCGCGTCGATGGCGCCCTCGGCCTTGCCGGCGCCTACCATCGTGTGGATCTCGTCGATGAAGACGATGATGCGGCCCTCGTCCTTCGCGACTTCCTTCAGCACCGCCTTCAGCCGTTCCTCGAACTCGCCGCGGTACTTGGCGCCCGCCAGTAGCGAGGCCATGTCCAGCACCAGCACGCGCTTGCCCGCCAGCGACTCGGGCACTTCGCCGTTCACGATGCGCTGGGCGAGTCCCTCCACGATCGCGGTCTTGCCAACGCCCGGTTCGCCGATCAGCACCGGATTGTTCTTCGTGCGCCGCTGGAGGATCTGGATGACCCGCCGAATCTCGTCGTCGCGACCGATCACCGGATCGAGTTTGCCCAGGCGCGCGCGCTCCGTCAGGTCCAGGGTGTACTTGTCCAGCGCCTCGCGCTGGCCTTCGGCTTCCTGACTGCGCACGGCCTCGCCGCCGCGCACCGCGGTGACAGCCTGATCGATCGCGCTCTTCGTGCCGCCATGCTGCTTGAGCAGCCGTCCGGTCTCGCCCTTGTCGTCGGCCAGGGCGAGCAGGAACAGTTCGGAGGCGATGAACTGGTCACCGCGCTTCTGCGCGTCCTTGTCGGTGAGATTGAGGAGCGAGGACAGTTCGCGGGAGACATTGACTTCGCCCCCCTGCCCCTCGACCTTGGGCATGCGGTCGAGCGACGCCTTGAGCGCGGCAGTCAGTCCGCCGACGTTGACGCCGGCGCGCTGGAGGATGGAACCCGACGAGCCGTCCTCCTGCTGGAGCAGCGAGAACAGCAGGTGCTGCGGTTCGATGTAGGCGTGGTCACGCCCGGCCGCGAGGCTCTGGGCGTCGGCGAAGGCTTGCTGAAATTTCGTGGTAAGGCGGTCGAATCGCATGTTCCCCTCGGCAGGATCCGGTTGATTGCCAGGAACATGGGGACACAGGCGGACATTTCAACGGCGCCCGCCGAGGGAAAACGGCCCGAGGTCAGGCCGACAGGCGCTTCACGATGCCGCCGATCACCCGCTTCACCAGGCCCACCGACACGCGCGGCCGGAACTCCCGATCGCAGCGGACGAACACGATGCACCCGCCCGGAGAGCGCAACAGGGGATGCTTGGCGCCTGCGGGGCTGAAGTGATAGTCGCCCGCCTGGAGGTAGACCTCATCGCCGATCCACGCATCGCCTTCGAGGATGAGGCTCTCTTCGCTCATCGCGTGCTGGTGCGGCAGCAGGATGCTGTCCGGCTGCATGCGCAGGAGGATCGATCTCGCCTCGTCGTCTTCCCGGAGCGTGCACATCTCGACGCCGGGACTCACCGAGCGCCATTCCCGCCCCTCGGCCGCGATGGTGCGGAAAGCCGCCGCAGGCGTGGCCAAGGGTTCGGCGGGCTTCGGGGCCGATTCCTTCCGGATGCCTTCCATCACGCGCGCCTTGAGGCGTGCCGCGCGGTCCGGGTCGGGCATCTCCGGGCGCAAGGCCGCAGCCAGAATGGCCGCTTCCTCGTCGGACAGAACGTCCTCTTCGCCCCTGTTGCTGTTGCTCATCCAGCTTCTCCTGTTCCGCCGTTCCCCGGGAACGGCCCGGCTGTCCCTATGACAGCTCGTCCCTGATCACGCCACGAAGACAGGCCTGGGCCTGCCGAAGGTGCGTCTTGACCGTCCCCAGCGGCATGCCGGTGTGATCCGCGATCTCCTGGTGGGACAGCCCCCGGAAGAACGCGAGCGCCAGCAATTGCTGGGACAGCCGCGGCAACTGCGCGATCGCCCGGTGCAGGCGTTCGTGGGTGTCCTGCGCGAGCAGAGACTCGAGGGGGTCGTCCCGCGGGTCGATCTCGGGTGGCGCGAGGGTGTCGGGTTCCGGATGCAGTTCCGCGGGATCCCGCTGGCGCAGATGGTCGAGCGCCCGGGTCCGGCAGATGGTCAGGAGCCAGGCCATCGGGTGCCCCCGCTCCGGATCGTACCGGGCGGCATCGCGCCAGACTTGCATGAAGGTATTCGCCAGCACGTCCTCGGCGGACTCGCGGCTCCGCGTGATCCGGTAGGCGAGCGCGTAGCACTTGCCGAGCGTCGCGTCGTAGAGCGACGACAGCGCCTTCTCATCGCCCTGCGCGATGTCGCGCAACCACCGCGCACAGGCGGCATTGAGGGAAGTGAGCGGGTCCATCGTCGCGTTCACGGAGCCGGCTCCCGGCTTTCCCCCCCACGGAAAACGTGGCACATTGGCCTCGACCCACCCGCCGGAGAACGTCCGTGAACCGCCTCGCCCGCCGTCTTGCCTGCCTCCTCGTCCTCGCGCCCTTGCCGTTCGCGGCCAGCGCCGAACCGGACATCGCCGCCGAGACCGCCCAGGCCCGCGCCACCGCCGGCAAGCTGGTTTCGCAACTCGGTGCCGCGCTGGAAAAGGAAATGACCACTGGCGGTCCTGTGGGCGCCATCGGCGTCTGCCGCCAGTCCGCGCCTGAGATCGCCGGCAATCTGTCCCGGGAAACCGGCAGCCGCGTCACGCGCGTGAGCCTCAAGACCCGCAACCCGATGATCGGCACCCCGGATGCCTGGGAACAGGCGGCGCTGGCCGAGTTCGACCGGAAGGCCGCCGCGGGCGAGAAGCCCGAGACGCTCGAACGCGCCGAGCTTGTCGACGAGCCGTCCGGACGGGTCTTCCGCTTTCTCAAGGCAATCCCGGTCAAGCCCGTCTGCCTTGCCTGCCACGGAACGCCCGAGACGATCGCACCGGCCGTCCGCGACAAGCTCCTGGAGAACTATCCGCATGACAAGGCCGTCGGATACGGAATCGGCCAAGTCCGCGGCGCGGTCTCCATCAAGAAGCCGCTCTGACACCACCACCTGGCTGTATCGGGGAGACAGAAGTCCATGTTCCGCCAACTGTTCGATCCGGAATCGTCCACTTACACCTATTTCCTCGCGGACCCGGTCACCCGGGAAGCCGTGATCGTCGATCCGGTCCGCGAGCAGGTCGAACGCGATCTCGCCGTGGCCGCCGAGCTCTCGCTGCGGCTGGTCTGGATCCTGGAAACCCACGTGCACGCCGACCACGTCACGGGCGCCCGGGCGCTGGCCCGCCGCACCGGCGCGCGGACCGCCGTGAGCCGTCACTGCGGCGCCTCCGGCTTCGACCGCCTGCTGGACGACGAAGACACCGTGCTGTTCGGACAGGAACACGTGCGCGTGCTGGCCACGCCCGGGCATACGCCGGGCAGCAGCAGCTTTCTCTGGCGCGACCGTGTGCTCACGGGCGACACGCTCCTGATCGGCGGCTGCGGCCGGACCGACTTCCAGAACGGTGACGCCGACGCTCTCTACAGCAGCATCACGGAGCGGCTCTTCCCCCTCCCGGACGACACGCTGGTCTATCCCGGCCACGACTACCGGCTCCGACGCGTGTCGACGATCGGCGAGGAGAAGGCCACCAACCCCCGCCTTTCGGGCAAGTCGCGGGCGGAATTCGTCGAGATCATGACGCACCTCGATCTGCCGGAGCCCCGCAAGATCGCCACCGCTGTCCCCGCCAATCTGCAGGGCGGCACTGCCTGAATCCCCATGAATACCATCCGAGCCCTCGTTTTCGACGCCTACGGCACGCTCTTCGATGTCCATTCGGTAGTCGCCGAGTCCGAACGGCGTTTTCCCGGGCGCGGTGCCGAACTCTCCCGCCTCTGGCGCCAGAAGCAGCTCGAATACACCTGGCTGCGGAGTCTCATGGGGCGTTACGAGGATTTCACCCGCGTCACCGCGGACGGACTCGCCCACGCCTGCGCGGCGCTGGGACTGCCCCTGGATGCTGCCGCAAGCCGTGCCCTGATGGAATGCTACGACCACTTGTCCTGCTATACGGAGGTTCCGGCCACATTGGATGTGCTTTCCGGCTTCCGGCGCGCCATCCTGTCCAACGGCTCGCCCCGGATGCTTGGGGCGGTCGTGGCCAACGCGGGGCTCACCGACCGGTTGGAGGCGGTCCTGAGCGTGGATCCTCTCCGGGTCTATAAGCCACACCCGAGCGTCTATGCCCTGGCCTGTGAGCGCCTGGGCGTCACCGCCGCGGAAGTGGGCTTCGTCTCCTCGAACTTCTGGGACATCAGCGGCGCCACCGCCTTCGGCTTCCGGACCTTCTGGATCAACCGCTCGGGCGCCATGCCGGACGAACTGGGACAGCGGCCCTACGCGATCGTCGGCAATCTGGCCGAACTCCCCCCGCTGCTTGCCTGACACCCGCGGGCCTGGCGCACGGGTCAAGTTCGAGCGGGCAATGCCGTTGAGGAGGCTCACGAGCCTTTTTCGCAGCGGGACCATGACCGTAGAACCGGAAGAGTGGCTGATCCTCGGGATCACCCTGGACGGAAAACCCTTTCGCCCGAGCGACTGGGGCGAACGCCTGTGCGGGGCACTCGCCGCCTTCGACGACAACCGGCTCCGCTATTCCAGCCACGCGCGCCCTGTCACCCGCCATGGGCAAACGGGCGTCGTGATCGAAACGATCCTGCAGGACATCAACCCCGCGGCCTTCGAGTTCCTGATGGGCTTCGCCCACGAGAACCGGCTGCAGGTCCAGCCCGGCCGCGGCAAGATCCGTCTGGAAAGCGAAGAGAACGCCGACGCCTGAGCCCGCCCTCGCCGGCGCGATTCGCACCGGCGATGCCGACCTTCCTCAGCTCGCCAGCTTCACCCGGGCATCCGGCCGATCCGGATACGGATACAGCGTGGACAGCGCGACGGACTCGTAGGCGTTGCGCACGATCCGCAGATGCTCCCGCCGGAACTCCCGCGCATGCTTGAGTCCGCACGAGTGGGCGATCATGTCGATCTCGGCGTTGATGTTGCGGCAGTAGTTCGCGACGCGCACGTACTTCTCCTCCACCACCAGCCCGCGCTGCAGTCGCCGGTTGTGCGTCGTGATCCCCGTGGGGCAGGTGTTCGTGTGACACCGCAGCGCCTGGATGCAACCCAGCGCGAACATGAATCCGCGCGCCGTGTTGACGAAGTCTGCGCCGGCACAAAGCGCCCATGCCGCCTTCGCGGAAGTGACCAGCTTCCCGCTCGCCACCACGCAGATGCGCTCGCGCAGCCCGTTCTCGATCAGCGCATCCACGACCCGGGGCAGTGCCTCGGCAATGGGCAGCGCCATGTGGTCCATCAGCGCCTGGGGTGCTGCCCCGGTTCCGCCCTCGCCACCGTCGATCACGAGAAAGTCCGGCGCCGCCGCAAGCCCGCGTCGATGGATCGCCTCGCACAGCTGCTGCATGAACTCCCAGCCGCCGATGGCCGTCTTCACCCCTACCGGCTTGCCCGTAACCTCGCGGATGCGCACGATGGCGTCGAGCAGCTGATCGGCGTCGGCGATGTCGTGATGCCGGTTGGGGCTGATGGAATCGCGATGGGCTTCGATGCCACGGATCGCGGCGATCTCCTCGCTCACCTTCGCGGCAGGCAGCACGCCGCCCTTGCCGGGTTTCGCACCCTGGGAAAGCTTCAGCTCGAACGCCCGCACCTTGGGGGCGAGTTCGCGAAGGCGAGCATCGCTCAGACGGCCTTCCGCATCGCGGACACCATACTTTGCCGTCCCGATCTGCATGATGATGTCCGCGCCGCCTTCGATGTGGTGCGGTGACAGACCGCCCTCGCCCGTATCCATCCAGCAACCGGCTTCCGCGGCCCCGCGGGACAGCGCCCGGACCGCCGGCCCGGACAGCGCGCCGTAGCTCATGCCGCTGATGTTCACGACCGAGCGCGCGACGAAGGGCTCGCGGCAATAGCCCTCGCCGATCGTCTTCGGTGGCGTGGTCTCGCGCTCCTCCTCCAGCACGGGAAAGGGGGCGTTGACGAAGAGGATGTTGCCCGACTCGCTCATGTTGTTGGTCGAGCCGAAACCGATGGCACCGCCCTCGTTCTTGGCGAGACGGTAGACCCAGGAGCGGATCGCGCGGTTGAAGGGCATCTCTTCGCGGTCGTTCGCAAAGAAGTACTGCCGGAAGTATTCGCCCTGCCGCTCGAACAGATAGCGCAGCCGGCCGATCACCGGAAAGTTGCGCAGGATCGTGTGCTTCTTCTGGGTGACGTCCTGCACGAACCAGAACACCACGAGCGCCGCCGCCATCAGCGCGACCAGCGTTCCCACTCCCTGCAGCAGTATGTCGGCCATGCCCCGTTCCCCTTGTCCCGGCAAGCGCCGGAGTACACGGTCGAAGCCTGGCCTGCGAAGGCCACCCCGACCGCCCTGCCAACTGCCGAGGGCCGGGGCGGATGATCAGCCCGGCCTTCGGGCCACCAGATCGATCAGCGCCGACCGGCCCACGTGCTTGGTCCCTTCCTCCAGTACGGCCTCGTGGGCCTCCAGCCGGAGGATCTCCCACGCCCCGAACGCGTCGTGCAGCATCTCGGACGTGTACAGATGGGAGAGATCTCCCGGCCCGCCGGTCCGGTACTCCAGCTGCTTGGGCGTGTATCCCTGCAGCATCAGCAGGCCGCCGGGCTTCAGCGCGCTGGCAAACCCCTCGAACAGACGGCTGCGCTCCCCCGGCGCCGCAAACTGGATGAAAATGCAGGCGATGGCATCGAACGCTGCCTTCTCCCACGCCCACTGTCTGACATCGGCTTCGCGGAAGTCGACTTGAACGCCGGATGCTTCGGCGAGGTTCCGTGCCTTCGCGAGCGCGAGCGGCGAGATGTCGATTCCCACCACGTCGTGACCCTGGCTCGCCAGCCAGATGGCATTTCGTCCCTCGCCGCAGGCGAGATCCAGCACACGGGAACGCGGGGCGAGCCGCTGGGCCTCCCGGCTGAGAAAAACGTTGGGGACCTTGCCGAAGATGTACTCGGGCGTGTCGAAGCGCGTGTCCCAGAACGTCCGGGCATCGTCGAAATCGGGCATGGCAGCTGGCTCTAGCAGGAAGAATGACGGACGGATTATGCGCGCCAGGGGTCCGCATTGACCCTGTCTCGCGCGGGCATTAGGCTCGAACCGATATCCACCGCAGGAGTCCAGGATGGCGAAGGCCCGCAGGCCGGCGAACACGCCCGCAAGGACAGCAGCGCTTCCGCTGACGCGCGACACCGATGCTCCGGCGAGCGCCGCGGCAGACTCGTCCGACCGCGTTGCAGGCAAGGCAGCCCGACGGCGCTCCCGCCCGGCGTCTCCCGCACCCGCGGCAGGCGCCGGTTTGCGGGTGGGCGTCCGCCATGGCGATCTCCGCTATGCCCCCTACCCGGTGCTGGTGGGCCACTACCTCGGGGACACCATCGTCAGCGCCGAGGCCGCACTCGACCGGCAGATGCGCGGCCACGATCGCGAAGGACCGCTGTCCCGGCGCCGCGACCTGGGCCTGTACCCGGGGCCGCTGGGCACCCACGCCGTGTTCTTCCATGGCGACACCCGCGCCGCGCCGCGCGGGGCCATCGTCGTCGGGCTGGGCCAGGTGGGAGAGCTGTCACCGGCACCGCTGCAGGCGGGTGTGCGCGATGCGTTGCTCGAGTACGCGCTGCGGCTGCTGCAGGTGGCGGACGAATCGGCCCGCGACGCGGCTGCGCCAGTCCTGCTCGCCAGCGTGAGTGCCCTTCTGGTGGGGACCGGTGCGGGCAGTCTGTCCCTGCGCGACTCGCTCGAGGCGATGGTGCGCGGGGCACTCGACGCCAATCGCCGACTGGAGGACTCCCGCCTCGCCCATCGGGTGCGCATCGCCTGCGTGGAGTTCATCGAGCTCTTCGAGGATGTCGCCATCGGCGCCGCACGCGAGCTGTCCTTCCTGCTCGCCAACGACGAGCTCGCAGCCGCCGTGCAATGGCCCGAGCAGCTGGTCGTGCCCGGTGAAGGCTGCAGGCACCGCATCCGTTTCGACGACGACCGCGGCTGGTGGCAGCGCATCGAGATCGTCGAGGATCGCAAGGCGGAAATACTGCGCTTCGTCTCGACCACCAATCGCGCCCGCGCGGAAGAATCCCTGAGTGCGGGGCAGTTGCAGCTCGCGGACGCCTTCGTGGCGCAGGCCTGCTCCAGCGCCATCGCCAATGGGGACATCGCAAAGTCGCTGTTCGAGATGCTGCTGCCGGCGCGTCTCAAGGAAAGCGCGCCGGACCAGCGCGACACAGTCATCATGGTCGACGAGACCTCCGCGCGCTTTCCGTGGGAACTGCTGGAGGACCGATGGAATCCGGCCGGCGAACCACCCGCCGTCGCCGCCGGCCTCGTGCGCCAGCTCAAGGTCCAGGCGTTTCGCCCGAGCCCGATGCATACGTTCGTCCCGAACGCCCTCGTCATCGGCAATCCCGAACTGGACGGCTGGGAAGGGTTCTCGGCGCTGCCCGGCGCGCGGCTCGAAGCGGAATGCGTGAGCGAGCTGCTCGTCGGTCGCGGCTACGATTGCCGATCGGTCGTGGACGGCACGGCCTCCGAGATCGTCGATGCCTTGCACGGCGATGCGTGGCGGATCCTGCACCTGGCGGGCCACGGTGTGCACGAGTTCGACACGTACGAGCCGGGCCCCGACACCGAGGACTCCGCCGCCGAAGACGTGCCGCACCGTCCGCGCCGGAAACTCCTGTCGGGCATGGTGATCGGCCACGACACGATTCTCACGCCGGGCGACGTGGAACAGATGCGCCACGTTCCCGAACTGGTATTCGTGAACTGCTGCCACCTCGGCCAGAGCGTCGGTGAGGCGTCGACGCCGTTCCACCGCCTGGCCGCGAACCTCGGCGTGCAGTTCGTGCGGATGGGCGTGCGCGCGGTCGTCTGCGCGGGCTGGGCCGTCGGCGATGCCGCCGCCCTCACCTTCGCGCAAACCTTCTACGCGAGCCTGCTGAACGGGGAGACCTTCGGCGACGCCGTGCTGCACGCCCGCCGGTCCACGTGGTCCTCGCATCCCGATGTGAATACCTGGGGCGCCTATCAGTGCTACGGCGACCCGGCGTTCCGTCTCGTCCGCGATGCGTCGACTACCAAGACGGTGACGCCGCTGCCCTATGTTTCACCGGCAGAACTCGTCGCCGATCTGCGCAATCGCGCCGCGGCAGCCAGCACGGGCGACGCCGCGGACTTCGACGACCGCGCGCGGCAGGACGACGAGCGCAAGGCGCTCGCAGAACTGCTTGCCCGCATTCCTGCCGCTGCCGCTGCCGGGGGGCCGCACGACTGGACCGTCCGGGCGGATGTCTGCGCCGCACTCGGGTTCGCCTATGCCGAAGCAGGACTGTTCCGCGACGCCATCGCCTGGCTAGACCGTGCGCTCGGCGCGCGTGTCGGCGACTGCCCGGTCCGCACACTGGAGCAGTCGGTGAATTGTCAGGTGCGGCTCGCGATGCGGCAGTGGCGGGCGGCGAGGTCGACCCGGAAGAAGACCCCGGTGCCGGATGCGGTTCGATCCGCCGTGATCGCGGAGCTGCATGTCGCAGTCGACACGCTTCGTCCGATCGCCGAGCGCGCCCCGACGCCCGAACGGCACGCGCTGCTGGGAAGCGCCTTCAAGCGCCTCGCCTGGGTGTCGACGCATCACGAGCGGGTGGCGGCGCTGCGCAATGCCGCGACGCTGTTCCGGGAAGCCTTCGAGGCACGGGGACAGGACGACACCTACGCGTTCACGAACTGGGCCGCCGCGTGCGCGCTGCTGGCCGCGCGCGAACCGTCCGCCGCACCACACGGTTGGAACAAATCGCTGGGCGACCTGCTGGACGCGCAGGAAAGGAAGACCAACGCTGCGATGACGACGAACCCGGGCTTCTGGCTCTGCGCCGGCTTCGGAGATCTCACTGTCACGCGCCTGCTTCTGGCGACCGACGGGAAATCGATCCGCGATGGCGCGAGTCTCGCCGCGCTACAGTATCGCGAGGCGGTCGCACGCGGGGGCAGCCCGCGTGCCTTTGCCTCCATCCGGGATCACATCGACTGGTTGAGCGACCTCGTCACCGGCCCCGACATCGTGGCACCGTGGCCGGAGGATTTGCCGGGCTGCCTGCTGACGATCCGGCGCGCCCTGCCGGGCTGACGGGCCAGTGGTTCACGCACGCGCAGAAGGAAGGTCCGGGTTCCCCGGCGCGCGCCTCACGTGTCGCGCGCCGGGCCCGGAGGGGGACAGAGAGGACCGTCGCGCTCAGCGATCGGGTTGCGGGGTATAGCGCAGGTAAGGCTTCACCGCGCGATAGCCCTTCGGAAACTTCTGCCTGATGACTTCCGGATCCTGCAGCGATGGCACGATGATCACGTCTTCGCCCGGCTTCCAGTTCACGGGGGTCGCCACACTGTAGCCGTCGGTGAGTTGCAGGGAATCGATCACGCGAAGGATCTCGTCGAAGTTCCGGCCCGTGCTGGCCGGATAGGTGATGGTCAGGCGCACCTTCTTTGCCGGATCGATCACGAACACCGAACGCACGGTCAGCGTGGCGTTGGCGTTCGGGTGGATCATGTCGTACTGCGTGGAAACCTTGCGGTCGGCATCCGCGAGAATCGGGAACTCGACCCGGGTATTCTGGGTTTCGTCGATGTCCTTCACCCAGGTCTTGTGCGATTCGACGCCGTCGACCGAAAGGGCCAGCACCTTCACGTTACGCCGCGCGAACTCCTGCCCCAGCTTGGCCGTGTAACCGAGTTCCGTGGTGCAAACCGGCGTGAAATCCGCAGGGTGCGAGAACAGCACGCCCCAACTGGAGCCCAGCCATTCATGAAAGCGGATCCGCCCTGCGGTGGAATCCTGTTCGAAATCCGGCGCGATGTCGCCGAGTCGCAATGCCATGTCGCTTGCTCCGTGTTGCCGGTTCTGGCGACGATCGCCATCCCCTTTCATGACGACGAGTATGCGCCCGGCGCTAATTCCACGGAACCGTTGATTTTCGATATGGTTATCGCCGGCCAGAATATCTGGACCGACCTTCGACGACAAGACACGCCGTCTCCGACATGGAGACGGCGTGGTGACCCGGCGAGGCAGGATCAGTGTGCACCCGCGTTCGGCGTAGCGGCGCCGCCTCCGTCCGCATTGCGGAGGGCAACGACGGCAGCGACCGTCGACCAGATGTCCGCCTCGGAAAGCACCCCTTTCCAGCCGGGCATCATCTTCCCGGCCCGCTTGCGGCCATAGGAGATGGTCGCGAACAGCGATTGCGGGCTGAGATCCTTGCGATTGCGCAGCGCCGGCGCCTTGAGCCCGCGGCCCTCGGTGCCGTGGCAGTACCCGCCGCAGGTGCTGCCGATGAGTTCCATCCCTCGGGCGACGACCGCGGCGTCGCGTAGATCGACACCACCCGTCTTGTCCGGTGACGGAACGTCCTCCTGCGCGCTGCAGACGGAACCGGCCAGGATCATTCCCGCGGCAATCGCCGTCTTCAAGCAGTTGGGAAAAGTCATGTTCGTCCCGGGGGACGGGGACCGACGCCCCCGCCCCCTCCTCCTCGTTGCCGACGGTTAGCGGGTGACCTTGAACGCGAACAGGTTCGCACCTGCCGGGAACTCAGCCACCTCGGGGTAGAGCGAACCGACGATCGCCTGGGCCGCAGAGCCTATGCCGCTCGGGACCAGGATGTACTGCTCGCCACCGGCCATGTAGCTCACGATACCGCCGCGTGAACCGGATCCCATGTTGAAGCGCCAGAGTTCCGTCCCGCTCGCGGCGTCGTACGCGTACACGTAGCCCTTCATGTCGCCGCTGAACACCAGATTGCCCTTGGTCGACAGGATGCCGGAGATGCGCGGGTACTTGTCCCGCACGGTCCACAGCTTCTTGCCCGTCAAGGGATCCCACGCGTCGATGGCACCATGCGCCACGTCGCCGGGCGGGTGAACCCACGTCAGATCGGCACCGGCGTACCAGCCCGGCAACGGTTCCAGGGATGGACGCTCCGGACGCACTTTCGCGACCTCACACATTTCCTGACGCGAGTTGAACCACACGCCGGTCTCCGGGTTGTACGAACCGGCATTCCAGCTGCGACCGCCCAGCATGGACGGGCAGAACATCGCGCCCTCCGAGATCGACGGCGGGTTGCGCCCGATCAGCTGACCCGTCTTGGGATCCACGGACTTGACGAAGGTGACGTGCTTGTTGATGGTCCAGGCGTTCTCCACCTTGCCGTTGGTGCGGTCGTACAAGTACACGTATCCGCTCTTGGCCTGGTGCAGCATCAGCTTGCGATCGCCCTTGTCGATCAGGACGAATTCCCCGAGAGTCGAGTCGTAGTCCCAGTCGTCGTGCGGATGCTCCTGGAAGTACCACACCAGTTCTCCCGTGTCGGGCCGCATCGCCAGCACCGAGGAACTGTAGAGGTTGTCTCCCGGCCGGGCCCCCACGCCGCTCGCGCGCTTGTATCCGTCAGGGCCGTCCAGGGGCGCCGCCCAGTCGAACCACGGCGATGGATTCGACGTACCGTAGAAGATCAGGTCGAGCTTCGGATCGTAGCTGCCGACGTGCCAGGCCCCCACGCCCGCGTACTTCGCGCTCGACTCGCCGAAGTCGTTCATGCCCCAGTGTTCCTCTCCTTCGAGCACGGGATCGAAGTACCAGAGCTTTTCGCCGGTCTTCTGGTCGACGCCGAAGATGCCGCCTCCCCGCGCCGGGATACCGCCCTGCGTCGATCCGAAGATGACCTTGTCCTTCACGGCGAGCGGCGGTGACGTGAACATGCACCCGCACTTGAGCGTGTCGACGAGTTGCGTCTCCCACTGCACCTTGCCTGTCTTCTGGTCAAGGGCGATCGCGCGACCGTCGATCGTGCCGATGTAGACATTGCCGTTCGCCACGGCGACGCCGCGCGAATAAGGTCCTACGGGCAATCGGTCCACGCCATCCGTGATCTTCGGGTAGTAGTGCCAGATTTCCTCGCCCGTCCGTCCGTCCACCGCGAACGTGCGGTTGTAGGATCCCGAGTAGTAGATCACGCCGTCGACCACGACGGGCGTCACCTGAAGACCCTGCGTGATCTCACCCGCCTGGTGAACCCAGGCCACACCCAGCTTCCTGACGTTCGCCCGATTGATCTGCGTGAGCGGGCTGTACCGATGCGCATCGTAAGTGCGGTGATAGCTCGGCCAGTCGCCCGGCGCGGCATTCTCGATCGCCCCGTCCGCGCCTGCCAACTGCGACATGCTGAGAACGAGTAGTCCCGCGGCAAGCCGCGGCCAATTTTTTGTCGACATTCGTCGCCCCTCCTGTTGTGAGTTGTGACTGCAGATGTGACAGCTGCGCGGCCGGCAACCGGATCGGACTTGTGATCGCGAGCACCGGGCCGCGGGATGCGAGGCGCCGAAGCGATGCGCATTGCATCCTCGGAACACGTTAGTCGACCTGCCCGGACTGTCCTACGGAACACGACCGTATCGAAGGGCGGAATCTCTCCCCGCCTGCTCAGGAATCGCGTTCGTCGGAGTTCAGGGAATCGCGCGCTGCGCGGCGGCCGTTCCGTTTGTCATCGTCCGGCGCTCCCGGCCACACCGGGACAGTCTCCCGGGAACGGGAGCGGGCTTTGTCCCGCGCACGATGGCACCGCGTGCGATGCAATAGCGCCATGGACAGACTCATCGTGGAACTTGTTCAGCTCGCTTCGCTTTGGACGGGGTATGCGATTCCGGAATCGCTGCCGCCGCTAGAACGCCCTACACCTTCAGCGATGCCGTGTTCGTGCCTGGGCTTCTATGCGTACGGACGGAAGACGGTCGCCTACGGCGCTGTCGCCAACGCGACGGACCGCCTGCTGCTTCGAAGTGACATCGACGTGGACGCTCCGATGGGGCGAAGCATCCTGTTCCACGAACTGGTGCATGCCCTGCAGGCGGCGCGCGGTCCGGCCGCCACGGGCAGCGGCGAGTGGCAGCGCCGGGAGCGTCAGGCTTACGCGCTTCAGTACCGCTATCTCGCCACCCTTCGGGAAGACGCGCCGTGGATGTCCACCGCCATGGGAAAAGACGACTGAGCGCTCGCAGCGTCAGTCGAGCTTCAACGACGAACGACGGTCGGATCGATCCCGGGCGTCGCACTAGGCCGACGCCCCCAGCCGCCGTTACTTCAGAGACAGGATGAATTCCGCCAGTGCCTTGGCGTCGGCGTCGGAGACCTGAGGCTGCGGGGGCATGATGTCCTCACCCCAGACACCGGAGCCGCCGGTCTGGATCTTCTTCGCCAGCATCGGCACGGCATCCGCCGTATTCGCGTACTTTCCGGCGACCTCCACAAGCTTGGGACCGTACTTGCGCTTGTCGATGCCATGACAGGCGAAGCAGTTGTGCTTCATCAGCAGATCCTTGTCGGCGAATGCCGGATTCCCGTTGACGAGCAGACAGAGCGCCAGACCAACCCAAAGCATGGACTTCACCAACACCTCCCGGAATCAAGTCCGTCCTGGTGGACGAGACTTCGACAAAATCAGAGTCGTAGGATGGGACGAGTACGTCCCTGATCAGACGGCTTCGCGTTCGGAAGGTCTGTTCCTCCGTCGGGAAACCGAAACGATGCGCGCTGCCGCGTCGGCAGCGCGCCGTTACCACTCGACTATTCGGGTGTCACGCGGATGATATTGCCCTGGTCCTCGAGGGCAACGTACAGATCGCCGTCAGGCCCTTGAACCACGGAGCGGAAGCGACCCGTGGCAGTGGGCCAGGACACTTGGGTGACCTTCGCCGAGAGTCCGTCGTTACTGACTCTCAGGACATCCAGGCGATTGCCGACCGGAGTGCCGTGAATACCGATACCGGTGTAGCCAACCACCAGCGCACCGTCCCAGTCCTTCCACTTGGCTCCCGAAACGAACGTGGAACCGAACATGCCTTGCGACAGGCCGTTGTTGTTCCAGGCCGGCTTCATGGCGTTCGGATACGTCTTGAGGTCGGTCATGGGCATGAAGGCAGCCCGCTCCTTGGGGTCCATCGCACCCATCTGATTGGGAGAGTAGCCGCAGTAGTCATCCGGGCAGTCCTTCCGGCCCGCCATGTTGGGCCGCGGATCCCAGCCCGCGTTGCCGCCGTTGACCAGTGCAGTGACCTCGTCGGTGTGCCAAGGCCCGTTTTCCGAAGTAAACGGGCGGTTGTCCCCCGGACGGAAAGTGATCCCCTGGGGATTGCGATGCCCGTAGGTATACACGCGCTTGTCGAAACCAGCCGGCGGATTGTTGCCCGGCGCAGCGCCCCCGTCCCGATCGACGCGGAGTACCTTGCCGCCGATGTAGGTCGGGCTCTGGGGAGCGAAGCCCATGTGGTTGTCGCCCGTGGTCACGTAGAGGAATCCGTCGCCGGGGCTGAAGCGGATGCGACCGCCGTTGTGAGCGCCGGGGCCACCGAACGGGTGCTTGGTCGCCTTGGGCTTGTAACCGATGTCGGGCACGATATCCGTGCGGTCCGAGACGCTGCTGAACGAGGCGTCAACCTTGAACCGCATGACGCGGTTCACCAGCTTGCCATCCAGATTGGAACTGGAGTAGACGTAGATACTCCTGTTCGCGGCGAAGTTCGGATCGATCGCGACACCCATCATGCCCGCCTGGCCGTCGCAGAAGAGATCCGGACTGGAAGAGTCGTAGCCGCTGGAGTCGCCAAGACCGTGCAGCTTGTTGATCGTGCCCGACGGGAGTCGGACCGACAGTCCCTTGCACTTCTCCGTGAAGAACATGGTGCCGTCCTTCGTGAACGCCATGTCCCAGGGCAACTCGAGCTTGCCTACCACCACCTGTGTCGAGAGGTTGGGCGGGGCAGCGAAGAGGCTGCTCGACGCCAGCAAGCCGGCAGAGATCAGCAGCAATCTGAGCGTATTCGAAGACTTCATCTTTTCTCCTCCAAGGTTGAACAACGCAGCGACTACGAATCATCAGGAAGCTTCGTCGGCAGGAGGCCCCAGGGAACGGCAACCTGGAGAGTCCATTTCTGCGCTCCTATTGCGGCGCCAGCCGTTGCATGCCTCTCCGCGATACACGGTGTGCGGGGAGACCGCGCTCGATTCGCCCGAAAGCGCGCGCATCCGCGCCGGCACCGGCGGCTTGATCGTCGTTCCTCATCCGCCGCTCGGTCCGACGTTCCGTGTCAGGCGGAGTCGACGCGAGAGAAAGCACGACCCGGCCTGAGCGAAGGCCTCTGCCCTCAGCTTCGTAATCGGGCTGGATTCTCCGCGGGACATGCCTTCGGGGTAGCGGGACAAACGTCGGTCCGAAGCAAGGAATTCGTCTCGACCGGAACGCGGAGAATTCCCGGGTCCGCGCGAGTCGACCTGCACGGGGTTCCAGCGGTTGCTGCGGGGTTGCCCGGCAGACGGTAGCGACGGAGAGGGATTCGGGCACGGGTACGGTGCAGGTCGGGTCTTTTTCCTGGGGCTCGTTGGGCCGCAGACCCGCATCGGTCGGGAATGGGTCTCTAACTCGCGCGGGTTAGCGCAAACCATACTCAGCCGGTCGAGACGGCAGTTCCCGTCGGGTTCCCGGATTCGACCCAAACCTCCCGAGCCTCACGGTGCGCCGATCGGCAATCGGTCGCTGCCGGCCCATCCCGCGGCTCGGAGGCAACCCAGACCATTTGGAGGAAAGCGTGTTCAAGAAAAGCCTACTCATGGCGGCCGTCGCGGCCGTCACCGCAGTGTCTCTTCCCGCGTCCGCTCTCGACGTCAAGCTGGAAGTCGTCGCGGAAGGACTGACGCACCCGATGACGATGGTCTCGCCCCCCGGCGACGATCGCAAGTTCATCGTCGAGCAGACCGGTACCGTCAAGATTCTCGGCGCCGACGGCAAGCTGATGGACGGGGACTTCCTCAACATCAAGCACAAGCTGCCGCCCCTCAAGTGGGAATTCGACGAGGAAGGTCTGTTGGGCATGGCCTTCCCGCCGGACTTCAAGAAGACGGGTAAGTTCTACATTGCCTACACCGGGCAACTGCGCGGCGACGCGGATCTCGGCAAGCAGCTCTGGTACGCGCACACCAACTACGTCGTCGAGATGCGCGTCTCGAAGGATGACCCGAACAAGGCCGACCCCAACTACGAGCGCATCGTCACCGCCATCGACTGGCCGCAGTTCAACCACAACGGCCACTGGATCGCCTTCGGCCCGGATGGCATGCTCTACATCTCCACGGGGGACGGCGGTTACGCCAACGACTGGGGCATCGGCCACAACGTCACGATCGGCAACGGCCAGGACAAGAGTTCCCTGCTGGGCAAGATCCTGAGGATCGATGTTCGCGGCGACCCCTACACTGTGCCGAAGGACAATCCCTTCGTCGGCAAGAACGATTACGCGCCCGAGATCTGGGCGATGGGCTTCCGCAATCCGTGGCGCTGCTCCTTCGACATGGGCGGCAAGAACGAGCTGTTCTGCGGTGACGTTCAGCAGAACAGCTACGAGGAAGTGGACATCGTCACGAAGGGTGGCAACTACGGCTGGCGTGCGATGGAAGCCTCCCACTGCTTCGACTACGTCAATCCCAACAACCACCCCGCCTCGTGCGACAAGACGGGCATGATCGACCCGATCATCGAGTACAAGAACTGCTCGAACCCCGCGTTTGCCGCCAAGGGCGATTGCGAGGGCATCTCGGTGACGGGCGGCTACGTCTATCGCGGGCCGCACAAGCCCTGGCAGGGCAAGTACTTCTTCGGTGACTGGAGCAAGTCGTTCATGGTGGCCGAGGGCGTGCTGTGGGCCGCGACCAAGACCGGCGACAAGTGGACCAAGGAAGACATCCGGGTGACCAACATCCCGGGATTCAAGGACTTCGTCCTGGGCTTCGGTCAGGACAATCAGGGTAATGTGTACCTGATGGGAACTCGCGCCCGCGGTCCCAACGGCGAACAGGACAAGATCTACAAGATCGTCCCCTGACGCCAGCGACGGGCATCGCCATCGGCGGTGCCCGATGGAAACAAGTCCCCGGGTGCCCTTCGGCCCGGGGGCACTCGGAAGTCACAAAACCATCGTGAAGAACAACAAGTTTCTCCAACCCGGTGTCTCGATCCTCGTTCTTGCATCGAGTCTCTTCCTGGCCATGGGGCCCGCTCTCGCGGAAGACGATCTCCCACCTTTCCCGCCGGAACTGCTCAATCAGAGGGAGCAGATCGACGCCGGCAAGGTCGTGTTCCAGCAGATCTGCAAATTCTGTCATGGCAAGGCGGCCTATCCGGGAAAAGCACCCAAGCTCACTCCGGCCCGCTATACCCCCGAGTTCGTGTTCGATCGCGTGACCAACGGATTCCGCGGCATGCCCGCGTTCAAGGAACAGTTCTCCGAGAAGGAACGGCAGGCGGTCGTCGTCTACATCCTCAGCAAGGAGTTCTCGAACTAGCCTCGTGTGGCCGAAGTACCTTTCTGCCCGCGCGCCGCAGCTGCATCCCGTTCAACTGTCTCCCATGATGCTTATCCCACCGGACTCGAGAACCGCCATGCTCCAGCAGCGTCGCGGACAGGTTCCGTGCATCCTGTCGGCAGGCTCGCGTCGCGCGCATCCGCACAGCCCCCACAAAGCGAAAGTCGAGGCATACTGTGCCGACGGCGACCGGGCCCAACGGCTGGGCAGGTCCCTCGGTGAAACGGGCGATGTCGTTGCGGAACGCATCCGGATTGCGTCTCCTTTCCACGACTCCATGCTCCGTGACACGACGAATCGATGGTGCACCGCGGCAGACTCGGCCGACATCGGTGACCTGGCGATCGGCACAATGGCGAAGGTCCGGCCACTTTTGAAGCCCGCCCAGCGCATTGGCACTGCACTGGTCGGCTTCCTGGAGACGACGCTCTTGGAACTGCGCAGCGGCAAGTCCGACCACGGCACGACGATCGCATCCGATGCGATGCGCCGGCCCGTTCCACGCGGGGGCTCGACGTGAACCGTGTGATGGTCCTCAACGTCGTCGGCATGACGCCGGCGCTGCTCGCTTCGGCACCGAACCTGTCGCGGCTGGCCAGCACGGGCGCGATGCGCCCGATCGACACGGTAACGCCCGCCGTCACCACCACGGTCCAGTCCACCTACCTCACCGGCACGCTGCCGCGCGACCATGGCATCGTCGCCAACGGCTGGTACTTCCGGGACCTCTCCGAAGTGCTGCTGTGGCGGCAGTCGAACCGTCTCGTGAGCGGCGAAATGGTCTGGGATGCCGCCAGGCGCGAGAACCCCGAGTTCACCTGCGCGCAGTTGTTCTGGTGGTACAACATGTATTCCAGCGCCGACTGGTCCGTCACGCCGCGGCCCATGTATCCGGCGGATGGCCGCAAGCTGCCGGACATCTACGCCGAGCCACCGCAACTGCGCGACGAACTCCAGGCGAAGCTTGGCCAGTTCCCCCTGTTCCGCTTCTGGGGGCCCGCCGCCGACATCGTGTCGAGCCGCTGGATCGCCGACTGCGCCCTCGATGTGTTCGAGCGCCACCGGCCCACACTCACCCTCGTGTACCTCCCGCATCTGGACTACAACCTCCAGCGCCTCGGGCCGGACCATCCGCGAATCGCGCAGGACGTGGCGGAAGTCGACGCTCTCTGCGGCCGCCTGATCGATGCCGCGAGCGGCGCCGGCGCCGAGGTCATCGTGTTGTCGGAGTACGGCATCACGGAAGTCTCGCGGCCGGTCCACATCAACCGGGTGCTGCGCGAAGCCGGATTCATTCGGGTACGCGAGGAGCTGGGCCGCGAACTCCTCGACACAGGCGCCTCACGCGCCTTCGCCATGGCCGACCACCAGATCGCGCACGTCTACGTCCGTGATCCCGCCGACATCCCCGCGGTGGCTTCGCTGCTTCGCAACATTCCGGGCGTCGAGCGGGTTCTCGACGACGCCGGCAAGCGCGAGCTGGGGCTCGATCACCCCCGCTCCGGAGAACTCGTCGCGATCGCCGATGCGCGCAGCTGGTTCACCTACTACTACTTCCTGGACGACGCCCGCGCGCCGGATTTCGCCAGGACCGTCGACATCCATCGCAAGCCGGGCTACGACCCGGTGGAGCTGTTCGTCGATCCGGCGATCCCGCTGCCCAAGCTGAAGATCGCCTCGAAGCTGCTGCGCAAGGCCATCGGCATGCGCTATCTCATGGATGTCATCTCGCTCGACGCGACGCTCGTGAAAGGGTCGCACGGTCGCCCGACGGACAAGCCCGAGGACGGCCCGCTGTTCATCACCTCGGCGCCCGATCGGGTAGGCGCCGGGCCCATCGCCGCAACGGACGTCAAGGCGTTGCTTCTCGATCACGTGTTCGGCAAGGCCGGACGGCAACAGACAGCGAGGCTGGTGGCATGACCCCCGAACATTTCCTGCGCCAGTGGCTCACCGGACGGCTCGACCCAACCGCCCTGCAGTGGGTCGAACAGACGGCGACCAGGCTTGCCGCTGCAAACAAGGAGGCGGATCTCAATCTCGCCTTCACCCTCGCACCGCGCAAGACGGGCAAGGCCGACATGGCGCTGACGGCGGCCGAACTTGCGGAAGCAGAACGCGTGCGCGCCGGGTGGAATCCCTCCCTCCTCACTGTGGATCAGGCCACGCGCCTTTATCTTCTGCTGGCATGCCACGCCACCGGAGAGGTCTTCGAACGCCGTCTCGACCAGCTCTGCGCCACCGCAGACATGGCCGAGCTCGTCGTGCTGTACAGCGGTCTGCCCCTGTACCCCGAGCAGGAACGCTACCGGCTCCGCGCAGCAGAAGGCGCGCGCACCAACATGAAGATCGTCTTCGAGGCGGTTGCCCATCGCAACCCCTATCCGTCGGAACAGCTCGAAGACGACGCGTGGAACCAGATGGTGCTGAAGGCGCTCTTCGTCGGCAGCGCGCTGCACCCCATCGTGGGCCTGGACCGGCGCGCGAACCCCGTGCTGGCGCGCATGCTGTGCGACTACGCTCACGAGCGCTGGTCTGCCGGGCGGCCGGTGAGCCTGGAGCTGTGGCGCTGCGTCGGACCCTATGCGAGCGGCGGCGCCGTGGAGGACCTGAACCGAGTGCTCACCAAGGGCACCGAACCCGAGAAGAAGGCGGCCGCGCTGGCGCTCGCCAGTTCCGACGATCCCGCCGCCGCGCGAACCCTGGCGGCGCATCCCGCGCTGGCCGGTGCCGTCGCGAACAAGGCCATTTCCTGGCAATCGCTGTCCGTTGCTGCCTGAAACCCCATTCCTCCGGAGACTCCCATGCGCTACATCGATCCCCACATCCACATGCATGCCAGGACCACCGACGACTACGAGCGCATGGCGGCCGCCGGCATCGTTGCGGTCATCGAGCCCGCATTCTGGCTCGGGCAGCCGCGTACTCAGGTGGGCTCGTACATCGACTATCTGTCGACCCTGGTGGGGTGGGAGCGGTTCCGTGCCTCCCAGTTCGGCATCCGCCACTACTGCACCATCGGCCTCAACAGCAAGGAAGCCAACAACCCGGCGCTGGCAGAACAGGTGATGGAGATCCTGCCCCGCTATCTGCTGAAGGAAGGCGTGGTTGCCGTCGGCGAGATCGGCTACGACGATCAGAGCGCTGCCGAGGATCGCTTCTACCGCGAGCAGCTCACGCTCGCCGTAGAGCTGGACATGCTCGTGATGGTCCACACCCCCCATCGCGACAAGAAGGCCGGCACCATCCGGAGCATGGAGGTCGCCCTCGAGATGGGCATGCGTCCGGAACGCGTGATCATCGACCACAACAACGAAGAGACCGTGCAGGACGTGCTGGATCGCGGCTTCTGGGCCGGCTTCACGCTCTATCCGAACACGAAGATGGGCAACGAGCGCATGGTGGAGATTGCGCGCCAGTACGGCCCCGAACACATCTTCATCGATTCGAGCGCCGACTGGGGCGTGTCCGACCCGCTGGCGGTACCCAAGACCGCTCGTCTCATGCTCGAACGCGGCATTCCGCAGGCGCACGTGGAGGCCATTTGCTACGGCAACGCCCTGGCCGCCTACGCACAGAGCGGTCAGTTCAACGAGTCCGACTGGCTTGCGCCGGCCCCCCTGGATCAGCGGATGCTCTTCGAAGGCAATTCGGTCCTGCGCGGGCAGGCCCCGCAGGTCGGCGCGCCCGTCTCCGTCGACGAACGTCTGGCGGAAGTGGCCTTCAAATGAGTGCGGCACCCGCAGCCGGGCAGCGCGTTCCCGCCTTCCTGGAAAGCGCGACCCCGGCCTGGGCCAGTTCGAGTACGGAAGCGGTCTACCTGCAGAAGTTCGCCGTGCCCTACGAGTATCCCGTGTACTTCACGGAGCGGCTGTTCGACCGTGACAACCCGGTCTTCGTGCAGACCCTTGCCCGGCGGGAGCCGACGAAGCGCCACCGCTTCTTCGTGTACGTGGAGTCCAACGTCGCGGCAAGCTGGCCGTCGCTGGTCCACGAGATCGCCGCGTACTCCGAGAATCACGCGGACAACCTCGAACTCGTCGGCCGGCCGGAAGTCATCGCCGGTGGGGAACAGGTGAAGAACAGCCCCGACCTCGTCACCCAGCTGCAGCGGCAGCTCTGCGATCTCGGCATCGACCGTCACTCCTATGTCGTGGCCATCGGTGGCGGTGCCTTCCTCGACATGATCGGCTACGTCGCGGCCACCACGCACCGCGGCTTGCGTCACATCCGCGTGCCGACCACGGTCCTCGCACAGAACGACTCCGGCGTCGGCGTGAAGAACGGCGTCAACGCCTTCGGCATCAAGAACCTCGTCGGCAGCTTCTCTCCCCCGTTCGCGGTGCTGAACGACATGGCCTTCCTGCGGACGCTCCAGGCGCGAGACCGCGTCGCCGGCATCGCCGAAGCCGTGAAGGTTGCCCTGATCCGCGACGGCGAGTTCTTCGAATGGCTCGAAGCCAATGCCGAGAAGCTCCACGCGTGCGAGTCCACCGCCACGTCGATCATGATCCGGCGCTGCGCGGAGCTGCACATGCGCCAGATCGCCCACGGCGGTGACCCGTTCGAGAGCGGCAGCGCCCGCCCTCTGGACTACGGCCACTGGTCCGCACACAAGCTCGAAGCGCTTACCTCCCACGAACTGCGGCACGGTGAGGCGGTGGCGATCGGCCTCGCCCTGGACACGCGCTACTCCGTGCAGATCGGGATGCTCGAGCGCGGCGCGGATGACCGGGTGTTCCGCCTGCTGAAGACGATCGGGTTCTTCCTCTGGCATCCGGCCCTGGAGATGCGCACGCCCTCCGGGGAATGGAGTCTTCTCCGGGGGCTGGAAGAGTTCCGGGAGCATCTGGGCGGCGAACTCACGATCACGCTGCTTCGCGGCATCGGTCGCGGCGAGGAAGTCCATCACATGGACACGAACGAGATCCTGCAGGCGATGGCGTGGCTGCGGCGCCGGGAGACCGGGCAGTGAAACTGGACGACGGCGTCCACCTGACCTACTGCAGCAACATCCATCCCGGGGAGACCTGGGCGGAAGTCCGGGAGAGTCTCGGCACATGGTTGCCCAAGGTGCGCGAGAAGGCGTCGCCCGGCACACCGTTCGGCGTGGGGTTGCGGCTTTCGGCGCTCGCAGCCGATGCCCTGACCGCACCGGAAGCCCTGTCGGAGTTCCGTGAGTTTCTCTCGGCGAACGATCTGTACGTGTTCACGCTCAACGGTTTTCCCTATGGCCGCTTCCACGGCGTACCGGTGAAGGAAGCGGTTTACCGCCCGGACTGGCGCGACCCGGAACGTCTCCGGTACACCAACGTTCTTGCGGATCTGCTCGCGGCGCTGCTGCCGGAAGATCGCGCCGTCGAAGGCAGCGTATCGACGGTACCGGTCGGCTACAAGACCGACATCGTCACGCCGGCCGACATCGCCGAGGCGACCGACCATTTCGTGCGTCACGTGGCCCATCTCGTCGATGTCGAGCGGCGCACGGGGCGCCGCATCACCCTGGCGCTGGAGCCGGAGCCCTGCTGCTACCTCGAGACGATCGACGAAACGGTTGCGTTTTTCCGGCGTCACCTGTTCACCGCGGCGTCGGCCCGGCGGCTGTCGTCCCTGACGGGGCTCGACCGCGCAGACGCCGCCTCGGCGCTCGCCCGGCATCTCGGCCTGTGTCTCGACCTGTGTCACGCGGCAGTCGAGTTCGAGGACCTCGACGCCGGCCTCGACAAGCTCGCCCAGGCCGGAGTCGGCATCTACAAGGTCCAGATCAGCGCCGGATTGCGCATCCGCGATTTCGCGGAGCCCGTGCTGCAGCGGTTGCGGGCCTACCAGGACACCGTCTATCTGCATCAGGTCGTGGAGAGCGGCCAGGACGGGCTGCGCCGGTTCGTGGACCTGCCGCAGGCATTCGCGAGTCTGTCGGAGCCCGGGCAACGCGAGGAGTGGCGCGTCCATTTCCATGTGCCGATCTTCCACGACGATCTCGGCAGCTTCCATTCGACTCGGGACTTCATCGAGCAGGCCCTCACGTCGCACCGTCGCCGGCAGCTTTCCCGCCACCTGGAGGTAGAGACCTATACCTGGAACGTGCTGCCCGAAGCGCTTCGTGGCATGCCGGTCGATACCGCCATTGCGCGCGAACTCGCCTGGGTACGGACGGAGCTGGCGCGATGAAGCTCGCCGTCGCCCTGCGACTCGCCAGGATCTCGCTGCTGCCCACTGTCTGGACCAATGTGCTGGCGGGCATCGCGCTGGGCGGCGGCACCTGGGCCGATCCGCGCCTGCCGTTGCTGGTCATCGCGCTGTCGCTCTTCTACACCGGCGGCATGTTCCTCAACGACGCCTTCGATCGCGAGTTCGATTCACGCGCGCGACCCGAGCGCCCCATCCCTTCCGGCGAAGTCACCGCGCGGGCCGTGTTCAGCTCGGGCTTCGGCATGATCGCGATCGGCTGGTGCGCTCTCGCAATCATCGGGCAGAAGCTGTCGGGCACGCCCACGTGGGCACCGGCCATCGGCGGATTGTGTCTGGCCGGCGCCATCTTGCTCTACGACGCGTACCACAAGTCCAATCCGCTGAGCCCGCTGGTGATGGGCTCGTGCCGCATGCTGGTCTACATGACCGCCGCCCTCGCGATCGTCGGCTCCCTGGGTACGGACGTCGTTGTCGGTGCCGTCGTGCTGCTGTGCTATCTCATCGGTCTCACCTACGCCGCCAAGAACGAACACCTCAACCGAGTGGACCACGCATGGCCGCTGGGCTTCCTCGCCGTGCCACTGGTCTATGGGGCGGTACGCGCATTCGATCAGCCGCTCGTCCTCCTGCCGCTCGCGGCTCTCTCAGTGTGGGTATGGCTCGCCGTGCGCCGGCTGATGCGGCGAGGCCCGGGCGACGTGCCGCGCGCCGTGGTGAGCCTCCTCGCCGGTATCTCGCTGCTCGACGCGATGATGCTGGCCGGCAGTGGTCAGGTCGTACTCATGCTCCTCGCCGGGGGCGCCTTTCTGCTCACGCTTCGCCTTCAGCGCTGGGTCGCCGGAACATGATGCGATGAATACGCCAGTCACGATCGACACCACGGACAGCGCCGGCTCGCAATGCCGCCACGAGGGCGGCGTCTTCGCGCCGGTCATCGACATCAACCGCTGCGAAGCCAAGGCGGACTGTGTGCGCGTATGCCCTTACCAGGTGTTCGAGATCCGCCCGATCGATGCGGCAACGCGCGAGCGCCTCAGTCTGCGCGGTCGCCTCAAATCGTGGGCTCATGGCGGAAAACAGGCCCACGTGGTCGATCCGGATCGTTGCCACGCGTGCGGACTGTGCGTTGCAGCATGCCCGGAGAAGGCGATCACTCTGCGGCGGCAGCCATGATTTGGCTCACCGCGCGCGGCGGCGCGTCGAGCCCCGGGCAATTGCCGCCCGCTGCGGCAAGCCAACCGTGGAAGCGGCTTCGCGGCAATGCCTTCGGCATTCGTGTCGCGGCAAGGCGACGCTCCCGCACAACACCGGGAGTGCCGCCTGCTACCGCCGGGCGATCTTCCATGGCATGCTGCGGCAGCAGCGAGCGAGCGCATTCCGATGCGCGCCGTCGCGCAATCCCTCGATAGAATCCTGCGAACAACGAAGGGAGGAGAAAAGATGCAAAAGGTATTTCCCGCGGTCCTTGCGACCCTGGCGATGTGCGCGGGGCTCCAGAGCTTGCCGGTCATCGGCGCCGAGGAATCCGCAGAACTTCCCAAGGGCGACGCCGGCAAGGGCAAGACCCTGTACTCGCGGTACTGCCGCGGCTGTCACGGCGTGGATGGTCAGGGCGACGGTCTCGTGTTCATGCCGCATGTGAACAACCTGACCCGCAAGGGGTACATCGATCTGCTGCCCGATACTTACATCTACACCGCCATTACCAAAGGCGGGCTTGCGATCGGAAAGAGCAGCTACATGCCTTCCTTTGAAGAGACGTTGTCTCGTGAGCAGATCCTGGACATCATCGCCCACGTCCGGGCCCTGCCGCTTCACGCGAACCACTAGCAGCCCGTCGGCCTGAAGTGTTCGAACGCGAAACCGAGGAAGTGCGAGGTCCTGAGTTGACGAATTCGACACCCCGATCGGGAATACGACACGACAACGCGGCGAACAATGGGCCGCGGCACCCCCAGTGCAACCGTCGCAGCCCGATGATCCTCGGTCCCATCGACCGGTAGTCACCGGCGAGTCTCTGCGCCGGGACTGCCTCGTTGCCGCGGAACTCGCGCGGCGCCATCCATCCCCCACAGGAGGTCATCCCCGACAACGTACCCAGTCATTCCAGCCAGCACTGCGTGCTGCGTGAGGCTCCAGAACCAACAGATCGTTTCCGGAATTCGTACGCACTACCGATTCAAGGAGGAGAAAACGATGAGATTCTCGCAAATGTTGCTGGCATTGACGGCCGCCGTGCCGTTCTTCGCCGGCCCCGCCCTGGCGGACATGGAGGCGCAGCAAGGCTCCGGGCGCGCCGGAACCTGGCAGAAGCGCATTGCCGTCAAGCCAGACCCCTCGAAGATCGTCGTACCGCCCGGCTACAAGGTGAGCGTATTCGCCGCGGGGCTCGACACCCCCTCGGCCGCCACCGTGGACGGTGACGGCAACGTCTGGGTCGCCATTTCCGGTCCGCTGTTCATGCAGGGCACGGAACCCGCTCACATCAAGGTGTTCAACAAGAGCGGCAAGCTGATCAAGGAGATCGGCAAGGGCACGTTCACCACCGTGATGAACGAGATCGGCTACTGCCCCGACAACAAGAAGATCTACATCCCCGAGTACGGCGAGAAGATCTGGGAGATGGACGGCGTCAACGGTCAGCTGAAGCTCATCGTCAAGGACCTGTTCATCGGCGATCACCGCAACGGCGGCATCACCTGCAAGGACGGCTACCTGTACTTCGCCCTGGGTCTGCCGAGCAACGTGGGCTTCGCCGATCCGGACAACCACGGCTGGACCGACATCCCCCGCGATCCGTTCTGGGTAGCGCATCCCGACGGCTTCCCGCCCACCCCGCATGACCCGGCCTGCCGCGATCTCGTTCACACGGGACTCAACGTCAAGTCGTCGGACGGCCGCATGACTGGCGCCTACCTGCCGGTGGGTGTTCCCGCGAAACCGGGCCAGATCATCAAGGCGACGGTGCCTTGCGGCGGCTCGGTGATGCGCGTGCGCATCGACGGCAAGGGCTCGGATGGCCTGTACGCGCACTCCTCCATGGAGGTGTACGCGATGGGCTTCCGGAACCAGTCCGGCGTGGCGTTCGGTCCCAAAGGCACGCGTTTCGAAAACGCGCTCGCGGTGTCCGACAACGGCGCCAACGATCTGGGCCATCGCCGCGTCGCCAACAGCCCGGAACGGCTCTGGCTGGTGACCGAGAAGGGCCAGGATGCGGGCTTCCCGGACAAGGACGGCTTCGGCTTCGTGACGAACAAGAAGTCCAGCTTGAAACACTGGACCGGGTCGAAGATCGAGCGTCCTTACCCGCAGCTCTACATCGGTGACGAGCCGTACTTGCCGAAGTTGCCGCCCTACCACTTCCCGGTGCATGTGGACGGCGTTCGCGGTGTACCCCTGATCGCGTCGAATCCCAATCCGAACGGATACATCAATCCCGTGATGGAGTGGGACACCAACAATCCCATGGACGGGATTGCATGGGCACCGAAGGAGTATGGCGCCGGCAAGGAAACGATCTTCGCCGCGATCTACGGCATCATCGACAACGGGCCCGAGAGCCTGGTGCCGACGTGGCCCGCGATCGTGAAGATCGACTTCCTGGAGCCGGCCGGCGTGAAGTGGTCCTACTTCGCCCGCAACGTCGACATGGGTCCGAACGCCTACCAGAAGCCCGAGAACCGCGGCGGCATGGAGCGCACCAACGATGTCGTGTTCAGCAACGACGGCAAGACCATGTACGTGGTCGACTACGGCGAGCTGTACGTCGACTTCACGATGCCCTCCCCGTTCTACGTCACACCGGGGTCCGGTGTGATCTGGGCCATCACGAAGCAGTGATGTCCTAGTCGAGTCGCAACGCAGGCTTCAGCCCCCGGTATCCGCAAGGCCCGGGGGCTTTTTCATGGTCGCGCGGCATTCAGCGCGGTGGAATCACAGGTGCGGTCGGATCCACCGGCTGAATGACGGTACGCCCGCCTACGGGTTCGGCATGGCGCGGCAACGTCCCCCGGGGCAACACGCGCAGGGTGCGTGGCCCCTGATTCTTCACCCGGGCCCAGATGACATCCGGGTCGGCCAGGAACACGCTGGCACGCTCGAACTGATGGACCTGCACGCCCTGGCCGAGCGGCGGCTCGAAGAGCGGTGACGTGGCGACGTCGTTCTGGCGCAGTTCCCGGTAGAGACGGGACTCCAGATCCTTCGCCGCCATGAACCCTTTCTCGCCTCCGCTGAAACGCACTTTGTAGATCGGGTCCTCATACGGATAAGGGCCCCCGCCGACCACGCCTTCGATCACGAACGCTTTCTTGGTGCGGACGGGCAGCCGTTTGCGCAGATCCGCATCACTGTAGAAGTCCACGCTCGTTTCCGTCAGCGCAGGTCTGACCCAGAGCGATTTCCCGACGAGATCCTGCGGTTCCGCAGCACCCGTCGCCTGCGCGACCAGCACGAGCAATCCGACGAGCCAGCCCCGCGCTCTCACTGCGTCGCCCACCGCTCGCGAATCCGCACCGTTCGCTCCAGCGGCTCGAGCACCAGCAGCATTTTGCGTCGCAACGAGAGCGGCAAATCCGTATTCGCGGCTGCAGTCCGTAGGAGTGCAGCCGCTTCGGCCGTGCGCTGCCCGCCCGAAAATGCCTCCAGCCAGCGATTGACGAAGAAGATCTTGTGCGTCCGGGACAGCACGGGCACGGCGTCGAGGGCCTCGCGAAGCAAAGGCTGGGTGACCAGGTGATGGTCGGGCGTATTGAGCGGGCCCAGCGCGTCTTCCGTCCACGCTTCGGGAATCGAGGCGTCCCGCAGCCAGCTTTCGAAATAGGCGCGCTTGACGCTCTGTCGTGGCGCGGATGCGCCGGCCGAGTAGGCTTGCCGTCGCGCGTCATCACCGCCCGCGGCGCGGGCGACGACGAATTCGAGATCCGCCTCGGCACCCGGCACCTCGGCGGCCATCAGCGTCCGCACGACGGCGAAAGCGTCCCTCACCTGCCAGGGCGCGGGTGGCTCGGCGACACCGCGCAGCCACGAATGCACGAGCGCGCGCGTCTCCGGCGTGGCGGCCATCGCGATAAGGGACCGCATGGCGGCGACGCGCCGGGCGAGGTCTGGGCCGTCGGATGCCATCGCCAGCAGCGTTCGCTCCGCCAGGGAGCCGAGCGCTGCTCGCTGCCCCACGGACATCCAGTGGCGCCACACGAACTCGATCCGTGCGAGCAGCTGCGCCTCCACGAGGGCGTTGGACTCCCGCCCCAACGCACCAAGGACACGTTCGACGAAGGCAGACGGCGGCATGCGCGAGTCCCGCACTTCCTCCCACAACGCTTCCCAGAGCAAGGCCCGATCGAGCGGGTCCACCGCGTCGCCCGCCCAGCGGAAAGCGGCGTCGACCTCATCGGAGCGCAGACGAAACCGCCCGTAGCCGTAGTCACCGGCATTGAGCAGCCACAGTTCGGTATCACGACAGTCGGACGTTGGCTCGAAGGCCGTGGCCTTGCCCGCCAGCACAACCGTCGTATCGCAGGGTGCGCGGCCCGGGGCGTAGGACCGTAAGCGAATCGACTGCGGCCAGTGACGTCCCCGCCCGAGCAGATCTTCTGCCACGACCGTGACACGACCGTCGGCGCTTCGTTCCAGCCGGATCTCCGGCATGCCCTCCTCGTCGACCCAGGGGGCGATGGTCGTTTCGAGGTCGCGCCCGGCGGCAGCGCCGAGATCCCGCACGAGATCCCGCCAGTCCGTCGACCCGTACGCGTGCGCATCCATCCAGCGCTTCACGCCTGCACGGAAGGTCTCTTCACTCAGGGCAAACTCGAGCTGCCGAAGCAGCCCGGGTGCTTTCTCGTAGACGACGGGACCATACGACGCCTTGGCTTCCATCAGGTTGTCGACCGGCTGGCGGATGGCGGTCGTGCCGGCACTGCCGTCGATGCGATAGGCCTCGGACTTCCGTCCATGGAACGCCACCCACGGCGCCGTCTCCGGCATCGTCGCCTCGGCAATCTTCGCGGCCGCGAAGTTGGCGAAACCCTCCTTCAGCCACAGATCGTCGAACCAGCGCATCGTGACGAGATCGCCCAGCCACTGATGCGCCGTCTCGTGGAAGATCAACTGCGCTCGGCGGAACGACTCCGACACACTGGGCGCGCCCGGAAACAGCACGGCGGCCTCTCGCAGGAAAGTGGCCCCCGCGTGCTCCATCCCGCCATAGGGCAGTTCGGGAATCACCACGAGGTCGTACTTCGCAAAAGGGAACGGACGCTCCAGCCACTGCGATACCCAGTCGAGCGCGCGGCGGTTCGCTTCGAGAATCGCGGGACCATGCGTCTCCCCGAGGACACGACGGGAGCGCCGCACGAACAGGCGCGTATCGTCGTCACCGCGTTGCAACGCCACGAACGGTCCGGCGGCAAACGCGAACTGGTACGTGCTGATGGGTTCCGTCTCGCGAAACGCATGGACACGCCGCCCGCCGATGGCGTCACCGACCTCTCGCAGGGGAGCGTTGCCCACTACGGTCCAGCCGTCAGGGGCATCCAGGCTCAGCGCGAAGCGGGCCTTGAGGTCGGGCTGATCGAAGCAGGGAAACACTGTGCTCGCGTCGGCAGGCACCAGCAGTGTGTAGAGGTAGTCACTACCGTCTTCCTGATCCCGAAATCGAGTAATCGCCGTGCCCGACGCCCCCACGGCAGCCTCGACCGAGAACGACAGCGTGTTGGTTCCGGCATGGACGAAGGCGGCATCGACGATCACGTGATCGCCACCCACGGACAGAACGCGGGGTTTGCCATTCACGACCGCGGACAGTGTGGCGGGCGCTCCGCCCGTCGGACGCCAATCGAGCACGATGGGGTTCGGGGATTCGAGTGACACGTCGACCGTCACGTCGAGAGTCAGGCGATCTACCGAGTCGGCGACACGTGCGCTGATGGCATAGCGAATGTCGGTATAGCGGGAGGCCCGCCAGTTCGCGAGCGCTCGGGAGATGCCTGGATCGACGGGCGGGGCAGCCAAGGAAGCGCCGACCGTTGGGAGAATCAGCAGGAACGCGAACAGCAGTCGCGTCGCGAGGGCTTCACTCGCGCGCGGCACCGTCGCCGGCCAGCAGGGCTCGCGCGCGCTCACGGTCCGCCGTGTCGGCCGGCGAGGCTTCCTTCGCCACGGCCATGTCGCGCCGACGCGATCGGAGGATCCAGGACAGCACGAAGACGCCCCCCACGAGCAGTACGAAGGGCCCGACCCACAGCAACCAGGTGGAAGCCTTGACGGGCGGGTTGTAGAGCACGAAATCGCCGTAGCGCTGCGTGAGGTACTGCTTGATCTCGTCGTCGGTCTTGCCGGCCCGCATCAGGTCCCGCACCTGATTCTTCAGATCGATCGCGAGTTCCGCGTGGGAATCGGCAAGCGACTGGTTCTGGCAGACGAGGCAGCGCAGTTCCGCGGACAGTTCGTTGAGACGCTTCTCCAGGACCGGGTCCTGGGCGACGGGCTCCGCGGTGCCGGCGACGGCGGACACCACGAGCCCGCACCACAGCGCCACCGCGGCGAGCAGTCGCGTCATCCCTGCAGGTTCCGGATCATGGGCAGCAGCTTCTCCTGAAGCACCTGCGGCGTGATGGGACCGATCTGCTTGTAGCGGATGACGCCTTCCTTGTCGATGAGGAAGGTCTCCGGCACGCCGTAGACACCGTAGTCGATGCCGACCTTGCCGTCGGCGTCGACGATCGAGGCCGTATAGGGGTTGCCGAACTGGTCAAGCCACTTCAGGGCATCCGGGCGCTGGTCCTTGTAGTTGAGGCCGTAGATGGGCACGACGTTGGCCTTGCCGAGTTCCACCAGCAGCGGATGCTCCTGCCGGCACGACACGCACCACGACGCCCAGACGTTCAACAGCCAGACCTTGCCCTTGAGATCGGCGGGCGTGAGTGTCTTGTCGGCTTCGTGAAGTTGCGTCAGCGAGAACGCCGGGGCTGCCTTGTCGATGAGCGGGGACGGCACCTCGCGCGGGTTGAGCGTGAGGCCCACGCCAAGGAAACCCAGCAGCACCACGAACACTGCCAGCGGAATGAGAAACTTCTTGTTCATCCTGTCTTCCTTACGCTGTGGCGCCGACGGCACCCGCACCGGCCTGCTGCTTTGCCGTCCGTCGCTCCAGACGGTAGCGCTTGTCGGTCAGGGCGAGCAGCCCGCCCAGCGCCATGAGGAAGCATCCGCCCCAGATCCAGTCGATGAAAGGCTTGTGATAGACGCGCACGATCCAGGCGTCGTCTCCCACGGGTTCGCCCAGGGACACGTACAGGTCGCGAGTGAACCCGGAGTCCATGTCGGCTTCGGTCATGGGCATCTGCTGGACGCTGTAGAAGCGCTTCTCGGGGTAGAGCTTCAACTGTTCCTTGCCATCGCGCAGCACCGTGATGAGGCCGACCGTCGCGTCGTAGTTGGGGCCGTCCTGGCGACGGAACCCGTCCAGCCGGAAGCCGTACCCGCCGATCTCGACGATGTCGCCGGCCCGCATCTTCACGTCCTTCTCGGTTTCATAGCTCTTCACCATCGTCACACCGATGATGAACACGGCAACCCCTGCATGGGCGAGGAGCATGCCCCAGTAGCCGCGCGGCTGCGCGCTCAGCGCCCGCCCGGTGTGGCCGCCGTTCACGGCCCTGAGCTGACGTACCCGGTCGAGGACATTGACCGCAGACGACGTGAGGATCCAGAACGCGCAGGCGAGCCCCAGGAAGATCATCGGCGAGCCCCGACCCATGACGAACGGCACGACGAGCGCGCACACCACCGCCACGGCCGCCGCCCACTTGAGGCGCTGCACGAGGTCGGGGATCTCGGCCTTCTTCCAGCGCGCGAGCGGCCCCACGCCCATCAGGAACAGTGCCGGCGCCATCAACGGCACGAACACAGCCTCGAAGTAAGGCGGACCCACCGAGAGCTTCCCGAGGTTGAGGGCATCGAGGAACAGCGGATACAGCGTGCCCAGCAGCACCGAGGCCGAGGCGACGACCAACAGGACGTTGTTCGTGAGCAGCGCCGACTCGCGCGAGACCAGCTCGAAATCACCGCTGGTGCCGACCCGCGGGGCGCGGATGGCGAACAGCGTGAGCGACCCGCCGACCACGACCGCGAGATAGCACAGGATGAAGATGCCTCGCGCCGGATCGGTCGCGAACGCGTGCACGGACGTGAGCACGCCCGAGCGCACGAGGAAGGTCCCGAGCAGGCTCAGGCTGAACGCGATGATCGCGAGTAGGACCGTCCAGATCTTGAATCCGCCGCGCTTCTCGGTCACGGCCAGCGAATGCATCAGCGCCGTGCCCACAAGCCAGGGCATGAAGGAGGCGTTCTCGACCGGGTCCCAGAACCACCAGCCGCCCCAGCCCAGCTCGTAGTAGGCCCACGCGCTGCCGAGACAGATGCCGATGGTGAGGAACATCCACGCTGCGGTGGTCCACGGACGGGACCAGCGGGCCCAGGTGGCGTCGAGTTGCCCGCCCAGCAGTGCCGCGATGGCGAAGGCGAATGCCACGGAGAAGCCCACGTAGCCCATGTAGAGCATCGGCGGGTGGATCACCATGCCGGGATCCTGCAGCAGCGGATTCAAGTCGCGGCCGTCCATCGCGGCGGGCAGCAGACGCTCGAACGGGTTGGAGGTGATCAGCATGAACAGGAGGAAACCCACACTGATGAGCGCCATCACCGCCAGGATGCGCGCCGCCATGATGACCGGCAGATGCCGGCTGAACAGCGCCACCGCGCTCATCCAGCCGGTGAGCATGAGCACCCAAAGCAGCAGCGAGCCTTCGTGGCTGCCCCAGGTCGCGGCGAACCGGTACTGCACGGGCAGCGAACTGTTGGAGTTGGAGGCGACGTTCAGCACCGAGAAGTCGTTGTGCACGAACGACCACGCGAGACAGCCGAACGCCGTGGCGACGAAGAGGAACTGCCCGATTGCCGCTGGACGCGCCACAGCCATCCAGCGCTCGTTGCCGCGCGCAGCGCCCGCCAGCGGCACCACGGCCTGGACGAACGCCATGGCCAGCGCCAGCAGCAGCGCGAAATGCCCGAGTTCCGGAATCACTGGCCACCTCCAGAGCTCTTGTCCATCACGAGGGTCTTCTCACTGCCCTGAGCGGCCTTGTGCGCCTTCTCCAGCGCGTCGGCGGCTTCGGGCGGCATGTAGTTCTCGTCGTGCTTGGCCAGCACTTCGGAGGCATGGAACACGCCGTCCGCCTCAAGCTTGCCCTGCGCCACGACCCCTTTGCCTTCCTTGAACAGATCCGGAAGGATGCCCTTGTAGACCACCGGTACGATCTTCGCCGTATCGGTGACCACGAAACGCACGCTCACGCCGTCGGACTCGCGCTTGACGCTGCCCTGCTCCACCAGCCCGCCGATGCGGAAACTGCGGCCCGTCGGAGCCTCGTTCGCAGCGACCTGCGTCGGGCTGTAGAAGAACACGAGGTTGCTGTTGAACGCGTTGAGGATCAGCGCTGCGCCGATGCCGAGCACCGCCACGCCGCCCACAACCATCGCGAGGCGCTTGCGACGGGGGGTCATGCGTCTCTCCCGAGGCGCGCGTGCCGACGGGCATCGGCCAGGGCCGCGCGATGGCGGCGTCGCAGCAGGACGACCTCACCCGCCAGCAGCACCGCAGTAACGACGAAAGAGCCCCACACGAACTTCGCGTAGCCGCCCATGTTCAGGAAATTCTCCAGACTGCCCCACTGCATGTTTCAGTTCTCCTGCATGGCCCCGGCCCAGGCCGAGTTGCGTTCGCGCTCGAGAATGATGCTTCGGACCCGCGTGAGCCCCGCGGCGATGCTGTACATCCAGAAAGCCAGTGCCATCACCAGCATCCCCGCGAGCATGGTGGCCGCCATGCTCGGGGACTTCGTGAGGCTCACGGACGAGCCCTGATGAAGGGTGTTCCACCACTTCACCGAAAAATAGATGATCGGCACGTTCACCACACCGACGATCGCCAGAATGGCCGCAGCCTTGTCCGCGCGCCGCGGCTCATCGATGGACGCGTGCAGCGCCATGAAACCGATGTAGAGGAACAGGAGGATCAGCTCGGAGGTGAGCCGGGCATCCCACACCCACCAGGTTCCCCACGTCGGCCGCCCCCACAGCGAGCCGGTCCAGAGGGCGATGAACGTCATGAGCGCGCCCGTGGGCGCCAGGGCCGTCGCCATCATGGACGACAGGCGCGTATTCAGCACGAGACCCACCGCCGCCCAGACCGCCATCACCAGGTAGAGGAACATCGACATCCAGGCCGCCGGCACGTGGATGAAGATGATCCGGTACGAGTCGCCCTGCTGGAAATCCGTCGGCGCGACGAAGAAGCCGATGTACAGCCCGACCGCCCCCAGCACCGCCGCCAGCCCCCAGAACAGCGGCGCCAGCCTGCCCGCAAGCGGGTAGAAGGTCTGAGGAGAAGAAAACTTGAACAGGTTCATGAAACTCTCATGCCCTCACTCGAGCGACACGCGCAGCGCGGCCGAGGTGGCCCAGGGAGAGAGCGCCGCCGCGATGCACAGGCACGCCCCCAACAATGACAGATGTCCGCCCGCTCCGGTTCCCGTGGCGACCGCTTGCACGGCCCCCGCGCCGAAGATGAGCACCGGAATGTACAGGGGCAGGACCAGCAGCGCGACCAGTACGCCGCCGCCACGCACCCCGAGCGTCAGCGCCGCACCCACCCCCCCGATGAACGACAGGCACGGGGTGCCGAGCAGCAGCGACCAGAAAAGCACCGTCAGAGGTTCGCCTTCCAGCCCGAACTGCAGTCCCAGCACCGGCGCCATCAGGGCCAGCGGCAAGCCTGAAAGCAACCAGTGCGCGACCGTCTTTGCGAGGACCAGCATGGCGAGAGGCTGGGGCGCCAGGACGAGTTGTTCGAGCGTGCCGTCGGCGTAGTCTGTGCCGTAAACCCGCGGCAGGGAGAGCATCGCCGCAAGCAGGGCAGCCACCCAGAGGATGCCGGGGGCCATGGTCTTCAGCATCTCGGGCTCGGGACCGACGCCCAGCGGAAACAGGCTGACGACGATCACGAAGAAGAAGAAAGTCGTGAGCCAGTCGGCCCGACGGCGCCAGGCCTGCAGGACGTCGCGCCGGAACGCGGCCAGCAGCGGGCTGCCGTTCATGCGGCATCGAGCCGCAGCCGCCGGGTCCGGCCCGCCGGCAAGGCGACTTCCTGGTGAGTGGTGAGGATGGCCATGCGCCCGGCGGACACGTGGTCGGCGAGCAGCGCGGCGAGCCGGTCGACGGAATCCACATCGAGCGCGGCGAAGGGTTCATCGAGAATCCAGAGGGTCCGCGACGAGGCGAGCCAGAGCCGCGCGAGTGCGGCGCGACGCCGCTGCCCCTGGGACAGGACTCGGACCGGGAGGTCTCGACGCGAGGTGAGACCCACCGCCGCGATGGCGTTGTCGATGTCGGCGGCGTCCGCGTCGTAACCGGCAATGGCCGAATGGAACTGGAGGTTCTCCGCAACGGAAAGATCGTCCTTGAGCGCATTCAGGTGTCCGAGGTACAGGAGGTCCGCCTGCAGGGCATCGCGCGCCGACGCGAGAGCTGTCCCCCGCCAACGCACCTCCCCCTGCTCGGGTGGACTCAGCCCGGAAAGAATCCGCAGGAGCGACGTCTTGCCGCTGCCGTTGCTCCCCTCGATCCACAGGACCTCGCCGGCTTCGACGTCGAACTCGAGCTTGCGGAAGAGCAGCGCATCGCCCCGCATGCAGGCGAGGTCGCGCACTTGCAGCATGGCGCCGGGTCGGTCGGTCGAAGCTGGGGTCGGATTCATTCGGGCCGGATTATACCGGGGGGGTCCCGGTCGGCCGGGATTCCCCGGTTGCGAGCCTCGTTGGGCCCGGGACTGCCGTCAGACGGCGCCCCATCGCAGGGCACCCACAAAAACTGGGGCGAGAATTCGCTTCGCATTCGGCCGGCAAGTCACTGACCGGGCGGATTTCGGGCTCTGCGGGCAAATCCTGGCTGCGAATCGTGGCGGTCGTCTTGCTTGACGCTGGCAGGTGATCGCGGTCAGAGTCCGCGCCGTCGGTCGCATCCCGGGTTTCCCGGACGCCATGGAGGGTTGGAATTGCCGGTCCGAAACTTCCGCCAGGCGCGACGGTCAAGCGTCGCTGATTTCTAGCACTCGCTGAACCCCATGCTCCGGTTGCGGCATCTCGCCTCCTCGGCCGCGCTTCTGCTTGCGGCCTCCGGTCCGTTGCACGTTCCTGCCAATGTGGAGGAAGTGCCCGGGCCTACAGTCCTTCCATCCGCGTATCCGCAGGAACTCGTGGTCGTCACCCGCACGTCGGCCACCACGCGCTTCCAGACGATCGAGGGCGAGTTCGCCGGCATCGAACATGATCTCGTCACATTGTTCGCCGAACAACTCGGCATCCCGGTTCGCTTCATCGAAGCGGAGACCGAGGCCGAGGTACTGAGCCGCCTTTCCCGAGGCGAAGCTCACATCGGCGCGGCGTCGCTCGTGGCGTCCCGCCGTGCCGACGCTCCGCTGCTCTTCGGCCCCGGGTACATGGATGTGCGCCAAGTGCTGGTGCATCGCCGCGATGCCAGCGGTGCCCGGTCGCTGCGCGCACTCGACACGAAACGCGTGATCGTCTCGGCGCAGTCTCGCGGCGCGGAACTGCTGGATCATGCCCTCGCACAGGGACCGTCACTGAGCGTGGGCATCGTCGATGCCGGTCATCCGGAGGCCGTACCCGAGAAGGTCGCCGCGGGCGAGGCCGACTTCGGCATCACGACGTCCCATGTCTTCGACCTGGTGCGCGCCGCGAGACCGGAGCTGCGCACAGCATTAACGCTCGGCAAGACCGAAAAGCTCGCGTGGGCCTTTCCGCTCAATGCGGACCCGACGTTGCTCAAGCAGTCCCGCAAATTCTTCCGCCGCATTGCCGCCGACGGCACACTTGCCCGCCTGGTGGACCGCTACTACGGTCACGTCAATCGCCTGCCGGCACTGGAAGTGGATGCCTTCCTGGAACAGTGTGAGACCACGCTTCCGAACTATCGGCCGCATCTGCTCGAGGCCGAGCGCGCCACGGGTCTCGATTGGCGATTGATCGCCGCTCTGGGCTATCAGGAGTCCCGCTGGAATCCGAAGGCCACCTCGCCCACGGGTGTGCAAGGCTTCATGATGCTTACGCAGAGCACCCTGCAGCGGATGGGCGTCAGGATCAATCATGCCGCTCACGCCAACATCATGGCGGGCGCGAAGTACCTCGCCATGCTGCGGGACCGCCTGCCCGCGCGCATTGCCGAACCCGATCGCACATGGTTCGCGCTCGCCGCATACAACCAGGGCCCGGGACACCTCGAGGACGCGCGTGTTTTGGCGCAGAAGCTGGGGATGAATCCCGACGTGTGGGTGGACGTGCGACGCGCACTGCCGCTGCTAGCAGACCCGGCTCACTACGAAGCGCTCCAGCACGGCTACGCGCGAGGCGGCGAAGCCATGGCCCTCACCGAGAACGTGCGGGCGTTCTACAAGATTCTGGTGCAGATCGCGCCGCCGATGCGGGAGTTGTCTCAGCCGGGGGCGCCTTACCTGCCTCAAGGCGATACCGAGGGCCGCACGGACGCCCCACCGCGATCGCCAGACGCCGAAATCGGCCTCGAGGATCGTTTCCTGATCTGACGTCATTGTTCGGTCGGTGACGTCCTGTCCGTTCCGCCTCGCCGAGGACCTTTCGGGCCGTCAACTCACGACTCGTTCCGAGCTCGGCCGCTGAATCGCCATCTGTAAAAGATCTGTTGCGCGCGCCTGAGCATGCTGTCGGCGCGGCGTGATCGATTCCCTTCCCGCCGCTCCGTCTCAACGAACCGGAGCCAACTCATGAAACGACTGCTCAGTGCTGCACTGACCGCAATGCTTTCTCTGTCCGGGGGGCACGTCATCGCCCATGGCCCCGACGCGCCGAAGCACCAGATCGCCAACATTGGCGATCTCCTTCTCGAGAGCGGCTCTGTCGTGCGCACGGTGCGCATCAGCTATGTCACGCACGGGAAACTCACTGCAGCCAAGGACAATGCCGTCCTGCTTCTGCACGGCTACGGCGCAAACCACCACGGTTTCGACGGGCTGATCGGGCCAGGGAAGGCCTTCGATACGGATCGATACTTCGTCATCGTTCCGGATGCCTTCGGCAATTCCCAGATAGGGTTCGAACACTCCACCAGCCCCACGACGAGTGGTCTCGGCATGGGCTTTCCGCAATACAACGGACGGGACATGGTGGCCGCCCAGTACAAGCTGGTCACCCAGGCACTCGGCATTCCGCGAGTCGCCGCCATCGCCGGCATCTCGATGGGAGCCGACCACTCCGTCCAGATGGCGGTGAGCTACCCCGACTTCGCCGACCGCATCGTCCCCATCGTGGGCGGTGCGTACTGGGGAACCCAGAAGCTCTTCTGGAGCAGCCAGATACAGGCCGTGCTTCAAACATGCGAGGGCTGGCTCGGCGGACAGTACAAGGACAACCCCCGCACATGTGCTGCCAATGCGCTCGCCACGATGATTCCGTACTTCTACAGCCGCGAGTGGTGGCAGCAGAACATCGTCACGCCGGAAATCTTCGCCCAGTGGCGCAAAGGCTGGGGGGACTTTTATCTGGACATCCAGGACGCCCGCGACCTCCTCTACCTGACCCGCGCTCTGGCGACCAGTGACCTCGCGAAAACACCCGGTTTCGACGGCAATGCGCCGGCCGCACTGAAATCGATTCGGGCAAGGACGCTATTCGTGGTCAGCCCCCATGATCAATTCTTTCTGCCGACCCAGATCGAAGAGCAGCGCCGGATCATCCCGGATGCGCGGATCGTGTCGATCGATTCGCCGGCCGGACATCTGATCTGCTGCGGCGCGGATGCTCAGGCGTACTGGATCATGGACAAGACCATCCACGCCTTCCTTCGCGAACCTGTCCGCTCGGCATCGCGATAGCCAGTCTTGGCGCCGGCAACAGCGGAGGCGTAGTCTATCGACGGGGAGGACGCGCGATGTCGAAACCGACCATGGCCAAACACACTCGGCCCCGTCTCAATGGTGCCCTGCCGCGGGAGCGGCTGTTCACCAGATTTGACGAATGGCGAGGAGGCACGACCATTTGGGTATCCGGCCCTCCCGGCGCTGGCAAGACGCTCTCTGTCGCCGGGTGGATCGAAGCCCGCACCCCCGGGACAGCCTGGGTACGGCTCGACGCCGGGGATCGGGATCCCACCGGCTTCTTTTCCTCTCTGGCCGAAGCACTGCCTCGCACAAAGGCCAAAGCGCCCCTGCTGCAGAGCAACGACCCGGCCGATGTCAGGAGTGCCGCCCGTACGTTTTTTCGCCGGTACTTTGCCGACATCGGGGCGTCGGGCGTGCTGGTTCTTGACGACGCGCACACCGCACTCGACTCACTCACCGCGGTTCTTCAGGAAGCCGCGAACGAACTCCCCTCCGGGGTCACTCTGGTCGTCATTGCGAGGGACGCGCCGCCTGCAGCATTTGCAAGACTCGAATTGGACGGAGCCATCCGTCGACTGGACTGGCATGCCCTGCAACTCGATCAGGAGGAGACGCGAGCCATCGTCCGACGCGGCGGCATCACCGAGGCCGACATGATCCGCGATTTCTCGATGCGCTCCGGGGGCTGGGCGGCCGGGTTGCGGCTGCTCATCGAGCGCTACCGCGCGTATGGAGATCTCCCGACAGGAGACGCAGATTCGGCCTCGCTCTTCGGCTACTTCGCGGAGGAAATCTTCAACGCGCTGGAGTCCGCCACCCGCGACACGCTGCTCAAGACGGCACTGCTACCGGACATCACGCCCGCGCAGGCCGAATCCCTGACCGGCGTTGCCAATGCAGGCCGACTCCTGGAATCACTCAGCCAACGGCAACTGTTCATCGAGCGTCTTACGGGTTCGCCGCTGTCGTATCGCCTCCACGGGCTGTTTCGCGCGTTCCTGCAGTCCCAGCTGCGCGCCCGACTGGACAGCGTCGAACTGATCGCCCTGCAACGCCAGTCCGCAAAGCTGCTCGTCGCAGCGCAGCGGCTCGGCGACGCTATTCCACTGCTCTGCGAATGCGGCGACTGGGTCGCGGCAGGACGCCTCGTGATTCGAGAAGCGCCCGGCATGCTTGCCTGCGGACGGGTGCGAACGATCCGAGCCTGGCTGCAGAACCTGCCGCCATGGTACGTGGCTGTCACGCCGCGCCTGCTCTACTGTCTCGGCGTTGCTCAGTTGTCGGAAGACCCGGTCACCGCCCGCGACACGCTAGCGCAGGCCTACGCACGGTTTCGCGCGAGCCGTGACGCGCTCGGCGAAGCGCTAACAGCAGCCTCGGTCATCCAGAGCTACTACTTCGCTTTCGACGACTATCGCGGCATCGATCGCTGGGCCCGGTCCCTCCAGGAAGCGCTGGGTCGAGACCCCGTCTTTCCGACCGCGGAGGCCGAGCTGCATGTCCAGTCCATGCTTCAAATGGCCCTCACCTGCCAGGGACCCAACGACCCTGAAGTTCTGGTGGTGGCCGATCGCGTCCTGGCACTCATTGCGCGGGGTCTGGAAGTCAATCAGACGGTCGCCGCGGCTTCGGTGCTGATGACACTGCTCGATCAGATGGCGCCAGAGAAAGCGCGGATGCTCGTGGCGATCGTGACCCCTCGCCTGTCATCACCCACCCTCACCGCTTTCAATCGGGTCTGGTGGAACCTCGCAACCTGCTATCACTCGTCCCACGAAGGGGATCCTGAGCGAGTCCGTCAGGCTGCGCGGGAGATCGAGGCACTCGGCGAGGCGCACGGGATACGGCCCGCCGGCGGTTTCGGCACGATGCTGCGGATGTTCGAGCACTTTTCCGGAGTCGATACCGCCCTCGAGCACGATGCGGTGTTGCGGTGTGGCGCCCTGCTCGATCCGAAGCGAAGGCAGGAAGCGATGATCTACCACATCTACGCTTCCTACTTCTCCCTAAGCCAGGGCCACCCGGCAACCGCGATCGAGCTGGCGCAGCGGGCGGTGGCGTTTGCTCGCGAGACCTCGCATCGATGCTCCGAACTCGACGGACTGGAGATGCTCGCGTACGCCCACATCGGGGCCGGGGACGGTCCTGCGGCGCTGGAGGCCATTCATCAGGCGCGCCTCATCACGGGCCCGCTCCAGGCCGAGAAGCTCCAATTCGGTTTCGATCTGGCGGAATCTGCCGCGCGTTTCGTGGCATCGGATCGACCGGGCGCGCTGACCGTCCTCAAATCCGCGATGCGGGTCGGACGGGCTCACGGGTTCATGCGGACGCACTACTGGATTGCGTCGACGATGTCGATGCTGTGCGCCCGAGCCCTGGAAGCCGAGATCGAACCACGCTACGTGGCGGCGCTGATCGCGCACAACCACCTGGCACCCCCGAACGACTCGCTCTCCCAGCGCTGGCCGTGGCCCGTGCGAGTGTCCGTGCTGGGCCCGACCGAGATTCGCATTGGCGACACGCCGCTGGAATTCCGCGGGAAAGCCCAGAAGAAGCCGCTCGAACTGATGCAGTATCTCGTCGCGCAGGGACCTGCCGGGACGGATCTGGCCCTTGCCGCCAGCGATCTCTGGCCGGATTCCGATGGCGACGCGGCAGAGAGCGCGCTGCGGATGAACGTGCATCGTCTGCGGAAGCTGCTCGGCAACGACAATGCGGTTACCGTGCGTGATGGAGCGGTATGCCTCGACCGGAAGCACTGCTGGGTGGACGCCTGGACGTTCGAGTGTCTCGCGGGGCGGCTCGCCGGTCCGGGCAGCGCCCGGCCCGAAGCCACCGCCGACGAAGAACTCACCCGCCAGACGGTCGCCCTGTATCGCGGGCCAGCGTTCGATCGCGAACGCACGATGCCCTGGATGCTCGCGATCCGGGAGCGCCTTCGAGCAAGATTTCTCGCTCTGGTAAGCGCCTGCGGCCAGGCCGCCTCTCGGGCGGGGCGGGTGACCGAAGCGACGGAGCTCTATCGGCGCGGCATCGATGCCGACCCGCTCTGCGAGGGCCTGTATCAGGCGCTGATGCGATGCCTGCTGGACGCGGACCAGGCGTCGGAGGCTTATGCGGTCTACCGTCAATGCCGAGAGACGCTATCGGTCGTTCTGGGGATTGCCCCGGCGCCAAGGACCGAAGCCTTGCGGCAGGAGGCTGCTATCCGAAGAGAACCGTCGCCCGCCGCACTGCTACCGACCACGGACTGACCATGCGAGCCATCTGCCGCCAAATTCGCCCCGCCGTTGTCGGGCAACAGGAAGTCGATCACGCCATCGGCTTTGTCCGACGAGGCACTCTCGACATCCAGCTGCCGGGGCTTGTCACATCGACTTTCTTGTTCGACATCCCCGGGACCGACCCGCCGGCGGCCGACCGCCCCTTCGATCTGCCGACGAAATGCATCGAGATCGATGGCTACCCGTTCCGGTACGTGGACATCGGGCAGGGGGAACCCGTGATCTTCATTCACGGATCGCTGGGCGACTATCGCACCTGGGGCTATCAGCTCGAGGCCTTTGCCGAACACCACCGCGTGATCGCCTACAGCCGCCGCTGGCACTACCCCAATCCTCCGGCGCCGCCGGGAACCACCTCCTACTCCTCAGGGCTCCATGCGAATGACCTCGCCGCCTTCATCGCGGCGATCGACTGCGGCCCCGCCCACCTCGCCGGGAATTCCATGGGGGCGCTCATCGCGCTTCAAACCGCCCGTCGATTCCCTGCCCTCGTGCGATCCTTGCTGCTCAACGAACCGGGACAGTTTTCCTGGGCGGGCCTCATTCCAGGTGCTGAGGAACCCCTCGCCCGGCTCAACAGCGAATTCTTCGCACCTGCGACCGAAGCCTTTCGTGCCGGGCGCACCCAGGAAGGCATCCGTCGTTTCGTAGAAGGGGTCATGCCGGGGTGGTGGGACAAGCTGAGCGCACCGATGATCGAAGTGATCCTCGACAACGAAGCGGCATTTCGCACCGAGCTCGACGCTACGGAATGGATGTCTCCCTTCCACTTCGAGGATGCCCGGGCAATCCGTTGCCCTGCCCTGGTGATGACCGGCGCCGATACGTTGTTGCTCTTCCGCCTGATCAACGAGCAATTCGCGCGGCTCTTGCCGGGCGCAGAGCCCGTTGTTGTCCCGGAAGCCTGCCACGCCATCTACTGCTCAAAGCCGGATGAGTTCAATCGTATCGTGCTCGATTTCATCGCTCGCCAGAGAAGTAACCCGACCGGATGAACGTACCGGGACTTGGGGAGCCTTCCAAATGGCCGGTTGCAGCAGCGGAAGGAAGCCTTGAGCCAGTGCCACGGCGTCCCCCGGTAGCATGGCGCGAAAATAACATCTTCGGCTTTGTGCAGCCGGCACCACCGGCGCAGAATGCACCCCAAGTAGCCGTTCGGCATTACTCGCCTCGGAGACGACCCGTTTACGGAGCCGATCCCGCCATGGACATTCTCCTGATCGACGATCACGGACTGTTTCGCGAAGGCGTATCAGCCCTTCTCCAGTCAGCAGACCCGGACGTGCGCGTCGCGCACGCCGCCGATGCCGCATCCGGATTGGCCCATCTGGAAGCTCACGGTGCCGAACTGGTGTTTCTGGACTTGGGTCTGCCGGATGCCGATGGCCTCTCAGTGCTTTCCCGCATCAAGGAGACGCATCCCGAAGTCCGCGTCGTGGTGCTCTCGGGCACCGAAGATCGCGATACCGTACTCGAATGCATTCAGCGAGGGGCCATGGGGTTCATCCCGAAGTCCACCGACAATCCGGATACCCTCTGGCACGCTTTGCGGATGGCCTCCTCGGGTGCTGTGACCGTCCCCGCATCGATCCACTCGACGCCGCCTCGAGTCACCGGCGCAGCTGGCTCACCGCAAGCCACCAGGGCGCCGACCGGCGTCGCTCCAGCACTGACTGCACGACAGCAAAGTGTGCTGGACCTTCTGCTCCAGGGCCTGCCCAACAAGAGCATCGCTCGTCGGCTCGACATCGCCGAGAGCACAGCACGCGACTACGTCAGCGAGTTGCTTGGGCTCTACGGCGTGACGAATCGGACGCAACTGGTACTGGAAGTCACGCGGCGCGGCCCGCTGCACCGCTGAGTCCCTACGACGGCCGCGCGTGCGCCCCCGCGCGCCCGTCCTCCGCGAAGTCGAAGTCCTGCCTGTCGTTATGTGGCGTGTCGGCGTCGGCCGCCACGCACTCGACGGCTCGGGGCACTACCACGGTGAAGCGCGTCCCGGCCCCGGCTCGGGTCGCGATTCTCAGGGAGTGATCGCCAAGCAGCCCCACCATCTTTCGGACGATGACCAGACCTAGGTGTCGACCTGGTCCGGCAAGTTTCAGAACGGGCTTGCCGGGGTCCAGGGGCTGGCGCATCCACTCCTGGATCTCATCGGATAGCCCCTCCCCGGAATCCGCCACGACGATCTTGATCTCGTTTCCAATCATCGCTGCTGCGAGCAGAACTCGGCCTTTGGGGGTGTAGCTGAAGGCATTCGTCAGCAGGTTGCGCACGATGCGCCCCAGGAGAGTCGAATCACTGTCCGCCACGGGCATGCATCGTTTAGGCAGTCGTAGCGAAAACCTCACTTCCCGATGTTGCGCCGCCGCGCCGTACTCGTCGTGGACAGTTTGGAGAAATGACCCGAGGTCAACGGGCTCGCGCTGGACGACCCCGCGGCCGAGTTCCAGGCGGCCTACGTCGAGAATTTCGCCAAACAATTGATTGAGGGCACGCAGCGTTCCCTCCAGGCCCCAATGGGCTCTGTCGAGTCTTCGAGCATCGCCAGTCTCCTGCGCTTCCTTCAGCATGCGATGCCAAAGCATGGCCGCGACGGCCGGTTGCCGGAGATCGTGACAAGCCGCGGTGATGAAGAGCGACTTCTCGTCGTTGGCACGCGCAGCACTCGCTCGAGCCGCTTCCACCTGCCCGTAGAGCTCGGTCAACTTTGCACTCATGCCGTTGACGCCGGCCGCGAGGGTCCCGAGTTCATCCCCGCTCGGCACATCGACCGCACCCGTGAACTGGCCGAGGCCGATGGCCTGAACTCGTTCCCCAATCACGGCGACAGGGCGGATGATCGCCAGCGAAATGATGTAACCGAGCCCGAGTGCGAGGCCGATGGCGACCAGACTGCACGCCACAATGGTGGTCCAGACCCGCGCAGAAGTCTCACGACTCTTCTGCAGGCCGTCGACCAGATCCGCCTCCGCCCGATTGACCATCTCGCTGAGGAGCCGCTCGACCCGGTCGCCCAGAGGCGTGGCGACGGTCAGTTGCTCCCGAATGCCCTGCTCCCGTCGACCCTCGCGCAGGGACGACACCGTCGACTCGGCAGACTGGACGAACGCCGCGAGCGCACTTCGGACCCGCTCCAGGCTGGTTGCGTCCGACGCGTCCACATGGCGTACACGGTCCAGGTCATAGCTGAACTGCTTGAGTTGCCGCAAGGCATCTTCGTGACGGCGCTCACTGACGTCCAGCAGGGCGTTGGACACGCTGTGCAGTTGGGCCAGCACGTCGAAGGACAACTGCCGGTAAGCGGCGATTCGCCTCTGCAATTGTGCGAGTTCCTGCGCCTGGCTCTCCTGCGCGTGAAGGCCTTGCAGCGCTACCCCCGCGACCGATACCAGCAGGCCTGCGATCAGCAGAAAGGCAAACATCAGCTTTCGCCGCACCGTCGCCGGATAAGTGGCAACCCAGCGCACGAGCGCATCGCGAACCTGGCGGAGGGGTTCCGCGCTCACCCCCGCAACTCCTGCCGGAGGGCGTTCAGGATGCGCCAGTCGGTCGATTGGACGAGGATCTCGTTTGGGGTCATCCGAAGCATCCCGACATCGTGCAGACGCAGCGCAAAGAAACGCAAGGTGTCCTCGGGCAGCACGTCCCGCCACGCGCGATAGGGAAGCGACCGGAGAACCTCTTCCGCGGCACGGGCGTCACCGGTGCGTTTCTCGGCCACGAGTAGGCGCGCCGCCTCTGCCGGTGCGTCAGCGCAAAAGTCGGCGGCCTTCAGGAACGCCCTTACCACTCGCTTGGTGGCCGAGGGATACTGCGTCGCGAAGGTTCTGCTCGCTTCGATCATGCAGCAGTAGTAGTGGGCCCAGGGACGGTCCACCGTCGAATTGACGATCACGTGGCCGACACGACGCGCCCGCAGTTCCTGGGGGCCCGGCGGTGAGCACAGCACGGCGTCGACTTCGCCCGCCGCAAACCGGGCCCGTCCCTCCCGGTAGGTCGGAACCTGCACCCACTGCACTGCAGCGCTCGGATCGATACCGACGTACGCGAGCATGCTCGAGATGAGGACGTGGTCCGTGTCGCCAAAGCCGCGAATGGCGATGCGCTTGCCCTCGAGATCCCGGATCACCCGCACCCGGTCGTTTCCGAACAATTCCCAGCATCCCGCATGCAGTCCCGCCAGGAACACGAAGCCCGGGTTGGCCTCAAAGGCCGTCAGGCTGGAGGCCGCATCCCAGATCGTGAAGTCCACGACACCGTTACTGAGCGCTTTCGGACCAAGGCTGCCCTTCAGATCGACGTACTCAACGGATTCGAAGCCTTCGAGCTCGAGCAGCGTCTTCGCCAGGAATTGGGGGGCGAGACACACGATCGGGTCGGTCTGGATACGGACCCGACGAATCTCGGGGGGCGGCTCCGCCTGTGCATCGGGTATGGCTCCGGCGCCTGACAATGCCGCGCCAGCGGCCATTGCCTTCAGGAACCGGCGACGCCGAGTGCCTGGGGCGACCAGGCTGGGATGCGGCTGCGTCAGCACGGGAATCTCCTCGACATTTCGGCAACGCGATTCGCGCTGCGAGCGCCGGACAGGTCATCCATCCGCGAAAGGAAGATCGAACTGAAACCTGCTCGATCCGCTCGCGCCCGATTGGACAAGCTCACGATCGACAGCACCTGGAGTGCGCCCCTTTCAGTCCCGGTTGAAGCTATGCAGCCATGTACGAACACCGCCGAACGGGACTCCAAGGCCACCCACAACTCCGACAGAAGTCTACTCCGCCAGTGCCGGACCGGCACACGATGAGTGTAGGGCGACATCCATCGGGTCCGGTCGTACAGCATGCGTAGGGTTCATGGAATGGGGCCTGGCTCACAGAATGGGGCCGTCGTTCTTCCGATCGCGCTGGACTCTTGCCGGAGACACCATGAACACCTGCCCCTTCTGGAAACGCGTGCCGTCCCTCGCCGCCCTGCTCGCGGCAATCTTGATTTCGTTCTCGACTTCCGATGCCCTTGCAGGCCAGTACGTCCGTCTTGCCGGCGGCCTGGACCTTTACTACGAAGACTTCGGCAAAGGGCCAGCCATCGTTTTCATCCCCGGTTGGACCGGGACGACGAGTCTGTTCCAGCACCAGTTGCCGCACTTCGCCAAGCAGTACCGCGTCGTCAGCTATGACCCGCGCGGACAGGGACGCTCGTCGAAGCCGGCGGAAGGCCATCACTACAAACAACACGGGGAGGACCTGAAGGCGTTTCTCGATGCGCTCGGTCTGCGCAACGTGACGCTGGTCGGGTTCTCCTGGGGTTGCCACACGGCCTACGCCTACTTTCGGGCACATGGCACGGACAACGTCCGGGCCTTCGTGTGCATCGATTCTCCGCCCAAGCCGATCATCGAATCCGGCGAGGACTGGGGATTGATCAAGTCTCCGGTGGAGATGCGCTACTTCCACGACGGGGTTCTTCATGACCGTACGAAGCTGACCCGAGAGTTCGTGCAGTCGATGGTGACCCGCCCGCTGACCGAGGCGGAAATGGAGGGATTCCTGCGGTCGCTCACCGCCACGCCCGCTTCGGTCGCCGTCCAGCTCGACTACGACGGGTTGCTTGCCGACTACAGCGCCGAGGCCCGTGCAATCGATGGTCGGCTTCCCGTGCTCAACGTGCTGGCCGATCCCGGATGGTTCCCTGGCTACAACGAGGCGGGTGTCGCCTGGCTCAAGCGAAACGCGCCACATGCCGAGATCCAGTCTTTCGGCCTGCACCTCATGCCCTGGGAGTTTCCTGACCGGTTCAACGCCGCTGTCGACGCCTTCCTTGCCAAGGTTCGCTGATTCGATTTCCCAGAGGAGACAACATGAACCGCCTTCAGCGCACTGCGTTGGCCTCAGCCCTGGCGATGGCCGGGATGTCCCTGGTTGCTTTGCACGAAGTGGCTTCCGACAGCGATTTCGGCGAGAAGGCGTTTCTCGCCACCACGATCGGCAATCCGCTCTGCCTCGTGCGACCTCTCGGAAAACAAGCGAACAGCTTCTTTCGGCTGGCAATGGCACGGGAAGACGGCAGTCCGTCCCCGCAACGCTCCGAAGTCGGCCCATTCACGCGCGTGATTCCCACCGCAGAGTCCATTGCACGCGCCGATAGCGACCCCGTCCTCGCCGAAGATCTCGGCTCGCTTCACTTGCCGATCCGCACCCGCAATCCGAGAGCTCAGAAGTACTTCGACCAAGGGCTGCGGCTGGCCTACGCGTTCAATCACGCCGAGGCGCTTCGCGCGTTCCGCAAGGCGCGTCGCCTCGACCCCGCCTGTGCACTTTGCTATTGGGGCGAGGCGCTGGTCATGGGGCCGAACATCAATGCCCCGATGGAAGCGGCGCTGACCGACATGGCGACCGAAGCTGCAGCGAAGGCCGTGACCCTCGCCGCGGACGCACCCCCGAAAGAGAGGGCGCTCACCCGGGCCCTCGCGGAACGCTATCGCGCCGGCACCGACCGCGCCGCGCTGGATGCCGCCTATGCCGAGGCGATGGGCCGGGTAGCACGCGAGTTCCCCACGGATGATCACGTTCAGGTCTTGTACGCGGAGGCCCTCATGAACCTGCAACCCTGGGACTACTGGGAGGCGGGCGGCAATCAGCCGAAGGGCCGTACGGCCGAAATTCTGGCAGCGCTCGAGACTGTGCTCCGACGCAATCCGGACCATGCCGGAGCGGTCCACTTCTACATCCACATCACGGAAGCATCCAGCGACCCGGGGCGCGCCTTGCCCCACGCGCGGCGGCTAGGCCGCCTCATGCCCGGTGCGGGGCACCTGGTACACATGCCCTTCCACACTTTCTACCGGGTGGGACTCTACCGCGACGCCCTCGAAGCGAACCGGGCCGCCGTGGCAGCAGACGAGAGATACATAGCGCGCTCCGCGCCGGCAGGCATCTATCCCGCGGCCTACTACCCCCACAACGTCCACTCGCTGATGGTGTCCGCCCAGATGGCGGGAGACGGCAGTACGGTACTTGCGGCCGCGGATAAACTGGGACAGATCGTCACGGAATCTGCGGTACGCGAGATTGGTTGGGTACAACCCATCAAGGTGGCTCCGTACTTCGCTCACGCGCAATTCGGGAATGTCAGGACCCTCTCGGCGCTGGCCGACCCTGGATCTGAGTTTCCCTATGTGCGCGCCATGTGGCACTACGCCCGCGGCGGCGCGTTTGCTCAGGCGCGGGACTTGGAGAACGCCGGGATCGAACTCCGCGCTATCGACACGCTTGCCACTACGAATGACTTCGCGGACCTCGCCGCCGCAGGGGTACCGGCAAAGGAGATCCTGCAGATCGCACGGCATGTCGTACAGGCCCGAATCCACCTGGCAGCCGGGGACGCCGCCGCGGCTGCCGCAGCCTACCGTGAAGCCGTCGCGCTCGAAGACCTGCTCGCGTACTCCGAACCTCCTTACTGGTACTACCCTATCCGTCAGTCCCTGGGCGCCGCGCTTCTGATCGCTGGTAACACCGCCGAGGCGGAATCCGCGTTCCGCGAAAGTCTCGCTCGTGTGCCCAACAACGGCTGGGCACTGTTCGGCCTGCGTGAACTGTATGCCCGCCGTGGTGAGCCCCAAAAAGCGGCTGCGTTGGATCGTCAACTGGAAAAGGCCTGGGCCGGCGAACGATCACAACTGAAGCTGGATCGCCTCTGAGCCTCTGACTGAAATACTGCACTGCCCCAGGCTTTCGAACAGCGACCGCGACAGCCCGACTCATCGGCCGACGGGGTGGCCGAACAACCACTGGCGATCCCCATCACGCACTCCCTACCGGGATTTCTCATGCGTCAGAGTCCAACCGGCGATGAAGATCGACGGCTGCCCTTACCCGCCTCCTCGTAGTACAGCTCCAGATCGGGCGCCACTCGCACTGTTTTGCCCGCGAGGGCGTTCCCGCCTGAAACAACCAGCAGTACCGCCGCCAAGATGCGCACAAGAATTCCCGCCATGCTGCCCTCCCGAAGGTGATTTGGACCGCCCGCCGTCCGGGCTTGGGACTGGGGGATACTCTGGGGAGGTGCCAGCAACGGATCCGTAACGGATTGCATGGCCAATTGGGTGAGCCGGGGGGAGGAGCTCAAGTACCGTGGGGCCGCATCTTTGGATCGGACCTTAGAATGCGTAGTCCCACCCCCGAGCGATCCCATGACCTATCCGCCCGAGCACATCCGCTTCGCCCAGGCTGACGGCTACCGCATCGCTTACGCACGCAGCGGCAGCGGACCGGTCCTGGTGAAGGCCGCCAATTACCTCACCCATCTCGAGCATGACTTCACCAACCCGGCCGCCGGGCCGTGGCTCACCGGCTTGTCGCGCAAGCACTCTCTGATTCGCTATGACGAACGAGGCACCGGACTGTCGGACAGGAACGTGGGTGACCTGTCTTTCGAGGCCTGGGTCCGCGATCTCAAGGCCGTCGTCGACGCCGAAGGTCTTGAACGCTTTCCGCTTCTCGGCATCTCGCAGGGCGCGGCGATCGCCATCGCGTTCGCAATCAGGTTCCCCGAGCGCGTGAGCCGGCTCATCCTCTACGGGGGATTCGCGCGCGGCCGCCTTCGACGCGACCCTACCCCACAGCAGATCGAAGAAGCCGAAACGCTCGCGAAGCTCGCCGAGATCGGGTGGGGCCGCGAGCACCCGGCGTTCCGCTCGGTCTTCACATACCAGCTTCTTCCCGGCGGAACGCCGGAAGAGCATCGCGCGCTCGACGAGATTCAGCGCGTTTCCGCGGCGCCGGAGACAGCTGCGCAGATCATGCGACTGTTCGATCGGCTGGATGTCAGCGACCTGGCGCCCCGCGTTCGCTGCCCGACGCTGGTGATGCATGCCCGCGACGACGCGCGCATACCCTTCGAGGAAGGACGCCGCGTCGCAGGACTGATTCCGGACGCACGCCTCATTCCGCTCGAAAGTCGCAACCATCTCCTGACAAATGGTGACCCCGCGCTGGCGCAATTCCTGGACGAGACAGCGCGCTTCGTTCGGGAGGGCGATACCGCGCCGACGACGCCCTTGCCCGATCTGGCCACGCTGACGCCGCGGGAGCGCGACGTCCTGGAACATCTCGCGCGCGGTCTCACGAACGGCGAGATCGCCCTCGCCCTGGGTGTCACCGAGAAGACCGTACGCAACCACGTGTCGCGCCTCTACGACAAGCTGGGAGTCCGGACCCGCATGGCAGCCGCACTCGCGCTTCGACAACTGCCACGGCCGTAGCTCGCACCCGGGACCGATGTCCCGCACTTCTCTCGGTACACCAGACCGCCACGGGACTTTCGCCTCAAGACATCCCCGGCAGTGCGGCGCATCGTTCCTGACGCAATCAACCGCGAGCCAGGAGACCAGCATGCCCACCGAGTCCGATGCCGTCAGTTGGCGCGATATTGTCAGCAATGCGGACCAACTCCGCGAGATCGTTGGCACCCCGAGCCATCGCGTGCTCCGAAAGCAGATCGATCACCTAGACGCGCACTGTCGCCGCTTCATCGCCAAATCACCATTTCTCGTGATCTCGTCGTGCGACGCGTCGGGGCACATGGACACCTCCCCGAAAGGCGATCCGCCAGGTTTCGTGGCGATCCTCGACGCCCGTACGCTTGCCATCCCTGATCGGCCAGGTAACCGCCGTGTCGACACTTTCTGCAACGTCGTGACCAATCCGGCCGTGTCGATTCTGTTCATGGTGCCCGGTCGCGAGGAAACGTTACGGGTCTCAGGCACGGCGCTGGTAGTGCGTGACCTGTCCTTGCGACGCTCACTTGCCATTGGAGACCACATTCCCGATCTGGCGCTCATCGTCTCTGTCGACGAGGCCATGTTCCACTGTGCCAAGTGCATCGTCCGGTCACATCTCTGGGAGCCCGATGCGTGGCCGGCCCCGGCCGGTCTTCCCTCACTGGCCGAGGCGATAGTCGCACACGGCGCGCTCAGCGAATCCGTCGAAGAGATGCAGGCGCTGATCGACGCGGATCAGGCGACGCGGCTGTACTGATCCCCGTCCGCTCAACCATGTCCACTCGCAAGGAGACCTCCATGTCCGACCCGATCTTGGCAGCCATCCAGGCAGCGCCAGTCCACTTCGACCGCGAGGCCTCCACAGACAAGGCGTGCGCCCTGATCGCCGAAGCGGGTCGCCTCGGGGCCGACGTAGCAGCGTTCGGCGAGAGTTGGTTGCCTGGCTACCCACTTTTCGCGTTCAGCGCTCCCTCGGCTACGCGCTGGCGAGCCAGCAGCAGCTATCTGGCCGCGGCCGTGTTGGTGCCCGGAAGGGAGACAGAACGGCTGTGCATTGCCGCGAGACGCGCCCGAATCGACGTCGTCATCGGCATCGTCGAACTGGATAGCCGCACTCTGGGCACCACGTATGCAACCCTTCTGTTCATCGGCCGCGACGGCACACTCCTAGGCAAGCACCGAAAGCTGAAGCCGACCTTTCATGAGCGCACCGCCTGGGGCGATGGCGATGCCGACGGATTGGTCGTGTATCCGCGGAGCTACGGCAGGCTGAGCGGCCTGAACTGCTGGGAGCACCAGATGATGCTGCCCGGCTACGTGCTCGCGTCGCAGGGCACCCAGGTACACGTGGCGGCGTGGCCGGGGCGCGAACTGGAGATGGCACCCGAACCTCCCACAGCGCTGTGGCCGCGCCAGACGTTGCTCTCTAGAGCCTTCGCTTCGCAGGCTGCGGCCTATGTGATCTGTGCCGCCGGCATCAATCGCCGCGACGACTATCCGGAAGAATTCCGCGAACTCGTCACTTTCGAGTCGAATGGCGGCTCGTGCATCATTGACCCGCGCGGTGAAATCATCGCCGGCCCGGTCGTGGATCGCGAGGTCATCCTCACGGCGCCCATGTCCACTCCTCTGGCGCGCTCGGCCAAAGCCGCTGTCGACATCGGCGCCCACTACGCCCGGCCGGACATCTTCTCCCTGTCCGTCCATCGCCCCAACCGTTGACGAAGTCGTATTTCCACAGTGATATGGGAATTTCTCCTGGCGGCCGGTAGACTCGAACCCGATCGGCCCACGACTGCATGCCACACAAGTGCCGACACCGGAGCGTCCAGGGGACCACACCATGCAAACGCAAGACTTCTCTCGACGGCGCGCGCTCGCCACCATGGCCTTGTTCGGCACTGGCCTGCTCGCCGGCGTCGCGCCATCCCGCGCCGAAGCGCCCCCCGAAGTCACGCGCATCCGCATCACCGAAGGCCCTTTCCTGTGCTTCGCGCCCAACTACGTGGCGGAAGAATTTCTGCGCATGGAGGGCTTCACGGAGATCGAATACGCGCGCCTCGACATCTCCACCACGGCGACGGTCGCAAGGCTGGCGGACTTTGGCGTTGTGGGCGCCCCTGCCCTGCTTCCTGCCATTGACCGCGGTCTCCCGATCTCCACGCTCGCAGGCATTCACGTGGGGTGCTGGGAGTTCTTCGCTTCGGACCGGGTCCGCGCGGTTCGGGATCTGCGGGGGCGGCGCATCGCCGTCGGCGCCATCGACGCGCCGGATCACGTGTTCGTTGCCAGCATCCTCGCTTACGTCGGCATCAACCCGAGGCGCGACGTGCAGTGGGTCCTCAGCGGGAGTCTCGCCCGCTCGATGGCGATGTTCGAAGCGGGCGAAGTGGACGCATTCCTCGCCTTTCCGCCACAACCGCAGGATCTCCACGCGCGCAAGGTCGGCCACGTGCTGATCGACACCACTCGCGACCGCCCCTGGGCGCATTACTTCTGCTGCATGCTCACGGCTCGGCGGGAGTTCGTGGAGAAGCATCCGTTCGCCACCAAGCGTGCCCTGCGGGCCATCCTGCGGGCCGCCGACGTCTGCGCGGAAGATCCCGCTCGCGCCGCCCGCCTGCTTGCGAAGAATGGCTTCGAGACAAGAACGGACCTGTCCGAGTCCGTCCTCAAGACCTTGCGCTACGACGCCTGGCGCGAGGTCCACCCCGCGGACACCATCCGCTTTCACGCCAATCGCCTGCACGAAGCCGGTCTCATCCGCATGACGCCCCAGCGCATCCTCGACCAGGGCTGCGACTGGCGGTTTCTCGACGAGCTGCGTCGCGAGATGAAGGTCTGACATTTGGCACGCATCCTCTGTCACCCCGCCGCCCACTCCAGACGCCCGCCCGCGCGCTCCCGCTCAGCCCGAATGGCCTCCATCACCGACACGGCAAACGGATCGCAGTAAGGCACGCGGCTCAAGTCCAGCACGGAATCACGGGTCGGGTCGGTCCGCAGATGCTTCGCCAGTCCGTCCACCGAGGCGTAGTAGAGGTTGCCGGTCACGGCGATACGTTCCTGCTCGCCCTCGACCGAGATGGTGAGCTTCACGTCCGAGGCACGCACCATGAAGAAGACGACCGAGGCGACAACAGCGACGAGTATTCCCGTCGATAGGTCCAGGAACGCAACCGAGAATGTCGTCACGCTGAAAACCGCGGCGTCGCCGAACGACTGGAACAGCGGGCGGATCTCCCGCCGACGGATCATGCCCATGCCCACCAGGGCAAGCACCCCCGCCACCGCGGGCATCGGCAGATACGTGAGCAGTGGCCCGAGCACCCACGCGAGCAGGACAACGGCGAACGCGGCAACGATGCCCGACAGCGGCGTGCGCGCCCCCATCTCCACCGCCACGGCCGTGCGGTTGAAGCTGCCCGACCCCGCGAATGTAGAGAAGAAGGGGCTCGCCATGTTGGCCACCCCCTGCGCGAAGACCTCCTTGTGCAGATCGATGTCCGGCGCAATTCGAGCCTTGAGGTCGCGTGCGATCACCAGAGACTGCGCGAGGCCCAGTACCGCGATGGCGAAGATGCTCGGGATGACCTGCTCGAGGAACAGCCAGTGCTGTGGAGTGACTCGCGGCACCTGGAAGGGCCAGGCCCGCAGCGTGACATGCCCGAGAAGTTCGAGTTGCGTCGTAACAGGGCCATACGCAAAGTACAAGCCGCAGCCCATGACACCGCCGGCCAGGACAGCCAGCATGATGTAACTGCGGCACCACCGGCGACGCAGCGCGAGACCGCAACCGATAGTCACCGCGCTGGTCACGACCGCATACGGATTGACCGTGCTGTCCCACGCGGTCAAGGCGACATCAAACTTCTCGTAGAAGAACTGCGTCGACAGCGGCGCCAGACCCAGCGTACCTTCGAGCGCCGAGCTGATGAGCAGAATGCCCACTCCCGTCTTGATGCCGGTGATCGCCGCCGGGCTGAAGTAACGGAACAGGTGCGCACCGCGCAGCAGCCAGATCGCAAGTTGAACGACCCCGACGGCCAGGCTCAGCACGAACACGAACTCCAGGTAGAGCGGACTGCCCCGCCCGGAGAACGGCATGACCGTCGCGGCAATGAGGATCGACACCGAAGTGTTCGGTCCGCCGACCATCGGCGAGTTGCCCAGCAGGCTCGCAAGCAGACCGACGAACACCGCACAGTACAACCCGAACTCCGGCGGTACCCCGGCGAGGTAGGCAAAGGTGATCGCCTGCGGAATCACGAGGAGCGCGCCGGCCAGGCCCGACACAATCTCGCGCCGCCCATCCACCGCCCGCCGCCAACGCAGATCGGGAATGACTTCGCGCAACATGCCCAGGATGGCAGCGGTCGCCCTCATGGCTTGCCGGCCCCGAAGAAGGACGACACCGCCTGCGCGATGCGCTCCACGAGTTTCCACAGGTTCGTGGTACGCGGATCGAACGGCCGAAGCTGGATGTGGAGGAAGGCCGCAACGTCCAGCGCCTCCTGGTGTGTCAGGCTGCGTTCGCTGCCGAGCGGCATGTTGGCCCAGATGAAACCCGCCACCCTCTGCACGTTGTTCATGCCGGCGCCGGCGTTGTAGGAGCCGGGCCCCCACACCGGGGGCGCCGCAGCGGTGCCCTGCCCGTCGGCGCCATGGCACGCCGCGCATTTCTGCTTGTACACAACCGAACCGCGGGCGGGGTTCGGATCCGAACCGGTCTCGGGCAAGGTCGGCACGCCCCAGCGGTCCGGCGGTCGGCCGATCACCTCGCCTTCCGAGAGATAGTGGATGTACGCCGCCACCGCCTGCACCTCGGGCGACTCTTCCGGCGGCATCACGCCGTTCAGGCTGTAGAGAAAGCAATCCCGGATGCGCAGCCCGAGACCGTTGCGCACGCCGTTCTTCGCCCGCCAGCGCGGGTACACGCCTTCGACGTTGAGCGGAAAGCCTTCGGGCTGCGTGCCGCCCTTCAGATGACAGTTCGTGCAGTTGAGGCGGCTGCCCACGTAGCGCGGCGCGTAGCGCTGCGTCTCCATCACGATGTTGTAGCCGTAGACGATGTTGCTCTCGTAGTCGTCGAGGACTGGGCGCGCCTTCAGTTCTTCGATCGTGGGGCGTGCGCCTGCCGCCATCGCGCTGAAGCTAAACGCCGCCAGCGCCATCGCGCACCACCAGTTCCGCGTCATGCCGAATCTCCCCTTGTTGTTGTCTGAAGGTCCAACCGCGGACGGCGCCGGTCTGCCACCGGCCCGCCCGCCGTCAAACCTCAGCCGCCGGCGTAGGAGTACACGCAGCCCTGCGATACCGAGCCATTGACTGCCACCACGCCGGACGGCGCGTGGACGATCCCCGGATGCACGGCGTTCATCCAGTCGGCCTTCACGTCTTCGTGCTTGAGCTTCATCTTCTCGGCCACCACACCGCTGTAGAAGTGGATGGCCAGATCGCAGGCCACCACCTTCACGCCCCGATTCACGAGGTTCTGGATCCCGTCCGGCGTCGGCATGGCGCCAGGCTTGTAGTAGAAGGGGTTGCGCACGGCGGGGGCCTTCGTCTCCGGGTCCTGAATCTTGAAGACCTCGCCCAGCTTGTACTTGGCCCAAGCGGAATCCTGCAGCGCCAGCGGAATCGCGTTGTGGCGCAGCACGATCACCGCGGTGAGGTCGCCCTCGGGCACGCCGTAGGCCTGGGGCCCGGTATAGAGAAAGACCCACGCCCACACGAGACCCATGCCGTCGTTCACCTCGGGCATGTCGAACACCTGCCGGTACGAGCCGTTGAGCGTGTCCAGCCATTTCGTGAAGGGCGTCGAGGGGCGCTGCGCCGCTGCGGCAGCAGCGACGGGAAGCATCGCACCCACGCCGGCCGCCATCCCTGCGGCCGACAACCCGAGAAACCCGCGCCGCTGGGCGATCAGATCGATGTCGTTCATTGGAACCTCCTGCCTTGGTTGGTGTTGTTTGGGGCATACGGCACCCCGGACGCCGGAGTGCTCAGCCCTGGAAGTCGCTTGTCAGGACCGGCGAGGCGGCGGTATGCCGTTCCGGTGCAGCCATGTTGGGGCGGGAGGGTTGTCGCGACGCATACCGATCGGCACTCGAGGCTGACGGCAGACTGACGGCTTCGTGAAGCGTCAGGTCGTCGGCGCCGGAATTCCAGGGTCACGCGATCTGACAGATGACTGACAGATCGCGCGGAAGACGTACCGCCGCCCCTTCTGTCACCAGCTTTCGGGATGGCAAGAGACCGACGACACGCAGAGAATTGGGCGTCAGGCAGGCGACTTTGGGCGCGCCACGCAGCCGCCCGCGGGAATCCGTAAGTCGCCTGTCAGTCCGGACGGAATACGTTCCCTGCTCGGGCGCGATGCGACTCAGCCGGCCCTCGCGCAGCCCCACCCAGGAGGTCTTCGGCCATGGCCATTGGCGTTTCCCGCTTCACCGGTTCGACCTTCGGGCCCCGGACTCCGGCACGCGGTCCGGCGGCGTGGCGATGAAGGCGCGCATTGGCTCACCGCCTCCTCGGCGCCGGTTTCTGACCGCCGCGTCGGCCGCCCTCGTCGCACCTCTGGTTCTGCGCGCGGGCGCCTGCCAAGCCGAACCTCCTCCCGAGGTGAGGAAGATCCGTCTCATCCATTTTCCGGCGGTGTGCCTCGCGTTCGGCTACCTGGCGAAGGACTTCCTGCTGGCGGAGGGCTTCGACGAAGTCGAGTACGTGGAACTCCGGGTGAACAACCAGGCGCCGCCGCTCGCGACCGGCCAGGCCGATCTCTGGGTGGAAGCTGCCCCGTCTCTCGTCACAGCGTTGGCCACCGACAACCGCATCGTTGCGCTCGGTGGCGTGCATGCCGGCTGTTATGAACTGCTCGGGCACGACCGGGTCAGGGCCGTCCGCGACATCAAGAACCGGTCCGTAGCGATCAGTGAGTACGGCTCGACGGAACACATCTTCGTCTCCAGCATCGCCGCGTACGTGGGCATCGATCCACGCCGCGAGATCGAGTGGGTCGTCGGGCGAACCACCGAAGGCGCCCAGGAGGCGTTCGCCTCCGGCAAGGCCGACGCCTTCCTGGGATTTGCGCCCCAGCCGCAGCACCTCTCCGCCCGAAAGGTCGGGCACGTCATTCTCAACACCACGGAAGACCGCCCGTGGTCCCAGTACTTCTGCTGCATGCTCACGGGCAATCGCGCGTTCGTCCGCCGCAACCCCATCGCGACCCGGCGTGCCATGAGGGCGATGCTCATGGCAGCGGACCTTTGCGCCGCTGACCCGGCTCGCGCGGCCCGGCACATGGTCGACCAGGGGTACGAGCGCAGCTACGACACCGCCCTTCAGGTGATCTCTGGGCTGCCGTACCGCCGATGGCGCGACAGCAACCCCGAAGATACGATCCGCTTCCACGCGCTGCGGCTGCACGAGGTGGGCATCATCCGTATCACTCCCCAGAAACTCATCGCCCAGGGGACGGACTGGCGGCTGTTCCAGCAACTTCGGCGGGAGATCAAGGCGTGAACGCGGCGGGTCATGAAGCCGGGCGCATCGGACGGCGTTTCCGTCAGCCGCGCAACGGGCATTGGAGGATTGGGAAATGACGGATTCGAGCCCCGGCTTCCGAAGCAGAAGGCGTTTCGTCCGAGCCGCACCGATCAGAAAGCGCATAGTCCGTTGAAAAAGCAGGTATGACGGAGCAAGGCAGAGCCATGAACACAGTCAATAACAGGAGTGGTGGCGATTTCAGCCGTCGCCGGTTTCTCACCAACTCATCTGCGCTGGGTGCCGTTTCGCTTCTTGGGCTTCAGCAAACCGCCTCGGCCGAGCCCCCGCCGGAGACGCACAAGATCAGGCTGGGTAAGGTCCCGGCCATCTGCCTGGCTCCGGCGTACCTCGCAGAGGAGTTGCTGCGACTGGAAGGCTTCACCGACATCAAGTACGTGGAGATCGATCAAAACACAGCCCCCGAGTTGCTTATGGCCGACCGCGCCGACATCAGTATCTACACGCCCCCTGCCCTGCTCCCCGATCTGGATGCCGAAAAGCCCGTTGTGGTTCTCGCAGGACTGCATGGAGGCTGCTACGAGCTATTCGCCAACGAGCGGGTGCGGGCCATCCGGGACCTCAAAGGCAAGCGCGTCGCAGTGAGCGCGATGACCGCTACTGAATACTATTTTCTCTCAGCGATGGTGGCATACGTGGGCATGGACCCCCGCAAGGACATCCACTGGGTCGATGCGAAGAGCTACGACGGCATGATGCAGTCCTTCATCTCTGGACAGGTCGACGCTGTCCTTGCGTTTCCGCCGCAACCGCAGGACCTGCGCGCGATGAAGGTGGGACGCGTCATCGTCAACACCGCGCAGGACCGCCCCTGGGAGCAGTACTTCTGCTGCATGGCGGGGGCACGGAAGGAGTTCGTGACAAGGAACCCTGTCGCGACCAAGCGCGCGGTTCGCGCACTCCTCAGAGCTGCAGATATCTGCGCGCAGGAACCTGAGCGTGCCGCCCGCTACATCGTCGCCAAGGGCTACGAGGCGCGCTACGACGTAGCTCTGGAAGTCATCAAGTCGCTCTCCTACTCCCGCTGGCGCACGCACGATCCCGAGGATTCGTTACGCTTCTACGGAGTTCGGCTGCGCGAGGTCGGGATGATCAAGACCAACCCGCAGAAGCTCATTGCCCGAGGTTCAGACTGGCGGTTTCTCAGCGAGTTGAAGAAGGAATTGAAGGCGTGACCACACGCTGGATGCAAGCGCATTGGCAACAGCACCTTCTTCCGGTGCAACGCCATAGGGGCGCGGCACACGGTCGACCAGGGGACCGATTGGCGGCTGTTCGAGCAGCTTCGGCGGGAGATCAAGGCGTGAATGCCGCGGGTCCTCAAGCCGGTCGCACCAGACGGCGTTTCCGTCAGCTACGCAATGGTGATGGGAGGAGGGAGAGATGACGGATTCGAACGCCGGTTTCCGAAGCAGAAGACGTTTCGTCCGATCCGCGCCGATCGCGGTGGCGATGCCCTGGCTGCTGCAGTCGACGCCGAGTCGTGCCGAGCCGCCACCCGAGGTGAAGAAGATCCGCCTCATCCACTTCCCGGCAGTCTGTCTCGCCTTCGGCTATCTCGCCAAGGACCTGCTGCACTCGGAAGGATTCGAGGAGGTGGAGTACGTGGACGTCAGCGTCAACTCGACCAGCCCCTACGTCACGTCCGGGCGGGTGGACATCTGGGCCGACGCCGCGCCGAGTCTGGTGAACGGGCTGGCGAGCGACACGCGAGCCGTCGCGCTGGGCGGCATTCATGCGGGCTGCTACGAACTGCTCGCGCACCACAACATCCGCGCGATCCGCGACCTGAAGCATCGCTCCGTGGCCATCAGCTCGTTCGGGTCCACGGAGCACATCTTCGTGGCGAGCATGGCTGCCTATGTGGGCATCGACCCGAAGTCGGAGATCGACTGGAGGGTGAGCGGCAGCACGGAGGCCACCCTCAACGCCTTCACGTCGGGCGCGGCGGATGCCTTTCTGGGGTTCGCCCCGCAGCCGCAGATGCTGTCCGACCGCAAGGTGGGCCACGTCATCGTCAACACCACGGAGGACCGCCCCTGGTCGCAGTACTTCTGCTGCATGGTCACGGGCAATCGCGAGTTCGTCTCCCGCAACCCCGTAGCCACCAAACGCGCCCTTCGGGCCTTTCTCAAGGCTGCTGACATCTGCGCGGACCAGCCGGACCGCGCCGCACGTTACATGGTCGAACGCGGCTACGAGAAGGACTACGATCTGGCACTGCGCGTGATCTCCGGCCTGCCCTATCGCCGCTGGCGCGACAGCAATCCGGAAGACACCATCCGGTTCCACGCCCTGCGCCTGCACGAGGCTGGCATGATCCGCGTTCCGCCACAGAAGCTGATTGCCAGAGGAACGGACTGGCGGTTCTTCAACGCTCTGAAGCGAGAGTTGCGGGTGTGACCGCAGAGATCGACTCGCACGTCGAATCCCCGCATACCGAGCCTTCTACTATGGATGATTCCGCTCCAAACACCGACCGCCGGCGGTTGCTCGCACTTGCCGCAGGTATCGGCGCAACAGGGGTTCTCGGTCTACCGAGAACGGCTCAGGCCGATCCGCCAGCAGAGACCAACCGCATTCGCCTCGTCCACGACCCGGCAATCTGCTTCGCGCCACAGTACCTCGCAGAGGAACTGCTCCGGCTCGAGGGTTTCACCGACATCGAGTGGGTCCGAAGCCCGACGACTGCCGCGTACATGGCACTCGACGCGGGCCGCGCTGACATGACGATGGACGCGATACCGGGCCTCATCTACGGCACGGATCGCGGAAGCCGGTTCGTCACTTTGGCGGGCATCCACGCCGGGTGCTACGAGTTGTTCGGGAATCACCTTGTAGGCCACATCCGTGATCTGCGCGGAAAGCGCATCGCCATCTACGCGGATGGGGGCGCGGATCATGTTCTCCTCTCGAGCATGCTCGCCTACGTCGGAATCAAACCCCGCACCGAGGTCGAATGGATCGTGGAGCAATCCCCGGGAGAATCGATGCAGAACTTCATCGATGGCAAGGCAGATGCATATCTCGCCTTTGCGCCCCAACCCCATGAACTGCGCAAGGCCCAGGTCGGGCGGGTGATTCTCAACACTGCCGAGGACAGGCCGTGGTCTCAGTATTTCTGCTGTGGACTGGCAGCCAACCAGGACTTCGTGACCAACCATCCCGCCGCGACCCGTCGCGCCGTCCGCGCCCACCTGAAAGCGGCAGACATCTGCGTGCGGGAGCCGGAGCGTGTCGCCCGATTCCTCGTGGAACGAGGGTACGAGCCCCGATACGAGGTCGCGCTGGCGGTACTGAAATCCCTCCCCTACGATCGATGGCGCGAATCGAACCCCGCCGACACCATACGATTTCACGGCCTTCGGCTCTACGAAGGCGGCATCATCCGGATGTCACCCGCACAGTTGCTTTCCAAGGGGGCGGATTTTCGTATCCTCAATGCGCTCCGACGGGAGCTGAAGTCCTGATTTCGCCGCGGCGCTTTCGCGTACCGAACTTCGGCAAGAGAGAAGACGCGCGCGTGGACAGGGACGACACCGTTCGCGCCGGAGTAGTCCACACGCCACCCACCTACTTCACCTCGAAGATCTCGTACTTCACCGCGTGCCCGCGCTGCACCCACACCATCTTGCCGACGGCCTGGATACGATTCAGCCACGCATACTTCGGCGAAGCGGTCGAGAAGCGCGGTGTCGTGATGAAGTAGGCGTCCGACGCCGCGAGCCGTTCGCCTTTGCCGAGCCGCTCCGCAGCCTCCTTTCCGAGGGCCATCACGCCGCCGTACTCGGCGAAGACGAACTCATGGTCGTCCGTCTCGATCATCACCCGCACGTCCAGGCGCATGGAGCCGTCGGGCATCGCCCGGAGCCAGTCGCCCGACGGCGGGACGATCCGTCCGCGGATCCGCGGCCCGGCGACTTCGCCACCCGCGGGGATGTTCACCACACGCCCGGTGCCGATGGGGATGGGCAGGTCCACCGGCGCTTCCAGGGTCATCAGGAATTCGAGTTGGGGCGCAGACGGCTCCGCGCTGGCGATACCCGGCAACGACGCGCCGAGCAATACAGCAGTGACGATACGCAGAAACATGGCGCTCTCCCGGATCGGCTCCGCCACAGGGCGGCATGCGATGCAGTCTGGGACGGCGGACCTGACACAGCGCATACAGGATCGCCTGCACGGCTGACGGCATGCCGGTCAGACCTCAGTCACCCTCGGATCGGCCTGGTGAAGGCGCAGCGCGAGGAATCGACGGGAGGCGAGACTCGACCCGCCCAGCAGCGGGCAAATCAGGCGTCCAACTGGCCGAGCCACTCTCCCGCGGGTGCGATGCTCAAGGTCTTCCGCGCTTCGAACTGACGCAAGTCCCGGACGAGCTGCACCGACTCCGCGTGAGGAAACTGCTCGGCAAAGCGGAGCAGCGCACGGTGCGGCGACGCGTCCGACAGCTTGCACTCGATCAAGTGGGTGAGTTCCCCGTCGCAGCTGAGGCAGAAGTCGACCTCCGCGCCATCCTTCGTCCGGATGTAGTGAAGGCCGGTTTCGAGTCCCTTCGTATCCCCGACGAAGTTCATCTGCTTGCGCAGCATGACGGCCACGGCATTTTCGAAACGCACGCCATCGTCCGCCTTCACGAGCCCGGTGTCGTAGAAGTAGACCTTCGGGGCCTGGAGCAGCGCGCGTGCGACGTTCCGATGCCAGGGCTGCACGACGATCACGACATACAGCGCCTGCAGGATCTCCAGATATCGCCGAAGCGTTGCGGGTGAGACCGCCAGGTCCCGCGCCATGGACGCGATCGACAGCGGAGACCCCACACGCTCACGCAGCAGGTCGAAGAACACTCGCATCGTGTTGACTTCGTGCAGGCGGGAGAACTCGAGCACGTCCTCGCGGACGAGGTCGGTCGAATACTGGCGACGCCAGCGCTGCGCGTCATCGTCAGTCTCAGCGAGGCACGGCTCCGGGAAACCGCCACGCCGGATGAGGTGAAGCAACGCGGCGTCCGGCGAAACCCCCGCATGACCGCACCACTCCCGGACGGAAACCGGATCGAGATGCAGGTGAAGATAGCGACCGGCGAGCGACTCCCCGGACTGGCGAAACGTCTCCATGCGAGCGCTGCCGGTGACCAGAACGCGCTGGCTGGCCGCCTTGCCATCGATCACGCCCTTCAGCCACGACTTCCAGTCGGGCATCTTGTGGATCTCGTCCAGCACGACCAGCTCGGCGCGCGGGTTCCAGGACTGCTCGCGCAACAGCGCCCGGTCCACGGCGACATCCCAGTTCAAGTATTGGGCGTGGGCGTACTCGGCCATCAGCTGGCGGGCGAGCGTCGTCTTGCCCACCTGCCGCGCCCCGGTGAGAACGACGGACTTCCGCGCCAGATCCCGGCGCACGATCGAGTCAAGGTACCTCTTCATTCGACTATTCGGCCACATATTGACAAAAAGTCGCGACTTTTTATCACAACATGGGCTTTTCGTCGCCCCCTCCACTCGTTGGGCTGCGATCCGGCCCGCTTTACCCCCATCGACTGACTGCTGGCTGACGATGAGGTACCGCCCGACTTTCACCGGAGCGTTCACGCTGGCCATCGACGGAGGCTCACCATCCGTCAGCGGGACGTCAGGCGCACGGACGCAGCATGGAACCCGGCCTCGGACAAGGCCGCGCTGCAACCACCTTTCGAGAAGGAGAAGCCCGATGAAAACTCTGCGTCCCGTGCTCGCAGCCACTGTGCTTGCGATGGCCGGTTCCCTCTTCGCCTTGGCGCCTGCAGCCTGGGCACACCGTCCGGATCAACCGGTTCACCAGTTTGCGGACCTGCCGGAATTCCAGTTCGAAGGCGGCGGTTCCCTGCCGAAACTGCGCATGTCCTACATCACCTACGGCAAGCTCGATGCCGCCCGCAGCAATGCGATCCTCCTGCAGCATGGCTTCGCATCCAATCACCACGGCTTCGATCACTGGATCGGACCGGGACAGGCGCTGGATACCGACAAGTACTTCATCATCGTTCCGGACGCGCTCGGTGCCACCCAGGCGAACTACGCCCATTCGTCGAGCGCCACGAGCAGCGGTCTCAAGATGAAGTTCCCCTTCTACAACGGGCGGGACATGGTGCGCGCGCAGTACCGGCTCGTGACGGAAGTGCTCGGTATCCGCCAACTCTTGGCGATCGGCGGCATCTCCTCGGGCGCGGATCATAGCCTGCAGTTCGCCATCAGCTATCCCGATTTCATGGATGGCGTGATCCCGATCGTGGGGGGCGCGCTCTGGGGATCCCAGGGCTTCTTCTTCGGGCCGCAGCTCATCGCTGCCATCGAGTCCTGCGACGGATGGCGACGCGGCGAGTACGACACCAACCCCGCAAACTGCGCCACGAATGCGCTGTCGGCACTCGTGCCCTACTTCTACACGCGTGACTGGTGGGACCGGAACATCGACTCCCCCGAGGCCTACACGCGCTGGCGGACCAGCCTCGGCAGCTGGTATCTGGACGTGCAGGACGCCCGCGACCTCTACTACCGCGCCATGGCCTGGGGCCGCGGCTGGGTCGGGGATTCACCCGGGTTCAACGGAGACGTCAACGCGGCCCTTCGATCGATCCGAGCGAAGACGCTGTTCATCTACAGCCCTGTCGACCAGCTCCACATGCCCCACCACGTCGAGACCCAGGTCAAGGCGATTCCGCGGGCCCGGGCCGTCGCAGTGGAATCGATCGCGGGACACCTCATCTGCTGCAACGCGGACCCCTCCGCGACACACCGGATGGGGCAGGCCATGACGGAGTTCCTGTCCGGACTCGGCTCGACCCGGTCCTCGGCGAAAGGGCAATAACGTGAGCACACATGACCATCTCCCCCTCGGGCGACGACGGTTCCTTACCCGCGCCGCAGCGCTCACGAGCGTCCTCGCCGGCGTCACCGGCGAGGCCAGGGCCGAGGACCCGCCGCCGGAGACCAGAAAGATCCGGATCCTCCACGTTCCTGCCATCTGCCACGCCCCGCAGTACATCGCGGAGGAACTGCTGCGCCTCGAGGGCTTCACCGACATCGAGTACGTGCAGCACGGCGCGCGCTACATCCCGGCGGCTCTGGCGGGCGCCAAGGCCGATCTGTCCATGTGGAACGCCGCAGAACTGATTCCCCATATCGAGGCCAATGCCGCGCTGTCCGTGCTCGCGGGTATCCACGGCGGCTGTTTCGAGGTCTTCGCCCGGGAGGACATCCGCTCCATCCGGGACCTGCGCGGAAAGACTGTCGCCGTCACGTACCTGGGCGGCGGAGACCACCTGCTGCTCGCAAGCATGCTCGCCTACGTGGGGATCGATCCCGGGGAAGTCCGGTGGCTGCCGGGCACCACGACGCTGTTGGATGCCATGGAAATCTTCGTCAGCGGCCGCGCCGACGTGTATGTCGGGTTCGCACAGCAACCGGTGGAACTGCGAGCCCGGCGTATCGGCCACGTGATCCTGGACACGACGACGGACAAGCCGTGGTCCCAGTACTTCTGCTGCGTGCTGGTCGCCAACCGCGACTTCGTCCGCCGGCATCCGGTCGCAACCAAACGGGCACTCCGGGCAATCCTCAAAGCGGCGGATCTCTGCGACACCGCACCGGACGCGGCCGCGCGGTTCCTGTCGGCCAAGCTGTACGAACCGCGGCTTCGGATCGGCATGGAGGTGCTGGAGAAACTCGAGTACAGCCGCTGGCGAGACGCCAACCCGGAGGACACGATCCGGTTTCACGCACTCCGACTGCGCGAAGTCGGCATGATCCGGAGCCAGCCGGACCGGCTGATCGCACAGGGGGTGGATACGCGATTTCTTCTCGAACTGCGGCGCGAACTGAAGTCATAGGGAGGGTTCGGCACACATCGGCAGCCGATCCGGACCGCGAAGTCGCGCAGGGTCGAAGAGCCCGGACATGCAATGGCGTTCCCACTGCGGGCCAGCGGCGAGTGCCGTCCGGGCGATGGTGGGGGCCAGCTCGCCCGAGTCCCGGAGTGCCGTGGTCTCGTTTATGCTCGGACCTCCACCATCTGCCGCGCCCGTAAGCCATGCGAAGCCTGAAGCACCTCTTCGACCATAACAAGAACTGGGCCGCGAACATCGTCCGCCAGGACCCGGAGTTCTTTACCAAGCTGTCGCAGCAGCAGTCGCCCGAATATCTCTGGATCGGCTGTTCCGACAGCCGGGTGCCCGCCAACCAGATCGTCGGACTGCTGCCCGGCGAGCTGTTCGTGCACCGGAACATCGCGAACATCGTCGTGCATACGGACCTCAACTGCCTCTCGGTGATGCAGTTCGCCGTGGACGTCCTGAGGGTGAAGCACATCATCGTCTGCGGGCACTACGGCTGCTCCGGCGTGCGCGCAGTCATCCAGCACGACCGCATCGGCCTCAGCGACAACTGGCTCCGGCACGTACAGGACGTGAACGAAAAGCACCACTCCCTTTTGAACACGATCCCCGGCGGGTCCGCCGCCACCAACCGACTGTGCGAACTCAACGTGATCGAGCAGGTGGCCAACGTCTGCCAGACCACCATCGTGCGCGACGCGTGGGAGCGCGGTCAGGCCCTGGCGGTGCACGGCTGGATCTACGGCATCGAAGACGGATTGCTGCGCGACATGAAGACCACCGTCTCCGCAGCGGACGACAGCCAATCGGTTTACCGGTCGGCCGTAGCTGCGCTGGCGTAGCGGTTACAGGTCGGTCAGCGACGCCGCGAGTCCCGGGGGCCGTGGCCCTGGCTCGCCCGGCTCCCGGCGCCCCCTCGCCGGGATGGCACGCAGCTCTGGACCTCGGCGAGGCTCTCATGCTGCACTGCAGATTGGCAGCGCGCCGGCCGATCCGTATGTTTCCTGTAAGGACTGAACCGGTAAGGTAAGGCATCGGTCCTCCCGAGCCCGTCCGGCGCGGCGGGAGAAGACTCGTGCGACCATCGCCGCGTCCCCGGGACCGTCCACTGGAGAGCCCAGCGCATGACCTCGGTCGCCGCACCTGCCGCCTGCACAAGAAGGCTCCTCCTGGCGGACGCCTCCACCATCGCCGCGCGGACGATGCTCCGGCGCGCGTCCGATGGCGGGCGTACGGACCGGGATCGATCGTCGCCGTGACCGGACCACACCGATGCGACGCCGCTTTCTGACACTTGCCCCGACCGCCTGCCTGGCACTCGTCGTCCCGTCCGTTGGCCGCAGCGCGCCGGAGTCGCTGCCGCGCATCGGCCCGGCCCCCGACTTCACGCTCATCAATCAGGAAGGCCAGCCGGTCGCCTCCCGTTCGTGGCGCGGCAAGGTCACGGTGGTCACGTTCCTCTTCACGGGCTGCTCCCAGACCTGTCCGCTGCTCACCGCCAAGCTGGTGGGCATCCAGAAGGCGCTCGGCCCCGCGGGCGAGGTCCAGTTTGCCGCCATCAGCGTCGACCCGCTCAACGACACGCCCTCGGCGCTCAAGGCCTATGCGCAGGCGCACTCGGCGGACCTCTCGCGGTTCGCCTTCCTCACGGGGACGATGGCGCAGATCGACGACGTGGTACGACGGTACGCGGTCTATCGCCGCGCCGACCCGGGCGGAAACGTCGACCACACGTTCCTCACATCGATCGTGGACCGGAAGGGCACGCTGCGGGTCCAGTACATCGGCACGCGTTTCGACCCGAAGGAGTTCCTCGCCGATCTCCGGGCGGTGCTCGCCGAAAAGGGCTCCGGCTGACCCCCCGCGATGAACTGGCTCTCCCGCCTCATCGCCCGCGCCCGGGCCTCGATCCACACGAAACTGCTCGTCGCCTTCCTGATCGTGGTGGGCCTGATGCTCGCCTCCGGCCTCGCGGGCCTGAGCGCCCTCGACGAGGTGAACCGCCGTGGCGAGGAAATGGTGCAGCTTCAGCGCAAGATCGCGGCGTACCGGCAGTTGAACCACGACACCATCGGCCAGCTCTACAGCGTGGCCTCGTCGCTGCTCACGCCAGACGAGCGCACTCTGGAAGCCACGTTGCGGCAGCTGAACCAGTTCGGCTACGACCTCGACCGGCTGCAGTACGTGGCACAGGACGAGCGCGAGCTGCTGGCCCGCGTGCGGCACGACTACGAAGAGTTCATCCAGGTGGTCTCGCGCGAGGTCGCACTCATCAAGGCGGGCGACGCCGATGCCGGCCACAGGCTGCAGACCGAGCGCGCATCGCCCCTGGCGGATCGGCTCGAGCGCCTCACGAATGAACTCGTGAACAAGGCGGAATCGGACATGGTAGCGAGCATCGACGCGTCGCACGACACCTACGCACGCTCCAAGCGCGTGGTGGTGGCCTTTGCGCTGTCCAGCATCGCGCTGTCGCTGCTGCTCGGGTATGTGATCTCGACCTCCCTGGTGAGGCCGGTCCGCCAGATGGAAGCCCGCCTGCGGGAAGTGGCTGCCGGGGACTTCCTGCGGCGCGTGGAGATCCCCAACCGCGACGAGCTGGGCACCCTCGCGGCCGACTTGAACCGCATGAGCGAGGAACTCGGTCGCGCGTACAGCGAACTCGAGGCTGCCAGCCGCCACAAGTCGGAGTTTCTCGCCAACATGTCGCACGAGCTGCGCACACCGCTCAACGCGATCCTGGGCTTCTCCGAGGTGCTGAGCGACCGGCTCTTCGGCGACCTCAACGACAAGCAGATCGAGTACGTCCGGGACATCCACAGTTCCGGCCGCCATCTGCTTTCTCTCATCAACGACATCCTGGACCTCTCCAAGGTCGAGGCCGGCCGCATGGAACTGGCGGTCGCGCCGTTCGACCTGCCCACGATGATCGACAACACGCTGCTGCTGGTGCGGGACCGCGCAAGCGTTCGTGGCATTGCACTGGACGTCGACGTAGACGAGCGGATCCAGGCCTTTACCGGCGACGAGCGGCGCGTGAAGCAGATCCTGCTCAACTTGCTTTCCAACGCCGTGAAGTTCACCCCTACCGGCGGTCGCATCGGCGTGGTGGCGAAACCCAAGGTCGACGGCGGCGTGACCATCGCGGTGAGCGACACTGGCATCGGCATCCCGCGGGAGAAGCAGAGCCTGCTGTTCCAGGCCTTCCAGCAGATCGACAACGACGACGGCGTGAAGCGCGAGGGCACCGGTCTCGGGCTCGCACTTGCACGCCGCCTGGCCGAAATGCACGGCGGCAGCATCTGGGTGGACAGCGAGCCCGGGCGCGGCGCCACCTTCACCTTCTCGCTTGCGGAGCAGGCATGGCAAACGAACTGATCCTGATCATCGAGGACGACGACAGCAGCCGCAAGCTCCTCCGGGACACGCTGCAGGTCACCGGCTATCGGACTCTGGAGTCCGTCACCGGAGAAGAAGGCATCCGGCTCGCCACGGAACACCGGCCGTCGCTCATCCTCATGGACATCCAGTTGCCGGGCATCAGCGGCGTCGCGGCACTGCAGGCCCTGCGCAGCGCGTCCGATACCCGTGCCATCCCGGTCATCGCGGTCACGGCCTCGGTGATGAGCGCCCAGCAGAACGAACTCACCCGCGCCGGATTCGACGCGCTCGAATCCAAGCCGATCAGCGTGTCCGGCCTGCTGCGCAAGATCCGCGCGAAGCTCGATGCTCCCGGGGTGACGCCATGATCTCGGCGGCCTTCAGATTGCCCGTCAACGCGCCCCAAGACTCCCGACCGGCCCCGCCATGACCGAGCCCGCCACCATCCTGGTCGTGGACGACCAGGCGCCCAACCGCAAGCTGCTCGCCGACCTGCTGTCGGTCCGCGGCTTCCGCGTGGTCACCGCCGATTCCGGGACCGCCGGGCTCGACGCCATAGCGCGCGAGATACCGGACCTGGTGCTGCTGGACGTGTTGATGCCGGACCGGAGCGGCTACGACGTGTGTCGCGCCATCCGCGCCAATGCGCAGACCGGGGTGCTGCCAGTGGTGATGGTGACCGCGCTCGATCAGACCGAAGAGCGCGTGAAGGGCCTTGAGGCCGGCGCCGACGACTTCCTCAGCAAGCCCATCAACACCACGGAACTCCTCGCGCGCGTGAACTCGCTGCTGCGCGTGAAGACCTACCACGACATGGTGCAGCGGCAGGCCGCCGAGCTGGCCGAGCTGAACGCTGGCCTGGAGCTGCGGGTGCAGGAACAGCTGTCTGAACTCCAGCGGCTCGCCCAGCTGAAACGCTTCTTTCCGCCGCATCTGGCGGAGCGAATCGTCTCGGGCGATGTGGACGACCCCTTGGCAACCCACCGGCGCGAGGTCACGGTCGCCATCCTCGATCTGCGCGGTTTCACGGCGTTCGCGGATACCTCCGAGCCGGAAGAGGTGATGAGCCTGCTGCGGCGCTATCACCAGGAGATGGGGCAGATCATCCAGAGCCACGGGGGCACGCTGGAGCAATTCAGCGGCAGCAGCATGCTGGTCGTCTTCAACGATCCAGTGGTGGTCGTCGATCCGGGCGAGCGCGCCGTGCGGATGGCGCTGGCCGCGCGGCAACGCTTCGACGAGCTGATCGCCGAGTGGCGTCGCCGCGGACACGAGTTGTCCCTGGGCATCGGCATCGCACACGGCTACGCCACGATCGGCGCGATCGGACACGAGGGCCGCATCGCTTACGGCGTCATCGGCCGGGTCACCAATCTCGCGTCCCGGCTCAGCCTCGAGGCCCGCCCCGGTGAGATTCTGGCCGGGGCCTCGGTCCTCGCCGACCTCGAGGACCGCGTCGAGGCGGCGCCGGCGGACCACGTGAATCTCGGCGACTTCGTCCGACCGGGGAAGGCCTTCTCGATCCTTCGTCTCCGTGCCCGAGAGGCCGCGGTGGACGAGGATGTGCCTCCCGTCCGGATCTTCGCGCTGGGTCAGTTCGCACTGTTGAAAAACGGGCAGCCCGTCGCCTTCAGCCGCAAGGTGCAGAAGCGCCCGCTCGATCTGCTGAAGATCCTCATCGCCCACGGTGGCACGCGCGCCGACACGGGCCCGATCATCGGCGCCCTCTGGCCCGATGCAGAGGGCGACGCCGCCAAGGTGTCCTTCGACAGCAACCTGCATCGGCTGCGCAAGCTGCTGGAGGTGGACGATGCCGTGAAGCTCGCCGAGGGCAGGCTCTCGCTGTCGGCGGACAAGTGCTGGGTCGACGTGTGGGCGTTCGAGAAAGTGGTGTCGGAGATCGACGCCGCGATCCACGGCGGTTCGGACGCGGTCCGCGGGGATCTCGCGGCGCTGGCGTCCGATCTGCTCCGTCACTACACCGGCCATTTCATCGACTCGGAGTCCGGCGAGCCCTGGGCGGTCGCCGCAAGGGACCGCCTCAAGTCCAAGTTCCTTCGCTCGGTGACGATGCTGGGCGCGGCGCTCGAGCAGTCCGGACAGTGGGAGCAGAGCACGGCGCTCTATGCCCGCGCCCTGGAACTCGACAACCTCGCCGAAGGCATGTATCGCCGACTGATGATCTGCTATCGCGAACTCGGCGAGACCGCGGAGGCCCTCAACGTCTATCGCCGCTGCCGGGAGATGCTGTCCATCGTGCTCGGCACCAGGCCTTCGGCCGAGACGGAAGCGGTCCGGGCCACCCTGGACCGCTGAACCGGCGGAACCCCGCCAAACGGGCGCGGGAGACGGAACCATCCGGGCTAAAATCGCGGGTCCCTGCCACGGCTCCCCGATGAACGCGCCCGCCCACACCCCCGTCATGCAGCAGTATCTGCGGCTCAAGGCCGAACACGCAGACAAGCTGCTCTTCTTCCGCATGGGGGACTTCTACGAGCTCTTCTACGAGGACGCCCAGAAGGCCGCGCGGCTGCTCGACATCACGCTCACCCGCCGTGGCGCCTCGGCCGGCGAGCCGATCCCGATGGCCGGTGTGCCCTATCACGCGGCGGAGCAGTACCTCGGGCGTCTCATCCGCCTGGGCGAGTCAGTCGCCATCTGCGAGCAGATCGGCGACCCCGCGACATCGAAGGGTCCAGTCGAGCGGCAAGTCACACGTATCGTCACCCCAGGCACGCTCACCGACGCCGCGCTGCTCGACGAGCGCCGCGACAACATCCTTCTCGCCGTCCAGCCTGCGCGGGGCCGCATGGGTCTCGCGTGGCTCTCTCTCGCTTCCGGCGCGTTCCGGGTGATGGAGACCTCCGCCGCCGCGCTGGGCTCCGAACTCACGCGGCTCGCGCCCTCCGAAATTCTGGTGCCCGATGCCTTCGACGGCGCCCTGCCCGAGTCGGTCGGTGCTCCTCGCCGCCGCGTGCCCGACTGGCACTTCGACGAACAATCGGCGCGACGGGGCCTCGCCGAGCAGTTCCGCACACGCGACCTCGCCGGCTTCGGCGCGGATGACCTCGGCCCTGGGCTCGGCGCTGCCGGCGCGCTGCTGCAGTACGCGCGGGCGACGCAGGGCGCCGCCATCGCCCACATCACGGGTCTGGTGGTGGAGCGCACCGACGCGTTCGTCGCGATGGACTCCGCCACTCGCCGCAACCTGGAAATCAGCGAAACATTACGCGGCGAAGCCTCGCCAACGCTGCTTTCTACGCTCGACACGTGCGTCACCTCCATGGGCAGCCGGCAGATGCGCCACTGGCTGCACCATCCCTTGCGGGACCGCGCGGTGCTCCGGGCGCGGCTTTCGGTGGTCACCTGCTTCGCCGAAACGGGTTACGAGGCCCTGCGGGACGCGCTGCGCGAAGTCGCCGACATCGAACGCATCGTCGCGCGCATCGCGCTGCGCACCGCACGACCGCGGGACCTCTCCGGCCTTCGCGATTCCCTGGCGGACCTGCCGCGCATCGCCGCATGTCTGGTATCGATCGACAACCCGCGCGTGCGCGAACTCGAAGCCTCGCTCTCCGTGGATCCCGACATCCCCGCCCTGCTCCGCCGCGCCCTTCAGGAAAGCCCGTCGGCGCTGCTGCGCGAAGGCGGCGTCATCGCGACGGGCTACGACGCCGAACTCGACGAACTGCGGTCCATCCAGTCCGGCGCGTCCGACTACCTCATCGCCCTCGAAGAGCGCGAGCGCCTGCGCAGCGGGATCGCGAATCTCAAGGTCGAGTACAACCGAGTCCACGGCTTCTACATCGAGGTCACGAACGCCAACACCGACAAGGTGCCGGACGACTACCGGCGCCGCCAGACACTCAAGAACGCCGAGCGCTACATCACACCGGAACTCAAGGCCTACGAGGACAAGGCGTTGTCGGCGCAGGACCGCGCACTCGCAAGGGAGAAGGTGCTGTACGAAGCGCTGCTCGACGCCCTCGCCCCGCACCTGGAAACGCTGCAGCACACGGCCGCGGCCCTCGCGGAGCTGGACGTCCTCGCCGCTTTCGCCGAGCGCGCACGCATGCTGGACCTCGTGGCGCCCGACCTGTCCGACGACGAAGGCATCGACATCGAGGCCGGCCGGCATCCGGTCGTCGAGACGCAGGTGGAGGACTTCGTCGCGAACGACACGCATCTCGCCCCTGCCCGTCGCATGCTGCTCATCACCGGCCCGAACATGGGCGGCAAGTCGACGTACATGCGGCAGGTGGCGCTCATCGTGCTGCTCGCCAACTGCGGCGCATTCGTTCCCGCCCGACGGGCACGCATCGGCCCGGTGGACCGGATCTTCACGCGCATCGGCGCGGCAGACGATCTCGCGGGCGGGCGCTCGACCTTCATGGTCGAGATGACCGAAGCCGCCGCGATCCTCAACAGCGCGACGGAGCGCTCGCTGGTGCTGATGGACGAGATCGGCCGCGGCACCTCCACCTTCGACGGCCTGTCGCTCGCCTGGGCGATCGCGCGGCATCTGGTGGAGCGCAATCGCAGTCACTGCCTGTTCGCCACGCACTATTTCGAGCTAACGCGCCTCGCCGAGGAGTATCGCGAGGTCGCCAACGTGCATCTGGATGCCGTCGAACACAAGGACCGCATCGTGTTCCTCCACGCGCTGGAGGAAGGGCCGGCGTCGCGCAGCTACGGCCTGCAGGTCGCGCAGCTTGCCGGCGTTCCGCCGAGCGTGATCCGCGGTGCCCGGCGCAAGTTGCACGACCTCGAGTCCGCCGCCACACCACAGGGCGATCTGTTCTCAGGCGCACCTGCCGCGCCAGTCGCAGAGCCGGAAGTGCATCCCGCGATCGAGAAGCTCCTCGCGCTCGACCCCGATTCGTTGAGCCCGCGCGAAGCGCTCGACGCCCTGTACGCGCTGCGTGCGGCAGCGCTCGAACCGCCTCCGGAACGGTGATACCGCCGTGCCCGCCCTGATGAGCCGATCCGGATGATCTACGACGCGATCGTGGTGGGCGCAGGCCCGGCCGGCAGCTTCTGCGCCCTCACGCTCGCGCAAGCGGGCCGCACAGTGGCCCTTCTGGACAAGGCGCGGATGCCGCGCGACAAGGTGTGCGGTGGCGCGCTCTCGCGCAAGACCCTCGACCTCGCAGGCTTCGATCTGTCCCCGGTCATTCATCACCGCGTGGCGCGGGCCACGCTGGCCTTCCGGAATGAAGCCTCCACGGTGGTCTCGCTTGAGGCCGCCGGGGCCTGCATGAGCGTACGCGCGGAGTTCGATGCTTTCCTGGTGAGCAGGGCGCGCAAAGCAGGCGTCCATGTGCTCGAAACCACGAGCTTCCAGGGCATGACCGAGGACGCCGGTGGCGTGCGGGTCGAGACCTCCGCCGGTTCGCTCAGCGCGCGGCATCTCGTCGGCGCCGACGGCGTGGGCAGCAGCGTGCGGCGCCAGGTGTTCGGCAAGGGGGGGGTTCGGCAGGTCCCGTCCCTCGAAGCCCTGCTGCGGGTCCCGGCGAAGACCCTCGAACACTTCCGCGACCATGCGCTGTTCGATCTGGGCGGCATGGATCACGGCTATGGCTGGATTTTCCCGAAGCGGGACCACCTGAACGTCGGCGTGTATTCCGCGCGCGCCGGACACCATCTGCCGCAACAGCTGGCGCGCTTCATCGCCACGCATCCGATCCTCGCCGGGCACGAGGTGCTCGCCCGCGCCGGCTACGCCATTCCGCTCTTCGACAAGTCGCGCCCGGTGATCCGCGGGCGAACGATGCTCGTGGGGGACGCCGCGGGCTTCGCGGAAGGCGTCTACGGCGAAGGGATCTACTTCGCCATGCGCAGCGGGCAACTCGCCGCGCAGGCCATCGCGAACGGGGCCGAAGGTGCCGCGTCCGAGGCCTACGCGCATGCCGTGAGAACGCACCTCGCCCCCGAACTGCGCTTCTCCAACTGGATCGGTCAGGCGTACTTCGCATTTCCGCGGTTCGCATTCCACCGCCTCGCCATGCATCCTCGCGGCCAGCGGAAGTTTGCCGGCGTCATCACGGGCGACGTGAGCTACCGCGAGTGCTTCTGGGGCGCGATCCGCGCCGTGCCGCGCTGGGCTCTGCGCCGATCGTCCGCCACACGCTGACCATGCGGATCATCGCGCACCTCGACATGGATGCCTTCTACGCGTCGGTCGAGCTGCTGCGCTATCCGGAATTGACGGGCCAGCCCGTCGTGATCGGCGGCGGCCGTCGCCACCAGCCCGAGTCTGCCGCGGATGGCACCCGACGGTTCGCCACCCTGGACAAGTACGCGGGCCGCGGCGTGATCACCACCGCCACCTATGCCGCCCGCGCCTTCGGCGTGCATTCCGGCATGGGCCTGATGAAGGCAGCGGCGCTATGCCCGCGGGCGATCCTGCTGCCGGTGGATTTCGACGAGTACCGCCGCTACTCGCGCCTGTTCAAGGCGGCCGTGGCGGAGATTGCGCCGGTCATCGAAGACCGCGGCATCGACGAGATCTACATCGACTTCAGCGATCTGCCCGGTGTCGAGGCCGATGGCGGCCGTGCCGTCGCGCGCGCGATCAAGGACAACGTCACTCGCACCACGGGCCTCACCTGCTCCATCGGCCTCGCGCCCAACAAGCTGCTCGCGAAGATCTGTTCCGATCTCGAGAAGCCCGACGGGCTCACGCCGATCACACAGGACGACATCGCCGTCCGCATCTGGCCGCTGCCGGCAAAGCGCATCAACGGCATCGGCCCGAAGGCCGCGGCCAAGCTCGCTGAGTTCGGCATACACACGATCGGGGACCTCGCGGCGGCGGCCCCTGTCTGGCTGCTGCAGCACTTCGGCCAGAGCTACGGGCACTGGCTGCACGAGGCCGCGCAGGGCCGCGACGATCGCCCTGTGGTCACCTTTTCCGAGCCCAAGTCGATCAGCCGCGAAACCACCTTCGAGCAGGATCTGCATCCGCGCGAAGACCGCGCGACATTGAGCAACATCTTCACGAAGCTGTGCGAGCAGGTGTCTTCCGACCTGCGACGCAAAGGGTACGTGGGGCGAACGATCGGGCTGAAGCTGCGCTACGACAACTTCCAGACGGTGACGCGCGACGCGACGATCGACCACCACACCGACGATGCCGCGGAGATCCGCCGCGCGGCCGGTGAATGCCTCAAGCGAGTGACGCTCGATCGCCGGCTCAGACTGCTGGGAGTAAGGGTCGGCTCGCTGCTGCCGCGTGAGGCCGCGGCGAACCTCGCCGCGCATTCCACGACCGTGGCGAAGGAGCCCGCCAGGCGCTATCGGACCGACAACGCGACGCTGCCGCTCTTCGACACGTCGGACTGAGCGGCCGCTTCCGTGCAGGAGACCGCGGGCAGCGCGGGCTACGCGGAACGCGTGGACGACGATGAGCCGCCCTGCCGTCGCGCTGCCAATATGGCCTGGGCGAGCTGCCAGACCGCGAGCGCGTAGTTCTGGCTGCGGTTGTAGCGGCTGATCACATAGAAGTTGTCCAGGCCGAGCCAGTACTCGGGCCCGGAGGCGCCCTCGAACAGGAGCAGCGCGGCGCGCTCTCCGTCCTTGAGCGGGCGCTCGGAGGACACACCGGCGCGCTCCAGCGAGGTTCGGTCCGATACGGGCTTGATCCCGAGGGCCACGAGTTCATCCACGGCCTTCCCGGGGGATACCCTCGCAGACAGAACGACGTCCGCGCCGAGCTGCCAGCCGAAATTGCGGAAGTAGCTCGCCACGCTGCCGATGACATCCACAGCACTGCCCCACAGATCGATGCGCCCGTCGCCATCGAAGTCCACCGCGTGCTTGCGCAGGCTGGAAGGCATGAACTGCGGCCAGCCCATCGCGCCTGCGTAGGATCCGCGCACGGCGAGCGGATCGAGAATCCGGTCCCGGCCGAGGAGCAGGAGTTCCTCCAGCTCGCTCTGGAAATACTCGACGCGCCGGGTGCCTTCGAAGGAGAGCGTCACGAGGGCGTCGATGACGCGGAATGTGCCTGTCACCTTCCCGTAGATCGTCTCCACGCCGATGATCGCGACGATCACCTCGGGAGACACGCCGTAGGCATCCCGGGCGCGGTTCAACGCGACCTCGTTCTCATTCCAGAACTTCACGCCACCGTCGATGCGATGGCGGTTGAGGTAGACGGGGCGGAACTGGCGCCAGGGCTTCGCCGTACCCGGCGCAGCCATCGCTTGCAGCACTCGCGGCTCCACACGGGCCTCCAGCAGGATCTCGCTCAGCCTCACGCCATCCAGATCGTGCTTGAGGACGATGCGCTCGACGAACGAATCCATGTCGGAGCGCAGCCGCGGCGGGAACTCATAGGCAGCTGCCGCGAGCGGCATCGCCGCCAGCGACGCCAGAAATCCGCGACGGGACCGGATCACGGAACGGCCCGGTCGATGACGATGGCGAGCCCCTTCGCCCCGACGGCGACCGGCCCTGTCTGACCTTCGAGGTCGCCGCTCGCGGGCATCGGGTTGCCGGAGCGCGAGATGCGCGCCCCGACGATCACCTGCCCGGCGGCCGACAGCGTGCGCCCCTCGGCCATCGCCATGCTGTCGTCCAGCGTGAAGGTGAGCGGCAGATCCTTCACCTGCTTGCGCAGCACCGCGAGCGGCATGCGCGGGCCTTCGGCGGCACGGGCGAAGATGAACACGATGTCCTCGGGCTTTGCCTGCCCCTCGAGGGCGGGAGCCAGCGAGACCCGCCCGTCCACCTTGCCGGCGGCGGCTGGTGCCGCCCCGGCGGGCTTCGCGGACTGCGCGAGTTCCTCCCGGGCCTTGTCGATGCCGCCCTGGACGGCCTGCGCATACTCGGACCCCGGCGGCGCGAGCGAGAGCAGACGCTCCCAGAAATCGATGGCCTTCGGGAAATCCTTCGCCTCGAACGCCGCGGTACCGAGCAGCGCGAGCGCCTTCTCGCTGCGCGCGTCGAGTTCGAGCGCCTTACGCGCCTCCGTCAGGGCCTGCCCCTCGATACGACCGCCCTGGGACAGCGCGATGGTCTCGGCGAAGTCCGCCCGCAACTCGGCGTCCTGCGGCGCGAGGGCGACCGCCCGGCCGAAGGCGCGTACGGCGTCCGGCAGCTTCTCGAGCGCCCGGTAGGACCGCGCCAGCATGATCCAGCCCTTGGGATCGTCGGGCTTCTCCGCCATGCGCTGAGCGAGGCGGGTCGTGAGTTCGACCATTTTCGTGCGCTCGGCGGCGTCCTCTTCGGACATGCCGAGCCGCTGGACGGGGTCTAGCGCCGTGGGAGTGCCGGACAGGCGGTAGCCGACCATCGCCGTAGCGGGCAGAGCAAGCGCGAGGACGATGGCCACGATCTTTCCCGATCGCGCCACGACGGGCGCCTGCTGTGCCGTTGTGCGGAGGTCTTCGGCGAGGCGCTGCTCGATCTCGCTTCGCGCAGCGGCATGCTGATCGGCAGACAGGGTGCCCTGGGCCAGATCGCGCTCCAGCTCGGCGAGCTGGTCGCGGTACACGGACACGTTGGCGGCGTCCTGGGTGACGGCCCCGGCAGGACTCCGGCGGAGCAGTGGGGGCAAGACGAGCCCGAGCGCCACTGCGACGAGCAGGGCGGCCAGAAGGGAGAAGGTCAACATCGGATGATCCGGGCGCGGGCCGCACGTCAGTGCACTGCACTGATCCGGCGCGGCCGGGTGGCAAAGGCGGGATTATCGCGGAAACGGTCCGCGGACGCATGCCGCCGGGTTGAACCGCCCCGGAGAGGTGCATCCGGAGTTTCGTGGGCGCAGTGTGACTTTCTCACTTGTCCTGCCCATCGGACGGCGCCTAGCATCCCACGCAGGAGACTTTGCGGGCCCTGGCGGCCCGAAAGCTCTTCCCTGGCAACGCGTGGCAATCGGGAGAAGACATGACCAGCAGTGACAACAAGACCCTCGGCAAGCGACTGACCGGGGTGGTGGCCGGGGCGATGCTCCTGGCCGGAAGCCTCTCGGCCGGTGCGGCGGTGACGATCGGCCAGATCGAGGACTTCGAGGACGGCACGACCGGAAACTGGGGGACTGGACAGCCATCCCCGCTGCAACCGCAGAACATCGGCTCGGGCGGCCCCGCCGGCCTCGACGACAACTATCTTCTTGCCCGATCGAGCGGCGGCGCCGGTGCGGGAAGCCGCCTGGTGCTCATCAACGAGGTCGACTTCACGGGCGACCTCGCCGCCGCAGGTGTGACGGGCATCAACATGGACGTCAACAACCTGGGCGCGACCGCCCTCTCCCTGCGGCTGTTCGTGGAAAGCGCCAAAGGCAACACGGTCTCCACGAACGCGATCGAGCTGCCCTCGGGTTCCGGCTGGCAGTCGGTCGCGTTCTCGCTGCTGCCGGAAGACTTGTCCTCAACGAGTCCGCTCGGTCCGGTGCTGGCCGCCGTGACGCAGATTCGCCTCTTCCACAACGCTGCAGCCGTCTTCCCGGGCAGCCCCATCGCGGCGAGCCTCGGCATCGACAACGTGTCCGCGGTGCCTGAACCCGGCGCCAAATGGCTCACGGCGGGCGGCCTCTGCCTGCTGGGCGCCTATGCGGTGGCCCGGCGTCGGCAGGTCGCGAAGCAGCCCGCCACGCCCCGTCACTGATCGCCGCGCTCGACGGCGCTTACCCCCCGAAAGCAGGCTTTGCCTGCTTTCACCCCCCTCTCGCCCGGCGACTGCCGGGCGAGTTTTTTTGGCGCGACGATCTGCCCTCCGGCAGCGGCAGTGCCGTCTGATACTTCACCTGTTTCAGCGCAACGCTCGACTGGATGTTGCCGACGCCCGAGACCCGCGACAGGAAGTTCACGATGAATTCCTGCAGCGCCGCCAGATCCGGGACCACCACGCGAAGCAGATAGTCGGCATTGCCGGTCATGAGGTAGCACTCCATCACCTCCGGCCTGACGGCCATCGCTTTCTCGAACGTCTCCAGCGCCGCCTCGATCTGTCGCTCGAGCCGCACCTGGATGAACACGCTCACCTGCAGGCCGAGCCGATGGGCATCGAGCAGCGTCACGTACCGGGAGATGAGACCCGCCTCTTCGAGCGCGCGCACGCGGGCCAGGCAGGGCGACGGGGACAGATCCACGGCCCGGGCGAGTTCCACGTTGGTCATTCGGGCGTTGTCCTGCAGGAGGTCGAGCAGTTTCCAGTCGATGGCGTCTAGGGCGGGTTCGGGGTGCATGGCAGTTGGGGGAGAGAGTCGCTGGCGCAGGGTCTGCACCCCGCAAACCGCGATGGTAGACGAATCTGCTGCGATTCAATCCGAACACAGCAGAATCTGCTTTCACGAGCCCCGCCAGACAGCATCCACGGCACCCCATACTTCCGCTTTCCCGGTACGATCCGAAGATTCCACGGTCGCGCGAGGCGCCACCGCGTCCCTTTCTTCCGGAGTCCCGTTCCATGTCCGATCTTTCCGATCTCCCGCAACTCGACTGGTCCACCTTCTGGCGCGTGATGCCCAAGGACCTCGACCCGGTCGAGACGCGCGAATGGCTCGACGCCCTCGATGCGGTCATCGAGCACCTCGGACCGGAACGCGCGACCTATCTGCTGCGGCGCCTGCTGGACCACGCCCGAGACCACCGCGTGCCGATGCCGCCGGTGCTCAACACGCCCTACCGCAACACCATCCCGCTCGCGGGCCAGCCGCAGTTCCCCGGCAACCTGGACATCGAGCAGCGGCTGATCGCACTGGTGCGCTGGAATGCGCTGGCGATGGTGGTCCGCGCGAACAAGGCGCACGCCGAACTGGGCGGCCATATCGCCAGCTACGCCTCCGCGGCGGACCTGTTCGAGGTGGGCTTCAATCACTTCTTCCGCGCCGGCCAGGGCGGCGACCTGATCTACTTCCAGCCGCACTCGGCGCCGGGCGTGTACGCGCGCGCCTACCTGGAAGGCCGCCTCACCGAGGAGAACCTCGACAACTACCGGCGCGAGACCGGCGGCAAGGGCCTGTCGTCGTACTGCCACCCGTATCTCATGCCGACGTTCTGGCAGTTCCCCACCGGCTCCATGGGCCTCGGGCCGCTCAATGCCATCTATCAGGCGCGCTTCCTCCGCTACCTGGAAAACCGCGGCATTCTCGAGACGCAGGGCCGCAAGGTGTGGTCCTTCCCGGGGGACGGCGAGATGGACGAACCGGAATCCCTCGCCGGCCTGTCGCTCGCGGCGCGTGAAGGTCTCGACAACCTGATCTTCGTGGTCAACTGCAACCTGCAGCGCCTCGACGGTCCGGTGCGCGGCAACGGCTCCGTCGTGCAGGAACTCGAAGGCCTGTTCGCCGGCGCCGGCTGGAACGTGATCAAGCTGCTGTGGGGCTCCGACTGGGACCCCCTGTTCGCCCGCGACCACGACAACGTGATCGTGAAGCGCCTGCACGAGACGGTCGACGGCGAGTTCCAGAAGTACGCCGCGACGGATGGCCAGTTCAACCGCGATCAGTTCTTCAACAAGTACCCGGAACTGCAGGCGCTCGTCGCGCACATGACCGACGAGGACATCGACCGCCTGCGCCGCGGCGGCCACGACCCCATCAAGATCTACGCGGCCTATCACGCCGCGATGAACCACAAGGGTCAGCCCACCGTGATCCTCGCCCAGACCAAGAAGGGCTACGGTATGGGCCACTGGGGTCAGGGCAAGATGACCACGCACCAGCAGAAGAAGCTGGACGACGAGGCCATTCTCGCCTTCCGTGACCGCTTTGCGCTGCCCATCTCGGACGATGACGCGACGCACCTGCGCTTTCACAAGCCGTCGCCCGACAGCCCCGAGATGAAGTACCTGCACGCCCGCCGAGAGGCGCTCGGCGGCTACCTGCCCCAGCGCGCGGGCAAGGCCGAGGTGCTCCCGGTGCCCGAGCACGCGACGCTCTCGAAGTTCCTCGAGGGCACGAACGGCCGCGAGCAGTCCACCACGATGATCTTCGTGCAGATGCTCACGCAGTGGCTCAAGGACCCGAAGCTCGGCAAGCAGATCGTCCCCATCGTCGCGGACGAGGCCCGCACCTTCGGCATGCAGGCGCTGTTCCGCCAGGTGGCCATCTACTCCTCCGTGGGGCAGTTGTACGACCCCGAAGACCGCGACGAACTGCTCTACTACAAGGAAGCGAAGGACGGCCAGATTCTGGAAGAAGGCATCACCGAGGCCGGTGCGGTGTCGTCGTGGATCGCCGCGGCCACCAGCTACAGCGCGCACGGCGTGCCGATGCTGCCGTTCTACATCTTCTATTCCTGCTTCGGCTTCCAGCGCATCGGCGATCTCGTCTGGGCCGCCGGCGACTCCCGCGCCCGTGGCTTCCTGCTGGGCGCGACGGCCGGCCGCACGACGCTGTCCGGCGAAGGCCTGCAGCACGAAGATGGCTCCAGCCATCTGCTGTTCGCCACGGTGCCCAACTGCGTGGCGTACGACCCCTGCTATGGCTACGAGCTCGCCCTCATCGTCGAGGACGGCGCGAAGCGCATGCTGGAGAAGCAGGAAGACGTCTTCTACTACGTGACGGTCATGAACGAGAACTACGTGCACCCGGGCATGCCGGCCGGCGCGGAGGAAGGCATTCTCAAGGGCATGTACCGTCTGCAGAAGTCCGACGCGAAGAAGCCGAAGGCGCGGGCGCAGCTCTTGGGCTCCGGCACCATCCTGCGCGAGGTCATCGCCGCGGCGGAACTGCTCGAGAAGGACTGGGGCGTCGCCGCCGACATCTGGAGCGTGACGAGCTTCACCGAGATGCGGCGCGACGGCCTGTCGGCCGAGCGCTGGAACCGCTTCCACCCGCTGCCCGCCGATCAGAAGAAGCCGTGGGTCGAACAGTGCCTGGCAGGCACGGAAGGCCCGGTCATCGCCGCCACCGACTACATGCGCGCCGTGCCCGATCTCGTGCGCACCTGGGTGCCCGGCCATTACGTCACGCTCGGGACCGACGGCTTCGGCCGCAGCGACACTCGGGCGGCCCTGCGTCGGTACTTCGAGGTCGACCGGTTCCACGTAACCGTTGCCACGCTCAAGGCTCTGGCTGACGAAGGCAAGCTGGCGCCCACTGTAGTGGCCGAGGCGATCCAGCGCTACGGGCTGAACGCCGAGGCCGGCGACCCCTGGGAGGCGTGATCGCCTCCGGGAACAGCATGGTCATTCAGGACGTCCGGTTCGGCGAACTGGTCGAGCGCTACGAACTGTTCCTGTTCGACGCGTACGGTGTGCTCGTGCATGGCACCGGCATCATGCCGGAGGCTCCTGCGGCCATCGCCAGCCTGGAGCGCGCCGGCCGCCCCTACTACGTCGTCACCAACGACGCCTCGAAACTGCCTGCGACCGCGGCCCAGCGCTACCAGCGGCTCGGGCTGCAGCTCGATCCGCAGCGCATCCTCACCTCGGGGATGCTGCTGCAGGAACACTTCCGCACGCACGGTCTCGCGGGCGCGCGCTGCGCGGTGCTGGGGCCGCCCGACGGCATCCGTTACGTGGAACTCGCCGGCGGCGAGGTCGTCCCGGCGGACTCGCCCTTCGACGTCCTGGTGATCTGCGACGAATCCGGCTTCCCCTTCGTCGAAACCGCGGACGCCGCGCTCACCTCGATCATCCGCAGCATCGACGCCGGTCGTACCGTGCAGCTCGTGCTGCCGAACCCGGACATCCTCTATCCCGATGGCGTAGATGCCTTCGGCTTCGCGGCCGGCAGTGTCGCCCTGATGTTCGAAGCCGCCCTCGCCCGGCGCTATCCGGGACGCGAAGGTCTGCGCTTCACGCCGCTGGGCAAACCGCAGGCCGGCCTCTACCGGCAGGCTCTCGCGCTCGCCGGCACGGACAACGCCGTCATGATCGGCGACCAGCTCGAAACCGACATCGCTGGTGCCAATCGCGCCGGCGTCGACTCGGCTCTGCTCACGACCGGCGTCAGCCTTGGCGATCTCGCCGGCGTCGACGCCGCCATCCGTCCCACCTGGCGCATCGCGAGCCTGGCGCCATGATTCCCGCCACCCGGAAACCGGTCGACGCGTCGGCCGGGTTCCTGATGGTGCTCCTGTGCGCCCTGTGGGGCTGCAGTCACGTCGTCACCAAGCTGGTCGCGCCGGACGTGTCGCTCCTGATGCAGGCGGGCTTGCGCTCTTCCCTCGCTACCGTGCTGCTGTTCCTCTGGACCCGCGTGCGCGGCGTACCGCTCTTCGATCGCGACGGCACGCTGTGGCCAGGTCTCATGGCAGGTCTGCTGTTCGCGGGGGAGTTCCTCTTCATCTTCCTCGGCCTCGCGCACACCACTGCATCGCGCATGGTGGTGTTCGTCTACCTGGCGCCGATCCTCACGGCGATCGGCATCCACTTCTTCGTGCCCGGTGAGCGGCTCACGACCCGCCAGTGGCTCGGCGTGCTGCTGGCGTTCGCGGGCATGGGCACCGCCTTCGGCGAGGGCTTCGTGAGTTCCCGGGGGTCGCTGCTGGGGGATACCTTCGGCGTGATCGCCGCGGTGCTCTGGGCGGCGACGACGGTATGGATTCGCGCGACGCGCCTCACCAACACCGGCGCGGAGAAGATGCTCTTCTACCAGCTGGCGTTCTCGGCGGTGTTTCTGGTGGCGGCATCGCCCCTGACGGGCGAGCCCGGCGTCGTCCGCTGGAGCACCATGGCGATGTCCGGACTGGTGTTCCAGGGTGCGATCGTCGCGTTCGCGAGCTATCTCGCGTGGTTCTGGCTCCTCACACGCTATCGCGCCGCGAACCTTTCGGTATTCGGGTTTCTCACACCGCTGTTCGGCGTCGCCGCTGGCGTGATGGTGTTGAACGACCCGATCAGCGTGACATTCGTGTTCGCCATCGCGCTGGTCGGCGGCGGCATCTTTCTCGTGAATCGACGGGCGTCGTAATTGCGACGGCGTCCCCGGAGTCGGGGCGTTCGCCCCTCGTCCGGGTTACGGCCCTGCATCGCGCCGAATGAAAACGCGTAGCCCGGACGAGGCCCTGCAAGGGCCGACTCCGGGGCATCGGCATCCACAATCCGCAGACCACACCGCGCCACCGCGTAGCCCGGACGAGGGGCGAACGCCCCGACTCCGGGAACAACATCGCTCCCGACTCACCCGATCCCGAGCGCGCGCAGGCGTTCCACGAGACTGGCAAGATTCTCTTCCGCCGAGCCCGCGTCCGTCCGCACGATCACCTCGGGCGCTTCCGGCGGCTCGTACGGCGAATCGATGCCGGTGAAGTTCGCGAGCTCGCCGCGTCTCGCCTTGCGATACAGACCCTTCGGATCCCGCGCTTCCGCCACGGCGAGCGGCACGTCGACGAACACCTCGATGAACTCACCCTCCGCGAGCATCTCGCGCGCAAGGTGGCGCTCCGCACGGAACGGCGAGATGAACGCCGTGATGACGATCAACCCCGCATCCACCATGAGCTTCGCGACCTCGGCGACCCGGCGGATGTTCTCGACCCGATCGGCCTCGGTGAAACCGAGGTCGCGGTTGAGTCCGTGGCGGACGTTGTCGCCGTCGAGAAGGTACGTGTGGCGGCCCGCCGCGTGCAGATGCCGCTCGAGTCCGTTGGCGAGCGTCGACTTGCCCGCACCGGACAGCCCCGTGAACCAGATCACGCACGGACGCTGTGCCTTCTGGAGCGCGCGCGCTTCCTTGTTCACATCCACCGGCTGCACGTGGATGTTGTGCGCCCGTCGCAGAGCGAAGTGGATGAGCCCGGCGCCCAGCGTGTGATTCTCGATGCGGTCGATCAGGATGAAGCCGCCGGTGTCGCGATTGACGTGGTAGGGATCGAAGGCGATAGGCCGGTCGAGACTCACGTTGCACACGGCGATCTCGTTCAGGGCGAGGGACTTCGCCGCCAGGTGTTCAAGCGTATTGATCTGGATCTTGTACTTGATGTCCGTGATGGACGCGCTGACGGTCTTCGCACCCAGCTTGAGCAGGTAGGGTCTGCCGGGCAACAGCGGCTCGTCGTGCATCCAGACGATGGTGGTCTCGAACTGGTCGGCCACCTCGGCCGGGGCGTCGGCCCGCGAGAGAACATCACCGCGGGAGACATCCACCTCGTCTTCGAGAACGACCGTGATCGCCTGACCCGCCACGGCGCGCGGCAGATCTCCGTCGTGGGTCATGATGCGGCGCACCGTACTCTCGCGACCGGAGGGCTGGACGCGAAGACGGTCACCAACCGTCACCTCACCGCTCACGACGGTCCCGGCGAAGCCACGGAAATCCTGGTTCGGGCGGTTCACCCACTGCACGGGAATCCGCAGTGCGGAGTCGCCGGCATCGAGTCGGGACACCTCTACCGCCTCCAGGTGTTCGAGCAGACTCGCCCCCGTGTACCAGGGCATCGCGGCACTGCGCATGGTGACGTTGTCACCCCGCAGTGCGGACACCGGGATCGCCGTGAACTCTGCAATCCCGATGCGTTCCGCGAACGCCCGGTAGTCGGCGACGATGGCATCGAACCGCGCCTGCGAAAACTCGACCAGGTCCATCTTGTTGACCGCCACCACGAGCTGGCGGATGCCGAGCAGCGACACCAGGAACGAATGGCGGCGGGTCTGCGTGAGAACGCCCTGTCGCGCATCGATCAGGATCACCGCGAGGTCGGCATTGGAAGCGCCCGTCACCATGTTGCGCGTGTACTGCTCGTGGCCCGGCGTGTCAGCCACGATGAACTTGCGCTTCTCCGTAGCGAAGAACCGGTAAGCCACATCGATGGTGATGCCCTGCTCCCGCTCGGCGCTGAGGCCGTCCACCAGCAGCGCGAAATCGAGATCGTCGCCCTGCGTGCCCACTTTGCGGGAGTCGGCTTCCAGCGCCGCGAGCTGGTCTTCGAACAGCGACTTGGCTTCGTACAGCAGGCGGCCGATGAGAGTGCTCTTGCCGTCGTCCACGCTGCCGCACGTGATGAAGCGCAGCAGGCTCATGTGGCGATGGGCCCGGAGGTATTCGACGATGTCGCCGGTGGCGAGGTCCTGGTTGCTCATGGCTTGCTAGAAATACCCCTCCTGTTTCTTCTTCTCCATCGACCCGGTGCTGTCGTGGTCGATGACTCGGCCCTGCCTTTCCGAAGTGCGGGCGAGCAGCATCTCGCGGATGATCTCCGGCACCGTGTCGGCCTGTGACTCGATGGCACCGGTGAGCGGATAGCATCCGAGTGTACGGAACCGAACCTTCCGCATCTGCGGCCGCTCGCCCGGCTCGAGCGGCATGCGATCGTCGTCCACCATGATCAGCGTGCCATTGCGCTCCACGACCGGCCGCTCGGCTGCGAGGTAGAGCGGCACGATCGGGATGTTCTCCACGTGGATGTACTGCCAGATGTCGAGCTCGGTCCAGTTGGAGAGCGGGAAGGCCCGGATGGACTCGCCCGGCCGCTTGCGCGCGTTGTACAGACGCCAGAGCTCCGGCCGCTGGTTCTTCGGGTCCCACCGGTGCTGGGCCGTGCGGAAAGAGAAGATGCGCTCCTTGGCGCGAGACTTCTCTTCGTCACGCCGCGCGCCGCCGAACGCCACGTCGAACTTGTGACGATCGAGCGCCTGCTTGAGCGCCTGGGTCTTCATGATGTCGGTGTGCACTGCCGAGCCATGCGTGAAGGGATTCACGCCCATCGCCAGACCTTCGGCGTTGGTGTGAACGATGAGCTCCATGCCCACCGTCTTCGCCATAGCGTCGCGGAACGCGTACATCGCCCGGAACTTCCAGATCGTGTCGACGTGCAGCAGCGGGAACGGCGGCACGGCCGGATGGAAGGCCTTCATCGCGAGGTGGAGCATCACCGCGCTGTCCTTGCCGATCGAGTAGAGCATCACCGGGTTGTCGGCCTCGGCGACGACCTCCCGCATGATGTGGATGCTCTCGGCCTCCAGCTGCTGGAGGTGTGTCAGATCGGGACTGCCTGCCATTTTTCGATTCCGTGTGCCGTCGACCGCGGTGTGGTCGGGCGGAGAGTTCCGCCAGCCTGCTCCGGGCCACCGGGATTCTCACCCGAATCACGATGATCGTGTAGCGTCCGGCACCAAGGAGCCAGGCACTTCAGACATCGGTGAGCCCTGGTGGCCCGCCGATGCCCCGGCACGCAAGGTGTCGACGTCTGTATCCGCCGGTCCGCGCCCCGATCGTTCGGCCCGCGATACGCTGCCGTGCCGCGAGAGCCGATCGACCGTTCACGCCCCGTTCGACTCAGAGTCGGAACGGCTACACTCGCACCGGGGAGAATCTCTCCACCAACCTTTACGCGGAGTGCACTGTTGAGCGAACAAATCACGCAATCGACGTTTCATGGTCTGCCGGCTTCCCGGCTCGACGCACCGGGCGGTGGTCAGGCCACCGTCACCGACTTCGGGGCCCACGTGGTGTCCTGGAGCCCGGCGCAGGGCGATGAACGGCTGTACATGAGCGAGCAGGCCGTGTTCGACGGCACGAAGCCGCTCCGCGGCGGCGTGCCCGTGATCTTTCCGCAGTTCGGCGCGTTCGGCTCCGGCGTGCGTCACGGATTCGCCCGACTGCTCAAATGGAATCGCACGGAACACCGTTCGGGTCCGGACTTCTCGACAGCCACGTGGACCATGGTCCCGACGGACCCGGCGCAGCGTGTGCCGGCCGTGGTGGAGATGACGGTCTGCGTGGAAGGCGGTCGCCTGGACCTGGAACTGCACATAGCCCACACGGGAGGAGAAGCGTTCGAATTCACCGCGGCGCTCCACACCTATCTGCGCGTGCCTGACATCGCGAGCACGACGCTGGTGGGGCTGCAGAACTATTCGTACATGGATCAGTGCGACGGCGGCGCGGTCCGCGAACAGACCGAAAGGCACCTGCGCATCGACCGGGAGGTGGATCGCATCTATCGCGATGCGCCCGGCCGGCTGGACGTCATCTCCCGTGATTTCACGACGCGCATCATCCAGGACGGGTTCACCGACACAGTGGTCTGGAATCCGTGGGTGGAACGGAGCAAGGCCTTCGCCGACCTGTCCGCGGAAGGCTATCGACGATTCGTCTGCGTGGAGGCCGCGAGCGTGCTCACGCCCGTTCGCCTGGAACCCGGTCAGGAGTGGGCCGGGCGTCAGACGCTCGCGGCCGTCTGATCACCCGTATCCCGACGTTCCACGGGAGGGTCAGGCAGCCCGTTCGAAGTGCTTGAGGAGCTTGTGCAGCGCGCCCGACGTTTCGGCGAGAGTCGCCGACGCGCGTTCGATCTCGCCAATGCCGTGGACGTTCTCCTCGGTGAGCGCGCTCATCTTCTCCATGCTCATCGCGACTTCGTGCGACGCCTGCGACTGCTGTTCGAGCATGGAGGCGATGTCGCGGGCGGATTCCGCCACACCGCGGCTAGCATCCTGGATCGCCTCGAGGCTCTCGTTCGACGACTGGATCAGACCCGTGCCGCGATTGACCTGCGCCACGGCAGCCTGCATGGTTTCCGTGGCGCCGCTCGTGCCCGCCTGAACTTCCGCCACCGTCGACGCGATATCGATGGTGCTTGCGCGGGTCCGCTCGGCGAGCTTGCGGACCTCGTCGGCGACCACCGCAAAACCGCGTCCCTGTTCGCCAGCACGGGCCGCCTCGATGGCGGCATTGAGCGCGAGCAGATTGGTCTGTTCGGCGATCTCCTGGATGGTGTTCGTCACCACCGAGATCTTGCCGACCGCGCTGCTCAGCATCTCGATCCGCCCCTTTGCCTCGTCGACGACACGGACCACCTCATTCGTGGCGGTGAGCGACTCGTCCATGCGCGAACTGCCCTGCGCGACCACGTCGATGGTGTTCGCCGCGTAGGAGGAACTGCGATGGGTGGCGTCCGAGATTTCGGAAACCGACACGGAGAGCTCCTCCAGCGCCGCGGCGACACCTGCGATGCCGTCCGACTGCCGGTGGGATCGCTCCAGAAGGCTGGTGGCTTCCTTGGCGAGTTCCTTGGCGTCGGTTTCGACGGAATCCGCGGCCACGATGACGTCAGCGATGACCGCGCGCAGGTTCACCTTCATGGTCTTCAGCGCAACCAGGACCTCCGCGAACTCGCGGGACCCGCGGATCTCCACATCGGATTCGAGATCGCCTTCGGCGATCTGCTGCATCGCAAGTTTCGCGCTCTCGACGCCTCCGGTCACTTCTCGCCACAGCCAGGCGTAAGCGCCCAGACTGCCGAGGACCACGGCGGCGCCGGCCACCACGGACCAGGGCTGCGGCAGCAAGGCGGCCGCCACGCCCAGCGCGGAAACGCCGGCGAACACGCCGGCGATCTTGCCGCGCAGGGATCGCCCGAACGTCACGGGCGTTCGAGCCATCTTCTCGCTCCCGTTGCGGACGGCCGAGTAGAGGGCAGCCGCCTCGGACTTGGCGTGCTCGGTAGGACGGGCACGGACGGACATGTAACCGACAGGCTCACCATTCCTTGTGAGCGGGCTCACGTACGCATCCACCCAGTAGAAGTCCCCGTTCTTGCACCGGTTCTTCACGCGGCCGCGCCAGGGCACCCCTGCCCTGACGGTCGCCCACAGATCTTCGAAGGCTTCCCGGGGCATGTCGGGGTGGCGCACGATGTTGTGCGGCTGCCCGACCAGTTCCTCTTCCGTGAACCCGCTGATGCGCACGAAGGCGGGATTGGCGTAGGTGATCTTGCCCTTGAGGTCCGTCTTGGTGACGATGGGCTTGCCCGGCTCGACGTGCTGCTCCACGCCTGTGGTGGGAGCCTGCATGCGGGCGGCACGCCCGCGGGGAGTGGAATCTGACATGGGAAAGGTCTTCCGAAAAATGGCCATTGGGCTGCCCACCGGCAACCCTTGTCGGCCTGTCCGTCACTGAACGGCTCCGGAAAACAACTCTTGAGGGTGACTTGGGAGAGATTCCCAGGTCACCGGGGTCAGGAAGTGCCCGGCCCCGCCAGTTCCGCGTGGAAACCCAGCGCCTGCAGCGCCTTGACCACCTGGTTCGCATGGTCGAAGCCCCGGGTTTCGAGAACGAACTCGACCTCGGCGTCCTGCAGGGGCAGGTCGGAGAAGGCGCGCTGGTGATGCACCTCCTCGATGTTGGCGTTGGCCTCGCCGATGGCTGCCGTCACCCTGGCGAGCGACCCGGGGAGATCCCGCAGGCGGACGCGCAGCCGCGTGAGGCGCCCGGACCGCACCATGCCGCGCTGGATCACATCGGCGAGCGTCAGCGGGTCGATGTTGCCGCCGCAGAGGATCAGCGCGACCCGCCGCCCGACGAAGCGCTCCGGGTAGCGCAGGAGCGTCGCGAGCCCCACAGCGCCAGCACCCTCGACGACGGTCTTCTCCACTTCCAGCAGGAGCAGCAGAGCCCGCTCGATGTCGCCCTCGTCCACGAGCAGCACATCGCTCACCAGGCGCCGCACGATCTCGAGCGTAAGCTTTCCGGGGGATTTGACGGCGATGCCATCGGCAAGGGTGCTCGCCCCGAACTCGGGCGTCCTTCCCGCCAGCGCGGCAGCCATGGACGGGAACCGCACCGTCTGCGCGCCGATCACCTCGATATCGGGACGCAGCGCCTTGGCCGCCGTGGCGATGCCGGAGATCATGCCGCCCCCGCCGACCGGCACGACGATGGCATCGAGGTCCGTGGTGACGTCGAACATCTCCAGCGCGAGCGTGCCCTGCCCCGCGATCACGAGTTCGTCGTCGTACGGGTGCACGAGCGTCAGGTTGCGCTGCTGCCGCACATCGAGTGCGTGGGCCTTGGCTTCGTCGAAGTTCTCGCCCGCGAGGATCACCTCGGCCCCGTAGGCTCGGGTGTGCTCGACCTTCACGTGCGGCGTGAAGCGAGGCATTACGATCACGGCCGGCACGCCCAGTCGGCGCGCGTGATACGCGACACCTTGCGCGTGATTGCCAGCCGAGACCGCGATGACGCCGGCCGCGCGCTGCTCGGGTGTGAGCGCCGCGAGCCGGTTCAGTGCGCCGCGCTCCTTGAAGGAGGCCGTGAACTGGTGATTCTCGAACTTGAGCCAGACTTCGGCGCCGGTGATGCCCGAGAGCGTGCGCGAATGCAGGAACGGCGTGGTGACGATCTGACCCGAGATAGTGCGTGCCGCCTCTCGGATGTCATCGAGCGTCAGCGGATCGGGCATGGGAACTCCGGATGAAACGCGCAGGAAACAAAAAACCCGCCGAAGCGGGTTTCAGACACGACGGCAGCCGTTGAATTCAGAGTGCCTGGATATTGGATGCCTGCTTGCCTTTGGGGCCGACCGTCACTTCGAAGCTGACGCGCTGCCCTTCCTTGAGGGTCTTGAACCCGTTCATTTTGATCGCCGAGAAGTGCGCAAACACGTCTTCGCTCTTGTCATCGGGGGTGATGAAACCGAACCCCTTGGAGTCGTTGAACCACTTTACGGTACCGGTTGCCATGTAATTCTCCTGTCTAGACTCGCGGGCTGCCACCCGTGCGGATGTTTGGGTGGCAAGACCGTGCATGGCACTACCGTACCGCCGACTACCTGACCCCAAATCACGCGCGAATAATACGCCGCTCGATTGAGGACGCAAGCATTATTTGCTTGCTCTTGTCAGGGCTATTGAGCGAGGCATCGCACAACGGTTATCGTGTGGGACCATGGCCGGATTCCTCAATGCCCACAAGGCCGTCCAGCGCGGGGAGTGGTTGCCCGTGCTGTGCGCTGCAGCAACATTTTTCTGCATCCTCGCGTCGTATTACGTCCTGCGACCGGTGCGTGACGAGATGGCCGTACGTCTCGGCACGGAGCAGCTCAAATGGCTCTTCTCGGCGACGTTCGTCGCCATGTTTTGTGCAGTGCCGCTGTTCGGTTTTGTTGCGGCGCGAGTGCGCCGCACGGCGCTCGTCGCAGGCACGCTTGTATTCTTCGCCACTCACTTGCTCGTGTTCCGTGTTGCGCTGCAGGATGATGATCTTGCGCAGCGCACCGCGGCCGTCCTGTTCGTCTGGGTGAGCGTCTTCAACCTGTTCGTCGTGTCGCTCTTCTGGAGCCTCATGGCGGACGTGTTCGACCTCGAACAGGCAGAGCGCCTCTTTGGCCCGATCGCCGTCGGCGGCACCACAGGCGCGCTGGTGGGCCCCCTCATCACGGCGCTGGCCGCCCGGGAACTGGGCGTGCCGAACCTGCTGCTCGTGTCGGCGGGACTGCTCGTGCTGGCGGTCGCGGCGGTCACGGTCCTGAGCCGCTACGCCACCCGGCTGCCGCACGCGCGCCCCGCCCCGCAGGAGGGCCTGGGCGGGTCCGCCTGGCAGGGACTCTCGCTCGTGCTGCGCTCGCCCTTTCTCCTGCTCTTCAGCCTGTATCTCCTGCTGCAATCGCTTGCCGGCACCGTCCTCTACTTCGAGCAGACCCGCATCGTGAAGGAGACCTTTTCGAGCAGCGAGGCACGCACGGCGTTCTTCGCCCAGGTGGACCTCGCGGTGAACGTGCTCACGGTAGTCACGCAGATGCTCGGCCTTGCCCCGCTGGTCCGCCGTTTCGGGCTCGGCGTCGCGCTCGCCCTGCTCCCCGCGCTGACCGCCCTGGGCTTCCTGGCGCTCGGCATCTGGCCGACGCTCGCCGTCCTCGTGGCATTCGGGGTGACGCGGCGCGCCGGCGAATACGCCATCGCCCGCCCCGCGCGCGAGATGCTGTTCACGGTGCTGCCGCGCGCCGTCAAGTACAAGGCGAAGAACTTCCTGGACACCGTCGTGTTCCGAGGTTCAGACGCGGTGTCGAGCTGGCTCGTCGACGCGCTTCGCGCTGGCGGTGTCGTCGGCGGCATCCTGGCCTTTGCCGCGGTCCCCACGGCGCTGCTCGGGCTGGCTGTCGGTCTCCGTCTCGGCCGCCCGCAAACCCCGGATTCCACGAAGGAGCACACTTCCCATGACCCTGCCTCCCCGACGCCGCTGGCTCACACGCACAGCGGCGATGGCTCTCACCCCACTCGCCGGTAGCGCCATGGCCCAGACCGCTTCTCCCCGCATGCAGACCCGACCCATCCCCGCCACGGGCGAAGCCCTTCCCGTGATCGGTCTCGGGACCTACCAGGTGCTCGACGTCGAGGAATCGCCCCAGGCCCTCGCCCCGCTCGAACCGGTGATGCGCGCGCTGGTGGACGCCGGCGGTTCCGTCGTCGACAGCTCGCCGATGTACGGCAATGCCGAGACGATCTCCGGCGCCCTCTCCGAGCGCCTGGGCCTTCGCCCACGCCTGTTCATGGCGACCAAGGTGTGGACGTCCGGACGCGAGGCGGGTATCCGTCAGATGGAGCAGAGCTTTGCGCGCATGCGAACCGCGCGCATGGACCTCATGCAGGTGCACAACCTTCTTGACTGGTCCACGCACCTCAAGACGCTGCAGGCATGGAAGGCGGAGGGGCGCGTCCGGTATCTCGGGATCACGCACTACCACTCGGGGGCGTATGGCGACCTCGCGAAGCTGCTCAAGACGAAGCAGTGGGATTTCGTGCAGCTCAACTACTCGCTGGCCGAGCGGGAGGCGGAGGAGTCCCTGCTGCCGCTCGCACGCGATCTGGGCGTGGCCGTCATCGCCAACCGCCCGTTCGCGCAGGGCGCGCTCTTTTCGAGCACGAAGGGAAAGGACTTGCCGGCATGGGCGGCCGACATCGATTGCGCGAGCTGGGCGACGTTCTTCCTGAAGTGGATCGTCTCGCACCCGGCGGTGAATTGCGCGATTCCGGCGTCACGCAAGGTCGAGCACACGCAGCAGAACGTTCAGGCAGGCATGGGGCGCATGCCCGATGCGGCGCAGCGCGCGCGGATGGCGAAGGTGATCGATTCGTTGTGAGTACGACCACCGTCCCCGGAGTCGGGGCGGCCGCCCCTCATCCGGGCTACGCGGAATCGAACCCGTCCCGCACACCGACTCCGGGCAACCAAATTCGTAGCCCGGACGAGGCCCGCAAGGGCCGACTCCGGGAACGGAAGCGAACCCCCGACGAGACACAACCACCCCGCCTCCGAGGAATCAAACCCGTAGCCCGGACGAGGCCCGCATGGGCCGACTCCGGGAACGGAAGCGAACCGCCGACGAGGCGCAACCACCCCGCCTCCGAGGAATCAAACCCGTAGCCCGGACGAGGGGCGACCGCCCCGACTCCGGGGACCCCCCCCTAAATCAACCCCCGCTCCGACAGATTGCGCATGAGGGCCCCGACCCCGAAAGTCCAGGGTGGAATCTCGTGGCAATGGTTAACGCGGTTCACGAGCGTACCCAGGCGAGCGGCGCGGATCGTGACGATGTCCCCGATGCGGTGGGTGAACCCGCGGCCCGGCGCCTCGCGGTCCTGCGTCGGCGCGAAGGCGGTGCCCAGGAAGAGCATGGCGCCATCCGGGTACTGATGATTCGTGCCCATCGCCTGCGCGGCGAGATCGGTCGGGTCGCGGCTGATCTGGCGAAGCGAATAGCCGCCCGACGCGTGGAACCCCTCCGGCCCGTCGACGCTGACCGTCACTTCCGTCCCGCGGAGATCTTCGAGCGTGAACTTGTCGTCGAACAGGCGGATGAAAGGGCCGATAGCACAACTCGCGTTGTTGTCCTTCGCGCGGCCGAGCAGCAGGGCGCTGCGACCTTCCATGTCGCGCAGGTTCACGTCGTTGCCCAGCGTCCCGCCGACGATGCGGCCGTCGGCGTCGAGCGCCAGAACGACCTCCGGCTCCGGGTTGTTCCACGAGGACGACTGCAGGATGCCGACTTCCGCGCCGACGCCCACCGCCGACATGGGTTGCGACTTGTTGAACACCTCGGCATCGGGGCCGATGCCCACCTCGAGGTACTGTGACCAGAGGCCGCGCTCCACCAGCAGCGCCTTCACGCGCATGGCCTCCGCCGACCCCGGCTTAACGCTCGACAGCGAGGCGCCGATTTCGCGCCCCAGGCTTGCGCGGACTTCCTCCGCGAGTGCCGGGTCGCCCTTGGCGTGCTCCTCGATGACACGCTCCAGCATGCTGGCCACGAACGTGACGCCACAGGCGCGGATGGCCTGGAGGTCGCACGGCGCGAGGAAGTACGGCTGCGACGGATTGCGGCGGTCCGCATGGGAGTTGAGCAGCATCGAAGGCACTTCGCCCACGGGTTGGGCTCGACCGCTGCTCACAGCCTCCCGGACGACCGCCGTGACGTCCGGCGTGCAGATCAGTTGCGAACAGGTGGGCGCCACGAGGCTCAAGTCGTACGCGCGCCCGTTGAGGACGGCGACGGGGCTGGGGCCGCCCAGCGGGCCGGGCACCCACGCGCGCCCCACCAGGGTGGCGACGGCGGCGTCTTCGGGCAAGATGGATTCAACGGCAAGGTCCATGATTCGAAATGTCTCCGCAGGCGCGGCCCCCGGGCTCAGCGCTTTTCCATGATAAAGGCGTACTCGGGCCGGCAGGTCGGCACGCAGAGGAACGCCCAGTACTTGGTCTCGGACTCCACGGGCACGAAGATCTCCATTTCGTGGCCGAGATTGTTCTTCACCGCGAGGCGGTAGGCCTTGTCCGGACGGGCTTCGAAGTAGAAGCGATAGGTCGCCGACTCCTTCAGCAGGCGCTCGTGCATGCGGCCGATCGCATCGGCAGACAGCGTCTCCACGCCCAGCTTCGTGAAGTACTTCGCACCCGGCAGCGAGCGCGAGGCGTCCGGCGCCCAGGCCGGGGCTTCGGGTCGCGTCGTCCAGCTGGCGGGATAGCGCCACAGCCAGTCGTCGTTCTGCGCGAGCTTCTGCCCCACGGGCAGGCACTCCAGCGTTGCCCACGCGGAAAGCGGCGCCGGCAGCGCGCGAATCGCGTCCGCCGGAGGGCGATCGCAATCGATGAACCCGGCCGTGTCGGCCTCCTCGTGATCGGGCTCACCGTCATTGTGAGCGGATGCGCCACCCGCGAGTCCGAAGAAAACGACACCGACCCACCACGTAATGCGAAACCGAAGCATCCGAAACCTCACACGTTGAAGAGCGATACGAAGGAGCCAGCCGGCATCATCGAAGGCCGGACAGGAACCGGTCGAGCAGGAAATCGAACGTCTCGGGCTGTTCGATGTTGGAAAGGTGCGACGCCGACGGGATGACACCAAGCTGCGCCCCGGGAATCGCCTGATGGATGACCCGCGACGCTTCTACGGGAGTCCCGACATCGCGATCACCGACGAGCACGAGGGTGGGCACACGGATGGCACCGAGCTTGTCGGTGAGATCCAGCTGCGAGATCGCATGGCAGCACCCCACGAAGCCCGCCACGGGCGTGGCGCGAATCAGGTCGCCCACGGCATCCACGACCTGTGCCTGCGATTGCCGAAACCCTTCGGTGAACCAGCGCTCCAGCGTGGATGGCGCCAGCGCGGCCATGCCCTGCGTCTGGGCGAGATCGATGCGCTGCTGCCAGATCGGGCGCGCTTCCGCGGGAATGCGGGACGAGGTGTCGCAGAGGATCAGGGACGCGAAACGGCCCGGGTGCCGCAGCGCATGGGTCATGCCGATCATGCCGCCCATGGACAGGCCTGCGAAATGGCAGCGATCCACGCCGGCCTTGTCGAGCAGCGCCTCGAGGTCATCGGCGAGGAGATCCAGCGTATAGGGCCCGGCAGGCGCATCGGTACGACCGTGGCCGCGCGTATCGAAGGCGAGCACGCGATACCGCTCCGAAAACCGGTCGATCTGCTCCCGCCACATCGCGGTGCAGCACGCGAGCGAGTGACTCAGCACGAGCCAGGGGCCCGATCCCTTCACTTCCGCATGAATCCGGATGCCGTTCGCCTCGAATTCCATCCGCTCTCTCCTCCGTCGTTGCGGGCCTGCGATGTTTCGGCGGAGTATACGTGCATCGTCCCAGTCCACGGCTCCGCCGCCATGCCATCCGCTCCCAGCGAACTTCACGTCGTCTTCGGCACGGGCCCGCTCGGCCTCGCCACTCTGCGCTGCCTGCGCGCCCGGGGGCACCGCGTCCGCATGATCAACCGCTCGGGCCGGGTCGGCTTCGAGAAGGACCCGGAGACCGAACTCGGTGGCGGGGACGCCGCCGACCCCCGCCTCACCCGCGAGGTCTGTGAGGGGGCGACGGCCGTCTACCACTGCGTCGGACTGCCCTATCCGCGCTGGAGCGAGTTCCCCGCGATCATGCGCGGCATCGTCGAGGGCGCAGCATCGGCCGGCGCGAAGCTGGTCTACGGCGACAACGTCTACGCCTATGGTCACGTGACGGGCTCCATCCGCGAAGACCTTCCCGAGACCGCCACCACCGTCAAGGGACGCATCCGTGCCGAGGTGGCCGGCATCCTTCGCGAGGCGCACAAGTCCGGGAAGGTACGGGCTGCCATTGGCCGTGCGTCGGACTTCTTCGGGCCCGGCGTGACGGACGCCTCCATGCTCGGCGGGCGGGTGTTCGAACGCCTGCTCGCCGGCCGCAGCGCGCAGGTCGTGGGAAAGCCGGATCGTCTGCACAGCTACACGTACATCGACGATTTCGCCGGCGCGCTGGTGATGCTCGCGTCCCGCGACGAGGCGCTAGGCCACACCTGGCTCGTGCCGAACGCGCCTGCCATATCCACGCGCGCCATCATCGAACGCATCGCTTCGCTGGCGGGCGTGGCGCCGAAGGTGTCTGCCCTCCCGTCGTTTCTCGTTGGCTTGCTGGGTCTGTTCGACGGGCAGCTTCGCGAACTGAAGGAGATGCTGTACGAATTCGAGGACGACTTCGTCATCGACGACACCCGTGCGCGGAACACGCTCGGCCTCACGCCGACGCCGCTCGACCAGTCGCTCGCGGCGACGCTGACCTGGTGGAAGGAACGCACCTCGCGGTGAGCCACTACAATCCCGAGCGGGACGATGGGCCGCGAGTCCGGGCTTGAACGCCGGCGCGCGAGAAGACACCACAAAGGGAGGACATGCCATGAGACTGGTGCAATACGTCGGAGAGGATGGTCGCCGCAGGGTTGCCCGCGTGACGAACGACGGACGCGGACTCGAAGTTCTGGACGGCGCGGAACGCGTGTATCACCTCGCACTCGAAGCCCTGCGGATGCAGCGCAAGCTGGCCGAAGTCGTTGCGACGCGTGCGAGCGGACGCATCGACGACTACGAACGCGTGATCGAAGAGAAGCGCCTGCTGCCGCCGCTGGACCATCCGGACCCCGCGCACTGGCTCGTCACCGGCACGGGGCTGTCGCACCTCGGCAGCGCAGCTGCGCGCGATTCCATGCACGCCAAGCTCCAGCAGTCCGAGGAGAACCTCACCGACTCCATGAAGATGTTCAAGTGGGGCGTCGCCGGTGGAAAACCCGTAGCCGGTCAGATCGGGACCGCGCCAGAGTGGTTCTACAAGGGCGACGGCCGCTGGGTCGTGGCGCCGGAGCGGGCTCTGGAGTGGCCGGCCTTCGCCAAGGACGGTGGCGAGGAAGCCGAGGTCTGCGGGCTGTACGTCGTCGCCGACGATGGCACGCCGACACGCATCGGCTACGCGCTCGCCAACGAGTACTCCGATCACATCACCGAACGCGAGAACTACCTGTACCTCGCCCATTCGAAGCTGCGCGAGTCGAGCTACGGACCGGAACTCCTGCTGGGCGATCTGCCGCCGACCGTGAAAGGAATGGCGCGGCTCCTGCGCGGCAACCAGACCGTGTGGGCGTCCGACTGGCTCACCGGCGAGGACAACATGTGCCACTCGGTCGCCAACCTCGAACACCATCACTTCAAGTACCGGCAGTTCCGCGTGCCGGGCGACGTGCACATCCATTACTTCGGCGCCGCCACCGGCAGCTTCACGCAGAAGATCGAGACGCGTCCCGGCGACGTGTTCGAGATCTCCGCCGAAGGCTTCGGCCGGCCGCTGCGCAACACACTGGGCGAAGCGCGCGAGCCGCTGCAGCATTTCGCCGTGAAGTCCCTCTGACCTCCTCTGCTCGACTACCAAGGAACCGAACCATGATCCACGAACTGCGCATCTACCACTGCATGCCCGGCCGTCTGCCGGACCTCAACAAGCGCTTCGAGACCATCACCCTCAAGCTGTGGGAGAAGCACGGGATCCGCCAGGTCGGCTTCTGGACCGTGCTGGTGGGGGATTCGAACGTCGATCTCTACTACATCCTCGAGTGGCAGAGCATGGCGGAGCGCGAACGTCTGTGGGGCGCATTCATGGTCGACCCGGAATGGATCGAAAAGCGTGCCGAGACCGAACGCAACGGCGCCCTGGTGGCACGCATCACGAACATGTTCCTCGCGCCGACGTCCTACTCCAAGATCCAGTAACGGCGCCCACCCCATGGACTTCGCCTTCGACTCCGCGGTGGAACTGGCCGCGCGCATCCGCCGCCGCAAGATCCGTTGCATCGATCTTCTGGAGCACTACCTCGACCGCGTGCATCGCTACAACGGCGACCTGAACGCGATCTGCGTGTTCGACCTCGCCGCCGCGAAGAAGCGCGCGCGGGCGGCGGACAAGGCCGTGGCCAAGGGCGCTGCGCTGGGCCCGTTGCACGGCGTACCGATGACGGTGAAGGAATCCTTCGACGTTGCCGGGCTGCCCACGACTTGGGGCCGACCGGACATGAAGAAGAACATCGCCACGAGCAACGCCGTCGCCGTCGACCGCCTGCTGGCGGCGGGCGCCAACGTGTTCGGCAAGACGAACGTCCCCGTGATGCTCGCCGACTGGCAGACGTTCAATCCGGTCTACGGCACGACGTCCAATCCCTGGGACCACACACGCGTACCCGGCGGGTCCTCGGGCGGTGCGGCGGCAGCGCTGGCCGCCGGACTGACCGGGCTGGAGATCGGCAGCGACATCGGCGCGTCGATCCGCGACCCCGCCCACTACTGCGGCGTGTACGGACACAAGCCGACGTACGGCGTGTGCGCGAGCGACGGGCATCGACTGCCGCCGTTCGACACCGCCAACGACATCGGCGTGATCGGCCCGCTCGCGCGCAGTGCGAAGGACCTCGAAGTCGCTCTCTCGGCCATCGTCGGCACGGCGGGCGCGGACGCCGCAGGCTGGCAGGTGACGCTTCCGCCTGCACCCCGAAGGACGTGGAAGCAGTGGCGCGTTGCAGTGCTCACGACCGCGCCGACCGCCCCGGTGGACCGCGCGGTGCAGGCGCGAATCCAGGCCGTGGCGGAGTTCGCGGCGAGCCGTGGTGCGAAGGTGAGCGACAAGGCGCGGCCGGACATCGCACTGGCCGAAGCCCATCGCGTGTTCATCCATCTGCTGCGCTCGGCAACGTCGCGATCCATGACCGACGAGGCTTTCGAGCACTTCGCGACCCGCGCCAAGCGCGTGAACCCCGCGGCAACGGACTACGTGTCGTGGATGCTGACGGGCTGCACACTGTCGCACCGGGACTGGCTTCTGCTGGACGAAGCGCGTCACCGGATGATGAATGCCTGGGCGGATTTCTTCCGCGAGTGGGATGTGCTGTTGTGCCCTGCAGCCGCCACCACGGCATTCCCCCACAACCAGACGGGCGAGAGGTGGGAGCGGATGGTCATGGTGAACGGCAAGCCGCAGCCGTCGACGACCCAGATGTTCTGGGCCGGGTACTCCGGGCTGGCGCATCTGCCGTCGACCGTCGCCCCAGCGGGCCTCGCTCGCGACGGCCTCCCGGTCGGCGTGCAGATCGTGGGACCCAAGTTCGGGGACTACACCTGCATCGCGTTCGCCGCGATGCTGGAGCGCGAGTTCGCTTGCTTCACACCACCGCCGACGTATGCGGGGTGACGGCGGTATGTAGGTCGGCCCCGGACGAGGGGCGAACGCCCCGACTCCGGGGCATCCGGCGCGAATCGAGGCACCGCACCCATGAGGCGAGACATCTTCACGCCTTGCCGACGTCATCGGTTCGATCCCCGGAGTCGGACCTTGCGGTCCTCGTCCGGGCTACAGGGTGCGGCCGCGGGTTTCTCGTAGCCCGGACGAGGGGCGAACGCCCCGACTCCGGGGCATCCGGCGCGAATCGAGGCACCCCCACCCAACGCGACGACGCCCTCACGCCTTCACGTCTTCACACGTTCACGCCTTCACAGCCCTACATCACTTCCTTGATCAGCCGCCCGTTCGATGCCTGCAGGGGGCGCGCATTCATCTGGTACAAGCGCGAGAACGTCGTCACCTGAGTTCGTGACATCTGGACCGGCGTGCGCATCACGATCCAGCGGACGCCTTCGGTGCAAGGCGGCGTGGTCAGCGACCCCATGTAGGTGTAGTAGCCGCGGAGCTTCGGCAACAGCTGCTTCACGTCGATCACGACGGACGACAGGTTCTCCTCCAGGCCCACATCGAGGGGCAGGTAGTTCCAGAGCGTCTTGATGAACTCGTTTTCTTCACCGGCAAAGAGCAGTACTGCCACCACGGCGAGCCGGTCGTCCTTCGACTTGTGCACCAGGTGCGCCACCATGTCGTACTGCCGGCCGTTCACGCGCTCTTCGGCCGGGTGGTGGAAGTGGAACTGGACGAGCTCGTAGCTCACGTCGCCGATGACGATGGAACTGCCGGGCTGATAGGCGACCTGCACGGTATGCCCGTTGTTCAGGATGCGCAGCGGCGAGGTCTGGTAGTTGAACTTGATGGGCTCCAGCTGCACGCGCACGCCTTCGCGGATGTCGATCGGCGACTGGCGCTTGCCTTCGGCGCAGGCAGCGAAGTCCTTCGAGAGCTTGTGCCACTGCTGAACGCCGGAGTAGCTCCAATTCACGTGCTTCTGTTCGGCGGGGGCGGCGGCAGACTCTCCCTTGGCGGCCTTGTCTTCGCCGTGTCCCTTGCCCTGCTTGGCATCGCCGTGCTTGTCGCCATGGGCGTCGGCTGCAGCGGTCTTGCCACCGTGAGCGTCCTTGGCGGGCTTGCCTTGCGCATCCTTGGCAGCCGGGGCGGCGGGTGTCCCCGGCTTGGCAGGTTCCGCCTTCGCGGTGGCGGCCGGCGCGGCCTTGCCCGGCGCAGCTGCAGGGGCCGCGGGTGCGGCAGTCTTCTGCGCCGCGGCCTGGGTTTTCGGGTCGGCCGCTGCGGCCGCCTTGCCATCGGCCGGCTTCGCAGCGGTCTTGGCGTCGTCCTTGGTCTCGGACTTGGCTTCGGGCTTCGCGCCGGGTTTGGCATCCGCCTTGTCCTCGGCGGCCTTCGGCTTCGCCGGCGCAGGGCCGGCGGTGGAAGCCGCCGGAAGAACGGCCGTCTGGATCTTCGGGGCTGCCGGCTCGGCCCGGGCCTTCACGGCGCAGACCAGGGACAGCATCCGCTCGCGAGGCGTGTCGGGGACGACCGGCTGAGGAAGCTCGGAGCCCTCCACGTTCTGCCGCAGCACCTCCATCCCGTCCGCGAAGGCGAAAGCCCGGACCATGGGCACCACCGTCCGGCGCACGCAGTCGTAGCGCATCAAGGTCTTGGCGCTGTGGAAGGCGACATCGCCCGACGCCGCCGTGGCCATGGGCTGGTCGGACACCGTGCGGTCCCATGCCGTGCCGGCTTCGCCCTGCCTCGCGATGCTCGTGGCATCGAACTCGAGGCGAACGCCCCCCGACTGGGACATCAGAGACCATTCGGCCGCGGGCACGGATGAGGTGGCGGCCAGGAGGGCAAGGACGAGAACGGGTCGGCGGGACATGGCGGGTTCGGGGCGGACAAGTCGTAATCCCTTATCGGCCCGGCGCTGCCCCGGTTGAGGGCGGGGGCACCCAGGAAGGCCTCCCGACGACGTAGAATGGGAACCCCCGTCGGCTACGGGGTCGCCTCGAACATCACCGGAATGCCCGTCATGGAAGACAAGCAGCTATACAACGTGAACGTCGCGTCACAGGACGTTCTTGCCACGCCCGAAGAGATCAAGCGCCGCATCCCCCTCACCGATCGCGCCGAAAAGGTCGTGCTCGAGGGGCGCGAGGTCTGCCAGAGGATCCTCGACCGGCAGGACCATCGGCTTCTGGTCGTCGTGGGGCCCTGCTCCATCCACGACCCGGTCGCCGCGCTCGATTACGCCCGTCGGCTCAAACACCTGGCCGACGAAGTGTCCGACACCCTGTACGTCGTGATGCGGGTCTACTTCGAGAAGCCCCGGACGACCACGGGCTGGAAAGGGTTGATCAACGACCCGCACATGAACGACTCCTTCGACATCGAGCATGGCCTGCAGCTCGCCCGCAACGTGCTGCTCGACATCGCCGAGATCGGCCTGCCCGCCGGGACCGAAGCCCTGGACCCCATCAGCCCGCAGTACCTGGGCGATCTCGTCAGCTGGAGCGCCGTCGGTGCCCGCACGACCGAATCCCAGACCCACCGCGAAATGGCGAGCGGGCTTTCCACGCCGGTCGGCTTCAAGAACGGGACGGACGGCGGTCTGCAGGTGGCGATCAACGCGCTGCACTCGGCATCGCGCCCCCATAGTTTCCTGGGGATCAACCCGCGCGGCGAGGTCGCGATCATCCGCACCATGGGCAATCGATACGGGCACATCGTGCTTCGGGGCGGCGCCAAGGGGCCCAACTACGACTCCGTGACGATCGCGCTGGTCGAACAGGAACTGCGCAAGAACAAGTTGCCCGAGAACATCATCGTCGACTGCAGCCACGCGAATTCCAACAAGGACCCAGCGCTCCAGCCGCTGGTGATGCAGGATCTCGCGGGGCAGATCGTCGAGGGCAACCGCTCGATCCTCGGCGCCATGATCGAAAGCAACATCGGTCACGGCAATCAGCCGATCCCGGCGGATCTGTCGCAGCTCAAGTACGGGGTTTCGGTGACGGACGGCTGCCTGGACTGGGAACGCACCGAGAAGTGCCTGCGCGAGGTGCGCACCAGGCTGAAGGACGTGCTGCCCGGGCGAGTCGCGTCGTCCCAGGGCGCGGAGATCGTGAACCTCCGCTGAGCTACGCCTCGGGTCGGCACTCCCGCGGGAGGCCGGCCCGCCCTGCCCGGCTGCGCTCTACTCGCAGCTGAAGATCCCGCAGTACTCCTCGTTCTCGATCCGCTCGGCCCAGTCCTCGGCGATGCCGAAGGACACCTTGGTGGCTTTCAGCACGACCTTGCAGCCGAGTTCGGCCTCCGCGTCCAGCCCGTCCCGGCCGGCTTCCTGGCGCTTCGTGATGTCTTCGCGCTCCATCTCCAGCCAGGTGGCCGCGGCGTCCAAATTGGCTTTCCAGACGGCGGCATGCCGCTGCAGCACCTTCTCGTCGGCCTCACAGCGTTCCAGGGCTTCGTGGAACTGCGCAGACCGGAAAGCCAGCTTGTAGATTTCCCGGCGCGTGAGTTCCGCCCGATGGTCTTCGCAGGCCGTCAGGAACGGGAGGGTCAGCAACAGCAGGGAAAGCGCGGTCGACCTCATGGATGGCGGGAAGCAGAAGGGGGCTTTCCGCTTATCGGCAGCGGCGTGGGGGGATGAAGGGGGTTTGAGCTGTGAAGACGTGAAGGTGTGAAGGCGTGAAGACGTGAAAGGCGAGCCCGTAGCCCAATGGGATGGACTCCTCCCCCCTAAGAGGCATCGAGTGCCAGACTGGAGGTTGTGAACAAACAGTCGCGCAGGCGAGAGGAGTCC